>JGI10216J12902_100811215_pt1 | contig 11178 bp, 1 predicted proteins | sample KanNatreferecore_FD_12902 | JGI IMG/M metagenome (IMG submission 12902)
CCTCGACCAGCGTCGACAGCTCGACGCCTAGCCGCGCCTCGATCGAACGTTTGGCCAAGAACGCCAGCTCGACGGCGCGTTGATGCGCACGCTTGTAGCGAACACCAGCGACGCTGGCACGGTTGGCATAGACGTTCGTCAAAGCGGGCTCGATTTCTGCTTGGGACGAGGCCTTGTACAACGCGCGAGCGAGCTGGCGTCGCGCCTCGTAACGCAGCGATTCAATGTCAGCGAGCTGGCCATCGATCGTGCCCGCCTGGGTCAACAAGGTGCTCTTGAGCCGCTGCATGTTGCCAGAGCGGGTGGCCAGGTTCTCACGCAGCGCGTTGAGCGCTGACGACAGGGCAAGCTGGTTTTCCTTGTGCTGCAAGCTTTGAATCTTGCCAGCCAAGTCGACCTGAATCGCCGAGTTGGCGCAGTTGATGGCTGCGGCCCCGACCTTTCCGGGATTTGCAAAGGTGTCCACTCCCCCGGTACCAGCGATGCCTTCTAGACAGCTGGAAATGAGCGAAGTGACCGATTGCTGAAACTGGACATCGACGATCTGGTCGCGAACGTCCTTCAACGATTCTTGGATGCGCAGGCCGTCCAGTGCCTCGCCGATGAGCTTCAGCTCGACGCCGATGTCCGAGACTGTTTGCTTGATCTCGACCAGACTGCTGCGCAAGTCCGAGATTTTGCGCCCGATATCGCCACCGACTGCCGGGAAAGCGCCGATCACGCTCTCCTGCCGCATCGCGTCGCGCGCTCTCGTCGGAAAATGAGGGAACAGGAGCAAGCCCGACCGCCCCTCGATCTGGTCGGCTGCACAGGTCATCGCCGCGCGCACAATGGAGAGATCTTGAACGCCATGGATGGCAGGCGGATTGGTGGGATCGCAGCGAAAGCTGTTCTCGTATTCCATCGCGTCGCACAGCAGCTGGGCGCCGTGCAGGAGATCCGTGGTCGTGATCGAGTGCATGCTCGGGCTTGCATCGAAGGTCGTAGTGCCCTTCTCATACGTCTGACCGTTGAACGGCCTCGCCAAGATCGTGTTGCGGTTCTCGAGCAGCGCGTAGCTGAGGGTGGTGCAGTCCTCGCCGCTGCTGCAAGAAAGCTCCGAAGGCGCAGTGGCAAAACTGGAGAAGCCATTCCACCACCAGTCGCTGCTGGGTACGCCTTCGAGTAGCGACTTGGGCCACGTCCCGACGGCCATGCGCATGCTGAAGTCCCCCAATCGGGTCGCGAGGTCGGAGTCGCCGTCCCAAGATCCGTACCCGACGACCTGCTGTGGAACGATGCCCTCACTGGCCACCGTCATATACTTGGCAAAGGGATAACCGTGCTCAGTCCAGCACGTGGTTGTGCATATCCAGCAGGTGTCGCAATGGCGCTTGCCGCCGAAGTTGTCTTTGTCGCGTGAAGTTGCAAAAGCCATCGAGTCGGTCTGGCGGAAAAGCAGCCCGTCCCCGTTCAGGAAGTCGGTAGTGGAGGTCCTCGTCTCGCCCTGACCACCGAACACGTAATATGGCATCTTCACCGTTTCGAAGGTGTCCGCCGGGTCCGCCATCGAGAGCTTGAGCGCAAGCACCGCACGCAAGGCATCGCTGTCATCCGCGTACCACCAGAGGCCGCCGTGCTTCGAGACCGTGTACCGCGTCTGCCCGTCCAGGGTGATAGCGCCGGCGGTCGTGCTGGTTCCCAAGGACGTCGAGAAACCCAGCCTCCGGACCACGTCCTTCGAACCCCGGATGGGATGAAAAACGCCAGAAGCCTGGATCTTGCTGATCCAGTCACGGATCACATCGGGATTGACGTCAGACTGGGTCGTTGGCCCGTCGCTCTCGGCCCCATCCGGCTGGTAGCGCAACGCGTCCGAGATGTAGTTGCAAGCATTCTTCGGCGAGAGGTCGGGCTTGCTCTTGAGCGTGTTGAAGAAGCCAAGCAAGTCTTCGCCCTCGATCTTTCGGCCAACGTAGAGGTCGTGATTGTCACCCGACGGTACTGCCAAGCAGCCCGTGGCAGAGCTGTCCGCGCATGCTTCACAATTGCCCAAACCGTTTGCCAAGACCGGGCACGCGAAGGGCGTATCCCCGTCGGCGAGCTGGCAAACCTTTGACGGCACTCCTCCGAGCTCCCACACGCAGAGCGCCTGGTCTCCCGGAGTCACATACGGAACATCGGAGTCCGCGCCGATGCACTCCTGCAGGCGGTGCAGGCCTTCCGTGAGCGCCGGGTCGAGATCCGCCTGCTTTTTGTCCAAGAAGGCTTTGATATCGATGATGCAGGCATTCGCCATGCAAACGAACCCTTCGCTGCACGGCGTGGCCGGGCATGTGATGTCCTCCCGCATGCCCGCGAGATCCTTGGCGCGTGTCGGATCACCGGTGCTGAGCAAGGCCAATAGGGCCTGTGGATCGACATTCGTGCCGCAAGTCGTCTGAAGCGCGCTCAGCGCCAGCTCTGCTTCCGCTTGCCGCGCCTCCTGGCGTATCTCCACCGTCTCGATACGATTGTCGTTCTCGAGGTTGGCAAGGATGTAGTTCTCGCCGAGGGCATCCGCTTCCAGGGCGGCATCCTTGGCGCGATTCAAATAGTATTTCCATGACGACTCCACCGCGTCGCCATCATCCGCGAGCTCGTTCTCGAGTGGCACCCGCGGATCGAAAGAGAAGCCTTTGCTGTCGGCGGTTTCGGCACAGCCCACCTTGGGGCGAGTGCACCATTTTTCGCTGGGAGCCATCACCGCAGCGACTTGCTCGTCGAGTTTGGGCGTGATCGGGAAGTATTCGCCCGGACCTCCGCCGCCCAGCACCTCGAAGTCGCCTGGCTCCTCGGCGCCGGTCGGGGAATAGACCAAGTAGGCGCGAGCCGGGCGGTCGGCGCCGATGTAGCCGAGTGGCGCGAAAAAAGCTCCTACGTTGCCGTTGCCGATCTGCTCGATGGCCGGATTGGTGGCGCTGGAGGCTGTTAGCCAGCCACTGGGACACTCGACGCCTTCGATCAACCCAGTAACGGCGCACTGCAGACCGACTTCACCCATCACGACGCGCAGCTTCGTCAGCCTTTGCGCCACTCGTTCGCTGAGGGTGGCCAAAACGTAGGGCGACGTGCCGTTGTCGTAGATGAACTGGCCGAGCACCTGCTCGTCGAGGTCCGAAACGATCGAGGCGATCGGACCGAAAATGGCCCGCCGGGTCGAGGCCCCGCTGACCAGATCTCGCTGGCGCATCAGCCACGACGCGTCGTTTTGAAACCGCGTGAGCTGATTGCTCAGGACGGTCTCGCTGTAGGAACTAGAGGCACCACTGCGGGTAACCGCCGCCCAATACGTCGGGTTCGGAACTGGTGGTGGATTCGCTATGGCCGCATTCCGCATGAACGGGGCATCGGCCGGCCCCGGGATGTGGGCACCCCAAAAACGAGAGAACGTGCGATTTTCGTCGAGGAGGTATTGCTGAGCCTCGATGAAATCTTCGGTCCGAAGTTGATAGCTCTCTTCCACCGAGTTCGGGATGCTCTCACCAAACAGTGACTGCAAGCGCGCGCGTACAGAGTCTGCATTGGGAGAGATATCGTTCAACAGATTCGAGATTGTCGCGTTAGCCGGGTAGTTGGCAGGGTCGAGGGTGTAGGCGGACGGAGCGGCACGCCGAAAGATCTCCACCGCGCGCTCAGCCTGCGGCGTCAACTTGGGCGAGGTGCAAAGCGTGCCTTGCGGCATCCCGGTCAGGCCGAGCTCTCCGCCCACGAGCATGTGGGCGGCCCACGAGCGACTGAGCTCGTCCCGCGAGACGCCTCGGAAAGCCGAGAGGGTGGAGCTCGTAGACGACGATAGCTCTGCGTCGGCGACAGCGAGCACGCGCTCCACCATGGCCTTGTGGTATTCGAGGTAGCGATCGTACGCTTCGCGCATGATCGGCCCGAGCAGGCGGGCCTGAGTGGTGGCCGCCGAGTCTGAAACCGTGGTGAGCGGGGCGCCGATTACGCCCGGCTGTCCCAAAGCAGCTTCGTCTCCCGAGCTGATCGTGCCAGCATCGACATACTCAACGAGGTCATCACTCGCCATGTCCCACGCAAACTTGGCGAACTCCGTGGCGCGAGCTAGCAGCGCGACGCTAGCCGCGCCAGATTGCACGGGAATGGTGATCACCTCGGAAGGGCCAACCAGGTAAACAACCTCTACGGAGAGGGGGCCACGTGCGGTTTCCGCCATCACGGCATACGCACGTGCCATGCAGAGTCGGAGCTCCACCGCGGCCGCCTCCGGCGTCATGACGGTCCCGAGCTGGCCGAAGTTCTTGTCGATCAGGATCGTGTGTGAATAGTCATCCCGCGCTTGCTTGCCGCCACAGACCAGCGCCGCCCATGTCCATGTATCCTCGAGCGTGACCTCGTCTTCGAACGTTTCAACGGGACCGTTGGGTTGCTCTTGGCGCGTACCGCGCAGCAACTGCATCTGTTGAACCCGAAGCGTCTCTGCGTCGGCCTCGATCTCGACCTCGGGCTCTTTGCGTTGAGTTGACAACAATCCGAGATCAGGGGACGACGAGCAGCCCAGGGCGGCGAGAGCCAGTAGCCATGGGGCGAACGCCGATCCGAGTTTCACTGCATGGTGGGACATCTCAGCTTTCAACTTTCTGGTTTCTCGGTGAATCAGTGTCGAGCACGGCACGCTCCGCGGCCGGGAGCAGGCCGGGATGAGCGCCTCATCAAACATGTTAGCGCCAGCAGCGCGGCCACAGCGCCAGGCGCCGGACCTCCCTGGCCGGGCCGCGAGTACAACCTGCAAGCACATCCGCCGGAAGTCGTGAGCGGGATGCAAACACTGCTACCGTCAACGACGGAGCAAGACCACGCTGCGGGACAAGCGTCGTCCGTCGCACACTCGCTCGTGCAGACGTTGCCGCGGCCGCTGCCTGTCAAGCAGTGACCGCTCGAGCATTCGTCGGCAGTGGTGCAAGCCGCGCCAACCACGCCCTCGCCACCGGAACACGTACCCCACTGGCCCTCGTGCGACGGAGGCTCGCAGGCCTCTCCGGCCGCGCAACTCGAAGCATCAACGCAGGCGGCCCGGCACAGCCCGCTCGCCCCGCAGACGCCGAGCTCACAGTCGGCGTTCGTCTCGCAGGCTGCGCCAACTGGCAGCTTTCCAAGCAGACACGCGCCGTCGTCGGCGCATGTCTCGCCCACACCGCAGTCGGTATCTCTGCCGCACGGCTGGTCACAACTGCCCCCATGACAGACCGGAGGCCTGCAACCCGCCGCCGTGCAAAAATCTCCAGGGGGACAGACGGCATCGTTGCACGACAGGAGGCATTTCCCCCCGACGCAGGCAAATCCGTCGTCACATCCGGTCGTTTCGCAGGTCGCGCCAGGATACAGCGCGCAGATGCCGGCTGCGTCGTCGGCGGAAAGAGTCGTACGACTCACGTCGTAGACCGGATTCATTACGACGCCCTGTTCATCGGCCGTGCACTCTGCAAGTGCATCGCCACAGGCGTCGCCACAATCGACGCCCGCACCGGGCGCACAAGGGTGCGCGAGGCCCAGCACGTGCCCCACCTCGTGCAGTAGGATCGGCGAGAGCGACTTCACGCTCGCGTCAGAAGCTGCCTCGACCGTCCACTCGTAGTCCTGAGCATTCAAAAATATGTCGGCTTCGACGATGCTCCAGCGCCCTCCTCGCTGCTCGACGACCAGGTCAGTGCGAGCGCCAGCGCTGTTTGCAGCGGGCCAGCCCTCGTGGACCCAAGAGATTGAGCTAATTCCATCGCCGCTGCTCGCGGGCCCACGGCGCCAACCAAAATTCTTCGCCCTGACTTTGGTGCAATCCACGCCTTCCCAGGCGCCAAAGGCACGGACGACCGCAGCCTGGAACTCTGCTGGGAGCAAGCCCAATGGAACATCGTCATCGATGAAGTAGGCGACTTCACTGCCGTTCCAGACAATGGAGTCTCGGGCAGTGCCTTCAAAGTCGGCGCTGTCGGAAAGTGTTCGGTAAGCGTACGCATGGGGTGCGACGCCAAGGGCGATCGCCCCCACCAACCATTGGATCCGCCACCGGCAACTCACCTGAACCCGACCGCCTTCCGCACCACGCTCGCCAACCTTCCAAACGGGCCCCCTCTAAGAGGCTCTTAGCGCTACCTAGACGATTTCGATTTCCTCGGCAATGCCAAAGGAGGAGCTCAACCTGGAGCCTTCGCGTTTCGCTGAGCTGCTGCCGACCCTGCTTCGGGTACCTCGTTTCGAGGTCGTCGTGCGAGGGAGCTATCTACCGTTCGTTTCAGGCCGGTAGGCAAACGCGTGCTTGGCTGACACCTGAGTGAAACAGGACCATGAGGCGTCACGCGCTCTGAGCGACGATCCTTGCGCCTCGAAGGGGAGGTGCCTTCGCAGCGAGCAGGCGTCGGCCCCTGCGCAGAGTAGGAAAAAATTCCCAGTTTCGAGTTGGAAGTTTTGGGAAGCAAAGCTAGGTTCGCGCGCGGATAGGCGGTTACCGAGGTGAGGCATGGAGACTAGGATGGGCTGCGAGCTCAGGGGGCGATGCTCGCTGGGCACGATGGCGCTCGCATTCGGAACGACGTGCCAGGGCGCGCCAGCCGGTAGCGATGCTGTCAACGGCAGCACTCCAAGCCATGGCGTAGCTGCCGCCGGGCAGCGCTGCCGCAACTGGATTTGCCCGCAAAACGGGCGCTGCGCCGTCTACCGGCCGTCGGTTGTGAACAGTCGCCCAACTCGGCTTGCGGCAACTGCCCGGTGGGGTGCGTGAAAATTGGCTGCCCTGCGGCAGCGCAAGGTTTCTCATGAAGCAAAGCGATAGGAAACGAGGGGCAGAGTCGATGGCCGCGATGAGAGCCGGCAGCGCACAGCGCCTGATCTCGAGCGTGACGTTGCTGTGCTTCACCTTTACGACGCTCTCCCCGAGTGTGGCGTGGGCGCAAGGGCTGAGGGAAGCGGGTGCAGCCGTGCGCGTGGTCGACGAGGTCGAGGCCAGCGACGTCGAAGCAGGGCACCAAGCAGTCAAGCAAGAGCCCGCCGCCGACAAGCTAACCGCGCCCAAGGAGCGGCCGGAGCTCGACGAGCTGCAGAGCGCCGCGAGCGCCTCGGTCGACAAGAAGCCCGCCGCCGACGCCCAGGTCGAGACGGACCCCACCCAGACCGCCGCTCTACCGACCGGCGGCGATAAGAGCGGCGTTACTTCCCAGGCGATTTCGGTGCCGAAAGGTGCGGGCACCATTCAAGGCATGGGCGAAAGCTTCTCTGCTCAGCTTTCGACCGGCATCGCAACGTTCAGCGTGCCGTTCTCATTGCCGACGGCGCGCGGCGGCGCCCAACCGGCACTTGGTCTCTCGTACTCGTCGGCGTCGGGTGCTGGCCTGGCCGGGATGGGCTGGAGCGTCGGGGTGCCGTTCATAGCTAGGCAGACGGATCGTGGCTTGCCCGGCTACGACGACCGCGCGCAATGGCACGCCAACCAAGACAGCTTCGTCTTCAACGGCGGGCAGGAGCTCGTCCCGGTCTGCCTAGTCAAGAGCACGACGAGCTGCGTGGATCCGAGCGGTAGCGAGAAGCTGTTGCCCGACGAGAAGCTGCCCGGTTGGGCCGTCAACCATCAGTACTTTCGCCCGCGCGTGGAAGGCTCGTTCCTGCGCTTCTTCTGGGCGGACAATCACCAGACGTGGCGCGTGCAGGACAAGGGCGGCGTCACCATGGAGCTTGGCGAGCCGCTCGACGGTTCCGGTAGCCGCGCGGCGCTCGACGTGAATCCCGACGACGAGAATCAGATCTACCGCTGGCACTTGGTGCGGCAGTACGACACGTACGGCGCGACCCCGGCGAGCGCCAATCCCAGCGAGCCAACGACTCTTCCCAAACCGTTCAATGTCGTTGTCTACCGTTACTTTCAAGATGGTGGTCAGGCGTACCTCAGCGACATCTACGACACGACGCCGGCGGCGACGCCCGATAGCAATGTCGTAAGCAGCTACGCTCATCACACGCGCCTCGAGTACGAGCCCCGTACTGATCCGACCCAGTCGTACCGCAGCGGTTGGCTCATGACGCAGATGCTGCGTCTCAAGCGAGTCGACGTTGCTAGCAAGACGTTCAACGGCGGCTCGAGCGGTGCTCGACGCTTGGTGCGTCGCTATCATCTCGCCTATGACGCGAAGTTCCATACCTCTTATCTGGCCAGCGTTCAGCTCGAGGGGCGCTGCGCGACCACAGAAGGGAACGCGACGCCGGAAACCAATGGTGTGCTCGGCGCCACGGTGTGTGACGACGTGGCTCCCGCGGATAACCTGCTTCCGCCGATGACGTTTGTCTACAGCCGCGTCTCCGGCTTCACGACCGCCGGCAGCGCGATCGATTCAAGGCTAGACGGCTACGAAGCATTCGACGCGCGCGTGCAACAGATGGGCGGAGATCCTCCGCATTCGGTCGACGAAGAGCTAGCCGACTACTTCGACATCAACGGCGACGCTCTGCCGGACGTGCTGGTCACGGCGCCCGGCCTGTACGGCAACGACCACGGCGTCTTCTTCAACTCGCAGGGCGGAGTGTCGCGCTCGTTTGGGGGAGCGGCGCAGCTCGGCGTCGCCGGCGTGCTGGGGGCAAACTCCGGAACCATCAAGCTGAGCAACCAGAACGTGGCGCCGCTCGACTTCGATGGAGACGGCATCGTGGATTTCGTGCACATGCCGAAGGTGAAGACCTACTCGGCGTACACGCCTAGGCTGGTCGGCGGCAAGTGGAAGCTGGTCGGCCACACCATCGACGCGGCGAGCCAGCAGAACCCGAAGATCGATCTCGGTAAGGATGCCGCCGAGACGCGCGTTGCCGACGTGAACTCCGACGGTTTCGTCGACCTCGTGGTCAGCACCGGAACGGAGTTCCAGACCTTCTTCTCGCTGGGCCGCCTGCCCGGAGGTGACGGACAGTTCGGTCACGGCACCTGGGCATCGAAAGACACCGCGAGTCTGTCGAACGATCCGATCAGCAGGTGCGTGCCGTACAGCGGCTCGCCAGTGCGCTTCTCGGATTCCGACGTTCATCTCGCCGACATGAACGGGGATGGTATTCAAGACATCCTCAGGCTGCGACGCGGTGACTTCCGCTACTGGCCTGGTCGCGGCGATGGCTATTGGGGTACCGGCAAGCTCAACGACTGCCCGGCCGGTACGTTCGGCGACAAGCGTTACGTGGCGATGAGCGAGGCGCCCTACTTCTCGGACATCCAGGGCGCATCGCTGCGCATCGACGACGTGAACGGTGACGGTCTCGACGATTTGGTGCAGGTGCGCTTCGATGCGGTCGACGTGTGGCTTAACGTTGACGGTAAGAGCTGGACCAAGCGCAGCATCATCGACGATACGCCCGCCAGTCCGTCCTTCGCGAACCGCGTCCGCTTGATGGACATCAACGGCTCCGGCACGCGCGACATCGTGTGGGGCAACGGCAAGAAGTATCAGTTCATCGACTTGGCGGGCGGAGAACGCCCGGGGCTGCTAGTCCAAGTCAAGAACGGCCTCGGTAAGTCGACAGATATCGAGTACTCGAGCTCGACGGACGAGATGCTCGCCGCAGAGCGCGCGGGCGGCACCTGCGCTCCGGACAGCAAGCCATGGGAAAGCCCGTGGTGCACCAAGATGCCGACCATCACGCACCTGGTGAAGCGTGTCACCGAAAGCGACAACCTGAGCGTCGCGGGCTCGGGCTTCGGTACCTACGTCACCGAGTACAGCTACCGCGACCCGGTCTATGAAGGCCGGCAGCGCGAGTTCCGCGGCTTCAGCAAGGCTCGGTCCAAGCGTGTCGGTGACGCCAACAGCCCTACCGATTTTACGGAGAGCACCTTCCTGCTCGGCGAGTGCGAAGACGAAACGCCCGAAGACACCATCAACGACTGCGAGCGATGGCGTGACAACCCGAAGGAAGCGCTCAAGGGTCTCCCGGTCGTTACGGAGCGCTACGACGAAGCAGGCGTGCGCTTGTCCACCGACCTCACGACCTATCGCCTGCGTCATCTGTACTCGGGTCTGGATGGGCGCGCGGTGCGGCATGCGTTCCAAGCCTCGACGAAAAAGTACGCCTATGACACGGCGGCCGGGGCGACGGCAGCTCAATTGGGCATGACCTTCAATGCGGTGGAGCTTGAAAACGAGAAGGATATCGTCTCCTCGAGCGCACCCGTAGCCTTCAGTCACTACGCGACGAACGGCACCGCGATCATCGAGAGCGCGGCGCTGAACGACTACTTCGGCAACAAGACGAGGGTGATCGCCAAGGGGTGCACCGGCGGAGGAGCCTGTCCCATCATCGACGAAGCCATCTCGAGTCACACTATCCCGCGGGTCAGCACGGCCCCGACGGGGTGGCTATTCCGAACGGAGCGAAGCTACGTGGATGGCAACGTTCACACGGAGCTGCGCGAGGACACGACAACGAGCTATGACGCCTTTGGCGCGCCAACCGCCACAGCTGTCGTTCTGAGCGGGACCGTCGCCCTCAATCGATTTCACGAGCTTGGAGCGAGCCGTCAGTTGGCGGCCACGCCGTCGACCGCTTCGAACGACGGCGTCCGCGTCATCGGGGCTCGAGAATACGACGCGCTAGGAAATCTAGTTGAGGAGACTGGACCGATAGGCGATGCCTCAGCTCCGACGAACCTGGGGCGTTGTCGGACGATTCTCTACGACGGTACGGCAACAGATGGTTACGCCCAAATGCCGATGTCGGAGTCGACGTACACCGGGGGCTGCGGAATTGGTGCGCTCACCACATTTGCAGGCTACGACCGCGGCTGGGGCCTAGTAACCACCGTCACGGATTCGAATGACCAGACGACCCGCGTGGCGTACGACGCCTTTGGTCGGGTCGCAAAGGTATTCCGGCCCTCCGTCATACCGCTGCCCCCCGAAACGACAGCGCTTCCTACTGTTGAAATCAGCTACGACTTGCCCGGTTCAGGGGAGAGTCGTGCCTACTCCGTCATCCACACGCGCGTGCAGAGCGGCGCCACTGAGCTCGTCGATCTTTACAGTCAGACGTACTCGTATGTCGACGGTATGGGCCGGGAGCGCGTCGGGCTCGCGCAAGCTGACAAGACGGCTGGTGACGACGAGGATTGGATCGTGTCCACGATTGCTGAGTTCGATGCGAAGGGAGCCGTCCGTCGCAAGTATCTGCCATTTT
>JGI10216J12902_103195867_pt1 | contig 11172 bp, 5 predicted proteins | sample KanNatreferecore_FD_12902 | JGI IMG/M metagenome (IMG submission 12902)
CGGGGCCACCGGCAGCAGCCCGGCGGCCGAGCCCGCCACCACTGGCAGGGGAGCTCCGCGGGACCACATCCACGACGGCACCAGCAGAAACAGTACGCAGAGGCTGCTGGTCAAGGTGGACAGCAGCGCCACGCCCAGGGCCTGGAAGTAGGTCCGCCCGCCGGTGAAGAGGTCCGCTACCTGCACCGGCTCCCCGGCCAGCTGCTTTGCAACCGTCCGGCACATCCCGCTGGCGAAGTAGGTCGAGAGCAGAGCGATGGGGATGAAGGCCAGGAGCACCACGTTCAGCGCGCTCATGATCGCCTGCTGGCCGGCCGCGGCGCTCTGGTCGTACCCGGTGTTGGCCGCGCTGTACTCGCGCCAGAGGACGAAGAAGAAATACAACACGGAGCCGACGAAGAACGGCGCCACGGCGGCGAAGGTGATGGCTCCCTGCGCCGTCCAGGCCCCCCACTGCTGGCTGAAAAGCGCGAGCGCCTCGGAGAGCCATTCCCCCAGGCGGGGCGCGGGTGCGCCTTCCGTAGGGCCCCGCGGGCTGACAGCCCGCGCTCCGGCAGGGTCGCTAGCTTCTCTCAGCATTGTTCTGGCACTCGCCGGGTATAACCGAGCGAGTGGTAACCAGCCCAACCCCGGGAGGGAAGGGCGAGAAGGGCAAGAAGGTCAGGGAGTAGGATGCGGAAACCCAATCGGGCCCGGCAGGTTCTCCTGCTGGCGATACTCGCGCTGGTAATCGGCGGCGGCATCATGCTGCATGTCGGCCAGACGCTTGCCCGGGAGCGGCTCCCCGCCCACCTCTCGCACCTCCTTACGGACGCGCTGGGGCGGGATGTCTTCGTGGGGAAGGTCGCCTTCGGTTTCCCCGGCGTCTTCACGGTGAAGCGTATCCGGGTTGCGGGGGATCCCGCCGATCCCCGTCCGCTGCTCGTCGCCCAGAAGGCGCGCGCGTCTCTCTCCTGGTGGGACCTGTTCGTTCGCGGGCGGGTGCGCGTGAGTGCGTTCCACGTGGACGGCGCCCACTTGCGCACCACCATCGATCTGCGTAAGAAGCTGGAGCCGGTTCCCAACCTCACCACCCAGCTGCTGTCATTGACGCGCTTCGGGGTGCAGGAAGTCGGCATCCACAAGTCAGACGCGGATGTCACCACGATCCTGCCCAGCGGCGAGCGGCAGATGGTCGCGGCGCGCGGTCTGGACGCGACGGCGCGGCTCCGTCCGGAGTCGTTGAACTTCCGCGCCGGCGCGAGCCGGTGGACCGCCGGCGACCTCACGGCGCTCGATCTTTCCTTCGCCGGCCGCGGGGATCCCGACCGCATCACGCTGACCAACGGCTCCGCCCGCTTTCAGGGCGGCACCCTGACGGCCAGAGGCACTTACCTCACGGAGAGTGGCGCCGTGGCGATGCGCGTCGACGCGCGCAACCTGCCGCTCCGGAACCTGGCCTCACAGATCGGCCTGCCGCCGGACTGGGCGGTGCGGGGCGGCCTCACCGGAGAGATGGACGTCACGGTTTCTTCCGGCGAGCTGCGCCGCATCGTGGGGACGCTCAACGTCGCCCGCGGGGAAGTGGCCCATGGACGCAACGTCCTTCCGTGGACCTCCGCCACGGCCGGGATCGACTGGAAGCCCGAGCGCGTGCTGCTGCGGAACATCGACGTCCGCGGTGAAGGCCTCAGCCTCCAGGCAAACGGGGATATCGCCGGAAGCCCCTCGGTCCCGCTCGAGCGCCGCCCGTTCGTGGCGCGGGGGCAGCTGGATGCGTCCAGCCAGAAGGCCGTAGCCCGGCTGGCCGCGCTGCTGGCGTTTGCGACGCCGGTCCAGGGTGAGTGGAGCGTCGAGCGGGGGAACGTGCGGTTCAACGCCAGCGGTACCGTCGGGGATCTTCAGAGAGCGCGGGCGGACGGCACCTTCTCCGCGCACGGCCTTACCCTCAAGCGCGACGAGAAAAGCCCTCCGCTCCGGATAGCCAGTGTTCAGGGCGAGCTCAGCCGGTTCCCCTCGCACCTGCACGTCCGGCGGCTGATCGCAAAGGCGGACGGCCTCACCGTGCGCGGCGGCTTTACCATCACGCCGAAACGGCCTGGGATCCGCGGCGTCTTCGGCACGGAGGGCGAGGTGCAGGTGACCAACCTGCGTGCCCTCCATCAGCAGGACCCGCGGGCGCCGGTCTGGCAGTGGCTGGGCCCCGCGATTCCCAGCGCGCCCGGCCGCATCACTTTCCACGCGAAAGGTCCTACGGCGGCCCCGTGGAATACGAGAGGCTCGGGAACCTTCTCCTTCCACGGCGTGCCCGCAAACCTGCCGGTCGGGACGAACGGACGGCTGATGACCGTGCGCGTGCGCTCCCTCACCGGAAGCGCGCGGTACGCGGATAACCGCCTCACCCTCTCCTCCGTAAAGGCCGGCTCGGATCTCCTGAGCGCCAGGTGGGACGGAGCGGTCGGCGACGTAAAGCGCGGCCGCGACGTACGCGGCCTCCTGCGCCTTGCCTCCGGCAGCTGGGAGCGCATCCCGCTTCTCCGGGAGATCGCCAAAGCCGGCGTCTCCGGCGGCACGATGCTGGCCGAATTCCGCGTCGATCCCGCCCTCCAGGCCAAGCAGGTGACGGCGGGGTCGCTGGACCTCCGCGGCGCCCGGTATCGCACTACCGTCCAGGGCAAGCCCAAGACGGTGCAGGTGCAGGTTGCGCAGGCGCAATTCCGCATCCAGGGTAAGCGCGTGCAGGTGCCTTCGTACCGCGTGGTGACGCCGCAGTTCGTCACCAGCGGGCGCGGCTACGGGCTGGATCAGGGGCGGGCGCAGTGGTCGGTACACGCGCGGGGCACCCTCTCCACGGATGATGCGGAGGCGCTGGCGCGCTTCTGGGACGGCCAGCCTGCCTTCACCGGAGGGCGGATGACGGCCGGCTATACGGTCGAGGCGCCCCCGGGCCGCAGCGCGCGGGCGAAGCTCACCGGGAACGTACGGCTGGTGGATGCCCTTCCGCTCTTCCCGCCCGGCTCGCTGCCCATCCCGCGGGAGCAGGCGCGGATCCTCTCGCTCACCGGCAACTTCGCTCTGGCAGGGAACGACGTGACGTTCCGAAACCTCGACTGGCGCGCGCCGGCGTTCCGGGCGACCGGTGACGGCTCGGTGCGCGTCGGAGTTCTGGACGGTAACTTCCGGGTCGCAACCCCACGCTGGCAGGTCATCGCCGGCGAGCTGGCAAAGGGTCTGCCCGTCGCCGGCGGAACGCTTGTCATCGCCGGGCGCATCCAGGGGCGGACCGACGCGCTGAAGCTGGCGCGCGTGGACGGCACCCTCACGCTGGAGAACGCCAGGCTGGCAAGCGACCGGAACGCCAGCGTGCCGATCGAGGGCGGCGAGCTTGACCTGAAGGCGCGGGTCCGCGGTCCCCTCTCGCAGCTCGTAACTGCGGACGTGGATGGCTCCTTCACCCTGCGAGACCTGACGCTGCCCGCGTACCGGAAGGGGCTGGCACGCGCCAGGATCACCCTTGCCACAGGAGAGTTCGACCGCAATGGGACGGTCGTCACGCTGCGGAGCCTCTCCGCGGAAGGGCCGTTCGGCCGGACCAACGGTGAAGGCGTGCTGCGCGGCGTCGGCACAGGCAAGGCCTCCCACGAGTTCCACCTTCGCTCCAGCGGCAGTGCGCTGGCGCGCGCTCTTCCGGCGCTCGGCTCCGTTCCGGGGAAAGCGAGCGGAGGAGCATTCACCGGCTCGCTCAGTGTCAACGGCACCGCGGCCCAGCCGCTCGCCCGGGTAGAAGGCCAGGCGGAGGTCCGCAACGCGGAGTGGCTCCCACCGCGGCAGCAGGTGCCGATCGAGATTCGCCGGATGGCCACGCACTTCGTCCGCACCGGCGACACGGCCGTCATCGACAACACGGAGCTGCAGTTGGCCGGCGGCGAAGCCACGCTGGCGGGCACGGTTCAGGGGTTGAACGCTCCCTCCACGCTGCGATATGCGCTCCGGCTGAACTGGCGGCTGGACGAAGCCAGCAAGTGGGCCGGCCGCTTCCTGCCGCTTCCGGGTCAGTTTACGGGAGGGCTCTTCACCGGGTCTTCTAATCTGGCCGGCTCCGTTAAGCAGCCCGTGGCGACAGCCTCGGGTGAGTTCACGCTCAAGGACACCGGGTTCACGCCGCTGGCCAAGTTCCTCGGCGGTCCCGTCCGGCCCATCCACGTCACGGAGGCGCGCGGCCTCTTCGAGCGAGCGGGCGGCCGGACGAAAATCGAGAAGCTCGCGCTCAATACGTCGGTTGGCACAGCGACCGGCACGGTCGTCGCGGACGACCGCGCTGTCGGCGATCTGCAGTTCCGCGGTGAGATCAGCCGGCTGGAGCCGCTGCTCGACCTCTGGCCGACGTTCAAAGACCGCGTCCGGGAAGGCCGGGGCGAGATGGTGCTGGCGCTCCACGGCCCGCTGCGCCGGCCGCAGGAGATGAGAGGCACCGTGGACCTCTCGGCCCGGGACGGATCCCTCACGCTTGCGAACGTGCCTGAGCTCTACGCCGTGCACCCGTTCACGGAGTTGAGCGCGCGGCTGACCCTGGTCGGCGGCGGCGAGGTGCGCATCGAGAAGTCTACGATGCGGGGTCCGAAAGCGAATATGGACGCAACCGGCGTGGTGACTGCGGACGGCCGGGTCCACCTCGAAGGCAAGTCCTGGTTTACGGACAAGTTCACGAAGAAAGTCTTCAAGCCGAGGTTCCTCTACCCGCTGGCGAAGCTGTTCGGCTTCGGGAAGCTGAAGTCGGGCTTCGAGGTGGATGGCACCCTCCAGGAAGGCCGCCTGACGATGGGAATCACCGACAGCACCATCTGGAAGCTGGGCGTCCGCAAAGAGGTGCCGGAGCGCCTGCGGAAGATCGCCAAGGGCGAGGTGCCTCTCTGGTCCTCCCCCAGCGCGGAGAAAGTGGCCGTCACTCGCTCATCAGGAAAATGAGCGGTCTCACGTCGTCCTCGGGGGTGAACTCCCAGTGGCGGAGCAGGATCTCGTAGACCAGCACCCCGGTCTCGCCCTCCCCCCAGAGCACGTACCGCACCGCCTGGCTGACCGAGTTCTGCCGCGTGAGGCCCAGGAAGATGCTGATCGGATCGATCATCTCGCTCACATAGGCGATCGCGTTGGCGATGGCGACCGCCTCGTGCGCCTCGATGACGTAGTTGTCTCCATGGGGCCGGACTTTGATCCGCAGGCTGCTGGCGAAATCCGAGCGGTCGTCCGGCAGCTCCACGTGGAGGAACGCCAGGGGCCCCTCGATGGTGTAGAACTGGCGGATCTCGGAGGCCTTGCGGGCCATCGCCTCCTCCGTGCAGTCCTTGAGCGGGACGATATTGACTTTCTTGCACTGCAGCAGCGGCCAGATCTCCTCGGAGGCGTTGTCCTCGAAGGTCACGCTCTCCACCCGCAGTTCCGTAGAGCGGACGTAACGCGAGAGCGCGCTCAAAACCATGATCGCGACGATGAACATCGAGGCGATGATCACGCCGTCCGGTCGTTCGTGGATGTTCTGGACGAGCGTGTACCCGAAGATGAGCGCGACGACGCCGAAGTAGATCGCGGAGGCCGGCACGCCGCGTCCCGCCTCCCGCGCCTCTCGCAGCAGCGCCAGCGTTACCGCGATCGCGGCGGAGAGGATGAGCACCAGGACCCCGGTCGCGTAGGCGCCGGCCTGCTTCTCGACGTCCGCGTGGAAGATGAGGGTCACGATGACCGTGATGGCAAATAGAGCGAGCACCAGCGGGCGCGCGTAGGCCACCCACCGCGGCGCCATCCCGTACCGGGGAAGGTACCGCGGCACCAGGTTCAGCAGCCCGGCCATCGCGGAGGCCCCCGCGAACCAGAGGATGAGGATCGTGGACACGTCGTAGACCGTGCCCATCACCGGCCCCATGAGCTGGTAGGTCAGGTAGGCCAGCACGCGTCCCGATGCTTCGCCGTGCTCCGCGTAGGCCTCCTTCGGGACCAGGACGGCCGTAAGGAAGCTGGTGGCGAGGAGCATCACGCTCATCAGGATCGCTGCGACCGTCAGCAGCTTGGCGGTGTTCCGGATCCTTCCGTGCGGCACGGCGCTCTCCGCGTCCTCCGGATCGCCTTTGACGAGCGGCATCACCGCCGCCCCCGTCTCGAAGCCGCTCAAGCCGAGCGCCAGGCGCGGGAACACGATGCACGCCGCGAGTGCGAGCCCGGTCAGGTCCCCACGGGCCGAGAGGGCGTTCTGCCAGTTCGCCATCAGCTCGGGCTGACGGGCCACTTCGATGAAGCAGCGCCCGACCACCACGGCGTTCAGCACCATGTAAGGGACACCGACGATGAGGGCCAGGCCGATGGCTTCCGTAAACCCCTTCAAGAACACGGCGGCAAGCAGGGCGAGGAGCGCCAGCGTGACCCAGACCTTCCCGCCTTCCAGAGCGTGGCGGAGGTAGTGGTTCTCGACCATGTGCTGGGCCGCGTCCGCCGCGGACAGGGTCATCGTGATCACGAAGTCCGTGGCTGCGAAGCCCAGCAGGATCAGGACGAACAGCTTCCCCTTCCACCCGGTCAGCAGCCGCTCCAGCATCGCGATCGAGCCCTGGCCGATGAAGGAGCGCTTCGCGACCTGTGTGTAGACCGGCAAGGCGCCGAAGAGCGTCACCAGAACGAGGACGAACGTGGCGATGGGCGAGAGCGCGCCGGCGGCGAGCAGCGCGATTCCGGGCTGGTACCCGAGCGTGGAGAAGTAATCGACGCCCGTCAGCCAGAGCACGGCCCACCAGGGCTTGGTATCGTGGTGGATTTGGCTCGCCTGCTCCGGGCTGGCGCCGTGCATCAGCCAGCGGCCGAGAGGCGTGCGTGCTTCGGGAATGTGGGGAAGCCTTGCGCCGCGTGAGGGGGTCGATTCAGCAGCCATGTCGCTGCTATTATCTCCTCCCGTGACGCTGGATATGCCTCCAACCTCGCCAATTCCCCGATTTGCGCCGCCGCTGGAGCCGCCGCCGGTACTGGAGTGCCACGTGACACCGCTCGCTGAACGTCGGGTGCGTGTCGAAGAGGAGCCGCGCCAGGGGGTGCGAGTGGGACTCCTCCAGGTTCATCCGGCGCAGCTTCCTCATGACCGAGAGGTAGTTCTCCACGTCGCCGGTGATCGCGAGGGCGTACTGATCCGCGTCCTTCTCGTCCCGCCGCGCCTCAGCGCAGAGGATGGGCGCGAAGCAGTGCCCGAGCGCCAGCGTCATCGCCGCCAGCAAGGGGAATCCGGCGAGGTCCGACGCCCCGCTGAGGTGCAGTGCGGGCGCCAGCAGCATCAGCACCAGGAGGCTGATCGCTCCCGCGAGAAGCTGGGCCGTTCCGTACATCAGCTTTCGCTGTGCCTGAGCGATTCCGCTGGGGGTCCGCGCCTCGAGGTGCACCTGGTCGTAGAGGTGCCCGAACTCGTGCGCCATCACCACGCGCTCTTCGCCGTCGGTGAACTCGTCGATCAGCGTGTCGGTGACGTAAATGGCGGTCCGCTTCCCCCGCAGGCGGATGCTGGCGTTGGCGCGGCCGGTCTTATGGCTCACCTGGACCTGGTAAACCGGCAGCGTCACCTTTCCGGTGCCCGGCAGGTGGAAGGTCTCGTTGCGCAGGAACCGCACCGGATAGAAGAGACCCATCACCGGCGAGTAGATGTAATCGTAGAATAAGGCCCGGCACGGTAGGTAGGCCAGCGACCAGAGGACAATCAGCAGCGGCCAGCGCAGGGACTCCGCGACCAGGAAGAGCACGAAGACGGTGGCCAGGCCGAAGATCGCCGAGCGGCAGAGCCACTCCCAGGCCCAGCTCACCAGCGACTGTCTGGTGACGCCGTAGCGGTGGTCCAGCCAGTACTCGCTGAAATAATGGAACGGCAGGACCGCCAGCCTGGTGATGGCCCCGATCACCACCAGGTAGACGAGGTGACAGACCCACAGGGGAGCATCCGGCGTGGTGCAGAACCGGAGGATGGCGGCGGCGGCGCCGGAGAGGGTGAGCGCGACGAGCACCACCAGCAGAACCAGCAGCTCGGCGATGCCCAGCGAAAAGCGGACCCGGCCGTAAGACTGGCAGCGGGCTTCCTCTTCGTCGGGCAATTGGACCGCGGCGTTCAGCGGAGCGGCGGCCTCAACACTCATTCAGTTCCGGCTTCCTTCGCGGACTTGCGGGACATCCACGCACCTCAGATTATATGAGAAAGGCCTCGCCTCCGCCAGAGGCAACTGCAAAGAAGCACACCTTCCGCCTCTGGCTCGCCGCGCTGGTCGTCGTAAACCTCCTGGCGCGGCTCCCGCTCGTGTGGGACCCGGTGGAGGTCCGGAACGACGGCGCCGAGTACCTCGCCATCGCGCGGTCCCTGCGAGCCACTGGAGTCTACGCAACCGACCTCAAGTACCATTTCTATACGGAAGATCCCCTCCGGCATTCCGCATGGGCGGACCGTCCGCCCCTCTACCCTGCCACGGCGGTCTTGTGGCAGCGGCTCCTCGCCGGGCTGGACCCCACCGCGGCGGCCCGACTGGGCAACGTGCTCCTTGCCTGCCTCGCCCTCGTCCTCTGCGCCCTCTACCTCCGCCGCGTCTACCGTGATGACGTTGCCCTCCTGGCCTCCGGTTACGTCTTCCTTCTCCCGCAGATGCTCTACTGGACGTGCCAGCCAATGACCGAGGCCCTGAGCCTGGCGTTGACCTACGGAACCCTCGGAGCGAAGGCGGAAGGCGAAAGGCGGAAGGCGGAAGGCGAAAGGCGGAAGGCCGAAGGATGGACCCTGCCGGCGTTGTCGCTTGGGGTTGGCGTGTTGACCGGCCTTGCCTACCTCACCCGCCCGACGGGCGTGCTGCTTCTGCTTGCCGTTCTAATCGCGGGGCCCCGCATGACGCGGCGCCCCCATTCATCCTTCATCCTTCATCCTTCATCCCTAATCGCGATCGGCTTCCTGATCTGCGCGGTGCCCTACCACGCATTGCTGTGGCGGACCTACGGCTCTCCGTTTCACTCCTCGCTGGGATACACGTTTTCCGTCCGCGATTACTACGAGGTGACCTACCACGGTTTCGAGCGGCCGATGGTCGGCACGCTCGATTTCCTTCGCGAGCACGGGGGCGAGGTTCCCGGACTGATCCTCCGGCAGGCGGCCAGCCACGCGCCCTCGCTCCTGCTCCCGCTGCTGGCGCTCCTGCCGCTGGCGCTCAGGATGCGCCGGGAGGATTGGTCCGGCGAGCGCCGGGCAGCCGCGGCGCTGATCGTGCTGACCGTGGCACTCCATACCGTGGTGTGGTCCGCGTGGGGATCGCAGCGGTATTTCCTGGGCATCCTGCCGCTGCTGGTCGCGGCGCTGCTGGCCGCCGGGCTGCGGGCCAGGGATCAGTCATCGGCGATCAGTGATCAGTCCTCAGTGATCAGTCGTTGGTGGATGGGAGTGCTGATAGGTGTCTTGCTCGCGGGGCTGGTGGGCGCCCTGGCCCAATTCTACGCACAGCAGCTCCGTCCGGATCACGGACGGCCGGGGCTGACCGCGGTGCGCGCGGCAGCGGAGAGCGTGCGCGGCGCCCCGGTGATCGCTTCGGACAAGCCGGGGACGCTCAACTTGCTGCTCGAGACGCCGGCGGTCATGCTCCCGCGAACGCGCGACCCGGGGCAGCTCTCCCGGTTCATCGAGAAGTACCGGCCGGACGTGCTCGTGCTGTTCGTGGACGAGCCGCTGAAGCGGGAGGCCGAGGAGATGGCCGGCGACTGGCGCGCGGGAAGGCTGCCGCCGGGCTGGCGGCTGGCCGAGGATACTGGAGGCTACCTTATCGTCCGCAGGTCGGCCGCCCGCAACTGATCTAGTGGGTCGCTTGAGATGCGAGTTCCAATACGGCCATCATGACCGGCGGCCCGCCTGGCAATGAATTAGGCCTTCGGCCTGTAAAAGCGTAGACCAGGCTACACGGCGAAAATCCCATGAATGGGATTCGGGACTAACGAGACAAGTGACCCGTTAGGAAACCGCTGCGGATGCTTCATAACGCGCACTGACGCCAGACTCGCGATCCCGCGGCGGGTTCAAACCCGCCGCTACTCGGCTCAAGTCGGTTCCAAACCGACTCCCCGAGAGGAGCCTGGTCTCGCCGCCGAAACCATGCGGGGCTGACGCGGGCCAGGTCCGGGGTTCCGAGCGAAGCGGCGCGGCTTTTCTTTTCCAGCCACGGGAAGCGGCGCACAGGCAGCGCGGAAGCGACGCGCGCACCGTTTCCGCACCGCTTCCGCACCGCTCCCGCGCCGTTTAGCGCACCGGTTCCGCACCGGTTCGACGGCGGCCGGCATGAGACCCGCCTTATAGAAACCGCATCCGCTGCGTGGTGACGCGCTCTCCGGCCCAGCAGGCGAAGGCTACGGCGAGGACGGTGTCATCGTGGTCTCCCTCGCGCCAGGCGCCGTAGGTCTCGTTCGCCGCCTCGGTGACGCGGATTCGGAAGGTCTGCAGCTCCCGCAGAAGCGCATCGCCCTCGGCGAGCTTCGCGGAGACCTTGAGGCGCTCCGACTGGATGAGCGACTGCATGACGCCCACCAGCTCCCGCTTGGGGACATGCCACTGGCGGTACCAGCCATCCCGCGCCCGGCGGCGTTCGGCCTCGCGGGACTCGAAGCCGCCGGTGACGGTGACGCCGATGAGGCCGGAGCGGTGCCCCAGGTCCAGCCGCTTGAAGAGGTCCACGACGGGGAGGCCGACGCCGGTGGCATCCACCACGAGATAGAGCTCGCGGGGTTTGAGGACGAGGGGGTTGGTCCAGCGGACCCACTCCTCCCAGCTCTCCTTGTAGACGGGTGCGGACGGGGGACGCGACTGCCTCGGCACCTGGGAGAGGCGGGCGCAGATCTCCGCGACGTCTTCCACGATGGCGGGATAGGCGGTGCCGAGACGATAGCGCTTGAGCGCCTGAAGCTCGTAGCGGCACTGCAGCGGGCAGTCGCGGGAGTCGTCATCGGGATCCCAATCATCGGCGGCGAGGCGCCGGACGACGGCCAGGGCGGTGTAGTCCGCGGACTGGCCGAGGTCCAGGCCGAGGTAGAAGCGGTCTCCCCGCTCGGGTAGGGGCGATTGTAAACGAAGTCAGGTCGGTCCATGGTTGTTCTCCTGGTCAAGGTGTTCAGGCGTTCAGGTGTTCAGGTGTTGCCCGCCGGGGGCGGTCGGCGGGG
>JGI10216J12902_105040770_pt1 | contig 11172 bp, 8 predicted proteins | sample KanNatreferecore_FD_12902 | JGI IMG/M metagenome (IMG submission 12902)
CCCGCAGCGCCGGAGGGGGCGCGGCCGGGCCGCGGCGGCCGGCCCCGAACAAGGCGGAAACGGAACCGCCGGCTCATTGCTTTGTTGTTTTATAAAAATATCCGTCCATCTTAACCCTGGTTAATGCATTGGTTTTGCTAAATAATCAGAGCGGCGTCCCAAGCCGGACAATTAAAGCAGACCAGCGTCTCATCTAAGTGACCGCCGTTCGGCGAACCGTCATTACTGCCTGGAAGAGAAATGAAGGTATATGTCAGCGGCCTTTATTGTGGGGGTAATCCCCAGCCCGGTGTAGGTATTATCAGGTCCTTGCGTCAGGGTTATCCCGACGCGAAGCTGGTCGGAGTCGAATATACCAACCGCGTGTCGGGCATTCACTGGCGCGACCTGGACGACCTCTGGATCCAGCGGCCCTGGGACGAGCTCGAGCTCGGCCTCTATGCCCAGCGGGTCGGCGAGGTGCTCGACGGCGGCGCGCTGTGGATATCCGGAAGCGATCTCGAGGCGATGTGGCTCGCCTCGGTCTTCCCCGACGGCCACCCCAACCTGCTCGCCCCGCCCGCGGCCGCCCTGAAGCGGATCGCCAAGCCGGCGGTGGAAGCCCATCGGGGTCTTCCGGTCGACATCCCGCCCTTCGTTTCCAGCGACCTTTCCGACTGGGAGCTCCACGCTTTCTGCCGCGCGCATGACTGGCGGGTCTGGCTGAAGGGCCCCTATTACGACGCCGCGCGGGTGCCCGGCTGGGACAGCTTCGTCGCGGCCCGGGCGGCGCTGACCAAGGTCTGGTCGACCGAGACGCTTTTCCTCCAGGCCCATGTCAGCGGCTATGAGGAATCGGTCATGCTCGCCGCCTATCGCGGAGAGCTTCTCGGCTGCGTCGCGATGCGCAAGCGAGACGTTACCGCGGAAGGCAAGACCTGGGCCGGCGACGTCGGCCCCGTCGATCCCGAGTTCGAGACTCCGCTGCGGCGGATCGTGAAGGCTCTGAACTGGACCGGCGGCGGCGAGCTGGAGATGGTCCGCGACGTCGCCGGCCGACTCTGGCTGCTCGAGATGAACCCGCGCTTCCCGGCCTGGGTTCACGGCGCGACCATCGCCGGGCACAATTTGCCCGCCTTGCTGGTGCAGGGCGCGACGGGAATCCGGGCTCGGCCGGCCGAGGCGGAAGCGGCCGAGTTCACGCGAGTCGTCCTCGAAGTGCCGGTCCGTTCCGAATATCCGCTGCCGGCGCTGCCCGAACCGTTCGCGGGGGCCGTCGGCCATTCGATGAAGCACCCTTCGGGCCTGACCTCGCTCGCCGAGCGGCTGCACAAGAGGGATGGCGAGCCGATCGGCCTGGCCGAAGGCGAGCCCGACGAAGCGGCGGACGGCAGGCCGGGGGTTCCCGAAACCTATCTCGACGACATCGGCGCGATGGCGCTGGCCTCGGTGGAAACCCCGCAATTCCTCTTCTTCGAGAAGACCGCCGAAGGCCTGTTCAGGCGCGCCGCCGAGCGCGCCCGTCGACTGAGCGGCAACGCGGTGCGGGTGGCGAGCGGCTATTCGATAAAGACCAACCCCGACGAGCGGCTGATCCGGCTCGCGCTCGACAACGGCTTCTACGCCGAATGCATCAGCCTGGCGGAGGCGGCGAAGGCGATCGAGGTCGGCTTTCGCGCCGACCAGGTCATCCTCAACGGTCCCGGCAAATGGTGGCCCCGGGGGATGATGCCGAAGGAGCGGATGCACGCCGTCTTCTGCGACAGCGTGGCGGATCTCGACCGCTGCGTCGCGGCGATCGCGGCCGGCGAGATGTCGGCGAAGCATGTCGGCGTCCGCATCCGAACCCCGAACGTCACCTCCCGATTCGGCATCCCGCTCGACAGCCCCGAGACCTTCGGCAAGCTGATCGACGCGGTGGGGCGGCTTCCGCGGGATGCCGCCTTCGGAATCCACTTCCACATGGCAAGCTCCAACATCGGGGTCGCGCTCTGGTGGCACCTGTTCGAATCGATGCTGAAATGGTGCCGCTCGATCGAGGCCCTGAGCGGCCGCCGGATCGAGTTGCTCGACATGGGCGGCGGCTGGTTCCCGGACGACTGGCACGCCGGCGACGATGGCAGGTTCGAGCGCGCCGTGGAGACGGTCCGAGCGCTCCTCCCCGGGGTGCGCCAGATCGTCTCCGAGCCGGGCAAGGCGATGGCGCAGCCGTCGATGGCGCTCGCCATGCGAATCCTCGAGATCCAGGAGCATGAGGAGGATCATGTCGAGGCCGTGGTCGACGGCTCGATCGCCGAATTGCCGATGTACGCCTTCCAGCCCCACCGGATCCTCCGCCAGTGCCGGGAGACGGGCGCACTCCAGCCGGTCGGGCGCGGCAAGACCCATTTGATGGGCCGGCTCTGCATGGAGCATGACATCGTCGCCTCGAACGTCTCGCTGCCGGAAGGCACGAGGGCCGGCGACATGCTCATCTTCTGCGACGCCGGCGGCTACGACAGGAGCATGTCCTATGTATTTGGCCGAGGCTGAGGCACGGATCGACGTCCGGCCGGAATCGCTCGGACGTTCGCCGCTACCCGGCGACCGCTGGCGCGAATTCCCGCCAAGCGCCCTCTCCCATCACGGCGAGGCCTGCTGCGAGATCGCCCGCCACTGGGTGATCGCGATGGACTTCGCCCAGCTGAACGGCGCGGAGCCGACCAGCGGCCCGCGCTGGCTCCGCCAGAAATACAAATGGGGGCCTTCGCCGTGGCCGATGCACTGGTGCGAGGCGGTGAAGCGCAAGACGATCGACTGCGGCGCCCATGCCGCTTTGGCGCTCGAGGCGTTCCGGGCGCGCGGCCTCACCGCCTTCCCGGCCCAGCTCGTCCAGCGCTACAGCGAGGCGGCGACCGAGCAATGGCGCGGCAAGTGGGACCGCGAGAACGTCTCGTGCCACTGGCTCGACGGCGAGCATATCTACCACGAGGCGACGGCCCTCCTGGTCGGCGAGGACGAGGTCAGGATCTGGGACTCCAGCGCGGGAAGCTGGGTCTGCCCGCGCCAGGACGGCGGCTACGGCAGCCTGGCCGCGGTCCGGATCTGCACGGAGGGCCGCGATGGCGACGGCGACGGCCTGCGCTGGGGCGAGCGGCGGCTCAAGCCGGGCGAATGGGTGCGGATCTAGGCAGATCCGCTCGGGCACCGTCACCCTGAACTCGTTCCAGGGTCCAGGCTTCCACCGCCAAAGCGGTCTCCGGACTGGATGCTGAAACGAGTTCAGCATGACGGTTGCGGGGCATCGCGGGACGCGCCTAACCTGGCGGCGTGACCGGTTCCGATCCTGCTCCCCCATCCTCCTCCGAATGGCAGCCCGGCTACGTCACCTGGGCGAGCTCCGTTTATGCCGGCGCATCGGTCGGGAGTGCAGCGGCTTCCTGGCTTTCTCCCCTCGTCGTCGCGCGGACGGAGGGATGGGGGCTTCCGGCGCTGCTGAGGCTGCTGAGCAGCGAAGGCGCGAGCGGATCGGCGCTCTATCTGTCGGTCGCGATGCTGATGGTGCTGATCAGCGTATTGCCGGGACTGCTCAGCCTGTTCCTGCTCGCTCTGACCGAGATGCGCCTCGCCTTCCATCCGCTCGTCGGAGGAATATTCTTTTCGCTATCGGCCGGCTGGGTCGGCCAGTCACTCGCCGGAGCGGTTTTCGGCCTGATCTTCGGATTGGCAAGCCTCGGGACGATCGCCCTTCTGCTCGGCCTTCGCCGCTACGCCGACCTCAGCCGCAATCGGGGTTGAAGACGTAGCCTGCCGCCCGGACCGTCTTGAGGCATTCGGGCTTGGAGGGGTCGCGTTCGATCTTTCGGCGGATCCGGGTGATCCTCGTGTCGATCGATCGGTCGAACGCCTCCATCTCCTTGTTGTGCGCCATGTCGAGCAGCTGGTCGCGGCTGAGGACCCGGCGCGGATGCTCGGCGAAGCATTTGAGCAGGTCGAACTCCATCGAGGTCAGGGGCACCTCGGTTCCGTCCGCCTCGAACAGCTTGCGGGTGTCGAGGTTGAGCCGGCATTTGCCCATCTGCACCTCGCGGCCCATCGTCGCCGGAGCCTCGCCGCCGCGGCTCGCCCGCCGGAGGACCGCCTTGACCCGGGCGAGGAGCTCGCGGGGGTTGAAGGGCTTGGTGATATAGTCGTCGGCGCCGATCTCGAGGCCGACGATCCTGTCGACGTCGTCGCTCTTGGCGGTGAGCATGATGATCCCGGCTTCCCCCGAAGCGCGGATCTCGCGCGCCAGGGTCAGGCCGTCGTCGCCGGGCATGTTGATGTCGAGCAGGGCGAGGTCGATCGGCCGCTGCGCCATCAGCTCGCGAAGCGCCGCTCCGCCGTCCGCCTCGCTGACGGAGAGGCCGTTGCGGCGAAGATATTCGGCGACGGTGGAGCGGACGTCTTCATCGTCGTCGACGACGACGACATGGGCTGCGATATCGTTCATGCATCTACCCGCGGCTGGAGGATGGAGGCGATCAGGCAACGCACGCCGACCTTGGTGAAAGGCTTCTCGAGGACCGGGCGCCCGCAGGCGCGGAGGAAATCGTCCATGCTGGAGCCCAAGGTGTCGCCGGTGACGAAGCCCATCCGGCCGATCAGATGCGGCTTGGTCTCGGCCAGGCGCGCGTGGAGATCGGGACCGCTTACGCCCGGCATTCGAAGGTCGGAGAGGATGAGGTCGTATTCGCTCCGGTCGATCGCCATCAGCGCGGCCGCGCCGTCGCCCGCGACGGTGACCTTATAGCCTTCCCGCTCGAGCAGCTCGCAGAGCGTGTCGGCGACGTCGGTCTCGTCCTCGACGACGAGGGCTCGGCCGCCGGCGATGGTCTCCGGAACCGTCTGGGCGGCGATCGGAACGGCGACCAGGTCGGTTTCCGTCGCCGGCGGGAAAGCGATCCGGAAATGGGCCCCGCGCCGGCTCGGCTCAAGGGTGATCGTGCCGCCATGCGCCTCGACGATGCCGTGCGAGAAGGACAGTCCGACCCCCGTCCCGACGCCCTGCGGCTTGGTCGTGAAGAAGGGCTCGAAGATGCGCCCCTTCAGCTTCTCGGGAACTCCGGGGCCGGTGTCGCTGACGTCGAGAAGGACCTCGCCGCTGTGGCTGACCGAGGTCCGGACGGTGAGGGTCTTGTCGAACGTCTCGCCCCCCTGCATCGCCTGCTGGGCGTTGACGATGAGGTTGACGAGCACCTGGTGGAGCTGGTCCCGGTCGCCGGTGACCTTGGGGAGCCGGGAGCCGAGGGTCACCCGGGCGCCGATTCCGGCGGTCCGGAGCGCATATTCGGTGATCTCGAGCGCGGTGGCGACGACCTCGTTGAGGTCGACCAGGCTGCGCTGGGCGTCCTTCTGCCGGGCCATGGCGAGGAAGGTCTGGACGATCCTCGAGCAGCGCTCCGCGGCCGCCGCGATCTTGCGGCCGCGGGCCTCGAAGGCGGTTCCGACGCTGTCCTCCTGGAGCATCTCGGCCTGGCCGACGATCGCCGCGAGCGGGTTGTTGAGCTCGTGGCTGACCCCGGCGAGAAGCGAGCCCAAAGCAGCCAGCTTCTCCGACTGATGGAGGGCGTCGCGCGAGCGCGCCAGCTCCTGCTCGGCCCGCTTGCGGTCGGTGATGTCGACATGGATTCCGGTGACGAGCGTCGCCTCGCCCTCGCCGTCGCGGACGACGGTGCCCAGCGAATGGACCCAGCGCGTCTCCCCGTTCGGCCAGACGACCCGGTGCTCGAGCGAGACGGTGTCGGACGGAAAGCCGTTGCGGGCCGATTCCGCCACCATGTCCCAATCGTCGGGATGGATGAACGCCTTGAGGCTGGAGCCGTCGAGATGCATGTCCCCGTCGACCCCGTAAAGCTCGCGCGAGCGCGCGCTGTACCAGGTCTCGCCGGTCTTCGGATCGACCGTCCACAGCCCCAGATTGGCCCCCTCGACCGCGAGCTCGAACTGGCGCCGGGTTTCGGCCAGCTCCTGCTCGCCGCGCTTGCGGTCGGTGATGTCGAGATGGATTCCGGTCACCATCTCGACCGCTCCCGACGAGTCCCGCTGCGCCTGGCCGAGGGCGTGGAGCCAGCGAACCTCGCCGTTCGGCCACACCACGCGGTGCTCGAGCGAGACGGTCTCCTCGGGAAAGCCTTCGCGATAGGGCGCTCGGACCATCTCCCAATCGTCCGGATGGATATAGTCCTTCAGAGTGGCCGCATCGATCGGCATATCGGGATCCATGCCGTAGAGGCGCCGCGACGTGTCCGAATGCCAGACCGCGCCCGTCGAGGGATCGACCGACCAAAGGCCGAGCCCGGCGCCCTCGACCGCCAGGTCGAGCTGCCGGCGAGCCTCGTCGCGCTCCTCCTCGGCCCGCTTGCGGTCGGTGATGTCGAGATGGATCCCGCTGACGCTGCGGGCGACTCCGGTCGCGTCGCGGTTGAGAGCGCCGAGCGAATAGATCCAGCGGACCGACCCGTCCGGGCAGACGACCCGATATTCGACCTCGACCCGGTCCTGGGTGAAGCCGTTGAGATAGGGCTCGGACACTTCCTCCCAATGATCGGGATGGATGGCGTCGCGGATGACGGAGGTGCTCATCTCCGTGTCGGCGGGAAGGCCGTACATCGCCTTCGAGCGGTCCGAATACCAGGTCCGGCCGGTTTCCATGTCGAAGGTCCAGGTGCCGAGCTTGGCGCCGTCCACGGCGAGCTCCAGGCGGCGGCTCGATTCGGCGAGCTCGTCGTTCGCGCGCTTGGCGGTCAGGTCGCGCGGGCTCAGCAGGAACCGGCGCTTGCCGCCGATGACGAGAGAGGTGACGCTGATCTCCAGCGGGACGACCTCGCAGCTCTTCATCCGGACGTCGATGATGACCCTCAGGCCGCGAGTCGCATTGCCCTGGGCGATATATTCCCGGAGCGCGTCCTCATCCTCCTCGCGCGAATGATTGGGGACGATCAGATTCCACACCGGGCGGCCGACCATCTCCTTGGCGGAATAGCCGTAAGCCTCCTCGGCGGCGCGGTTGAACTCGAGGATGTCGCCTTTCTCGTCGAGCAGCAGCAGGCAGTTCAGCGATGAGCTGATGACGCTCGCCACCACACAGGCAATGTCGCCCTGCTCCACCTTCCCCATCCCGTCCCCGATTCTTCCCGCCACGCTCATAGCCGTCTCCGGCCCCGGCAGGAACGACTTTCTGTAACAATTGACACAATTTTCCGTCCCGCGCGGCATCGCCCCGACAAGCGGCCCCGCCAGAGAAGCAGGACCGGAGCAATGGTTGCCCGGCGATTCGGAGATACGGAAAATGACCGCGATCAACGCCAAGAAAAGCCGCCTGCAGCTGGTTCTGCTCGCCGCGGCCGCGCTGGGATCGAGCTCCGCCGTCCTGAGCGGCGCAGTGACCGTCCTTGCGATGCAGCAGCCCGCCCACGTCTCGACGCTCGCCTGAGCGGCGCGACCGGGAGGGATCCCAAATGTATCATGCTTTCGACTTCAAGGACGTCCTCGCCAGCTCGGCCAAAGCGGCCTGGCAGATCGAGGACGTCCTTCCCCCCGAGGCCGGGCTCGACTTCGGCCGCCGCTTCCTCCCCGAAGCCCTCGCGCGCACCGATTCCATCGCCTTCCTCGGCGAGGACGAGAAGCGCGTCCTCAACCAGATTCGCGGCCACGAATATCTGACCCTGTTCGGCCTCGTGGAGGAGTTCATCCTCCCCTTCGTGCTCGACCATGCCCGCCCGCAGCTGAACGGCGACGACCACAGGGTCCGCGCGCTTCTCAACTTCGCCGGCGAGGAAGCCAAGCACATCCACCTCTTCAAGCTTTTCCACCAGCGCTTCACCCAGGCCTTCGGAACGCCCTGCGAGGCGATCGGCCCGGCCGAGGCGATCGCCGCCGAAGTGCTCAGCCACGATCCTTTGTCGGTCGCGCTCGTTATCCTCCAGGTCGAGTGGATGACCCAGAGCCATTATGTCGACTCGGTCCGCGACGACGGCGAGCTCGATCCCCTGTTCAAGAGCCTCCTCAGGCATCACTGGATGGAGGAGGCGCAGCACGCCAAGCTCGACACGTTGATGGTCGAAGCTTTGGCCGAAGGCCGCGACGAGGCGGGGATCCAGGCCGCGATCGACGGCTATCTGGAGATCGGCGCCTTCCTCGACGGCGGCTTCGCCGCCCAGACCGCCCTCAACCTCGACGCCTTCGAAGCCGCGACGGGCCGAAAGCTCGGCGACCAGCGCCGCGAGCATCTGCAGGCCCAGCAGCATCAGGCGCTCCGCTGGACCTATCTCGGCTCGGGCATGGTCCATCCCAGGTTCACGGCGACCCTCGCCGCGCTCTCACCCGCCGCCCGCGACCGCATCGCGGCCGTGGCCCCGGCCTTCAGCTGATCACCGTGGAGACTTCAGACATGCTCGATTCCCCCCTTCGCCCGCCGGTCAACGGCCTCGACCTCGCGGCCCTCGACGAGACCGTCGCGGCGGTGACCGCCGACCCGCGGCGCGGCCAGGTCGCGTTCCGGGTCAAGACCGAATGGAAAGGCCAGACCAAGTCGGAATCGACGGTCGATTCCTATACGCTCGGCGGCGAAATCATCCCGCGCAGCTTCACCATCGTCGCCGACGAGCCGCACGAATTTCTCGGCACCAACGCCGCGCCCAACCCGCAGGAGCTGCTCATGTCGGCGGTCAACGCCTGCATGATGGTCGGCTATGTCGCCCAGGCCTCGATCCGCGGCATCATCCTCGACGCCTGCCGGATCGAGACCGAGGGCGAGCTCGACCTGCGCGGCTTCCTCGGGATCGATGAGAATGTGCCGGTCGGATACCGGCGGCTCAACTACACCGTGTTCCTCGAGGGCGACGGCACCCGCGAGCAGTTCGAGGACATCCACCAGGCGGTGATGGCCACCTCGCCCAATTATTTCAACATGGCGCAGCCGATCCAGATGGTCGGTCGGCTGGCCTGACGAGTCCCCTGACCCCTAGGGAGACTGGGCCCCGGCGTTCTTCGGAGCGTCGGGGCTTTTTTTGTCCCGGGCTCAGAAACCGCGAGTGAAGCGAAGGGCGCCTCCGATGTCGTCGCTCATCGATTCGAAATGCCCGGGATCGGTCCTCAGGAAGGCGTTCGCCGCCAGGCTCCCGCCCAGCAGCGGCCTTCCGTAAGACAGTTCGTAATTCAGTTCGCGCCCGGTCGGAGCGAGGTTGAGGAAACGGCGCTGGTAGCCGACCTTGCCCGACGCATAATCGTAGCTGACCGGAAGTTCGATATCGAAGCCCCCGCTGCGGACTCGAAGAGGCTGCATGATGCGCAGTCCGATCCAGTCACTCCGGACCAGGGCGCCTCGCTTCGTGAGGTCGAGCGCGAAGGCGTTGCTGGAGAGCCGGCCGCCGCGGACCAGGGCGTCCCCGCCGCGAATCGAGGTCCAGCCGTGCCGGTAGCCGGCATGGGCGCCCCATCCGCCGCCCAGGTCGACCGAAGCCGCGCCGTCGGCGAACCAGCTGGCCGAGCCGGCATTGGAGAAGGGGGCGGAAAAGCGGCCGCCGAGGATCGTCGACTCTTCGTCGAGGCGCGAGCCGCCGAGGCTGAACCGGATCCGGCCCAGCCGCCGGTCCCCGACGAGGGCGATGGTCCGATAGCCGGAACGCTCGAATCGCTGTGCCCGAACGGGGTCATGGACCTCGCCGGCCTCCGAGATCATGGCGAGGGCGAACGTCCCGAAATCGTGCCTCATGCCGATGCTTGAGCCGGCGAGGGCGTGGAAGCCGTGGTCGGCGGCAGGATCGCGAGCCACCAGGAAGGCATTGCCGTGCTGCCCGGACAGGCGCTGCTGGAGGGCCTTGCCGCCTTCGGAGAGGCCGAGCGCGACCGCCGTCTTCGGCGAGAGGCGCCCGACGGCCGTGGCCGCCAGGGCCTTCGCCCTGCCCGCCTGCTCCGCGGAAAGCTCCATCTGCCCGAGCCGCGACTCGGGCCGGCCGGCGGGATCGCGGCTCGTGGTGATCGAGACGGCGAGAGGGCCCAGGGCCGCCGACTTCGTGCTGTACCGGCCGTCCAGAGCCGAATGCAGAGGCGAATCCGGGACGGTTCGGGAAAGCGTGCCGCCCAGATCCGTCTGATAGGCCCTTTTGTAGCTGTCGAGGAAGACGGCGCCCTGAAGGCTTCCCGTCGCATCGCCCATGGCTCCCGACAGGATGCCGTTGGCGGCGAGCGACAGCGGCGCGGTCGAGCCGGCCAGCGATATCGCGCCTTGCGGCGCGAAGGCGTTCGCCAGGTTGAGGGCGCCACGGCCGTAGATGGAGTCCGTTCCGGGAGCGCCCATGTCGGTGGCGGTCGTCAGGAGCAGGTTGACGATCTGCTGCCCCGTCAGGTTGGGAAAAGCCTCGGCGAGCAGAGCGACCGCGCCGGCAATGGCCGGCGCCGACAGGGACGTCCCCCAGGCGCCCGACGCAAGCACTCCATCCTTGGTGTAGACCAGCATCCCTTCCCCCACCGCGGACAGGTAGAATTCGGCGCCGATGCCGGCGCGGTTGCTGAAGGAGGCGAGCCCCGTCCCGGCGTTGTTGAGGGCACCGGCAATGATGGCGGCCCCGTGCGCTTCCGGCTTCGTCGCGAACAGCGCGGACGCGGCGGGGTCGGGCAACCCGTCGTTCGCCGCCGGGAGGATGACGACGACTCCGGCGGCCGTCGCCTTCTCGATCGCCTGGGCGAGGCTGGGCGGCATCGGGATGAACGACATCGACATGTTGATGACCCGCGCGCCGTTCTGGACGGCGATGTCGAACGCCTTGGCCAGGTCGTCCTGATTGAAATCGCAATTGGGATCGCACGTGCCGGGAGTATCCGCTCTCAGCATCAAAAGCGTGGAATTGAACCCCACGCCGTGCATTCCGCCATCGTCCTTGGCCGCGCCGAGGACGGAAGCCACGGCCGTGCCGTGGTGATTCTCGCCGTCGAGGCCGCGCGACGCGACGACGTCCGTGGACGCCGGATGGATTCGGCCCGCGAACTGGGAGCTGGTCGCCGCGAAGCTGCTGTCGACGACGGCGGCGGTCACGCCCTTTCCCGTCGCGCCTTTGTCATAGGCGTGGAGGGCATTGGCCCGGGCCGCGCCCGCGGAATTTTGATACTCCAGAGTGTCGAAGCCGGAGGATGGTGGAGGCGGAGGGGGCGGAGGGGGCGGAGGAGGGGGCGGCG
>JGI10216J12902_101633949_pt1 | contig 11171 bp, 4 predicted proteins | sample KanNatreferecore_FD_12902 | JGI IMG/M metagenome (IMG submission 12902)
GAAACTGGTCGGGGCGAGAGGATTTGAACCTCCGACCTTTGCGTCCCGAATCGACTTTGGGCAACAAAGGCACCAACCAGCGAACGCAACGAAAAGGGTGAAAGAACGCCGACCACGAGGTTCTAGCAGAATCCCTGCGCAGGGACAAGCTAGGAAGACAGGGATCGCGGAGACCCCGCTTGGGCGCTGTCGTCCGCCTTATGCAGTTCCCGATGCAGCGGACAAGAAACCCCCAGATGACAGCGCGTGCCGCGACTTCAGCGGGCATTCAGCAAGATCCTCCATGCGCGCGACATCGAGCAGGACTCCTGCCGACGGGCCACTCTCTGCAGGTCGACGCACTGGAGCCTGCCTGCGTGGTTCGAGCCACGAACGGCCGAAGGGCCGCGGCCGAACACGCCGGCACCCGCCAACACCCTCGAACTCGGTCCCGTCCGGAGTCCGAAGCAGCGCGGAGCGGCGGCTGCACCCGCGTCGCGCCGGCTGGGAGACCAACGATCTGCCTACCGACGGTCAATCCTCCGAGTCATCGTCGGCATCGCCGCCCCGCTCCAGATTCCGCGTGTAGCGGCACTGCGGATAGGACGAGCAGCCGATGAAGCTCCCGAACTTGCCCTCTCGCACCCGGAGCTTGCCAGAACACCCGGGGCTCGGGCATGCGCCGAGGTCGGCCTGCACCGCGACGCTCGGGCCCTTAGGCCGCGGGCGCGAATCCCCTGCCGCAGCGTTCGACTTTCCACCGCAGCCGTCCGCGCACTCGAACCACGGACCGAACTTGCCGGTCATCCGGACCGTGGGCGCGCCGCACTTGGGACACAGTGGATTCTCTGGCTGTTCCAGATGAGGGTCCGCGCGGTCGCCCCCGCGTCCCGTAATCAGCTTGGCCAATTCCTGGCACACACCGGGAGCCATGATCCGCAGCATGCTTTCGGTGGTGTTCTTGTGGGACAGGATGTTCAGCGAACCGTGCCAGAGCACGTCGCCATCGATGATGGCGATCTTCTCGTGCATCTTGGCTCGCAGATCGATCGCGATCCCCTGGGCTCGTAGCCGCTGCAGGGCAGCCGCGACTTCTTGCGTCGAGCCCCCGCCGAACTCTTCGGGCGGCTTGCACAAGACGCGCACGGCAACGCCCCGCGCAACCGCAGCTCGCAGGTGGTCAGCCCATCGCCCCACACCACCCACGGTCACGAACGGAGAGAAGAGGACGACCGACTTCTGTGCTCGCGCCAAGTCCTGCGGGAACGCGGTGTAGAACGAGGACTCGTTGAAGACGCCCGCCGCATCCGGGCGCAGGTCCTTCAGCAGCTGACCGGCGGCCGTCAAGCCGTCAATCCACGCCTCATGGCCCAAAGGCAAGAGCCGAGCGACGTCCAGTGCGTGCCCCTTCTTCTGCAGCAGCAAGAGGAGCCGACTCAGGTACGAACCCTGCGGTGCCTTGGAGAGCAGGAACCGGATGTCGCCCACGACTACGAGGTGGTCCTTCGCCCTGCTGAGCGCGACATTCAGCAGCCGACCGCCGTCCTCGTCGATCAAGGTCGCCTTCAAGAACTTGCCGAGCCGCACTCCCGGCGCATCGGTCAGATCGAAGATGACGACGCTCCGTTCGTTGCCCTGGAATCGGTGCACGGTGCTCGCCACCCCAAGTCCCTGGCGGCCGAGATCGCCTTCCAGCAACCGGCCGATGAGTCCAGTCTGCGCGGCGTAGGGGGCGACAACGCCGAGTTGCGTGTTATCACCAGGTTCCTTCGGCAAGTAGCCCGTTCTCGCCATCTCCACGACGAGGTTGCGAACTAGCAGGGCCTGCAGCAGGTTGTAGCGCGTGAACTTGCCGGCCGGATGGGTCGCCCATGCTCCGTGGGCACCAGTGTCGACGTAGTGCAGGGGACCTGCCGCAAGCAGTGCGGGTGACTCCGGCGGTTGCACGCGCCGGGCAGGAGCCGTGGTCAGCGGATGGTCCGGGTAGAAAAGCCCGTTGATCACGTCGCAGATCTCCGGCCGCATTCGGAACTGCTCGGTGAGGGAGACGAGTCCGGGAAAGCCCGTCCCGTCACGAATGGCGTTCGGGATCCCCGCGGATGCGAAAACGTCGCGCTTGAGCCACTGCCTTGCCTGCTCGGATTCGGCCTGCACGATCGGTGGCAGCTGCCGAAAGTCGCCGGCGACCGTGACCATGCTGCTGGCCAAGCCGGCGGCATAGAACGAGAGCGGCAACATCAGCATCGAGGCCTCGTCAATCACGACGACGTCGAACAAGCGCGGCAAGAGAGGGCCCGTGTAGGTCCGGTAGACCGTGGTCGCCAACAGGCGGCAGTTCTTCAAGACCGCCTCGCGAATCCCCTCGAGCTGCTTGCGCAGTTCGGCCAGCCGCGCCTCCTTCGACTTGACCAGGTTTGTTGCGGTTGCCAACGTGGAACGCAACATCGCCAGGCTCAGGCCGATCTTGACTCGCGCGCGCAGCTGGCCGACCTGGGCCTGCTTCGCGGTCAGTTCGGAACGCTGCTCGGCAAGCCTGCGAGTTCCCTCGGCGATGGCGCCGTCGGTGACCAGGATCTGCGTCTGGTCCTTGTCGATGCCAACCTGGATCGCCTTGGGATCCAGCCCCGAGAACCACCGCCGGACCGTCCCCATCTTGCTCGCCGACTCGAGCTTCTCGCGGGCCTTGGCGACACGCGTCGTCAGCTCGCCGAGCTGGGTGACTCGCTGTTGCTGATCCTTCTCGATCTGCGCGATGGCAGCCCTGCGCCCACGACAGTCGTCCTCGGTCGCGGTGATCGCCAGATCGAGATCGATGGCGGCCTGCAACTCGGTTATGCGGCCCCGGTCGGCCCGCACGTCGACTTCGAGTTTGTCCCGCTCCTCGGTCATGGCCTTCCCGATGCGGGCGCACACCTGTTCGAGGTCGACCTTCGACCCAAAGTCGCTGCGCAACTGGTCATTGACGATTGGTCCCAGGCGCAGCACGAGCCCCTGCTCGAACGCATCCTCCCCGGCCATCTGCTCGCAGATCTTCTCGAGTGCCGTGTCGACCGCGACGTTGGTGTTCGCCACGAGGAGCACGGAACGACCTGCCCGCAGGTGCGCCTCGACCAGCCGAGCCAGCGTCGTCGTCTTCCCGGTGCCCGGCGGCCCCCAGAGGTAGCACAGCTCGCTGCCCAGCGCCCGGCGCACCGCGTCCCGCTGCTCTTCGTTGAGCCGACCATCCATGAAGACACGGATGTTGGGCTCGTCCTTGCCGACTCGGCCGCATGCGCCAGAGATGACGCGTTCCGCCGACTTCAGCTGGAAGGTGACTTTGCCGGCGAGGACTTCGAGCAGCCGCTCGCGCAATCGCGCGACGAGAAACGAATCGTCGATCACCAGCTTCGCGGATGCGATCGACGAACCGACGTCCTTGCTCACGGCGACGACCAGCACGCCGTTCTGAAACGACACGATGTAGCCGTTGGCGTCTTCGTCAGGGAGACGGAGCGACACCGCGGCGTCGTCCCGCAGGTGGTAGTCGCCGCGCACAAGGAAGCGGTAGATCCACGAGTCGCCCTCCCGCTTGACAAGCTCGCCGCCGGAGAGCGGCACCTGGAAGTTGCCGCCCTTCTTCCTGATCGCCTGCACCTCTTCAGCCAGCGCCGCGCACATGGCGTCGATGGTCTGCGACTTGATCGGACCCGGGACAACCGGCGTCACGGAATCACGGCCCGACCGGGGGACGCATTGTGCGCTGGTCTTGACGTCTGGTCATCGACTGGTGTCCGGTGAATTGCTCCCGGCCGGCGAACACGAACTCGTTGGCGTTGGCGAACAGCTCGTGGTTGATCGCCGCCACGATCTCCGTGGCCGCCGGCACCCATTCACTGCCCGGTGCCGATCGTGGCACCTCGGCGAGGACAACCTTCCTGGACAGCGGCGTGAAGGCGGTGATGCCCAAGGCGCGGAGGATCTCGTTCGCGAACCCTGGCCCGGTGGCGGTGAAGTGTGTGCAGCGTCGGATCGGCGCATCGCACGTGATGAAGTCGTCGTTCTGGTCAGCGATCAGGAAGCGCCAGGGCACAACCGCGTGGTCCTTGGCCAGCGACTCGAAGGTCTTCGTGATCTCGAGCAGCAGCCAGGTCCGGTTGATCGTCACATCGAGGTTGGCTGAGTCAAGATCGTCGGGCCGAAGGTCCGCGCTGCACATGCCGGTCGCCGCTTCGAACTCGCGCATGTGCTCGGTCCATCCCTGGGGATCGTTCTGAAAGCGGAAGCGGGTGACGTCCGCGACCTTTCCGATCAGGCCCTTCAGTCCGGCCTCGATGCCAGCGTGTAGCGCGGGGTTGCGGATCTCCAGGTGCGCGATGAAGGCTGCCAGCTCTGCGCGCTCCTCGCTCGTTGGGTTTCGCCGCTGTGCGACGAAGGCATCGTCCTGGAACAGGCGTGCCGCAGCGCTCTCGCGCTTCTTCGCCCACTTGTCGAGGATGCGGCTCTGGTGGCCCTGCTTGTCCGTGAGGTCCAGGAAGCCGGGGCGCGTGAACGCCTGCTTCGGACGGACGCGATCCCATGCCCTGCTGCGGTGCGAGTAGATGTGCAGGAGGCTGTCGCCGCCTGGGGAACGCGTGTCGCCGAGGAAGCGGCGGAGGTAGGACTCCGGGAGAATGTGGTCTTCGGGGGGCTGGCGTTGGGGCAGAGACACTGTTACCTCAGCGAATGGGCTTCCTTGGCCCGTCATCGTCGCAGCTCAAGCCCACGGTGACCAGTTCAAGGAGGCGCCTCTCGATCTCCTGCCACGGCTTGGCAAGGTCCACAGTTGCAGCCCGGATCAGGTGCCCCTGAACCAGCATCCGCTCGTTCAAGTCGTGCCCCGTGGTCGGGTAGAGCAACAGCCCTTCAGCGGCACCATGCGTCGGACTGAGATGCTCCTGCGTTCGCAGGTAGGCGTAAAGCTGGTAGAGGTTGCTCGACCTCAACCCTACTTTGCCAAACGGCCCCTCGGAGAGCGTCTCCTCGTAGAACTTGGCGTCGATCACCAAGCGCCTAGGTTGCGGCGAAGGCCAAGTGATCGTGACGTCTGTTCGCATCGAGGGCACCAAGAACGACCCAAGTTCGTCAGGCCAGTGCAGCACCTCGCCGCAGACGTCGCAGGCAGGAAGGTGATGGCGGTAGAAGTTCCTGACGAATGCCTCGAAGAGGCGCGGCAAGCCGATCTCGTCGTGGCAGAGCGCAGCGAGCAAGTGGTCGCCATCGTGTTCGGTCGGGATGCGCAGTCCGTGCAACAGCTGGCACACCGCAAGCGGCAAGGCGTACTCACGGTCGTTGCGGCCCAATTGCACCCGACCGAAGTCGCTGGAGCCGATCGCTACCAGCGAGACCCCCTCCATGCGCTGATCCAGTTCGCGAAGTCGGATGCGCAGGTCCGCGGCCTTCGACGAAGCGGAATGATCCACCCGGGAGTCTCTTGCTAAGCGGTGGAGCGTGGCGCGCAGGATGCGGTTGCGCAGAGTGTCGATGCTGAGCTCGGAGTAGTTGCACACTGCACGGCCTGCCAGGAACTCCATCCGCTTCAGGCTTCTGGCGAAATCGATGCGTCCACGGATGCCCGGAACCACCGTCGTGCGACGCGTGTGGGCGCGCCCAAGCTGCCGTGCGAAGATCCTGCGAGTCGCCTCCTCGAGCACGCGCGCGAGCAACCCCAGGAGGGTAGGGGCGTCCTCGGATCCTGCGCGAATGCCCGATCGCCACTCGGCCATATCCCAGGCATAGAGGAGCATGTGCCAAGCGTTGCGAACCGGAATGCGCGGCGAACGGGCAAGAGCTGCAATGACGTTCTCCATTGCCGGCTACGCCAGAAGTGCCGCGACGGCGTTGGCCACTCGCTCGGGCTCGTCGTACCAGTACTCGCCGAGCAATGGGTGGATCTCGGAGTTGACGATGCTCCGGAACCACTCCGCGTCGAGATGCTCCAGGTCCTCGCCGCGCGGACAAAAGAAGCTGTGGCCAATCCGGAAGGCAGGGCCGAGCCTTGAGTCCTCCGCGATCACTTGGTTCAGCGCGTTCATCCGCGTCACAATCAGGCTGGTGAGTGTGTCCGGCACGCGCCGCTCGCTCATCCAGTTGCGGTACGTCGGGTGCCCGAATCGCGGCTCCAGGGTGACGAAGGCGAACCGCCGCCGGAGCGCAAAGTCGACCAAGGCCAACGAACGGTCGGCGATGTTCATGGTGCCGATCACGTAGAGATTGCTCGGCAGGAAAATCCGTTCCGTGTCGTTTCGCTGGTAGAGCGGTGTGATGGCGTGACCCTTCCCGCGCTTGTCCGCCTCCAGGAGCATGAACAGCTCTCCGAACACTTGACTCAGGTTCCCGCGATTGACCTCATCGATGATGAGGACGTAGCGGCTCTCCGGGTCGCTGATGGCACGGTTGCAGAACCGAAGGAACGGGCCATCGCGCAGAACGAACTGACCGGCCTGCTCCGTCGGCCTGTATCCGCGAACGAAATCCTCGTACGTGTACGACGGGTGGAACTGCACCACCTCTACGCGGTTGTCGTCCTTGTCCTGCAGCAAGGCGTAGGCAAGTCGACGCGCGAGGAACGTCTTCCCGACTCCCGGCGCACCCTGGAGGATCAGGTTCCGTTTCGCTTCGAGTCGGCCCAGGATGCTGTGGATCTCGCCTTCGGTCTGGAAGACTCCTTCCGAAACCAAATCCTCGGCACTGAAGGGTGCCCTCGATGCAGGTTCAGGATCCGCCGAGTCCGAGGGCGGCTCGTCCGCTGACCACCAGACCGACGTGAATGCCGGATAGTCTTGCGCAGCGTTGTGGAACGCAAAGCGGATCAACTGCTTGGCCCAGCCGTTGTCCTTGCGCAGCTTCCAGACCGTCGACCTGCCGGTATAGAAGTACCAGTGGCGAGGCTCAGCCAATGGATCCCACTCGACGTCGACTGAGCGTCCGTCCCCTGGGTTGCTGGCGACCGTTCCTGTGCACTTGATGGTGAGGCGTGACACGGTGTGGCCATGCGCGTCAAACGGCAAACCGTTCTTCTGGGTTGACGCCGACTTGATCGCGATCCGATCCCCCACCTTCATCTCACTAACCTTCTCCAAGAACCGGTCCTCGTAGCCGTTCTCCCAGACCCCATCCTTCAGGTAGCGGTCGGTCTGGTCAGGTGGGTCTCTACTATCCCAGTAGGCGCCCACGAGCCAGTAGTTGACCTCCGATGATTCCCGGCTCGGCGCCTGGGAATCCGCGCCAGTATCCGTGGCAAGCCATGCCTCGCGGGAAAGCTCGGGAAACGGTCGCTGATGCTCCTTGCGAAACTCCCGAATGAGCTCGGCATACAAAGAGAAAGACAGTCCCGCATCCGGCTCGGCGATATGGAAGTGCGCGCGCATCCGGCTGTCGAGATTCAGAAAAATGCGTGGCCGAACCCAGTACAGGGCCATCGTCAGGTTGAAGTTGACCCCGGCAATCTGCATCGCTTGGTCAAAGGCCTTCCCAAACTCAGGTGAACTCAAGGGATCGGGGCTGGCCAAAGCGGCGGCCAGGACTCCCCAGAGCGTCTCGACATCAGCTCCCTTGCGGTTGCTGGCGTACCGGATGAACCAGGACTTCTGGTTGTTCATGACCGGGATGCCATCGAAGTCGGTGGGCACAGCTGCCTTGCACCCAAAGAAGTCGTGGACTTCGCGCAAGATCGCCACGCGGTTTTCGTTCGTCAGGCCGCGATTGAAGGCGGCGAAGAACGTGAACGGATCGATCTCCTGTAGCAGGAACCTCCTACCGCCCTCGTCTCGATCGTTGAGCGGCATCATCTTGAGCCCCTTGCGCCCAAGGCCATCGAGGAACGCGATCAGTTCGCGCTGCCTCGTGCGGTAGGGCAGGAGGAGCGTGGCCAGCTCCTCGTAGAAGGGGATCCAAGAGAAACGTCCATCGGACGAGGGGGCTTTCATCGAGTGTCGCAGGACGCCCTCCACACTACTGGGGATCACCCCACGACGGCCAGGAACTCGGCGATGACCCTCACTCGCTCCTCTTCCTCACCCTCGATGACGATCGGCTGGAAGTCGCGGTTCTTGGGGTGGAGCGTTACACGGACGTGCCGCCATCCCTCGTCGGTGACCCGCTTCTCGCTGTCGTAGACCTTGACGGTGTAGCGCTGACCAGTTTCAGCATCGACTGCGTCCTGCAACTGCGCGAGCACCGTGCGACCTTGCCTGCTTCCGGTGACCGGCGCCTCGAACAGGCAGTACGAGCCGTCGGGGATCATCGGTTCCATGGACTTGCCGACCACCACGGCGACGAACATGCCGGGCCGCAGGTTCTTGCGGCCCTTGATCTCGATCCAATCCTGCCAATCCTCGTCGACCAGCTTCTGGGGATCGCCGAAGTGGCCGGCAGCTGCCTCGATCGTCACGAGCGGAACGCAGGTCACGTAGCGGTCCTCATCGCGCGGCTTCACGCTCTTCAGTCGCGGGGCCGCAATCTCAAGCAGCTCGCCTTCACCCTCGGGAAACCAACTGCTGTCCGCCTTGAGCCTGTCGCGGAGCTCGCGCACTCCCAGGTAGCCGGCGAGCTTGACGAAGTGGCGCCGCATTGCCTCCTTGTCGAACAAGTCCCCAGCTGCGATCTCGATGACTTCGTAGTCGTGGTTGCGCAACCACGAACGGATGCGCTGATCCTGCTCGGCTGTTGCGGAGTTGCCGTGCAGGTGGTTGCTGAGGCCATCCAAGTAGATGCAGACGCCCTCGTCCTCCCCGTGATCGGCGCCGCGGTAGACAACATCAGGCGTCGTCGTCCCGATCGCGCGATCAAGCCGGATCTGGTGTCCTCGCAGGCCCTCCTCGAAGCCCGCTGCCAGCAGCGCATGGCGCAGGCGCCGTTCGGATTCGTTGACCGGATGCGTGCCGGTTTCCGGCTCCTTCGACGGTTGCTTCGCCGGAATCCCATGCGACGCCTGCAGGTGGTCCCCCCATTGCATCAGGCACTCCGCCGCGACCTTGCGGTTCAGGTGCTTGTGATAGAAGCCGTTCCGGAACGTCTGCAGGCAATCGACGCAGGAAGTCTCGCAGGCAGCCGGGCAGTCGGCGACGACCGCCTTCGCTGTGGCAAGGATCTCCGGGAACCGCTGGCAGAACTGGTCCAACAGCCCTGATCCACCCGGCATCGGATCCCAGAGAGACCCATCCACCTCGGTCCGGTCGACGTGACCGAGCACGAGCACCTGGAGGTCGTCCATGTGCATGTCGAGCACCTGCGTTGCTGCCATGCGCAGGGCCTCGAGCACGGAATAGGCGGCCGAGTGATCGGCGCATGCCACCAGCGACCAGACGTCGGCAACCACGTCGGCGTAGAAGCCGATCGGTTCGATCTTGCGGCCACATCGCTTCTCGTGGTCCTCGCTGAACTGCTGGCGCTGCCTCTGCGAGGACAGCGGTGACACACTCTGGCCGCAGACGGTGCAGACTGGATAACCGAACTCCCCGCGTTCGATCGCAGTCGTAGCGCCGACATTGACCAGGCGCATGCGCACCCCGCGGCGGTGCTGCACCGCCTGGGCACCCCATCCAAACGCCGTTCCGCCGTTGTGCTGGTCACGCTCGTAGCCGTAGACCGCAACGCCCATCTGGAACCGCAGGTACTCCTCGTCGGAGATGTGCGACTGATGAATCAAGTCCACATCGCACACCGCGATCGTGCGCAGGGCCGTTGAGCCCAAGGACGACGTCGTCCCAGCCACGTTGGTCGGCTTGACCGCCTGCCGCTCCGTGGAAACCTCGAACTGCGGCATCTCCGCCTTCTGCTCGTCGATGTCCCGGTGGAACCGGCGCGCGACGAACCGGTTGCCGTTCGCGTAGATCAGGTTGCCCGGCACGTACTCGCGCAGCGCCATGCTCGGCGGTCGCGGCAACGCGAACTGCATCGCACCGGTCTTCCAGAACGGGACCTCGGCCGTACCGAGTACCGAGCCAACCTCGAGCCCGTAGCCCGGCAAGAACCCTTCGGCAGCCAGCACCCCGAACGTGTTGGAGTCGTCATAGCCTTCCGCTTCCCGTCGCCGCCGCGACGCGGTGCCCTTCAAGCGCTTCACCATGGCGTCGCACCGACGGAACAAGGACTCATCCTCGGGCTCCAGATCGCCGTGCTGCAAACGAACCTCGTTCAGTCGCCGGATCTGGTCCATCGCCCACCGGAGCCGTCGACCGAGTCTCTGCATGACCAAGGCCAGGTCGTCGACGAACGCCACAACATGCGCCTCGAGCGCCGCGGGAGTCGTCACCTCGGCATCGCGGTCGGGCCATCCCTGACGGAACGCCCGCCCGACATAGTCCGTGAGGTCCTTGCGATTCACTTCGATCAGTCCGCGTAACGGCTGCAGGTCGAACGGCTGCGATCGCACGAGCCCGCCCTCGAACAGGTAGCCGCCGACCCGGTCGGGAAGACAGGAGCGCAGGGTCTCCTGCACGCGCGTCCGCTCCCACTCGGCCCGCCCCGGATCGCGCGCGTACTGGTGCAGCCGCGTGATCACGGTTGCATGCACGTGCTTCTTGACCATCAGCTCGTTGCGGAGGTTGAAGGCTGGCGGATCAACCCTCCCCGCGAGCAGCTTCACCGGGTCGGCGAAGTAGGCCCGGTCGTGCGAGACAGGTCGGCAGTAGGTCACGTCGACCGCCATGCGGTGCCGGCGCCCTGCTCGCCCCGCCCGCTGCCAGTAGTTGGCCGGCAGCGGTGGCACGTTGCGCATCAACACGGCATCGAGCTGACCGATGTCGACACCTAGCTCCAGCGTCGGCGTGCAGACGAACGTGTTGACGGCCTCCGAGTCGCCCTTGAAGAGGTTCTCAAGCCGCTCGCGTTCGTCGTGCGGCACCATCGCCGTGTGCTCTTCGGGTCGCAGCATCGAATAGCCCTGGTCGAGCAACTGGAGGTCGTAGTTGTCGATGTCCTCCTTGACGAACTCGAGCATGCCATCGCACCGCCACGCAAGGCACGCGTTCTTTGGGGCGCGCCGCGTCCAGCGCCGGCGGCAGCTCTGGCAGCGCCACACGCCACGATTCGGCTGCAAACGGAGCCGATCGGCATCGACCTGGTAGACGCCGCTGACGCCTGGCAACGTCCGGCCCTTCGATCCCTTCAACTGCACGGGAACGAGCAGCTTCTCCTTGGTTAGTAGGGTGAAGAGTCCGGTGAGGAACGGCTCG
>JGI10216J12902_100928073_pt1 | contig 11168 bp, 8 predicted proteins | sample KanNatreferecore_FD_12902 | JGI IMG/M metagenome (IMG submission 12902)
CCAGCTTCGGTGTCACGATCCTCCCGAGCCGCACTCGCCAGTCCGCGGGAGAGAGTCTGCTTCACCCGCTCTGGCGGCTGACGGCATATTCGGCGTTTGTCGCCTGGCGGTTGCTGAGGGGAAGAACCGCGCGCAGGTCGAACTGCACGGTCCTTTACTTCAAGAACTACATGTTGGCGATACCGCTACTCGCTCTTCGCCGCGCGCTCGACAGCCGCCTGGTTCTGCTGTTCGAGCTTCATGCTCCTCCGACGCGTCGACTGGACCGGAGTGTGCTGTCCCATGTAGATGGAGTCGTGGCGATCAGCGAAGTTCTCGCGTGTCACGTACAGGAGCAGCTCGGGCTTCCCTCGGAGCGTCTTCTGGTCGCGCACCAGGGAGTCAATCTGAGGTTCGTGGAGGAGCTGAGGGTCGACAGGGCTGAAGCCCGCCGAAAGACGGGCCTCCGAGCCGATGCTCGCCTCATCGTTTACACGGGCAAGGTCAACGACTCGTCCGGAGAGATCGACTTACTGCTCCGGTGCGCGTCTCATCTCAAGAGCGAGGCGGAGCTGGTGATCGTCGGAGGCCGAGAGGATCACGTTGCTCGTCTGCGAGAGCGCGTGAAGGAACGGCGACTCGACAATGTTCGCTTCGTAGGTTTTGTAGCGCCGGCGGATGTCTTCCATTACCAGATGGCTGCTGATGTCCTCGTGAGCTACTACCCGGGCGACCTTTCCCTCAATCCGTTCCGCTCCCCTGGGAAGCTCTTTGAGTACATGGCGTCTCGGCGACCAATCGTCACGGCCGACTACCCGAGCCAGCGAGAGATCTTGAGCTCTGACTCGGCGTTCTTCGTCGAGAAGGACGACCCGCAGGCGCTTGCGCATGCGATTCGGCGCGTGCTGCTGGACAGCCAGCTCGCCAAAAACCTTGCCGAGTCCGCGTACCAGGACGTCTTGGCTTACACGTGGGAGGCGCGCGCAGGGCGTGTCCACAACTTCGTTCTCGGGATACTCGGCCGATCTTCCGATGGTCTTCCTCCGTCCGGGTCTCGGGGGATGCCTGAGGAGGGTGCCTCTCTTCCATCGCCAGGACCGATCTCCGCGGAGTGATGTCAACTGCGCAAAGAGACCTGGCAGGCATGGGCATAAATCTTCTCGCAATCGCATACGAGGGCCATCCCTCAACACGGCTCCGATTCGAGCAGTACGTGCCGCGTCTCTCCGAGGACGGGACCCGGGTGACGACGGTCTTGCTGCCGTCTGGGACGCGCGGCCAGCGCCAACACGTGGAACGAGTGTCGCGTGCAGCGGCGGATGCCGATGTCGTTCTAGTTCAACGCGTACTTCTGGGTTGGCTGAATGACCTGCTGCGTGCGTCGCGGAAACCTGTCGTGTTCGACTTGGATGATGCGGTCCAGTACATCAGGCCTAGTCAGCTCGAAAGAACGGATCAGCCGCGAAGTCTCGAAGACCTCAGTCGCGTGCTGTATCGACGCCTTTTGAGGGGTAGCAAGTATCACAGCTCTCGGCGGCGTCACCTGCACCAGATGCTCTCTCTCTGTCGAGCTGCCATCGTCGGCAATCGCTTCCTTCGAGACGAGATCGCGGGTGCAGCACGATGTCAGCTCGTGGTTCTTCCGACGTCCGTTCCGACGCAACCGGGCCTCGTGAAGGACCATCGACCGCACACCCCGGTCACCCTCGGTTGGGTAGGGCTGCGGGACAATCTGGTGCATCTGCGCACGCTCGAGCCTGCTTTTCGCGCTCTTTCGGCACGGTTCAACGGATCTGCTGAGCTGCACGTCGTCACGAGCGAGCCATACGCAAGCAAGTTCGTCCCCACGCGCTTCACGAGGTGGTCACTCGAGCGAGAAGGCGACATAGTTCGGGACTTCGACGTCGGACTTATGCCCTTGGTCGACGACCGCTTCTCTCGGGGCAAGAGCGCCTTCAAGGCCATCCTGTGCATGTCGTACGGCGTGCCAGTCGTGATCTCGCCGGTCGGGGTCAACGCCGAACTCGTCAGGTCCGGCTGGAATGGCTTCCTGGCCTCGACTCTTCCGGAATGGGAGAGCGCGCTCGCACGGCTTATCGAAGACCACGAGCTGCGGCGAAGGCTCGGTCGCAATGCCTTCGAAACAATTGAGCGCGGCTTCTCGACCGAGCGGGCGTATCCCGTGCTGAAGTCGGTGATCGAACGAGCCGCAAACGGTCTGCTCGCCGGGGACGTTCCAGCCGGCCAGCCGTCGGGAGCGATCTGACCGATGTGTGGGCTCGCGGCATCACTCGACACAGCCGAGAAGAGTCGTGTGCAGGAGTGGGCCCTTCCTTACATGCAGCACCGAGGGCCGGACGGCTCCGGCACGGTGATCCAGCGCGAGGCCGGACTCGTGCTGGAGCACTGCCGCCTGGCAATCATTGATCCCGAGAATCAGAATGCAGATCAACCGTTCAGCGACCCGTCCGGCCGCTGGACCCTCGTCTACAACGGCGAGCTCTTCAACTATCGCGAGCTGCGCGCCAAGCTCGAGCGTCGCGGCGTCGAACTGCGAACCGATTGCGACACCGAGATTCTGCTGCACAGCCTGATCCAGGACGGCGAGGCGGCCTTGCCGACGCTGCGCGGCATGTTTGGCTTCGTCCTCTGGGACAGCGAGCGGCGGGAGCTCCTCGCAGCGCGCGACCACATCGGTGTCAAGCCGCTCTACTACACCTTCGCCGACGGGCTCTTCATCGCGGCGAGCGAGTTGCGAACGATCGTCGCGCATCCGCATGTGCGGGCGAAGCTCGATCCGGCCGCGGTCGTCGAGTACCTCGCGTTCGGCTTCGTCAGTGGTGAGAGGACGCTACTCGACGGCATTCGGAAGGTTCGGCCCGGACACGCGCTACGACTACGCGATGGCCGAATCGACGTTCACGAGTTCTGGGACGTCCTACCACAGCCGGTTGGAGAAGGGGGATCCGTAGAGCTCGGCCTGCTGGAGCGGCTCGACGCGGCCGTGGCTGCTGCCCTGGTCAGCGATGTGCCCATCAGCCTGATGCTGTCCGGCGGCCTCGACTCGTCGGCCATCGCAGCGCTTGCCGCGAAGCACATCAACCCCCGGGACTTGACCGCCTACTCCGTCGCGTTCGGGCTGGCGGACGATGAGGCGAACGCCGCGGCGCGACTTGCGAGGGATCTCGGCCTTCAGCACCGCGAGATCAAGCTCGCCGAAGAGGACGTCGTCGCGGAATTCGACCCGTGGCTCAATGGGCTCGACGTGCCCACCGCGAATCCGACCTGGATCGCAGTCTCCGCGATCGCTCGAGCGGTCCGCGCTGATGGGATGAAAGTCCTTCTCTCCGGTGACGGTGGGGACGAGTTGCTCGGAGGCTACAACCGCTGGATGACCTACTTGCGTTTCCACGACGTCGTCTGGACGCGCACGCCGCGTGTTTTGCGGCGAGCGGGAGGGAGATTGCTGCGTCCGTTCGCTGGCGGTCTGGCGGGCGACATTGCGCGCCGCGCAAGCACTGGCGGCGAGCTGTTCGTCGGCAGCCGCCCGTTCCACGACGACGACCTTGGGGTGCTCCTGGGGCCGGTCGCGCTCCAAGCTGCGGCCGACGAGCCGCCCGAGCGACCTGTGGAGCGGCTTCGCGCCCGCTTCGACGAAAGCTTTCCGGACGCCGACTATCTCACGTGGATGTCTTACGCCGCGCTGAAGATGAATCTTGTGGAGGACTACCTCGTCAGACTCGACACGATGGGAATGCGGCACTCGGTCGAAGGTCGAGTGCCGCTGCTCGATGCCCCACTGGCGCGCTGGACGATGTCGATCCCCCAGCGAGTGAAGATTGACGGATATCGACCGAAGCACCTTTTTCGCAGCGTCGTATCTCCGTTCCTGCCCGATTACGTGACAAGTCGGCAGAAACAGGGGTTCTGCCCACCCGTCGCGAGCTGGGTCGAGAAGCTAGTCGCCGCGCACCCTCAAGCTCTCGAGCCATTGGTGGAGTTTGGCCTGATTACGGCCTGTCCAGGAGAACGACTCCAACGAGACCGCGCAGTAGAAAGCTCTTTTGCCCGTTGGGCGCTACATATGCTCGCCGCGTGGTCGGCGAACATCCTCTAGCAGCGTCTGCAAGCGATGTGCAAGCTTCCTGTCTTCACTTTCGTCACGGACGGCGAGTCGTACCGAGAGATGCGTCATTCATTCGAAGAGGCGGGCTTTACCCAGGCCCGTGCAGTGTTCATCGAGCTTCGAAGCACCGGAAGGAAAGGCGAGCCGGAACCGTACTCGACGATCTCGCAGCTCATCAGGGAGCGTCCTGAGCCGTTCGTCATTCTTTGCCATCAAGATGTTCGGCTAGACCAGGGCCATGGGTTCGGCGATCTCCTTGCCCAGTTGGAGACGCTCAGCGAATTAGATCCCGCATGGGCGGTCGTCGGAAACGCTGGTGGCTCGAGACGGCTTCGGGTCATCCGCTGCATCACTGATCCGCATGGGGCGAATAGTTACCGTTCGCTTCCGGCCCGCGTTCACTCTCTGGACGAGAACTTCATTGTCTTGAGGACCGGAACGAGAATTCAGTGTTCCGACGGACTGGCCGGTTTCCATTTGTTCGCGACTGATCTGTGTCTGAACGCACTCGAAACTCGACGGACCGCTTACGTGATCGAGTTTCACTTGCGACATCTAAGTCCTGGGCGCAAGGACGCCGCGTACTGCGCTGCTCGGGATCGATTCGTGGGCTATTGGAACGGCAGATTCCTTGTGCGGTACGTTCGCACGACGATGGAGGTCCTTTTCCTTAGCCGGTCGACCTTGCTTCGAAAGTCGCTTGGCCGCGAGAAGCTTCGCAGCATCGCGAAGAACCATGCATCTGTCGGCGCAATTGCGGGGATTCTCTTCGCACCGCGGCCAAAGCCAGGAAGCCCCGGCCGTCCCTGACTGAACAAGGGCGCCTTACTCTGCAGCCATCGTGCGAGGGAACCTGGGCACGCGGACGGCGAAGCCCACTAGCGCTTGCCTTGTAGGTAGCTCTCCGGATGAGGTGAGAAATAGTTTCTCGCGGCTGCCGTCGACCTGAACGTCGCTCGTCTGTGAGAGAAAGTGCTGAGCAGCCCGAGCCGGACCTGGTCCAAACTCTGGGTTAAACGGGGTTCCCGTTGAGATTTGTGTCCTCAACAATCAGAATAGGCGTCCGGACTCAGTGTCTCCTAGGCTGCTGTGAGGGCGGGATACGACCGCCTGCTCAAGGCGTCCGCGGACGAGGCAATACTGGGTCGTTATGGCGTTGAGAATGGCACCAATGAAGCGGCCGGCCACAGGGCGCAGCTTCAGACACTAATCCACCCGAACACGACGTTATCGCCCATGCGACACCATTCTGCGTACCCAGCCTTCCCGAGCAGCGCGAAAAGCTCGTCGGCGCTTGACCCTCCTGCGCGAAGATGCGCGTCGACGACTTCGACGGCGATCAGGCGCGGCCGTAGCCGGTCGAGCGTCTCGCGCATGCCGCGGACCACAAGTGTCTCGGACCCCTCGGCGTCGACTTTGACCACGTCGAGCCTTGTGAGTTCGGCCGCCCAGTCGTCGATCCGCATCATGGTCGTCTCGCCCACGATGGCGCCTTCCGCGAAGAGAGACCGTGTGGCAGCGTCAGCAGCGTGCAACGCCGGGTCGGCGCGCAAGGCCACAGCCGGGCCGGTTCTGTCGCCGGCGGCGAAGTTTTCGACGCGGACGTTCTGGAGTTGCCCAACCGTGCGCTCGAGGAGATCGGCGGTCGCCGGCACGGCCTCGATGGCGATCACGCTGCCAACGGGAAGCCGTGCGGCGACCCAGGCGGCGTCGATGCCGACGTGAGCGCCGATATCGAGGTAGACGTCGTCGGGGCGGAGTTCTGCGGCCAGCAGCTCGAGGTATTCGCGTTCCCACCAGCCTGTGTAGAAGAATGTGCGCTGGACGTAGTCATTGAGGTCAAGATCGAAACGGACGCCCCACCGGCGCATCGTCGCGCGACAGTTGGCGGCCCAGCTGACGGGTAAGCGGTGACGCGCGAGCCGGGTCGCACGCCACGTGTGGCGGGTCGCGACCGCACGGAGAGCGATCGCCGTCGTGTTGCGCAGCAGGCGCTGGACAGCAGCTCTTGGACGGCCGCTAAGGCGCACCTGCACCGGGCGAGGACGCGCCTGCGTCGCCCCCGGCCTCCTCGCGCGTCTTCCGCGCGAGCGCCCAGACGACTACCGGGAAATCGGGTTCGTTCTCTAGCGAATGCTTGCCGGGTCTGAAGTTCTTCCAGCGCCCAAAGTTCGCGATTACGCATTCCCTGTTACCCCAGCTATCCACCTCCACGCCATCAAATCCGCCCGTCTCAAGCAACGAGCGCAGCCCGAGCGGCGTCCACCGCGTGCAGTCCGTCGGCTCGTTGTGGATACGTATTAGGAAAGGCGTCGTGATCAAAGCCCACCCTCCGGGCTTCAGCATCTCGTACGTATGTCTTGCCGCGCGATCTGGGCTGAGTACGTGCTCGAATACCTGCTCAGCGATTATTAGATCAAACGCGTTCTTCGCGAGCGGTCGCGAGCAGATGTCGTACTCGGGATAATCGGCTACCTGATAACTGCGGAACGGCATTTCGCGCCAACGTGAGTTTCTACCGCCCGAAATCTCCAAGACGTCAAGTTCGCCCGGCCCAAGAGCCTCGACAAGAGCCGATGTCCTCTCGTTCATGATGACACGCGCCCACTGCTCGCGCGTCTCCGGGCCACCGATACGACGGCTGAGCTGTGCCACGATCCGATCTCCTGCGGGAAGACGACGGATTGCCCGCACGCCTTTGTCGAGGAATTGGTTGTCTTTCAAGCCGCGCCTACGATGCATTGATAGCCTCAACACACGCGACGAGCGGCTGCCCAGAAGGTCCGTGTCGCCACTCGCGAGCGACCACACGCGCGGGCTGCCGCTCGCCGTGCCAGCACGCTATTAGGCCGTGTGCGTTGAATCTGAGCGCCTTCAACGTCGGGACCCGCGCGCGACTCGGTCCGCCCTTCGGACGCCGTTCATGCGAAACCGCAATCGCCTCTGTGCGCTCAAAGTGTGACGAAACCTCCAGGCCCGCGCCGCAAGTCTCGGTGCCGCTCGTCGATCTGCCTCGGACGAACGGCCCCTTCAAGGAGGCGATTCTCGCCGACATCGCCGAACTGATCGGCTCGAACGCTTTAAACGGCCCGCCTCCGACCGAAACCTCGGTGAGGGCGCGACTAACGGCCGAGCAGGTAGGCGGAGCTATGAAGAAACCGGTCGGCGCGCGTGATCGTAGGCTTCTCGCAAGCCAGCCTCGTAGTACGCGCGCACGACGTGTCGGTATATCCGGTTAGGCAGCGGAATGCGAAGTGGATCGACGACACGAACAGTCCAATCGAGTGTTTGGTTCATAAACCACCTGCGCACACGTCGCATACCGACAGCTTTCGCCGAGGGCGGCGACGGAGCGAGGGGGTGGTCCATTTGAACCAAGACCGCCGTCGCCCGCCCGACAGCCGTGGTTCGCTGCAGAAACGCGGCGGCGGAGGTCGGGTGATCGTGCAACGCCACGGCGCGCGGCTCGAAAACGACGCGCACTCCCGTTACGCGCTCTGCACGGTATGCGAATTCGATGTCTTCCCACGCCGCCGTCGTGAATGCCTCATTGAAGCCACCAGCGGCAAAGAATATCTCCCGTTCGATCGAGGCGTTGCTCGTATAGAAAAACCGGTACATAGCGTCTCGCGCATTTCGCATCCGCGCGTATGCGAACTGTGATCCGTGTTCGTTAACAAATCGAAGGAACGGAGTCACCTTCACAGCGGCTTCGTCCCAGATCGTGTACCCGACGACGGCAATGGTCTCCGGTTCCCGTTGGTGTGCCTCGTAATGGTGGGGTATGAAGCCAGCCGTCGGGACAGTGTCGTCTCCCAGAAAAAGAATCAATCCCTTCGAAGCGATTGCGGCTCCTCGGTTTCGCGCGGCGGCTGGGCCCGATTGCTCTTGACGAACGTAGATTGCGCCAGCGGAGCTCTCCCGGACTGTCGCTTGGGATGTACCATCAGTCGAGCCGTCATCCACGACGATGACTTCGCCGGGCTCTGTGAAGTCAGCGAACTCCCGCTCGATCGCGGCGATCACGCGCAGCAGGGTCCGTCTTCTGTTGTGCGTCGGTATGACGACGCTTATGCCCGCTGTGTTATCCCGCGCGGCTTCGGCCACCATGATCGATTCCGTCCTTCAAGGGCGTTATAGAAAGATATGCCACCAATTCGCGAGATCAGCAACAGCAAGCTTCTAGGGCTCTACGAGATCCGGCCCGGACGGTCATACTGGACGACTACGCGCGGTCGCGGTCTCGTCATTGGTCTTTTCCTATTCGTCACCCGCGACACAATGGTCACGTGATTCTAAAGGAAGACGGCGGTCGACCTGGCGATCCGAACTGGACGGGCCAAGCACTACGTGTTCCAGAACGGGGGCGGCCGAAAGGAAACCTGTCTCGAGGTTATTCGTCAAGCGCTGGTTCGGCCCGGAGTGACGGTGTCGCTTCGATACCGCCGCGAAACTACACGATACCGGTGCTCGAGCTAACCGGCTTTCGCGCGGACTCTCGCCCCCCGACGAGGCGCTCGGCTAAGGGACTTGTGTGACGACCTCGACCGCCACACCGCATCCGAAACTCGATCGTGGCGCGATCGTCGTGCGAAACGTTGGGCTGGGATTCCTTAGCCAGTTCTGGTTCGTAGCGCTCTCGATCGTCACAACTCCGTACATCGTCCGACATCTTGGCGCCGACCTCTACGGCCTTTACATACTCATAAGCGCCATTCTCGGTTATTTTGCGTTTCTCGATCTTGGTCTTGGCGCAGCCCTCACGAAGTACCTTGCCGAATACGAAGCGGCCGGTCGAGAGGATGCAGTTTCTCGCTCGCTCCAGACGGCCCTCGCTATCTGGCTTGGGCTCGGGGTCGCGGGCGCCGCCGTATTAGCAATCGCGACTCCTTGGCTGCTTCAGCATGTCTTCAGCGTGCCAGCGCGGGATGCGGCGACGGCGCGGTTTGCATTCTATATCGCCGCGCTGGGCTTCATGGTGAACCTTCCGGGTCAGACGTTCGGCATCGTGCCTGCAGCTCTCCAGCGCTTCGACATGGTTTTCTGGCGCACCGTATTTTTTGGCACGGCGTCCATCGTCCTCACCGTTCTTGCCCTTTACGCTGGTTACGGCCTCGGTGCAATCGTCCTCGTCAATCTCGGCATTACCCTCGCGACGACATTCGCCTTTTATCTGCAGGCCCGTAAACTACTTCCTTCAGTCCGCTTCTGGCCGCATCTACATCGGCGCGAGGCGCGCACCCTAGTGACATATGGTGGACTGAAGGCCTCCCAGCGCTTCGCAGTCCAGCTCATCTTCCAACTCGACCGGATAGTCGTCGGCGCATTCTCGCCGATATCGGCTGTAGCGTACTACGCTGTCCCAGTATCGCTGACTCAGCGGATCGTCTCGCTAGTGGGCAACGTCGCGGTAGCCGTGTTTCCGGCGGCGAGCGCGCTGACAGGCGCCGATGATAGGCGGCGGATCGAGGAGCTCTATCTCCGCTCGATGAAATTGACGGCACTCATTGCGCTGCCGATATCCGCAATGATGCTGATTTATGCGCACGAGATCTTGCGGTATTGGATCGGGCCTGAGTTCGAGTTGAAGAGCTCGACCGTCCTCATGATTCTAGCGATCGCAAATCTCGGATACGCATTCACCTCCGTGCCTAGCAATACCCTAGATGCCACGGGGCGCATCCGAGTGTCGACGGCGTTTGGCTGGCTCGCGGCCGCAACCAATGTAGGCCTAGTGTTCGCTTTGGTGCCGACCATAGGGTACGAGGGAGCAGCTTGGGCAGTTCTAGCAAACGCGGCCGTAATGGTGCCGTTCTATCTGTACTACATTCATGTCCACGTATTTGAGATAGGTATTGGCGTCGTGTCTCGCCGTGCGCTTGCGCGGCCTCTGCTTGCTATCCTCGTTCTCATTGCTCCGATGATATGGGCACGCGCCCTTGTGTCGAGTCTCCTAGATGTCGCCGCGCTGGTCGTAGTTACAGAGTTAGCCTATCTCGGAGCATCAATCGCCTGTGGGTCCTACGATGACCGTGACCGTATGCTGCTTAGAACGTTTTTCCGTCGACGTTCAGCCGTAACCCGGTCGGAGGATGGCGGAACCGAGGCAACCTAAAATTTGTGCCTACCGCCCCTCATTCGCCGAGACGTCGCCTGCGTTTGGCTCCCGCACCCGGACGGCGGCTTGCGGGGTGCGGGGCGCCGGCGCCGGGGCGCGTTGCGTGGATAGCTATCAAGCTTCGTGCCATGCGGCCGTCGCGACGACAACCATCGGTACTCGTCGTTCACGCCGTGCGTCAGCGGGAGTTGCCGATTCGCTGGGTTGCGCAACAATAAGATCCCTAGCTTGGTTTGACCAGATGACGCTGCGCGAGGTCTGGGTGCTCGCCTAGTGGCGGCGCCTGAGTTCATCCGGTTCGGCCCGGGTCAGGGCGCCGATGTCGAACGGGTCCGCGCCGCCGGCGAGCTCGTCATCCGGCCGCTGTAGCTGGGAGCCGTACACGAGCTGAACGTGGCGGATTGCGGCTTAGGCAGTGGCTTACGGGTCGGCGAGCCGTATTGCGTCCTTCAGTGCACCGATCAGCGCCTCCTGGTCGGACTCGAGCTCGTGCGCGAGGTGGCCGCCGACGTTCATGCGACTGAAGCCGGCGCTGTAGAACGCGATGAAGCGGACCGTGCCGCGGCCGAGCCCAGGCTGCAAGAGTCCCGCGAAGGCCACGACTGAGCCTAAGAAAGCCCACAGCCCGAAGAGCTCGACACCGAGCGTGTGGAGGACGCACGGCGTGAGGAGTAGGGAGACCAAGATGGAGCACACCTGCGCGAGGGCGACCACTGCCGTGTTCCCGAGGACGCTCGGCTGCGATCGGCCGGCTTCAGCACTGGAGTGAACGTAGCCTCAGCTTGCCGTGACGTAAAGCGGGCGCCCGACTGCGACGAGGCCTCATCTCGGCCCCCGCGGCCGTGGAGGATCGTGTGGCACGATCGGCTGATGAAACGGCTGGCTCTGCGACCGCAGCGAGGAGCCCTCCCCGAGGCGGCGGCAGAGGACGCTGGCTTCGTACGC
>JGI10216J12902_106022702_pt1 | contig 11161 bp, 10 predicted proteins | sample KanNatreferecore_FD_12902 | JGI IMG/M metagenome (IMG submission 12902)
GAGAAGTTCGTCGGCGACGCCGTGATGGCCGTCTTCGGCGTGCCGACGCTTCACGAGGACGACGCCCTTCGCGCGGTGCGTGCCGCAGCCGCGCTGCGCGAGCGGACCGGCAGGCTCAACGACGAGCTCGAACGTGAGTACGGGGCGCGGTTGACGCTGCGCATCGGAGTGAACACCGGCGAGGTGATCACCGGAACCGAAGACCGACTCGCCGTCGGCGATGCGGTCAACGTCGCGGCTCGCCTGGAGCAGTCAGCATCGCCCGACGAGATCCTGCTCGGGTCGGAAACCTTCGCACTCGTCCGGACCGCGGTGATCGCAGACCCCGTCGCGCCTCTGGTCGTGAAGGGCAAGAGCGAACCGCTATCGCCCTGGCGGCTCGTGAGCGTTCATCCTGAAACCCAGCTCGGACGCCACTTCGACGTGCCGATGGTCGGTCGCGGGCAGGAGCTGAGCCGGCTCGTAGACAGCTTCGAGCGCGCCCAGCGTGAGCGCCGCTGCGAGCTGGTCACGATCCTCGGCCCCGCGGGCGTCGGCAAGTCACGGCTGGCCCACGAGTTCCTGGCATCGCTCGACTGGCCGGCTGTGGTTCGCGGCCGTTGCGTCCCGTACGGCGATGGCATCACCTACCTGCCGGTCATCGAGATCGTGCGACAACTCGAGCCCCGGCTGGTGGAGCTCGAGCTGGACCCGAATGTCGTCGCCACGCTCCAGGGCCTTCTCGAAGCCGGAGAGAGCGTGCACTCGACCGAAGTGATCGCGTTCGCAGTTCGCAGGCTGCTCGAGGCAGCCGGCCGCGCACAGCCGCTCGTGTGCGTCTTCGACGACATCCAATGGGGAGCGCCCGCCCTCCTGGAGCTCATCGAGCAGGTGGCGGTTCTGTCCCACGAGGCGCCGCTGCTTCTCTGCTGCATCGCACGACCGGATCTGAAGGAGCAGCACCCGGGCTGGGTCGGGGCGCACAGCGAGGCGACGACCATCGTGCTCGAACCCTTGTCCTCGAACGAGACGGGCGAGCTGATCGGCCACCTCGCCGCGGACGAGCCGCTCTCGGAAGACCTGAGGCAACGCGTCCGCGAGGCCGCCGAGGGAAACCCGCTCTTCGTCGAGGAGATGATCGCGTTTCTCCGCGACGCCCCTGCAGGGGACGTGACGGTTCCGGGGACGATCGCCGCTTTGCTCAGCGCTCGACTCGACCAACTCGAGCCGGCCGAGCGTGCAGTACTGCAGAGAGGCGCGGTCGAAGGTCGCGTGTTCCATCGCGGCGTCGTTCAGGCGCTCGGCTCGGAGGAGGCTCAGGTCGCCGCGTGCCTCACGGCGTTGGTGCGCAAGGAGCTCATCCGTCCGGACCGCCCGCAATTCGTGGGAGAAGACGCCTTCCGCTTCCGTCATCTGCTGATCCGCGACGCTGCCTACGATTCGCTGCCGAAGGAGGCGCGGGCGGAGTTGCACGAGCGTCTCGCCGACTGGCTCGAAGCGCGCCGTTCCGAGCTCGCAGAGGTCGACGAGCTCGTCGCGCACCATCTCGAGCAAGCGTACGCCTATCGGGTCCAACTCCGGCCGGTCGACGAGCATGGGCGTCGACTCGCGCTCCGCGCCAGCGAGCTGCTCTCGGGCGCCGGCTCGCGGGCTCTGGGACGCAACGACGTCGGTGCGGCGGTGAAGCTCCTCAGGCGAGCACTCGCGTTGCGCGACGGGGACGATCCCGCGGTGCTGCTCAGACTCGATCTGGGCCAGGCACTTTTCCTGTCCGGAGACCTCCGCGCCGCCGGCGAGACGGCGCGCGACGCGGGGACACGCGCCGCCGCTGCGGGGAACGAAGCGGGCGAGCTGCGTGCGCGGCTTCTGCACGCGAGGATTGCAGCGCAGACGCCCAGTGAAAACTCCGACGGCGGAGGTCCGAGCGCCGACCTGCTCGAGATCGCCGAGGAAGCGCGGTCTGTCTTCGCCCGCGTCGGCGACGAGCTCGGGCTCGCCGAGGCGTGGTTTGCGACTGCCTGGGCCGAGCTGATCCGGTGCCGCTGGGCGACGATGCTCGAGGCAGCCGGACACGCGCTCGAGCACGCGCGCCGCGGCGGGTCCGCGCGCTGGGAAGGAGAGCTTCCCGCGTGGCAGGGAACCGCGATGTTCTACGGCCCGACTCCCGTCGACGAGGGCCTGCGCTGGTACGAGGAGCAGAACGCCGAACATCCGATCTCCCTCACACAGCACGCGACGCTCGAGGCGATGCGCGGGAATTTCGACCGCGCCCGTGCCCTCGCCGCCTCGGCGGATGCGGCCGCCGCCGAGTTCGGGCAGAAGCTCTGGCTCGCCGCGGGCGGCATGGCCCTCTGGGAGATCGAGATGCTGGCGGGCGACCTCGCAGCGGCCGAGCGCGCGGTGCGGCGGAGCTGCGAGCTCCTGGAGGAACTCGGCGAGGTCGGGCATCGCTCGCTCGCCGCCGGGCAGCTGGCCGCGTCGCTCTACGCTCTCGCGCAGCTCGACGAGGCCCACGAATGGACGGAAACCGCCGAGGAGCTCGCGCCGAAGGGCGATGTGTCGTCGCAGATGCTCTGGCGACAGGCCCGGGCTCGAATCCTCGCTCGACGGGGCGACAACGTGAAGGCCGACGAGCTGGCTCGCGCGGCGGTGGCCCTCGCGGGGAAAACGGACATGCTCAACTACCACGCGAACGCGCTCGTCGACCTGGCGGAGATCGATGTTGCCGCCGGGCGTGCCGAGGACGGCCGCGAGCACCTCGCACAGGCGCTCACGCTCTACCAGCAGAAGGGTAATCTCGTCGCCGCCGGGCGGGCCGGTCGACGGCTCGAGGAATTGGGAGCATCCGCCGCCTCTTGAGACAACGTCGCACCCTGTTAGGATCGGGCCGCGGCCGCGCCACCACAAGGAGGAACCATGCCGAAGCATCCTCGAACGAACATCAAGAAGCTGGCTGACGAGGGCTACACGATCAAGGAAGGGTTGCCCCAGGAATACGTGGACGTGATCGAGGACCTGCGACCGGACGAGATCGAGCTGATCATCGACGTGAACCGCAAGCTCGAAACAGTCAAGAAGAACCTCCCCCAGGACCAAGACTTCCAGATGTTCATGCCTCCCTTCTAGGCTCGGCACGAACGATCTGCTGACAAACAGCGAGCGGCTCCGACTCAAGGTCGAGTTCCTCGTACCCGCGTTGGCGACGCCGGGGGCCCTCCTGCTCGAGCATCCCCGCGCGCGCGAGCTCTTTCCCGAGTACATGGCGGCCGGCTACCAGCTGGCGCGCGCGATGGTTCCTTTGATGGATGCGGCGCTCGAACGCGCGCGGAAGCTGGCCCCCGACGATCCGGTGGCCGAGGGGCTGGCGGCGTATCTTGAGAAGCACATCCCCGAGGAGATGCACGGCGAGGTCCCCGGCGGCGCGGCGCTCGACGACCTCGAGGCTCTCGGGGTCGACCGTGTCGCGATCCAGGAGCAGCTGCCGCCACCGAAGATGGCGGCCCTCCTCGGAGCCCAGTACTTCTGGATCTTCCACTACCACCCGGTCGCCATCCTGGGGTTTCTCCACCTCGAGCACTACCACCCCCACGGTCCGTCGCTGGAGCGGTTCATCGAGCGGACAGGCCTTCCGCGTGACGGCTTCCGGCAGCTGCTCATCCACGCGAAGCTCGACGCCGTGCATGCCCGCGAGCTGGACCGTGTTTTCGACTCCTTGCCGCTCGAGCCCCGCCACGAGCAGCTGATCGGGCTGAGCGCCCTGCAGACGGTCGCGCTCCTGACCGAAGTATGGCTCGACGTCGTCGATACGGAATCGGCCGTCGAATAGCCGTCGGCACTTTCATCACCCAGAGGCGTCAGGCGGCGGCGGCTCATCTCTCATCGGTGTCGGCCGCCTGATGTGGGCAGGCGGTTTTGTGCGAGATCGGACAGGGAACGCTGTTTACATGCGGATCGGTGCAATGACACCGATCGGCGACATCGACGGCTTCCGCGTCGAGGCGCCTGGTGGGCGGATCGGTTGGGTCGAGGAGATGTGGGTCGACGACGAGGGCGAAACCACGGCCGTCGTCGTGCGTTTGCCCAACGCACAGCGCGGGCTTCTGGTCCGCGACGACATCGACGAGATCCTGTCGGAGGAGCTCACGATCGCCGTTCGTCCCGAGGCCCGGTTCCTCGAGCTCGAGCCGCCACACCTGGGCACCGCCGCGGACGGCGCGCTCACCGCCTCGTGGGCGACGAGCGGCAACGCCTTGGACGTGCCCGGGCTACTGCCGACCGCGCCGGCTGTACGGCCCGCGAGCAGTGAGTCGTCGTTCTTCAGAACCGTGGCTGTTCTCTACACGGGGTTGTTCGTGATCGCCTGCGTCCTCACCGCTCTCTGCTTCCTCATCCCATACCTCGTCTCGGGCCGGCCCTACTGAGCCTCGAGCGGCTAGGTCAGGCGTAGCTTCTCGAGCTTGTCCGGGTCGGTGACGAAGTCGATCTCGGTGACCTTCCCGCCGACGACCGTGACGGCGGCGGCTGCGAAGATCCGTCCTTGCGGTGCGATGACGTAGCCCGCGGCACCATTGACGAGCACCGGCCTCGCGAACGGGGCGAGCTGCCGGAAGAAGAGCGCCCGAGAAGCGACTTCCCGGGCACCGCGGACCTCGAGCGGCGCGCCGTTCGGCATCGCGCGGTCGCCGCGTACGACCACATCCGGGTCGAGCACGGCGAGCAGGCCCTCGAAGTCCCCCTCTTGGGAGGCCTTCATGAACGCCTCGGCCGTTGCGCTGCTGGCTCCGAACACGCGGCAGACGGCGCCCGTCCAAGAGGAAGAGCCCGAGGAAAAGCCGGCCCTCGACCTTGCCGCTTAGGAAACGTGGGAGAGCCGGGCCGTCTGGCTCTCCCACGACCCATTCCCCGTGTCGACCTGCTCCGCCGTCCCGCGCTGCCGTACTGCGGGTGCTTTCCTATACTCGGCGGGTGTGAGCGTAGGTCAAACAGGCGTTCGCACATTCCTGATCGCCGACGTGCGCGGCTACTCGCGGTTCACCGAGGAGTTCGGCGACGAGGCGGCGGCCCGGCTTGCGGCGACGTTCGCCGACGTGACGGCCGACGAGGTCGAGGCACACGGCGGCCGCGTGCTCGAGATCCGCGGCGACGAGGCGCTCGCCGTCTTCACCTCGGCTCGCCAGGCGATCCGAGCAGGCGTCGATCTCCAGGCTCGCTTCGAGGAGGAGGAAGCCAACACGGACCTTCCGCTCCGGGTCGGAATCGGCATCGAGTCGGGTGAAGCGGTCGAGCTTGCCGACGGCAGCTTCCGCGGCGCAGCGCTCAACGTCGCGGCCCGGCTGTGTGGGCGGGCCCACGGGGGTGACGTGCTCGTCAGCGCGGGCACGTCGCGGCTCGCGGGGCGCTTGACGGGTCTCCAATACGTCGACCAGGGGAAGGTCCGGCTGAAGAACATTCCGGAGCCGATCCAGATCTTCAAGGTCTATTCCGAGCTCGGTGCTCGCCCCGACAAGCGCTGGGTGGTGATGTTTCTCGGCAAGCCGCCACGTCGGGCGCTCAGCTGGAGATTCGGCGCCGTCATTGCACTGATCGCCGCTGGGACGGCGGCGGCGGTCGTGTTCTTGACGACGAACGATCACGGCGAGCGCGGCAACGCGTCGCCGTCGACGACGACGGCCGGCGCACAGTCCACGCCGCTGACCCCGGCTGCACCGGTCTCCAACCCCGGCCTGGCGCAACTCGTGCCGGCCGAGCTCTGGAAGGACTGCAGGCTGCAAACCGTTCCCGATCCACGGGCAATCCAGACGGCCGTGTGTCTGCCGCCACGCGGCGCTCCGGATCGGTGGCAGATTTCCGTGTACCCGAACGGCTCCGCGCTTGCGGCGGCCTACACGACGCAGTTGGAGCAGCATCCGGCGATCAAGCGCGACACGGGTAAGTGCAACGCCTTCGTCTGGGGCGGTGAACGTCCCTGGCTCCATGGCCCGGGCAAGCCTGGCGGACGGGTCTTCTGCTACTTCGAGGGCGACGACGCGGTGGCCGTGTGGACGCACGCCCGGCTGGGGCAGTCGAGCCACCGTGACATCCTCGCGATCGCACGAGAAAGCGGCAGCGACCATGCCAGCCTCACCCGCTGGTGGCGGCCCTGGCACCACCGAATCGGCAAGGCAGAGTGAAGCACAGCGTGGCCGGGATCGCCGATTGCTACCGCGTCCTGCCCGCTTCGGCGGGCGCCGCAGGCTCGATCCCGCGGGGAAGTGAAACACGCTCGCCGTGGCGGTCGAGATACAGCACCGGCTTCGTCCCGAGCCTGGTCTCCTTCGCGCGGTAGACACACCGGATCACCGGCACTACGTCCATGAAGAAGCCGATCGCCGGCGAATGAATCACCCCGGCTTCGACGCTCTCGACCTCGGCACCGCGCACGTCCTCGGGGTCGAACCCTGCTCTGACGATAGCCGCCAGGGCCTTCGCCTCGGCGAGAACGGCCGGCGCCACGTGCGGCCAGTGGATCTCGAGATAGCCGACCGCTCCTTTCTGAGTCAGCCCGACGAGCGCGTGCGACGACCAGACCGGCATGCCCGTCGCCCGCCTCTCCGCGCGAGCGAGCTTCCGCAGCAACTCGGGTCTCTCGACGCGGACCTCGCCCGACTTCAGGCGCTCGGCGACTGTGCCACGCTCCGAGATGACCTTGATCCGCCGGATCTCCGCGTCGGGAAGCCTCGCGGCCCGCAGGATCTTGCGGGTGCGGGCGACCATGTCCTTGTTCGGGCCGGTCCACGCTCCTGCCTTCCGGCCGTACCCGTAGGTTTCGTCCCGCGCGAAGATGGTGAGGCTGTCTCGGCGCTGGCTGAACGTGAGGGTCTTCGTGCGAACACCTGAGATGTTCGCGGCGGTTCCGAACGTCGGCCTCTTGCCGAGGTCGAAGCCCACGATGCGACTCGCCGACCTGATCAGCTCCGGAGCCTCGAGCCTCGAAAGAGCACGTTCGTTCGGAGACTGATCAGCCACTACTCCGTCCGCCATTTCCAGGCAAACCAGTTCGGTACCGGGTTGGAGCGACCGTCGGTGATCCGTTCGTTCTCTCGACGATCGATCGCATCGTCTCGGTTTGCGCCTGCCGCCAGGGCGACCGCGGAGCATCCGGATTGGATGTCGATCGTGCCGGTGTCCATCCACGCATCCCCGACGCTTTCCTGCGGGAACAGCCACGACAGGACCCCGGGAAGCCCTGCCGTGCGCGCGCCGAACTGCGGCCCGCGGTCGGGGCTGTTCAACGTGTCGGCACTCGCCGTTCCCGAGTGACCGACCGCCATGTGGAGTCCCGAGAACACCGGGAACCAGTTGTTCGGCAGCGAAACGAGGTCCATCGGACAGGAGGCGTCCACGAAGAGGAACTTCAGCTTTCCCGGCGAGTTCCCCCAGCGGGACTTGTTTCCGATGTTGACGGTGTTCGGGGTGCCGAAGTTGCCGCAGACGGTGATGAAGTCGGGGTCGGACGAAGAGGGCGGGTTCTGGCAGATGCCGTGACCGTTGTAGAAGTAGACGTCCGGCAGGTCGCTGCCGCCGGAGGGATCGATGTCTCCGCCGTCGTCGCGAAAATCGGCGCCCCAGACGTCACCGTTCTCCCAGCGGCTGACGGCGGTATGGCCGGACAGGAAGTACCACGCCGCAAATCCTCGTGTCGAGGTGATGCAGAACGGCAGGTCCGGGCCCCCGCATTTGGGGACGTACGTTGCGACCCCTCCCGTGGAAAAGCGCATGCCCTTCCGACCTCCGGCTGCAAGTGCCACGGCGGCGACGGCGGAGCGCCCGACGCCGTTGACCCCGGGACGCTAGGCGACGAAGCATGTCTCTGTCAAACTCGGAGTCGTGCTGCAGTACACCTTCGTCACCATCGATGAGAAAGGCAACGAGGTCGTTGTCGCACAGGGCGAGTACGAGCCGGATGGCAACACGTATGCAGTCGGCGACAGCGTCACCGTCCCAGGCGTCGACGGGGTAGAGAAGTCGTGGAAGATCGTCCGCATGGTTCCGGTCGCGTACGCCGGCGTGAGCTTCCACGTAGAACCGGCCGACTAGCCGCTTCCACACCTCGTCTCGTCCGGTCAGTGGAGCGAGAGCTCGCGGCCGAGGGCTGTCTGCGCCAGGAACTCGTACGCCCGGTTGTCTCCGAGTGGGTGCATGAATGCTCCTGCGCGCACGTCGCGGTAGGCGCGTGCGATCGGCGAGCCGTTCAGGTAGCCGGCGCCTCCTGACAGGGCCAGCGCCCGGTCGACGACGCGCGGGGCGACCTGACTGATGAAGGCCTTGGCGGCCTGAGCCTCGGCGAAGAGGGCGGTCAGCTCCTCGTCCGGCCCGTCACCGGTGGAGTAGGCACCGCGGTGCTCGTCGATCAGTCTTGCCGCGCGGTCGAGCGTCGCACGGCATGCGGACAGCTCGATCGTGCTCTCGGCGACGAGCACGCCGTTGCGGCCGCCGGCGTTTCCATTGCGCTCGGCGAGCTTGCGGAGCGCGACTTCGTGAGCGTTTTCGGCGACGCCGAGCGTGGCCGAGGCGTGGAACAGCCCGGCTGTCAGGTTTCGCTCGATGAACGGGACGACCTCGCCCACCGGGAAGCCACCGCGCAGGGCGGAGGCCGGCAGCTCGACGTCGTCGAAGCTGACCGAGTGGCTCCCCGACGCGCGCATGCCGAGTGCGTCCCAATCGTCGTGGACGGTCACGCCCGGCGTCGACCGCGGGATCATCGCGTAGCCGTAGCGGTCGACGCCCTCGCCGTCCGTGAAGGTGACGGCGGTGTACAGGACGTCGGCGGCGGGAGACATGGTGCAGAACACCTTGCGGCCGGAGACGAGCCAGCCGCCTTCGGTCCGCCGCGCGGTCGTCACGGGGCGGGTGAGATCCTGCCCGATCTCGCTGCCCGCGGCTGCGAAGACGACGCCGTCGCGGGCGATCTGCTCGAGCGCGTCTCCGAGAGCCGCGGCACGCCGCTCGTTGCCGGAGGCAACCGCCATCTGCCACCGCCGAACGACGTTGAGCAGATAGACGAAGTGCATGTTGACCCCGATTGCGAGCGAGGCGTCTCCGCGGGCGAGCCGGCTCGACGCGACCAGCACGTCGTGCACGGACGTCGCCCCGAGGCCGCCGAGCTGCTCCGGGATCGGTGCGGTGAAGTACCCGCTCTGCTTCAGCGTGTCGAAACTCTTGAAGGGGTATGAGCCTTCGCGGTCGTAGACGCCTGCGCAGGCCTCGATCTCGGCGGCGAGGGACTCAGCGAGAGCGACGAGGCGTTTCCCCTGTGGTGTTGTCGCCTGCAGTTCCAGAGTCATCGTGAATTCGCTCCTTCCGGGACGGACGCCGGGGACCGGGCGACAGTGCCCGGCCCCAGCGTCCATTGCGTTCAGTCGGTCGTGACGTCCACTGAGACGGGCACGCCGTTGGTGACCATGTCGAACACGGCCGAGCGCTGCTGCGCCCTGAGGACGACCTCCCGGAGCTTCTCCGGAGTGGCTTCACCCGCGACCTTGAAGGAGACGCGGATCTGCTCGAAGCCGTTGCGGTAATCGTCGTTCAGGCCCAGTGCGCCCTGGACGTCCATGTCGCCCTCGAGCGACGACTCGACCTCGGTCAGCTTCACGCCGCGAGCGGCCGCCACGTAGACGAGGGAGGTAGTCAGGCAGGCGGCCAGGGCGTGCAGCAGGTGCTCGGCCGGGTTCGCACCCGTGTCCTTGCCCAGCAAGATCGCCGGCTCGCCGGCGTCGATCGTGAACGCCTCGGCCCGGGAAGCATCGTCCTGGCCCGCGGCGTAGAAGTCCTTGATCGTCGTCCGGTTGTGCGCGCCGTCGATCCACCGGTTCCTGGCGCGGAACTGGAACTTGCCCAGCTCAGGCTGTGCCTTGATCGCGTCGAGGGTGGCGAACATCACGCCGGTGTCGACGCCGTTGCGGATGGTCTCCGCGCGACTCGCCGTACTCGTGCTCATGCTGCTCCTTTCGTCGTTCGCTTGTCCCGGTCGTCTGGGGTGTTCCGGCCGACGGCGACCGAGTACGCGCCGGGCCGGCACGGGTCGCCGTTCGCGACCACGAGGGTGGCCGGCCCGAAGCGCGGGCTCTGCCGCAGGCTCGGCGGAATCCTGAAGACGACTGCGCCGTTCGCCTCGCGACCCGGGAGGCGTCGGGTCGCTGCCGCACGACCGGCATACGCACTCAGGTGCTCGTACACGAGCGCGACCGTCGGCCGGCCCTCGGTCACGCGCACGCGCAGCGCGACTGCCGAGTGGGGAACGCGCAGGTAGTGGATCGAGAGCGGCTCCAGGCGTCCTCGCGTCCGCGTGTCGGTCACGAGCGTTTGCAGAGGGGTGAGCAGGGCGGCGTACTCACCGGCGACCCAGGTCGCGAACCGCCCGAACGCAGGCGGGAACGGTTGTCCCGACATCCGTTCGTATGTCGCCGCGAGGCCGGCCGCGGCGGACTCACCAGGGCGCTTCGTCGCGAGCCAGTGGAAGTAGCCGGGGAGCAGACGCGGCCGGCGCTCGTCGAGGTACCGCCACAGCAGCTGCGAACCGTAGGTCTGCTCGGTCAGGCTCGCCTGGGGCTGATCGAACCAGCCGCGGAGCTGCAGCGAGCTGACGATGTCGGCGAGCTGCGCGTACACACGTCCCTCCATGGCCGCCGCCGTACCCTCGAGTGCCCAGCCGGGAATTGCCGGATCGACAGTCCTCCGGAAGTACGAGAACTGGACGAGGTGGAACAGCTCATGGGCGACCGTGCCGTACAGGCTCCCGAGGCTCCGTTCAGGGCTCGGGTCCAGCGCGTTCGAGACCACGGCGAAGCCGCCTCCGCTCGCCTGGGCAGTCGGAAAGGCGACGCCGAAGTAGCCGGGAGCGAAGCGGGATACGTAGAGGTCGGGGCGGGCGTCAGGGCCGGCCTCGTCGGCAAGGATGTGGGCGAAGCCGCGCCTCTCGTAATAGTCGATTGCACCGTCCGCGGCGAGAGCGACGCGCTCGACGTAGTCGGGAACGCCGTCGGAGTCGTCGTCGTTGAGCGGCGGCGCGTCGATTCCGACCACGACGTAGTGGACAACGGCGCGCCGTGACGAAAATGTCCGAGCATCCGTCGCGTAGTCGTTGTAGAGCTGGAACTGGTTCGGGGCGAGCACGCTCACGGCCTGGCCGGCCGGGACGTCGCTC
>JGI10216J12902_100930055_pt1 | contig 11158 bp, 11 predicted proteins | sample KanNatreferecore_FD_12902 | JGI IMG/M metagenome (IMG submission 12902)
TGCCCCTGCCCCGGAGGAGAGGGAGCCGGGGCTTCCGTGGCTGCGCGCGACGATCGGTCCCCCGCCACCAGCTCCGACTCAGTCGGGGCCTGCCACCCGATCATGCCCGCGGTGCGGATACCGGCCGGCCGAAGCGGCCTTCTTCTGTCTCCGCTGCGGGACGCGTCTCAAAGACCGACAACGATACTGAGAGCGAGGACAAGTGTCGGAAGTCCGAAACGCCGGGCGTGAGGGATCCGACCAAGGTGGCCAAATGGGCTACGTGGAGATCGGTGGCGGTGGGAGCCCGCGAGAGTCGATCGGCCTCTCGGTGGCGTCGTCCGCGGCAACGAGTTGACCGTGGGTTACGACCCTCACGGCCATGCGCAGTTGCTCCGACTTGTGGAGCGCTCGCCGTAAGGTCGCCGTGGTCACGCCGGCTGCGTCCGCGGCTTCGGCCAACGTGCTGCCCTCCGCCAAGCTGTTGATCAACCGCGCCTGTCGCGATTCGTCGTCGAGCTTCGTCCTCGAAGGTCGCGCGGCTGGGTGGCCCGGCATCGACCCCTGCGCCAGGTCCAGGGCGATGGCGCCGATGGCTGCAGCGAGCATGAGCGAGAGGCCAAGATCCCACGATGGGTAACGGCTGTAGACAAGGACCGCCGAGATGAGTGCAGCCAGCGAAAGACTGGTGGGTATGGCAAGCAGCAGACGGTCCATGGGTCCGAACCGCAGGGTGCGGGTGATCGACAACCCGGGAACCACCGCGACGAAGGACAACGCAAACGCCGTCCGTATCGGATGCTGGACATCAGCGAACGAGAGCGCAGCAGTGATCAGGGTCCAGACGAGAAGGAATGCCGGTTCATAACGACGCATCATCGTTGAGCGACTCCACCGCAGCTCGAATCGCGCGGCTCCAGCGCGAGGATCGTCGCATCTTGGTTTTGATAGATCACGGAGAACTGCCCACTGGCGACCATGCGCTCTTTCGCAGCCTCCCAGTAGCCGGCTGGAAGCCCGTCGTACATCTCTGCCGTTGCCTGCTGCATGCGGCTCACGAACACGTACGCGCAGTTCTCAAATTTCTTAAGCGCGCGGGCCACGTATTTGGGTTCGTCGAACAGGTAGAGGTAGTGCAGCGCTACGTAGTGGTACATCTCAAATCGCTGATACCTCAGGGGCGACGCGTCGTTCACCATCCCGAACGTCGAGCCGACGGGCGCTATGGCGTGGAGGTAGTCCACGGCCGCCAATTCAGCGCTCGACACCCAGTCAGCCTTTTCGTTGCCATGCTTGGTGAGCATGCTGGCCAGCACAAACACGCCGACCATCAGGGCCAGCGCTCGCGTTGCTCGTGAACTGAATCTCCACTCCGCTACCGGAAAGAAGAGCCCGGCGGTCAGGTAGGCCACGAACGGCAAGCTGAACAGGTAGACGCGTAAGAGCATCTCTCCGCCGTATGCCTGGAGCGCCATCAATCCGAAGGGGACGATCGCAAGGCCGGCGGCTTCGATGTCGAGGTGGCCATGTCGGAAGCGGCGCAGGCCGCCAGCAACTGCGAGAAGCCACAACAAGCCAGTCATGACCAGGCGCACCTGAACGACAAACTGGTGTCCGGGGTTGCCCGTGAGGCGCTGAGTCACATTCCTGGTGGCCGAGCCCGCAACGGCACCGACGTCGGCGACCAGACCCGCCAGATGCCCCTGCAGGAAGGCAACCGTCATGTAGCTGATCCACATGCCAATGAGGACGGCGAGCAACACCGGCAGCCCGACCAGCGAGGTGCGCCGCAGGACCGTCAGGGCAATCAGCGAAGCGAGAATGGCAAATGGTGTGAGTTGGTGGCTTGCGACGCTCACCCCCATCAGCAGCACGACGAGGATTGCCAGGGCAGCATGTTGGGGGCGCGATAGGCGTGCCTGATCCAGTGGAGGCCCATCCTCGGTGGTCGTCACGACACGGAGGCTCGGCCATCGTCGTTCGACGAACTCGACGATTCGCCGAATCGGCAAGATCACCTCGCGCCTCCGGAACCAGCGAAGCAAGATCGCGAGGATGGTGAGATACAGCAGGTAGTTGAAGCCCTGCGGCGAGTAGTAGTCCTGGCCGATCCAGTTCGTTGCGATGAAGATGAACATGGCCGTCCACACGAGGCGCTTGTCGAGCGACAGCGCACTGAAGATGGCGTACAGCGGCACGAGATACACGATGTTCAACGCCGGGGCAGCCCACGCCTGCAGCTCGATGGCGTTGCCTATCCCAGCCACGCTCGTCACGAGGGCACCGAGCGAGAAGAAGACCGGCCAACTGAAGCGAGCATCAACGTTCGTAAGCAGCTGTCCCGTCCTCTCGATCTCATCGGTGAAACCCGCGTGCAAGTACGCGACCGATTGCCGTGGCGCGTCCTCGATGATGGAGGGAAGGCCGTGGACGGCCACGAGCAGCAGGAGGACTGACGCGGCGGCCAGCGCTGTCCCGAGGGTTCGCAGCCGAAGGCTGAGCACGAAGCCCAGCGCGATGAGGGCCAGTCCCGCCAGGGTGCCCGGCGGCGCGACGCTGACGAGGCCCAGCTCGTTAACCCGCGACATGTCGAAGCCGGACAACGATCTAGCCCACAAGCCAGCGCCAGCTGCCAGCACGACCGCGACAATGATGATCGCGACGATGTCTTGACGCGACACGCGGCCGATGAAGCGAGACTGGCCCTGGACAGGCGATGCGGAGAGCCGGTCGGTGACGGGTGCCTCCCTTCGCCGCGTGGAAAGAATGGCTAGGATGACATAGGCCCTTGTTGGCCGCACGTCCTCATGGATGAGGCCAGAGAAGCTGATGACATCGTCGATCAACCAGGCAGTCATCGACTTCCTGAGGGCCACCGACTACGACGCGGTGTCGACCACGGCCGGGCTCGTGGCGGCCGCGGCGCTCAGCATTCTCCTGGTGGAGCGCGAAGCGGTCCGGGCATTCGGCGGTGAGCGCGCGAGGCGGTGGATCCACGGGCTGGACATCGCCGTGCTGCCACTCCTGATGTCACTCGCGGTCATCGTCCTTCTGCGCCTCCTGGACCTGGTTCCACCGAGTGCTTCGTAGTCGATCGTGGGCCGCATACCTGGTCGCGGCGCTCCTCGGCGAGGTGCTGCTCCGTGACGCTCCGGCGGCAACCGCGGCGATCGATGCTTCGATCCTGGTAGGCGCGCTCACTCAATTCGGGTGGGCGCAGCGCTCACCGCTGGCGATTGGCGATCAGTCGGTCCGTCTACTGCCGGCGGTGGCGCTCGTGCCACTCATGCGGCTGTTGAGCCTGACGATGCCGGTGCCGGCGTTCCCTTCGATAGCCTGGATTGCGCTTGCCGGCGGGCCGCTCCTCCTGGCCATCCCGGCAACGGCTCGGCTGGTCGTCTTGAGCGTGCGAGACATGGGGCTCGGGACGAGGCCCCGCGACGTCTTCAGCATTGGCATCGTCCTGATCAGCATTCCGGTCGGCCTGATCCTTGGTCAGCACGCCTCCAGCGACATTGCTAGTCCCGTGGAAACGCCGGTCCTGTCGGGGCTCGTCGCGCTCGTCGTCGTGTCGTGTGGAGCCATTCCAGAGGAGCTCATCTTCCGGGGAATCTTGCAACCGCTTGTCGTGGGGCGCACTGGACGCATCGGAATCGTGCTGGTGGCCTTGCTGCACGCTGCGACGTATCTCGGTACCGGATCGGGCCTGGTGGTGGCACTGGTGGGGATCATCGGATTCGCGTATGGGTGTGAGCTCGCCCGGACCGGCTCATTGTGGGCGCCGCTCCTCGGACACAGCGTCCTCGCGGTGTGCGCGACGATCGTGCCACCGCTCCTCGCGGGACTGGCCAACTGACCCATGTAGATCGGCGACGACGCCTCCGCCCCGAGCTACGTCACGTCGTTGGCTCCGAGTAACCGAGACGGCGCCCCGAACGTACGACAACGGAGCCGCCCGCAATGCACCTAACCGCTCTACTGGCTTGGTTTGCGTCTGCGCCTTCTGTCGACCCCTTGAGCGGACCATTGAGGAATAGGCGCCGGGCGCCGTGTCATCAACACTCCGGGTGTCGAGAACCATCGCACGCTCGGAGGGCACTGGGTGGCATTCTGGGATGGACGGCGATGGGTGCCTCCCGACGTCCACCGGCCTACGCCAAAGCGACGCACGGCCGCAGATTGGATCGCAACGCTAGTCATGATCGTCGGGATCGCCGCCCTGGCAGTGGGCGGCTCGACCCGGGCGAACCTGCCGTTGCTGAATTTCGACCCCGCCACGGCCCCCGGGGGCACTAAGGTTGTCGTCGTTGGGTACGGCCTTCCATCGCAGGTTGCCGTACAACTCGACTGGGACGGCAGCACGGCTGGCATGCCGAAAGCTCGGACCACGAACCGAGGCACGTTCACGGCTCGGTTCCAGGTGCCCGTTGCCAATCCGGGAAACCACACGGTGAATGTCAGAGCAACTGGCACCACAGGCCGCAAGAATCATGCGATCGTGGCCGGCACCCTCCTCGCTGCCGGGGTATTTGTCGTTTCCGTCGCGGCACCCTCACCGTCCTCATCCGAAGGTACAGGTGACGCCAGTACGCCGACTCCTGCAGCGTCATCGCCGGGGCCCACCTCGCCCCCGCCATCGGCGGATCCAACGCCGAACGACGTGACGCCATCGCCGGCACCGATCACGCCGTCGCCAAGCACGACATCCGCCCAGTCCCCCACGCCCACTCCTGGTCCCAACAGCCCCAGCCCATCGGCCGCCGGCACTACGTGGGTGACCGTCATTGATGACCAGTTTGCAAGCGGTGGCGTGCCGTCACACTGGGGGCTCTATGACGGGCCCTATGGATCTGGTCCGCAGAACTGCGCGACGCCTTCCCACGTGTCGGTGTCAGGGGGCTCGATGCACATGCTGATGCGGTACGAGACCAGCGGAAAATGCGGGCACGGATGGTACTCGGCAGGGATGTACGCAAGAGGCGCCGACTCAATAGACCAACGGGTGACCGTCCGGTTCAGGGTGGTAGCCGACGGGATCGTGGCGCACCGCATCATCCCCATGCGATGGCCAACTGGGGGGACGTGGCCAGTCGACGGCGAAGAGGACTATTGCGAGGGCAGCTCGTTGACCGGCTGTTCCTCGTTCCTGCACTACGGGGTTTCGAACCTGCAAGTCAGTCAGAGTCACTCGGTCGATCTGAGTCAATGGCACACGCTGCGGTTCGAACGCCTGGATCATGTCGTCCGCGCGTACATCGACGACCTCTCGACCCCATCCTGGACGTACGTCGGCAGCGCCGTCACGCTGCCCGATACGCTCAAGCACGTGGTCCTGCAACAGGAGTGCAAAGCAACGGGTTGCCCGGCGGGCACAGCCGGCAGCGAAGATATCCAGATCGATTGGATCACGATCGCGGTCCCGGCGGGCTGAGCTAGGTGTCGGTCAGGTCCCGGCGATAGCCCGTTCGTAGAGTTCGGCAAGGCGGGCTGCCGCGTCATCCCACGTCGGAATGCTCGTTGGCCGTGGTGTCGGCGACTGGATCTCCGCGTAGATCGCGTCGGCGACTTCACCGGAATCGTCTGCCGACGAGACACCCCGGGCAAGCCCTGCTTGCACGAGGTCATGCAAGCCCGTCGAATCAGCCACGACAACCGGGCGGCCGAGTGCGATGGCTTCGATCGCGGCGATCGCATGAGCTTCGTAATCACTGAGCAGCACGACCACACCGGCCCGCCCCAGCAATCGCGCCACCGCCTCACGGTCGGTGCTGTCAATCGAGGCGATAGTGACACGGTCGGAGACTCCGAGCCGCTCGGCCGTCGTCTCCAGGGCCGTGCGATATGGCCCCGAACCGACGATTCGTAGATGGACGTCCGGCAGCCGATCGACCAGTCGCGCCATTGCGGCAATTGCGTGCTGATGTCCCTTGTAACGCTCGAGCCGGCCGGAGGACACGATCAGGTTGCGATCGACGACAACCGCAGGATCTTCGTGATGCGGCAGATCCGCCCCATTCGGAATTACCACGATGCGCCGTTTCGATAGCCCGGGGACGCTCGCGAACAGGCGCTCCTCGAATTCAGAAACGGCGATGAGGCGGACTGCTCGGCGCAGAAGTGGCGCAAGCAAGAGCCACTGCCAGCGACGGATCGCTTCCCTGAGTCGAGACGAATGGCCGCCGGTATGGAACGTCAAAAAAAACGGCGTGCGCCGTCGGATTGCCGCGATCATCGCAAATACGGGGATGAACGTATGAATGCCCTGGCAATGGATGATGTCCCAGTCGCGGCTCGCCACAACTCGGTAGACGTCGGGCGACCAGTAGTAATCGCGCCCCTTCGGATAGGCTCGCACGCGAATTAGCTCCACATTGCGCGCGACGTCGACCGGCGGCAGCGTTCCGTCCAGGTCTGTCGTCAGCACCGACACCCGGAAACCCCGATTGGCGAGCCGGCTCGCGATCTCGCGGACGTGCGTCTCGACGCCGCCGGTCAGGGGTGCGTACCGCGGCGTGACGAGCAGGAGGCGTGGTTCGGGCTTCAGCGGCCGCGGATCCATGTCGCTGCCGTGCCCTTCGCGTAACCAGCCGTCGTCATCGTCAACCCGGTGACCACCGCCAGGCCGCGTGCCGCGAGTGCCGCTTTGCGATGTCGAATCCCATCGAACACGCTCCGGGCCAGGGCGGAAGGCAAGACCTTGCGCACATAACGGCGCTCTGACTCGAGGGCACTGTCGCGTCCAACCATTCGCGATATGAGAGCCTTCGATAATCCCTCCGAGTAGCAGCGAGCAAGGAAGTAGCTCCAGGTGGCTCGCGCGGCCGGGACGTGATGACGGACCACGGCCGTCGGCTCATAGATGAGATGCGTCTCCGGCTGGACCTGGCGCAAGCGAATGCAGAACTCCGTCTCCTCGCAACCCACTGGCCTGTCGCCAACCCGCCCAATGCCCGTGTCGAACCCGCCCGCGATCTCGAAGGCCTGCCGACGAAAGGACATGTTGCAGCCAAGGAGGTTGCGTACCCGCGCAGCCGATCTCGGCATTCCGCGGTAGCTACAGCCGACCACCCAGTCGAATTCCTCCGGAAACCACGAGGGGCGGCCCCCTGCCCACTCGGGCGTGGCAGATCCACCCACACCAATCACCGAACGATCCTCGTAGTGACGTAGCAGACGAGGCAGCCACGCAGGCTCGACCACCGCGTCGTCATCGACAAATGCAACGATGTCTCGCGTGGCGGCCGCGACACCAGTGTTGCGCGCGGCTGACAGTCCACGCTTGCCGCCGTTTTCCAAGACATGCACGGCGTTGAAGGCATTTCGAGCTCGCGCCAGCAGCGCCGGGTTGTGGTCGACAACAAGGATGATCTCACCCGGTGCGGTCTGTGGATCCTGCAGGGCCGCGAGCGCTGCGACGAGATTGGACCATCGGTCCTCCGAATAGCAACAGATGACGACAGTAACGCCGGCCGCTGCGACACTCATCAGTCCAGGCCGGCGCCCTGTGCCGAAGTTCGGCCGGCCGAACTGTCTCGCTCGACGCCAGGATGGACCGTCGCGCGAAGGACGGCTGCAGCCATCAGGCTGGCCTGCAGGGTCACCGCCACAAGGCGCCATGCGGCGAGCCCGACGACGCCGCCAAGCGCGGCACCAAGGATCGAGGCGAGGAGCTCGACGACCAACCCTCCAGATGCGACCCCTGCGGCGCGGCGCACGTTTCCGCTGATCCTCTGGAGTGAGATCCAATGGTCCTTGACGGCCATGGGAAGTGTGGTGGCTGCGAGGATCACGATGGCGGGATAACCGGCCGCGGCATACCCCTCGCCGAAGAGGGAGAGGACTGGGCGGCCCATCAACCAGACCACCGCCGTTCCAAGGACGACTGCCGCGGCGGAGAGAGCCAGCGTGAACCTGATCTGCTGCCACAGGATCTTGGGCGTCTGCGCTGCCACGATGTATAGCGTGAAGGTTGCGGACGACGCGACCAGCGCCAACGAATTTGCAAGCATCAGTGCCACGTAGAAGCTCGCATTTGCCGCCTTCGACAGCATGACCGTGACGATCAGCGGGAGGAGCCACAGCGAAGACGAGCGCGAAAGATTGATGACGTGATGCGACATGCTGTCGCCGGCCATTTGGGCCAGCTGTGCCCACATCAACGGACGGATCGCCAATCCACGGCGCGCGCTGCCAGGAATGAGGACCACTAGGAAGGAGACGCCCAGGCCGGCGACCCATGCGGTGTAAATGGCGATGTCGTCATTCAGCAAGCCCGCTGCCGCCAACGGCAGAAACGCGAGTCGTCCGATGGCAAAGGCGACATTGCGGATCAGTCGCCGGAAATTCTGTGACCTGGCCGCCATCAATTGATCCAGGATGGATCCCACGGTGCTGAGTCCGACACCGACGACGAACACGGTCTGGGAAATGAACTGAGACGAGATTGGTCGCAGTTCGGGGAAGATCGTCGGGGTGAGGACGCTGAAGGCCATGGCGAGTGCGATCGCGAACGCCCCGCTGACCACCAGGGCAGTTGCCGCAAGCGCGTGCGGACGTTCATCGAGGTGCAGGACACCCGCGAGCCTGGTGCCCAGCCCAAGCTCGGCAACCTGCGATAGGAGGATCATCGCGGAGACGGCCGCACCGGCGAGGCCCACAGCGTCGCGGCTGAAGAATCGGGCAGCGAGCCACCAGAAGACGAAGCCCGTGGCAGTTGTGAGAACCGTCGTCGTGATGAGTCCGCCGGTGGTTGCAGCTGTCTGCCGGCACGGTGCCAGCCAGGCGAGGACGCCTTTCACCTTCCAGCCCCGCGCAGCGGCGTGAGGCCGCCTGATCCCAGGCGGCGAACCAGCTCACGCTCAAACGGGATGTTCATGCGCTCGGCGATGGCCAAAGCGTCCGCGATATGGTCGGATTCTGTCGCAGCAGTCAGCCGAACGAGACGGTCAACCACCGTCGTCGCATTCGACGCCTCTTCCGGCGTCAGCACCCAGTGGCCGAGGGTGAGCATTCCCAAAACGCCCCGCACCTTCGGCTCGTAGTCGATCACGGCAGACGGCGTCCCGGCAAGCAAGGCCAGGATGGTGGCGTGCAGCCGGTAGGCATAGACGACGTTGGCCCGTGCGTACTGCGCAACGGCTTCGTCGAGGTCGCCTGCAGGTGGCAGCAGTTCGGCGGCGGATCGGACGTCCGCGGGGAGTATTTGCATCACCTCGTCGATCGCGTCCAGGTCGTTCTCCAGGCCATTCGCGTTCGACTGAGCGATGACCAGGACACGTGCGCCGTGGTCACGAACGAGGGTGGTCAGCGTTTGGGCGGTAGCGGCTGCGATATCGGCTCGTGCTTCATATGCCTCGGCGTCCCACCCGAACTTGCGTGGCGCGAGCGCAACCACGAAGGCGTGGCGCTCCGATTCGAGCCCCCTGCGGGCTCGAGAACGAACCGGTGAGCGGAATGCAACGTCGCACGCGAGCCTGGCCTGCACACCCAGACGCCTCAGGCGCTGCACCGTTTCCTCGTCCCGTCCAAACACGCGCGCTCCTCGCAGGGCCGTCGAGACGATGGCACGCACTGGCCGGCTCATGGGCTTGATGGTGACCGGTGCAATCACGCATTCGCGTCCAAGGACCCGCGCCAGAACGACTTGGTATGCGGTGAGGATATTGATGCCCGGCCGTGGTCCACCCAGATACGCACCGCCGGTCGATACGACCAGATCCGCTTCCTGGTATGCCCGCAGGGCCGCCAGCCAAGCGGGCCGCAGGACGGCGCAGACGGTGATCAGCGCCAGGCGCCAACAGATCCACAGCGCATGGACCGGGAAGAAGCGCCGGATGATCTGGGGCCCCGCCAGGATGTCCAAAGGCATTGGAACCACTTCGTCGGCACCGAGGGCCAGGCGTCGTTCGGCCTCGCCTGGCCCGCTCGGAACTGCGACGTTGATGTGCTGCGCTCCGGCCGCGCGGAGGGACTCGATGAGCCCGCTCAGGATGATCGCATCACCTCGGTTCAGCGTGGAGTAGGCATTCACGACAAGAACGGCTGGTCGTCGGCGCAGGCCGAAGCCAGGCCGTCTCGCCGATGCGCTGTGCGCCACTCGCGTGGTCAGCCAGACAGGCGTGCGGCAGTGTGGGTGCGCACGGCTCGCGGAGGGGAGCCGCGCTCAGTCGCGGATATTCGCCGCGTCGCGACTCCGACCTCTCGGCACGGATGGGACGGCGTTCTCTGCGACGACAGCAATCGGCCCCGCTCCTGGAGACGGTGCGGCGTCAGGCGACCAGGGCCACGCTCGCGGGGAGGCCAGATGCTGATCGGAGACGAATTGGGGCATGACATAGTGCGGAGGGTAGCGGCGGCCAGGGCGGCGGCGCTCCTTCAGGATTGTTTGAAGCACCCGCCAACCGTCGGGAATCGTCCGAAGCCGCCCCTGCCCTACAACACGACGCGATTCGAAGCTCGGGACCTCCAGAATGCGAAGCCCCGCACGCAGGACGCGGATGTTGATCATTGTCTCGATCTCGAAGCCATCTCCGTCGAGGTCCAGCATGTCCAACGATCGGCGCCAGAACGCGTTGTAGCCGTAGCACAAGTCCGTGTACCTGCCGCCATACATGCGGCGGACGAGCTGTACGAACGCCCAATTGCCCATGCGGCGGTGGAGGGGCATGTCGCTTGTGCCCCCGCCATGGAGGAAGCGCGAACCCTTCGCAACGTCAGCACCTGCCAGCAGCGCGTGAACGAAGTAAGGAATCTCTGCCGGGTCGGTTGACCCATCGGCGTCGATCGTGACGATGATATCCCCGGTTGCCGCCTGGAACCCGGTGCGCAGTGCAGCGCCCTTTCCAGATCCGCGTTGCTGAACCACCCGGATCGATGGAATGAGGTGGCGTGCGACAGACACGGTCCAGTCGGTCGACGCTCCATCGACAAGGATCACCTCGTCGACAAGAGAGGGAATCCGGGGCAGCACGTGCGGCAGGTTTTCCTGCTCGTTGAGGGCGGGTACGACGACGCTGACCCTCGGTCGTGGCATACGAAATTCCCCCCCGGGCACGGGGTCCATCAGTTAGCGACGCGGGCGAAACACGTTCGAACGGGCGGTTTTTCGAGCGACGAGGTGCTCGCGTCAGTCAGGGCGGCAGCGTAGGACTTTCGTACTATCCGGTCAACCGAGGCCGCC
>JGI10216J12902_101699883_pt1 | contig 11158 bp, 7 predicted proteins | sample KanNatreferecore_FD_12902 | JGI IMG/M metagenome (IMG submission 12902)
CACCGCAGATGCACGCGCGCTCGCGCAACTGGCCACGGATCGGGGCCTTGTGCTGCAGGTGGGACACATCGAGCGTTTCAATCCGGTGCTCAGCGCGTTAGAAAGTCGCCTGACGAACCCCCGCTTCATAGAAGCATCAAGGCTTTCGCCGTATCCGGGACGAAGCGTGGAGATCGGAGTTGTACTCGACCTGATGATTCACGACCTCGAAATCATACTGCACCTGGTGAAGTCGCCGCTAGCGCAGGTAGACGCCGTCGGCGTGCCAGTGCTGAGCAAGCGCGAAGATATCGCCAATGTGCGGCTGCGTTTTCAAAACGGTTGCGTTGCGAACATCACCGCCAGCCGCATCAGCCAGGACAAGCTGCGCAAGATCCGGGTGTTTCAGGAGAACGCGTACGTGTCGCTCGATTACCAGAATCAATCCGGATATCTGCTTCGACTGGCTGGCGAGGATGAGCAAGAGTCTTCTCTGCTCGGAAAAATGTTTGGCTTGGCAACAGACGCGACAATTGTGACGGAGTTCGCCGGCAGGCACATCGTACGCGAGCCGGTGGAAGTGGAAAAGGGCGAGCCGCTCAAGCGCGAACTCGCGGCATTCATTGACTGCGCTCGGGCGGGTTCGCAGCCTAAAGTCGGCGGAGGGGAAGCAACTGCCGCTTTGGAACTGGCGCTGGAGATTACGCGCCAGATCGAGGCCGCAGGCGCGCGTCCGGCCATTTCATGAAGTTATACTTTGTCGCGGGTGAAGCGAGCGGAGACGCGCGTGGAGCCGAACTGATGACAGCCTTGCGTTCGCGACATTCATGCCTCGAGTTTCACGGCGCAGGCGGGCCGCAGATGAAAGCCATCGCCGGCGGAGACTTTCTCGATTGGGCGGACGAAGCCGTAGTGGGACTTTGGGACGTGTTAAGAAAGTACAGGTACTTCAAAGAGCAGTTCAACTGCATGCTCTCTGACCTAAAACGTGTATCGCCGGACGCGCTTATTTTGATCGACTACCCGGGATACAACCTCCGCCTCGCCAAGGCGGCGCGACAAGCCCTGCCGAACACCAAAATTATCTACTACATTAGTCCGCAGGTTTGGGCCTGGAATCGCGGAAGGATTCCCAGGATGGCAAGATACCTCGATTTGATGCTGTGCATCTTCCCGTTTGAGAAGCCGCTCTATGAGAAGTCCGGCTTGCCCACTGAGTTTGTTGGCCACCCAATGCTAGATTCGCTCGCCGCAAAGCGCATCGACGGGCAGCGGGACCGAAAACTGGTGGCGTTGCTTCCGGGAAGCCGAGGGAAAGAGGTGCGCAAGATCTTCCCGATCATGCTCGAGTCGGCGCGGGTGCTTCACAAACGCGACTCGAATCTGCGCTTTGAATCTGCCGCAGCCTCCGAAGCTCTGGCTGTTGAGATGAGGAACATCGCGAGGGGAGCCGTGGAATGCGAGATCAAGGTCGGAGTTTCGCACGAACTGATGCAGCGCGCCGGCGCCGGGATGGTTTGCTCAGGGACTGCGACTTTGGAATCCGCTTATTTCGGCCTACCGATGGTGATTCTATACAAAGTTGCATGGCTTACATGGGTGGTTGGAAAGAGGCTCGTCCGCGTGCCGTTCCTCGGCATGCCAAACATCCTGGCAGGACGCGCCATTGTTCCCGAGTTCCTCCAAGATGCGGCAAATCCGGATGCCATCGCCGAAGAACTTTTTCGCCTGATGACGCATCAAACGGAAACCGACCGCATGCAGCGCGACCTTGCAGGCGTAGTCTCTCAGCTGGGAGAACCAGGTGCTGGTGATCGCGCGGCTGCCGCGATATGCATGGAGCTTGGTCTCTCCCCGTCGTGAGTCCCTTACTCCCAGATCCGGCACCCGCCCCCGTTTCCAAGGGATTTGTCCGCGTATTCATCGCGGTAATCCTCGTACTCTTCGTCGTGCGAAATCTGCCTTGGCATCTCGACGACTTGGATCAGGCCAAACAGGCGTTCGTTTCGTACCAAATGATCGAGAACGGCCAATGGCTTGTTCAAAATACCCCTCGCGACGAGATTGCCACGAAGCCCCCTCTTCAAGGCTGGATCTCAGCCGCACTCTATCGCGCGGCTGGAAGCCACGGATGGGAATTCGCCTGGCGCTTACCGGTTTTCGTCTCAGCGCTGTTGATCCTTCGCCAGCTTTGGAAAACTGGCGGAGAGCTTTATGGCAACGTCCTTGGATCACTTCTCGCGGCGGGCACTTTCGCGCTCAACTCGTACATGCCACGGCTGGCCACGCTGGTTCGCACGGATACACTGCTCACGGCGTTCATTTTCTTCACCGGCTGGATTGTTCTCGAGAGGCTAAGAACCGATACACCTTGGACATGGCGAAGCCGCATTGGAGTTTTTCTTTTGCTGCTCGGTTCCACGCTCACCAAGGGACCGATTGCCTACGCCTTCCTGCTGCCGGGAATCCTTGCCTACCTGGTTTGTTCACGTCACTGCAGAATACCCCGTCACGTATTCTGCGGATGGCTCTGGTGGTTGCTTCCGCTCGCGATTTTCGGAGGTTGGCTATCCCTTGGTCTGAATGTCACAGGCTTTGAAGAGCAGGTCGTTCACAAGGAATTCCTCGGGCGTTTCAGCGTGGGCGCGTCCGCGCAGCACCACAATCTCGCACCCGGTGCGTACACGCTCGGATTACTCGGGAGGACCCTGCCGTGGTCGATTCTTATCGTCGCGGTGTTCTTTGTTAAAGCGATTCGCAGCGCCTTCAAGACCGACGCTGCGTTGCTCTGGCTCCTTTGCTGGGCCGCAGGCGGGTTGGTGTTTATGGAGTTTGTGCCTTCGAAGCGATTCGATCGCATCCTCCCAGTGCTTCCGCCACTGGCATTGTTTCTCGCCCGCGCCTCCCGCCATCTCCCCGAAACTACGTTCCAATTGTGGTCGCGTCGACGTTTGGCTGAATGCGTCGTGATTGTCGGAATGTTCGCCGCTTGCGGATATGGAGCGGCCGAAATGATCGAAGCTCACCGCCAGGACGCCCGAGCGTTAGTTCGTTTCGGGCAACTGGTTCAAACCTTGGTCAAAGGTCAAACGGAGCGACTCGCCGTCACTCACGTGCGGGACGAGGCTCTCCTGATGTACTGCGGCGTGCGCCGCTACACGAAACTGAACGAAGCCATCTGGCTGTGGGAGAATCGCCGTATTGATTGGCTCGTCGTCGGAAGCGGCGACTTCCGAAAGCTTCCCGAAAAACTTCGCGACTTCGAGCTTCTCGCCGAGACCCCTACCCTGCCGAACAAAGCCGATGAATACCGACTTCTGAGGCGCGTTTCGAATCAGCAATTGCCGGGAGTGTCAATTCCAAACTTAAATTCCTCGCCTTCACGCGGTTTTGAAAAAGCAAACACTGCACCCGACTGGCGCCCACCATCGAAATTGCATTAAATCGCGGAATACTTCACTCTCGCACTGCTCCACACCGAACCATCAACTCCGAAAGGTCACCCCATGACGACCAATATTGAGAATCCGACCCCGAATGAGGGCGAGGCTCAAGCTCCTGTCCCCCTACCGAACATGAGCATGGACCCAGTCTTCCTGCCGCGCATTCCGGTGCTCGGCAAAAGTCCACATCCGCCGGGCTTTAGCTACCCGCTGGGTGCTTCCGCTATGAGTGAGGCATTGAATGGGCTGCCCATGTTCGACCGGTTCACACTGCGGTACTCCAACCGTACCCCGATCTTCACTATGCCGCGCCCTATCAAGGGATTCCCCATGTTGCGAGTCACTTACACGAATTATCCCGTGTACGAGCCGCGACCTGGATCGGCCAATCGCCTTCCTCAGGGAGGGGAGCGCTGGGCCATTGAAGTTCTTCCCACCCCTGCGGAACAGCGTGAGTTCATTCAAAAAGTCATTCTCGAAAAAGGGATTCAGCAGATGCGCGAATGGCTGACCGGCACCGATCTTCCGGGTCCGGATGTGCGACGCATGGCAAAAGCCTGCTGGTATGTGATCGAAACTGGATTGGTAAAGTGGATCGACGATCAAACGGCGTAAGAAGGAAAGTTCACAACTAGGATACGAATTACCACCGGCCCTCCCGGTGGCTGAGGAGCGTCGGTCATTCCGGGCTTGCTCAACTTTGACACGCGCGGGGGCGTGCACGGAGGCGAACCATATGGGGAATGCCCAACACGATGAATCTCTCATGCGTTGTCACCGCTTTTGCCTGCAGCGTCCTCGCCTCGGTTTCGTTGCAGATCCCCCCGCCTCCCAGATCTACTGCCACCGTGTCCGGAACCGGCTTCGTTCCAGCGGTCGTACATACGGTTCACAAGAGCGATCCTCGGCGGAGTCGATCGGAAGACCCCGATGAGTTTCGAAAGCAGTCGAGTGAAGAGATCGAATCGTGCGCACTGGCATTGGAAGGAATGACGAATCGAGCCGCACAAGGCACTGCGCGAACGCGCAGCTATCTGAGCACGCGGCTCCAGGCTTTGCGCGAGCACGTCGACTACGCGCGGATTGAATTGGTCAAACTTCCATCAAGCCAGAGCGACGAAACTTTCATTCCGGCGCACGCCCACTTTTACCGAACCATGAGCAGCCTCGAGCAAGCGTTCGCGCAGGCGGCGAGCGAGTTGAATGCAGATATTTAGCCGATGACTCGCCCGTCTCCCTTGTCCCAATCACGAATGAAACTCGAAGAAAACCTCGCGGAACCCTCCACTGAAGCGTCACCCCACCTTACGCGAATCCTCGTGGTTGATGATCACCCCCTGTATCGCCATGGGCTCACGCGGCTCCTGGCGGATAGCGGCCATTTTACGATCTGCGGCGAGTCGGACAACGCGCAAAACGCGCTGGAGTCCATGCGCCAACTGCAGCCGGACGGCGTCATTGTGGACATTTCGCTTCCCGGCACCAACGGCATTGAGTTGATCAAGCTAATGCTCGCCGAGCAACCCCGACTGCCGATTCTCGTTGTCTCAATGCACGACGAATCTCTTTACGCGCTCCGCGCCATGCGAGCTGGCGCCAAGGGATACGTCATGAAAGAGGAAACGCTCACGCAGGTTGTGGACGCCCTTCAGCGCGTGATGACTGGGGGAATATATGTCAGCCCGCGATTCAGTGAGAAACTCGTCTTCAAGTTGATCCAGTCCGGTGACAGCGATTTCGGTTCACCGGTGGACACGCTCTCGGATCGCGAGCTGGAAGTGCTCGAATTGCTTGGGCGAGGACGCTCCACCCGTCAAATTGCCGAATCACTTCATTTGAGCGTCAAAACGATCGAAACCCATCGCGCTCACATCAAAGAAAAGTTGAGATGCAAGGACGCCGAGGAAATGGTGGCATTCGCAGTGGAGTGGATGGCAGCGAAAGAGGGTGCGGTTTAAGCGTTAATTCGCTCTGCTACAAGGAAGGACGCGGACTCTGCAGGCAGGCGCAGGCATTCGCTAAGGACCACTTCAGGGACAATTCCACATCCTTGGTAGGCTTTGTCCTCGCTCGACCACAATAACCTCCACTCTGCTCGATCGGGCGGCGCCAGCAACGGCTCTGAGATCGGATCGTAGTTGAGTTCACCACCCAGATTTACCAAAAGCAGACAGTCCTGTTCAGCCCCCAGATAGCGAATCAGGAACGCCGACGCTGAAAGCACCGCTCCGTCGTAAGTGCCTCGCGCCGCGTGCACGATCTGCCGCTGCGAAAGCCGGAGCGCAATGAGATCGCGGTGCAATCGGAGCACCGCTTCGTGCTTCGAGCATTCGTCCCACCTAAGCGCGCACGAATTGAAAGTCTCTTCCGCCCCGGGATCAGCCATCGGGAAAAGTTCGTCCTCGGCCATCACACTTGGAAAATTTTTTCGGAACTCGAGCCGCCCAGCCTTGATCGCTTTTGCGAGTTCAGGCCCGTGATCGGCGAAGTATAGAAAAGGGCTCGTTGAAGCGAACTCCTGACCTTGGAAAAGCATTGGAGTTGATGGCCCGAGAAGCAGCCACGCCGTCATCGCGCGAAGGCGGCCGGGACTTGTCACCTCATGCACGCGCTTTCCCCACATCGTGTTTGCGATCTGGTCATGGTTCTGAAGGAACGTCACAAAGTGTTCCGGCTGCAGATCCATCGCCGCACCTCCGCGTCGCAATCCGCGCCATGACCCCCACTGGCCTTGATAAAGAAAGCCCCACTTTGCAGCGGAAATAAACTCCTGCGCCGAGCCTCGATAATCTCCCCAGTATGCATCTCGCCGGCCCGTCAGCGCCACCATGGCCGCGTGATGAAAGTCATCATTCCACAACGAATCAACCGCGCATCCGCCAACTTCCACTGGACGAACCATTCGGGCTTCCTGCGCCTCGTTTTCACTTACCACATAAATCTGGCGTCCTCCCGCAGCGTTCCGCGCACTCCGCGTCACCGCGGCAACCAAATGTTCCGGCGAGCTGTCGAAAATCTGCTGAGTCGCATCGAGCCGCAATCCATCGAGATGAAACTCCTCGATCCAATACGCAGCGTTTTCGATAAAGAGTTCCCGCACCGGCTCGCTGAATTCATCGTCGAAGTTGAGCGGATCTCCCCACTCATTGTGATAACGCTTGCTAAAGAAGTGCGGAGCGAACTGCGCGACGTAGTTTCCGTCGGGGCCGAAGTGATTGTACACCACGTCGAGGATCACTCCGAGGCCGAGGGAATGTGCGCAATCAACGAATCGACGAAAATCATCCGGCTCCCCATACAGCCGAGTTGGCGAGTAGAGATTCACTCCATCGTAGCCCCACCCGAATCGCCCGGGAAAATCCGCCACTGGCATGACCTCGATCAGCGTTACGCCGAGATCACGAAGATACTGCAGTTTCTCCGCCGCTGCTAAGAAGGTTCCCTCGTTCGTAAATGTCCCGATGTGCAACTCGTAAATGATCTGACCCCTTCTCTTCACCCCGGCCCAGCCCTGGTCGCTCCAGTTAAACTTCGTGTAATCGACGATCTTGGACGGCCCATGCGGGCCGGCCGGCTGAAAACGCGACGCCGGATCGGGAAAGAGGCCGGACTCCAGTCGGTAGCGATAGTGCATGCCCACCCGAGCCGAAATGATGAGGCCCGAATGGTACCCATTTTCCTCCGGCGCAAGTTCGAAATCGACCGCATCCGTCATCGATACATCCAACCCAAGTTGGACGGATACAATTTGGGAAGACGGTGCCCAGACGCGAAAGTGGACTCCCTCGCCGGTATCTTCCGCGCCCAGTGAGAACCTTCGTGAACCTTGCTTTCGATCGAAACGGCGGAACGACATGGGTGACTTCGGATTCGTGTATCGTACGCGAACACGCAGACGGATGCTCGCTTTCTCGGCAACGATATGGGGATCACGCAATCTTGCAGGTGCGCTGTGCGGAAAGGTCGCCTCGTCCCAAAGCCTTGGCTTGACGGGTCAGCAGACCTCGCGTGAGTTGCCAGCACGCCCATGTCGAACTGCCCCCTTCCGGTTCTTCTCGCCGCTCTGACAGCCATTGCGGTCGCCGAGGATGCACCCAAGGAAGCGCTTCCTGGCCACTCGATGCACGGCGAAGCATTCGATGAAGGGCCTCGCCAATTCGCCTCCTTGATGTCGGGCATGGGCGACTTCCACCTCGAGGTCACCACGAAAGCGCCCGACGCTCAAAAGTTCTTTAATCAGGGAATTGGGCAGGTTCACGGATTCTGGTATTTCGAAGCTGAGCGATCCTTCCGTCAGGCCGCCTGGCTCGATCGTGATTGCGCCATGGCATACTGGGGAATGGCGATGGCGAATATCAACAACCCGAAACGCGCGGGCGAGTTGATCAAGGAAGCCTCGAAGCGCCGCGACAAGGTTAGCCCACGCGAGCAGCGCTGGATTGATGCGTGGGCCGCCTATTACAACGAGAAGTCCGGCGACGAGAAGGCGCGGCGCGGCAAGCTGATCGGAGCCTTGGAAGAACTAGTGTATCAGTTTCCCGATGAACTCGAGGCCAAGGCGTTCCTCGTTTTCCAACTTTGGGATAATCAACAGCACGGCGTCCCACTTCCGAGTCGGCTAGCGGTCGATGCTCTTGCTCAACAGGTCGTCGCGAGATCCCCGGGACACGCGGGGATTCATCACTACCTGATCCATCTGTGGAATCATAAAGATGGCGACAAACGTGCCACTGCGAGCGCGGCGCTTTGTGGTCAGGGCGCACCCGGAATAGCGCACCTCTGGCACATGAGCGGCCATACGTACAGCGAGCTAAAACGCTATGCCGATGCCGCGTGGCAGCAGGAGGCCAGTGCGCGCGTTGATCACGCCTATATAAACGCAGCGCGCGTGATGCCCGAGCAGATTCACAACTACGCGCACAATAACGACTGGCTGGTCCAGGATCTCGTCTACATCGGACGGATTCACGGCGCTGTGGATCTCGCGAAGAATTTGATTGAGATCCCTCGGCTGGCACCGGGGAAGCAACAGGCTTGGCGCATGGGCCGCGATCGTCTGCTCGACACGGCAGTCAGCTTCGAGTTGTGGCAGGAATTGGTAAGCCTCGAGTCAACGTCCTATCTCACTCCGGATCCGGAACCTCCTCGTGAAGTCGCGCGTCTCCGCGCATTGGGTGCCGCTTATTTCAATCTCGGTGATACCGAAAAAGGGCGGGCGAAATTGGATGCGTTGAAACAACTGCTCGCGAAACGCCGAAGTGATCGGATTGCGGCCGGTGATAAAGCGGCAGAGGAGGCGGAGAAAGCGGGCAAGCCGGAGCCCGAAGTGGCCAAGGCCATGGCCGAAGCATTGCGTGGATTTACGAATCAGATCAAGGAACTCGAACGCGCGTGCGCGGAACTGCGCCTGTGTCGCGCGCTGGCTCAGGGTAATAGCGACGAGGCTCGCAAGCAGCTCGAGCTCGCCAGGCTGGGATCATCCCCCCGCATTGCTCGCATTCATCAGCGCCTTGGAAATCTCGACAGGGCAATCGAGCTCACGCGGGAGAAAGTAAAGTCTGATCCCGCACAAGTCTTCGCTCACGCGATCCTCGCCACTTCACTTTGGCAGAAAGGGCAGCGTGAAGAAGCGATCAAAGCATTTCAAGAATTACGGGAACGCAGTTCACAACTGGATCTCGATATTCCCGTATTCGCGGAACTGGCACCAATTGCGGCCGATTTGAAACTCCCCTCCGATTGGCGCACACCTCCTGTGGCCGCTACTGATACCGGGAAACGACCGGAGTTGGCCAAGCTTGGTCCTTTCCGATGGCACCCCTACGAGGCACCGGGATTTCAATTGGAAACCGAAAACCGCGAGACGGTTTCTCAGGGAGAATTCCGCGGAAAACCGATGCTCGTCGTCTTCTATCTCGGGGCCGGCTGCTCCCATTGCATCGAGCAACTCAACGCGATCGCTCCAATCGCGGACGGTTTTACGAAAGCGGGAATTGAAATCCTCGCCGTCAGTACCGACACGGCGGATGGCATCAAGAAGACCTTCGAGAAGAGCAAGGACGGGAAAGGCTACCCCTTTCGGATCGTGAGTGACCACTCACTCCAGACCTTTCGCTCGTTTCGTTCATTCGATGATTTCGAAAGCATTCCCCTCCACGGTACGTTTTTGATCGACGGCCATGGCCTGGTGAGGTGGCAGAATATTTCGTATCAGCCGTTTAAGGACATGAACTGGCTACTCGAGGAATCCACACGGTTGCTCGGCCTTCCCGGAAAATTCCCCGCTCCTGCAACGGTGAGTCGTTCCACGCCTTAGGGAGAGAATCTGCCCCCGACGCTAACAGACCTGGCGGCTCAACCGTCTAGCTCTGTGCGACGTGACAATACTTTTGCAACCCGCGCATTGCCTGCGCGCGGCCTCATCGCACCATGCTGTACGCCATCAACCCCAGCTTCGTATGAAACTGCGCCTACTCCTTCCCCTTCTCTTCGCCACCGCATCGCTCGTGCGTGGGGACAACGACATCGGGTTTATCGAACGATTCGCTCTCGCTCCGGACCGCGACAGAATCCTGACCGAACTTGTCCCCAACACCGAGGACTACTATTTCTTCCATTGCCTTCACTATCAGAACACGAAGCAACCCGCCAGGCTCGCTCCGATCCTGGAAGGCTGGAAGAAACGGTATCCAAATTCCCAGCAGCTCAAGATCATGGAGAACCGCGAAGCGTTGCTGGCTTACGACGCCGATCCGCAGCGTACGCTCGAGTTTCTCAAGCGCTTCTTTAATCTGCAGTTCAATCACGTGCAGGACCGGCGGGATCAGAAACCCGACCTGCCGACTGAACTGGACCAGGCTCGCATTTCCCGAGACGCCTTCCTGAAGACTGTCCTCGCGGATGATCATCTACCCGGCTGCAACGCGGAGATCCTGGCGCAGATCGTCGCCGAAAAAGTTCCTCTTCGATCCGCCCAACGGCGCGCGCTACTCACCCGGATTGAGCGACCCAACGTTCCCGGTCTCGTGGAACTCATTGCAGAGGAACTCAAGGCCCCGGATGCACAAACCTTCGGAGAGCTGAAAGTTCACCAGCAATTGCTACCGGAGCAGCTCGATCAACTCGCCAGGCTGGTCCCGCGAATCGTCACGGAGAATGCCTATGTCCACCTTCGCATCCGCAAACTGGCGCCCGGCGCCGATGAAGACATAACCTTTGATTCCGCGGCCCGCGAAGCCTGGCTCGATCGGGTGTGGACGTACGTCAAGACTTTGCCGCCTGCCTTCAACTCCATGAAGGCGGCTATACTGTACCAACGGTTGGATCACGATCGGCGTCTCGGCACCTACAACGCTGAACGATTCGTCGATTATCTCAAACTACCCAGACAGACACCTTATGCAGCGCCGAAATGGATCGAACGGCTGCGAGGAACGGACACCATGTGGTCTGACCTCAGCGCAAGCTTTGGTGAAGCCGGTCTAAACTTCCCGCCAATCGGCAACGATGAACCCCTGGTAAGGGACTACTTCCTGCAGCTCTTCGCGGCGGATCAGTCGAAGACATGGGAATCCTATGTGGAGTGGGTTCGCGACACCTGGCTAAAGCCCGTTTACGCCGAATCCATGATCGTCAATGGCCTAGGCCCGGCTGAGAAATGGGCGGCACTTCTGGCACCCGCCGCCTTTCAGAAACTGAAGGATCGCGTCGACTTGGATTTCTCCCTGCAGAACCCA
>JGI10216J12902_101533870_pt1 | contig 11155 bp, 9 predicted proteins | sample KanNatreferecore_FD_12902 | JGI IMG/M metagenome (IMG submission 12902)
CGCCCCACGCGTGCGGAAGGCGACGCGGTCAGCATTCGCGAAGCTCAACGAGCCGGGGTGCCTGTCGTGGCAAGCAATGTCGTTCCGCGGCCTGAGGACTTCGCGTCGTTTCCAGTCGAGAGCGTTCCCGACCTTTGCGCTTCGCTGCGCGTTGTACTCGATGCCCAGACGCCGCATCAGGCGAAGGTTGTGAGAAGCGGTGTCCATGAGCCCTCCGGCGAGTCCTTCTCCAAGCAATTGATCCGCATCTAGCGCGCAGAGCTCGCGACGCAGGCGCGAGCACAGCGGTAGCGGGGTGGGCCAGCCAGCATCAGGCGCCTCGCTGTTCGCCGTCACCCCATTGGTCTGATGGCGTCGGAGATCGTCGAGCGGAGTCCGTGCATGGACATTGAACGCGTAAGGCCGAGAAGGGCGACAGGAAAAGCCAACTCTCGTGCCTGGCCCGCACCCAGTAAGGACGTGAGACTTCCAACAGGCCCCCACGGAGAGCACTTCCAACAGGCCCCACGGAGAGCCTATGTTAAGCTCGCCAGCTTCGGAATCGCCCTGTCGAAGAGGGAAGCGATGCTTCCCGCTGAGGACCAGTCAGTTACCGAAGCGAAGTCCTCGACCGAAGCGAAGTCCTCGGGAGTTCCCCCGTTGCTCGTCCTGATTCTCAAAAGAAGCAGAGTCCTGAAGGTCGCCGGAACGCTCGCCGCGACCGCGTGGCTCATCTGTACACCTCTTGCGAGGTCGGATAGCTCGCCGGCTGCACAGTCCCAGTCTTCTGCGAGTCGGTCACCCGCATCGATTCGGCAGCCGTCTGCCCTCGAGCGAACCGTCGACCCCAATGCGGGCTCCCGGGCCGACGTGAACGTGGCTCATTCGACGGAGCGACCGGCCTGCAACTCCGTGGGCGCCAACTGCCCAGCTACTGTCGCCTCGGGACCGCGTCGATGTCGGTCCGCTCCGTCTTCGAAGCACTACTGGACTGGATGCGTAAGCGGCAGGTGGTACCGCCCGACAAGTGCTTGGAACACGCCGATTCCGGCGAACCCGCCGATCTCGCCGAGCAGCAAGAGTCTGATCAGTTCGTTTAATAACACGTGGTGTCAGCACGCAGCCTGCCTCTCGCCGACGATGGTGTCGGTCCCGGCGGTTTGGGTGGCGTCGAGTTCGACGCCCCTCGTCACAGTGCAGATCAATCACCCGACCTGCAACGCCCGCCGGGTCCGCGCTCCGATCCCGACCCGCGCTGTGGCTTCTGTGGCGTCTGACCCAGAGCAATCCATAGCGGTCATGGTGAGTGATACCGGTGTCGAATGGGACTTGTTCCAGGTCACTCGACCCGGCGTGAAGCCTGCATCGTCCGGACCGGTCTGCCCTGCGACAAACAACTGGGCGGCGACGGTGGTTGCGAGGGCCAACCCGGGCTGGACCGGGTCCGGGACGTTCAGGGCCGCTTATCGCGCCTCGGGCACACTTGCAGGGAGCGGCTTAATCCGTCCGCGTGATACGAAGAGGCCGGCAGGAACGGCTTGGGATCACGCGGTCGCGCTCGCCTATCCGGGCACTCGGAGTGGCAAATACGTCTGGCCGGCGATCAGCACCGACGGCCGCTGCACCGACTCAAGCGCTTGTATTCCCATGGGCGCTCGGTTACAACTCGACCCTTCGATACGCTGCAGCAGGCGGAAAGACCTCAGTGCCGAATGGAAGCGACAGTTTTGTCGCACACTGCAGAAGTACGGGATGATCATCGTCGATAGCGGCTCGGCAGTCGTTGCGCAAAACCCAGTCTCGCTGGGGTCGTACGTCTACCCATGGGCACCCGATTGGGGCCAGCTTCCTGCTGAGCTTGCCGACCACCTACGAGTTATCGATTGGACGAGATGGACCGGACGGCACACGAAGCCACGCCGACAACTAGACCGCTGACGAGAAAGGATTCGGAGGTATTCGGGTCCCGACCGGCATGCGCTCGATGACCCGGCTGCTGTCGAGCGTACATCCGCCCGATCGCCTGGGCTTGAGCGCGCAAGCCGGTGAATACTCGGCTCTTTCCGGATGAGCTCACGGCGTCCGCCTGTGCAATCGAGGCGGTGACGATGGGCGGACTGAAGGGAAGCTTTGTTACATGCGTCCAGTCTTGTCGATCCCGAGGCCGATCATCCGCTCACCGCTGGCGAACCGACTGGCGCTGCCCAGGAATCAATTCGGGCGCCGGGCGTGCTTGGGAAACTCGGGAACGCCCCAACGACAGCCGCAACAAGGGGTCTCGGCTGTTAGGCCCGTCCGGGCTCAGCCGCGTTCCAAACGCGTCGCAGTAACGACGGCACGGTTCGCGACCACGCGGGGGTTGCGCCTTGGCTAGTCCACTACCATCGGTTAGTGGTTCAAGTTTCCCCGAATCGACGTGTGGCCTCGAAGGCTCCAACCTCTGCAAGGGGACGCCGCTCCGATCTCTCCACTTCGTCATACGTCTTCGTTCCCTCTCGTGCTGCAGCGGTCGTCTGCTATTCCGTCATTGCAACCGGAATCGGCCTCAGGCTGCTCCAGCTTCTTTCAGATCGCGGGCTTTCTCAGGACGAGGCGCAGCTTGCTCTGAACATCATGCACCGGTCCGTCCCAGGCCTCTTTGGCCAGCTTGACTCCCAGCAGGCCGCGCCCGTGGGCTTTCTCGCGGTACAGAAACTCGTGGTCTGGGGGCTCGGAAGCAGCGAATATGCATTGCGGCTCTTTCCGCTCGTCGCGGGCAGCCTGGCACTGGTCCTGACCTTCTTGCTCGCGCGTGAGGTGATAAGTCCGGCTGCCGTACCGCTTGCTACCGCATTCTTCGCTGTTTCGGATCCCTTGATCAACTGGACGGTATACGGCAAGCAGTACGCGGTCGATGTACTCGTAACCGTGGTGGTGCTTTGGATTGGTTTTCGCTTGAGCGACCGACCGGACCGACTATATGTGCTGGTGCTGTACGCAGGTGTTGGGACAGTTGCCGTCTGGCTCTCTCATCCATCTGTATTTGTGCTTGCGGGCGTCTCCACCGCCTTAGTAGCGGGCTCGCTAATGAGAAAGGAATGGCGCCGTGCCCTAGTCGTCTCGCTGGCCAGCATCTCATGGCTTGCAAGCCTCGGTGTCTTCGCCCTGACTCTCAGTCGCAATCTCGAACGACTCCAGACTGCACTTAGCGGCACCGCTGGCGCCTTTGCGGATTCCGGAGGACACGGAGTGCATTCGCTGAGACAGGGCTTCGGCGAATTCCGTTACGCCTCAGGGATCCCACATTTCCTCCAAAGCGGTAGCCTGGATGCCGGTCAGGTGATCTTCCTCCTCGCCGCAGCCTTCTGCGTGGTGGGAGTGATCAGCCTTGGCCGGGCGCACGCGGAGAAGGCGGTCATCTTAGTTGCACCGCTCGGCTTCATGTTGATCGCCTGGGGGCTCAACAAATATCCACTACTTGGCAGAACCCAGATCTTCCTTGTCCCAAACTTCGTTTTGCTCTTGGCCGAAGGGGTCATCTACGCGGCTACGAGACCGCAAAGAGCCTCGACTCGGGCGGCCAGCGTCGTTTCTGCAGGCGTCATCGGGCTGGCGCTAGTAGCCCCAACGATAGGCCACGCGGTCCATTCCCGAAGTTTTGGGGATTTGAAGCCGGTCCTGGATTATCTCGCACGCAACGAGCGCCAGGGCGACACTTTGTATGTCTACTACACGGCTCAGGACCAGTTTCGTTATTACCTCGAGTGCGGCTGCGCGGGCGCTGACTTCGAAGCGGCCAGAAACTCCAGGTTCTGGCCCATCCGCCCCGGGCCGGGTGGACCGGAACTGTTTGCGCCGCAATTGCTGTCCGTACCGCCGCGGCTTATCGTCGCGGCATATCGCGGGGACGACCCGTCGAGATATGCTTCGGACCTCGACACGCTTCGGGGCGCAAGGCGCGTGTGGTTTCTTGTGTCCCACCTCGGGGATTCGCAGAGGAGGTCTTTACTTACTCAGCTCGACCAGCGAGGAACGCAACGTGCTGCCTTCACCACAGGCAAGGGCCAGGATTTGGCAGCAGTTTATCTTTACGACCTGACCAGGCCTCCGCGGCAGCCCAACTAGCAGCTTCGTTGAAGACAACCCGCAGACCTGATGGGTCTCGTTTGCATGTCCAATTTGACCCCCGCATCTAGCCTCCGATCAAACAACGCGCGTGGCCGGGGAGGGTTCAAAACAAGAGGATGTCTAAGCTGAGGCCCTTCAGCTGGTAGGAGCTCAGTTTCGCAGCTTTGGGTCAGGCTGAGCTCGAACTGCGTTTCCTAAAACCCCTTCGGCTTCGCTTCCAGCTGGGACCGGTAGATTCGGATTAGTGACGCCAAAAACTGCGCGCCGTCAGACTCGCCATCTGAGACAGAGAGGTGTTCATTTCCAATCTTTGACCTTTCTAGCACAATACTAATTGCTCGGCACAGGTCAATTGAGTCACCCGTTGTGAATGTAATCGCGCCCCGAGGGCGATCCACCACGTCGCTCGCAATGACGGGTACCTTGCTACTAATCGCCTCTCGAACGCTGACTGCGTCGCCTTCGGACCGCGCTGCACGAACTACGATTACATCGTGGCGAAAGGCTGGCACTAACGAGACGCCGTACACGATCCTCGCACGATCCTTCAGCCGCGCCCGCTCCAACCGGCCGACGAGACCGGAAAGATGAGTCGACGCTTTTCGCCCCCTCGGCCGCTCCGCTATGAAGCACGCGAGCTTTAGCTCGGGCCGGTGCGGAGCAAGCGCCACAAACGCTTCGACCGCTGTGTCAAGGCCGTAGAGGTCGCGCCCATCCGGTAGAAACTGAACGCGATAAACGGGAACGAGTAACGTCGTCCCAAGGGAGAGAAACCTCTCGATAGATGTCTGATACGGCGGTTCCTCCAGTGGTGGAAGGAAAGCTGGTAGCACATCGAGTTCGTATGTCTCGACATGGCGCTGGATTGCGTCGCGAATGTGCTCGTTCACCACGATAATCGCATCGAAGCGGCGTAGCCCCCAGCGTGTAATCCGACCAACCAGAGGCATCCTGGAGTTCAACCGCCGCGCTAATGCGGTTCCATGGAGTGTAATGATATATTGGGTTTCATCTCCGCGTTTCCCCAAGACTAGAGCCATGAATGCCAACCAATGGGAATGATGGTAGTGGACAACATGTGCCGAGATTCTCCCTGGTAGGCGGTAGTAATTTATCGGGTTCCGCTTAAGGGCGCCCAAAACGAAGGGCCTATCTGTCGACGCGAAATGGTTGAGGACGCCCACTCGTAGACCCGCCTCTTGCAGCAAGGGAACGAGTCTGTCGATATGAACCCCGATGCCACCAAGGGGAGGCGGAACAGGCCCAAGGATCAAGATGTCTAGTTTTACTGTGAAGCTCCTTTGGCTCGCTGCCTTTACGTCGCCTTGCGGCCCAAAGCAAGGGGGATTCTGGAGACTGGGAAGGCACATTCATGAGCGAAATACCTGAACGCTCTCGACCGCAGGTTAGCTTTACCTCGCTGTGGACTTATGACGAGCAGGAGAGGAGTTCCTCCATGGCGCCTCGATGAGTCCAGCCTTCGATGGAGACAGCCGGCGCGGGAAAATCGTGTGGGCAGCGGCCTCGTCACGCTGTTGTACCGAGAGAAGCCCGGTCAGGTCGGGGCACCAACGCGTTCACCGCGAGACCGCCCTGATGCATGAGATCGCTCGCATGGTGTGCCGTAGCCGATGGCACCGCCGCACGGCCGTCATCGCCCGGATCGCTCTGAAAGGGCTAGTCGAGATCGAACCCTACGTTCCCTCAGGTAGCTCGGAGAGAGTGCAGGTGCAGCACTCTTGCAAACTCGGCGAAAACGGGAGTGACCGTCACCTAACCCAATCCGAGGCAGAGCGAAGAGATCATCACTCGGCTTTAGATGGCGCTGTATTGTGGTTACCGCAAGCCGTGTGCCACTCGCGCGAAGAACGGCGATCGTCGTCGAATCGAAATCTAATGGGGTACCATTCGGATAGGCAAACTCGAGAGGCCGTCTACCCGTAAACTTCTCGATCAGCCTCGCGCTCTTTTCAACTTCATCCCTCTGGCCTCGGGCGCTCAATGTGGAGAGAATAGGGTGCCTGTGCGTGTGCGAGCCTATGGTAGCGCCCGCCGTCGAGAGCCATCTGACTTCGTCCATTGAGAGAAACAGACCAGACGGATGTGGTGGGGAAATCGTATATTGCTCTTCAAGTTCCCGGATGCCATCCAGGATGGCGTCCAGCGGAATTTCCTTCAGAGCCGCAATCGCATCGGTTTTCCCTTGAAGTCGTCGGCCAGCGACCCTCCAGCGCTGGCAGACCCGGTCAAACCCAAGCAAATCAATTAAATGGTCGATTCTCACAAACCACGGCACGGGTCCGCCAGCAATCACATCGGTGCATACAAAGACTGTGTACGGAAGACTGCGTTCCTTAAGAATAGGATGGGCAATGTCCAGCACGGATTTCAGGCCATCGTCGAAGGTCACGGCGCATGCTTTCCGTCGTCCCGGGTTCTGGGCCACCTCTTCCAGTGCAATTACATCGCGCTCAGAGGAGATCTCGTCGATGCATCTCTCAAACCACTCTGGTTCGGAGATGTCGTGGAACGCCCAGATCATCGACCCGCTGCGGAGGCGTAAGGCCGCGCGTACCATATCCATCGCAGCCTCAGTGTTTTCGCCGAAGCATCAGATCACGCGCAGCAAGGTAGAGCGAGCCCAGAGTTGACCCAGCGTCGAATGAGCTCCACTCTCTAACAGCTTCTCCTCCGAACTCCTTCTTAAATGCGTTAATCCTCACGAGCGCTTCGTTCTGGGACCCTTCGTACCAACCACCGAAGTCATAGCACGCGACGCCCATATCGCGCAAAGTGACAAGATCATTCCAGTGAAGGAGGCGGTTAGCGCGACCAATTTGACCCCGCTCGGACGACTTTCGCTCGAGTCGGAACAACGAGGCTGAATGGGTAAGGCGAGCTCGAGCGCCATTCAGAATATAGGCGTGGGAGGCAAGAATGGCACCTCCGGTCGTTCGGGCGAATGAAAGCGCAGCCTTCTCGGCGGTTCTTAACGCTCGCAACTGCGGCCGATTCATTCTGGGCACGCCCTTGCTTACGGCGAACTCATCGTAGTAGTTCATGAACTCGTCGAGCCGCTCGTCGGTGGGGGAGGAGAAAAAAGAGACATCCACTCGATCCTTCTTGGTTGCGCGATTGATCTCGTAGCGCGTGCGCTTAGGAAGGCCGGCGAAGAGTAGATCGGGCTCGCACTGGAGGTCGATCAGGCGCGTGGATCCTTCGTAAGACTTCCAATTTGGAACAGGCTCGCTCTGGAAAAGACAGGCAAATACGTCAGCCTGGTCAGCCGGCGGCTCGAACTCAAAGTGACACTCGATTAGAGTGAGAGCAGGTGCTGGAATACCAAATGGTAAGGGAAGTTGTTTGGCGTATTTGATCGAATGAGCCATCTATCTATTCTAGGCGCAAGTTTGATGCGATGCCCAGCAATTAAATCTCTCGATTGTTCTCAGGCTCTCATGGGGCCACCTTGGATGTATGCCGCAGCGCAAGGGCTATCAGTACGAGGTCGATCGCAACATAGACGGATGATGAGACGACCGCAATGCCGACGACGCCGAACTGACGAGCAACAGCGACGTCTCCAGCGAAGTTCAGCAGAAGACCTACTGCGTAAGTCGAAGCAAGGACTGCGTACCGACGCTGCGCCATGAGGATATTGACTCCGGGTGCTGTCAGGTATGCGCTAAACGCGGTAATCAGAAAGATCTGGAGCACCGCGACTGATCCTGGATACTTGCCCCCATCGACCTGCGGTATCAGCACGGGCGCTAGGGCGATCACTACACCTATGAGTAGCCCTGCTGGTAGCGCTGTGCGCCTAATCCATGTCAATACCATTGCCCGTTGGTTTGCCACGGAGTCGATCAGGTCGACTTGGGACGTCCGGACCCTCAAGATTGCGCCCAGGGCAGGGATTGGGCCCTGGACGATGGCGAGATAGCGGAGTGAGGCACCGAGGGTTGCGATCTGATACTCACTGAGGAGCGCTCCGGCGACCATCACATCAACGTAGGCGAATCCTGCCGCGCCGACGAAGTAGAAAGACAACCATCCATCCTCGCGGCTGAACCAAGAATGAAAGGACCATGTGGATTGGCCCGACACGCCTTTCCACACAACCAATCCCGTCGCCACGATCCCGATGAACAGCATCGAGGCGGCGAGCCAGACGCTCACGCCGACGGTATTTGGTCGGCTAACCAAGATTACTAAGGATGCGCCGAGCAGGGTTCCCGCGCGAGCGACGCTCACAGCGCTAGCCGCAGCGAAGCGACGTCTCGCCTGATAACGAGCAATGACGAGCTCGGCCGCCGAAAAGCCCCCGGCGAAAGCTGTTGCGTAGACAACCAGGTTCGTCTCCGTACCGAATGCGGACCCAAGCCCGACGGCCCGCACCAACGGCATGGCAACGAGACCGATGGCGATGATGAGGACGGTTCCTTTGAGGAGTGAATTGAGAAACGCGTCTTCGGGACCTTCTGCACCGCTTCGTGACACACGCTCCGCTTCCTCGCGAAGATAACGAGTTCGTACTCCGCCTGCGGACGCACTACCGGCGAACTGCGCAAGCGTCAGAAACAGCGTGGTATAAGCGTAAACCGAAACCGAAAGGCCACGGATGAGGACGATCACCGTCACGACTGCCAACGCCTTTGCTACTAAGTCAGCCGCAAAAGTCGTTGCGAATCCTCGCCGAAAGGCTCGGCTCAACTCGGCGGTGTCGACCTGAATTGCCACAGATACTTATATAGGCGTTATCGAATCTGAGAGTCCTCCGTTGAAGCACCCTGGGCGGCTACCACGATAGTTTTCCGGCCATGAACGCGGCTTGCGACAAACGACCCTAACGTGACCGAGCTTTCCAGTTTTCCGGTCCAATCCGAGTGTGGAAGGCGATTTCCCTCCATACGCTGCTTTGTGCGTGACCTTTACAAGAGACGGCACGATGCCCAAGTTATCGGATTAGATCGTCGCCAAAAATGCGCGGTCCGAGTCGGGAGCCAATCGAACAGCGGCCGCCTCTGCCGACCAAACTCTCCGCAAAATGTGCGCTACATGGGCGATGGGGATAGGGCGGGGGCGCCTGATCGTTCCGGGAACCGTCTCCGGAGCTGCGCCAAGCCTCTGGCTCATGCCGGCCGGTTACTACGCGATTGGACAACTGTCGGAGTCGACCAAGACATCGATGACTTTGTCCGCGGCAGCTTGCCGAGCCCAAACTCGCGGCCCGCATTCAGGCCTGTCGCTAGCAACAGGCCGATTACAAGCGGACCACCGTATTCTAGAACGCCACTGAATAGCGCGAAGGACGCGAGCACGAAGAGCGGCAAGACCGACTGGGCTCGGATAAAAGCAACCCACCACATAAGCAGCAGTCCAATCAAGCCAACAACCCCGAGCTGCACACCGACCTCGACGGCGTCGCTATGACCAACGAATGCCACTCCAAGGCGTTGCTCTTCGATCTTCGGAATTGTTCTCAGCCCTGTGCCGACGATCCACTCGATTGGGGAGGAGTTCCACCACGCGCTGAGTGCGACTTCGTAGATGCTGCCTCGGCCACTTCCGAAGTTGGCGAACGACTGAAACTCCCCCAACCGCTCTCCTTTGTGGAAGCGAGCCTCGACAACGCCTGCGGCACCCGAGACGAATACTCCTGCCACAGCCACCGCCACCAGAGCCATCACTCGAAGACGCACCCCAGCAGAAGACATCCTTACAATAACCGCAAGTGCAAGACCTGGAAGCGTGCTACGCACACCTGTCGCAACGGTTGCAATTGCACCGGTAGCGATGACCGGACTCCAAAGCAAAGAGATGCTCGATGCGAAGCTCGCGGCCGTGACACACCCGGCTAGTAGTGCCAGAACATGCCCGCTGGCCAACCCAAGGGTCTCGCCGCTGTTGTAGTAGCGGAAATTGGCAATCCCGGTCAGACCGAGCACAAGATTGAAGGTGATGGCCACAAAACTGCTCCAGAACGCCACTCTTCGAAGAGCTACGAGATCACGTGAGTTGGTCGCTTCCGCGATGACCCACACCATCATCGGAAAGACAACGTACTTTGCCGCTTGGATGGCGTCTGTACCCACGCCTTCGCGTGCGAGAGAGATAAGAATCGGCACGGAAAATAAGGTGATCCCGAGCCGGAGCAGAACAGAGGTGTGCGAACCCTTGTTCCTGGGGCGTGCCACGAGCCAAATCGCCGCAGCTGTAGATCCTGTGACAAAGGTGAGCACGAGTCGCGGAAGAACATCACTCGTCACTACGAGCCACGGAAGTGTCGCCGTGAGCACCACCGCAACGCCCAACACGTCGAACCACGCAATGACCGCTGCGAGGATGAAGGCGCCCACGAAGATGCCGGTGAGCAGAGGCGAGACCGTGAGTCCCACACCGACGGCGATCGCAAGCGCCGCCGTAGCGGCCAGGGCGGTTACCCTGCTGTGTACCTCCGGGTCCAGTATCGAGAGTGGCCCTTCGGAGCGCCGGTACCGGAGTCCAATGCTCTCGAGCGCATTCACGTGCAGCCACTGCCGAGCACGCAAGGATGGGCAACGGCGCGTCTTCGTCTTCGCCGCCAAGCGACCAACTCGCCACCATGGCCTAAGGACCTCCTCAGAGCAATCCTCCGCGGTCTATTCCTTGCAGGTGCACTCATCGACCCTCCTACGTTAGTCGTGCCGCGCCTCCAACGATAGGTTCCTTGGCTGTTGCCTGGGGCCAAGGCGATCCGGACGAAGCGATGACCCAGGGGCTCGAGGCACTCCGGGGCGTTGGAGCCTCCTGAAGTAGACGAGGCAGCAGCCGATCGCGAGGAAAGCTTCATGGATCTCGTGGCGGCGGTCGTAATGGACGAGCAGCCGCCTGAAGTGATGAAGCCAGGCGACGGTATGCTCAACCACCCAGCGGACGCGGCCGAGCCCAGAGCCGTGCTCAGTCTGACGACGAGCGATCTCTGAGCCGATGCCTCGTCGCCGGAGCTCGCGCCGGTACTTGTCGTGGTCGTAGCCGCGGCCGGCGCTGAGGCGGTCTGGCCGTTTGCGCGGCCTGCCGACCCGACCGC
>JGI10216J12902_101523359_pt1 | contig 11152 bp, 8 predicted proteins | sample KanNatreferecore_FD_12902 | JGI IMG/M metagenome (IMG submission 12902)
GTAGGGCGGCAGCGAATCCTGATCCGTCTGGTTCGGCCGCAGCTCGGCCGTCGGGGGACGCGTGAGCGTCCGCTCGGGAATGACCTCGCCGGCTGGCCCCTTCGCGAGGCGCGGCCGGTTCGCATTGCGCCAGCGCGACAGGCGGTAGACATCCGTTTTGTAGATGTCCTTGAGCACGGAAAACCCGCCGCACATGTCCCCGTACAGCGTGGCGTACCCGACCGACATCTCCGACTTGTTGCCCGTCGTCAGCAGCATGGAGCCGAATTTGTTCGAGAGCGCCATCAACAGGAGTCCCCGGATTCGCGCCTGAAGGTTCTCTTCCGCGACATCGCGCGGGCGTCCCTCGAATACCGGCGCGAGCGTCCCTTCGGCGCCGCTCATGACCTGCCCGATCGGCATCGTCAGCAGCCTGATCCCGAGTCGATCGGCCGCGAACTGCGCTTCCTCCATACTTACCTGGCCGGTGAACGGCGACGGCAATCTCACGCCCAGCACGCGATCGGCGCCCAGCGCGTCGACGCCGACGACAGCGCTCAGCGCCGAATCGACGCCGCCCGAGAGTCCCAGCACGATGCCAGGAAAACCGTTCTTTCCAACGTAGTCGCGCAGGCCGGTGATGAGCGCACAGTAGATGTCGCCGAGCTGATCGCCCGGCGCCTCGATCTCGCCGGGTTCGCAGATCCACCCCTCACTTGCGCGAGTCCACCGGGTCAGTTCCGTCGCTTCTTCCCAGCCCGCCATCGAGCACGCAATTTCGCCGGTGCGATTGAGCACGAACGATCGTCCATCGAACACGAGCTCGTCCTGGCCACCGATCTGGTTGACGTAGACGAGCGCGCGGTTCGTTTCCTTCGCGCGCGCCCGCGCCAGCTCGATTCGCGTTGGGAACTTGCCGATCTCGAACGGCGAACCGTTCGGCACGATGAAGAGCTCCGCACCCGCGCGCGCGAGATGTGCCGTCACCGCCGGCGTCCAGATGTCCTCGCAGACGGGAACGCCGAGCTTGATTCCCCGGAACTCGACCGGCTCAGGCAGCGGGCCGGGCGTAAACACCCTCTTCTCGTCGAAGACGCCGTAGTTCGGCAGATCGCACTTGAAGCGGCGAACGGCTGTTCCGTTGTCGATGACAATCGCGGCGTTATAGACGTGGCCGTTCTCGCGCCAGGGCGTGGTGGCGATCAGCGCCGGCCCGTTGTGGCTCTCGCGCACGAGACACTCGATGCCCGCATGGCAGGCATCGACGACCGACGGGCGCAGCACGAGATCTTCCGGTGGATATCCGATGAGCGCGAGCTCGGGCAGGACGACGAGATCCGCACCTTGCGAAGCGGCGCGATCGCGAGCCCGCCGGATGCGTGCGACGTTGCCATCGATGTCGCCGACAGTGGGGTTGAGCTGTGCGAGCGCGATGGTGAGCACAACAGCTGTCAATCAACCTATCATAGAATCTCGTCATGAAGATCGGAGTGCCAGTCGAACATTTTCCCGGCGAGCAGCGTGTCGCGCTCGTGCCCGCGTCGATCGCGCCACTCAAGAAGGCGGGCTTCGACGTCCTCGTCGAACGCGGCGCCGGCGAGCGCGCCGGTTTTCCAGACAGCGCGTATCACGACAAGGGTGCGCAGTCAGCCGCGAGCCGAGCCGATGTGTTCGCGGCAGATGTCGTGCTGCAGGTGCGCGCGGGCGACTTCCCGCTGATGCGCCGCGGACAGGTTGTCATCGGCATGGCCGATCCGCTCGGGTCGCCCGAAACGGTGCGCGAGCTCGGGGCGCGCGGCGTCGTGGCATTTGCACTGGAGTTGATTCCGCGTATTACGCGCGCGCAGAGCATGGACGTGCTGTCATCGATGGCGACGATCGCGGGATACAAGGCCGTGCTGCTGGCCGCGACCACGTTGCCTCGGATGTTTCCGCTGTTGACGACGGCCGCCGGCACGATCACGCCCGCCCATGTCTTCATTGTCGGCGTTGGCGTCGCCGGGTTGCAGGCGATCGCCACCGCCCGAAAGCTCGGAGCCGTCGTCGAGGCGTACGATGTGCGCCCGGCAGTGAAGGAACAGGTGCAAAGCGTCGGCGCGAAGTTCGTCGAGCTCCCGCTCGAAACCGGTCAGGCCGAAGACAAAGGCGGCTACGCGAAGGCACAGGACGAAGCCTTCTATCAGCGGCAGCGCGAGATGATGGCTCGCGTCGTTGCCGCGAACGATGTCGTCATCACGACCGCGGTTGTGCCGGGCAAGAAGGCGCCCGTGCTCGTGACCGCAGATATGGTCCGTGGCATGGCGCCGGGATCCGTCGTCGTCGATCTCGCGGCCGAAAGAGGGGGCAACTGCGAGCTCACGCGCGCCGATCAGGTTGTCGTGGAAAACGGGGTGACGATCCTTGGCCCGACGAACCTGCCGTCAACCGTGCCGTACCACGCCAGTCAGATGTACGCGAAGAACGTGACGACGTTCCTGCTTCATCTCGTGAAGAACGGTGTGGTGACGCTCGATCCGTCCGACGAAATCACGCGCGACACGCTGATCGCGAAAGACGGAGAGGTCGTCAACGCTCGCGTGCGCCAGGCTCTCGGCCTTCCCGAGCTCGTCGCCAGCTCCTGATTCGGTAGAGACGTTACTGCCCGAGCTTGGCGTTGCTGAGCGTGAGGATGAACGAGCCGACGCTCAGCTCTGACTCAATCTTGACGGGCACGCGGCCGGGGGTATCGCTGATCCACAGATGAATCGGTCGGCCGCTCGGCGCGCCGTTTTCGTCGAAGAGCGCCGTACGCAGCCGGAACGCCTGAAACGGTCCCGCCCCGGTCTTCAACGCTTCACTGCCGACTACGCTGACTTGTGCGCGGAAGCTGCGGCCGCCCGACGCAACCGGGATGGTTTCTTTCGCTCCCACCTTGAGAGGCAGCGCGCGCATTACGTAGATCGCCGACAACGCGTCCTGTGTGAACGCCGGCACCGCGAACTCGCGCTTGCCGCTCTTGGCGGTGACGTTCTCGAACGTCGCTTTGCGTGTGGCGTTGTTGAAGGTTGTCACCTTCATCTGGTGACGCTGCCCCTCTTCGCTGTATACGCCCGCGCGCTGCGGCAGCAGCGTGTAGACGTCCATCAGGACGTCAGCCTTGTAGTAGAGGGTGTACAGCTTCGACATCAACGGAGTGGGCCGGGCTTCGGCGACGACGTAGTAGGCGACGGAGTTGTAGGAAGGCCGTTTCGCCTGCACGTGCATCGTGACCGTGCCGGCCGTCACATATGTGGAGTACGAGACGTCATAGGTCAGGAGCTCGCCGGCCTGGAACGGCACCCGGACTTCGCTCTTTGGCGCCGCCGGAGCGGCTGGCGCAGGCTTTCGTGCCGTGGTTTGTCCCAGCAGCCCGGGCGCTCCCGCGAGGCAAAGTACGGCCAGCGCGACGCGGAATCTCATAGGAAACAAGGTACCACAGACTACCGACTGTCGACTGACGACTGACGACTGGCGTACGCCGCAGCCCCGAGCAGGCCCGCGCGAGCGTTCAGGATGACCTTCACCGGAATGCGGGAAATCAGCGCATCCATCGGCGCCTTGTCAAGGAACGACTCCATGAAGATCGGCCAGCGCATCGCGGGGAGGATGCGCGGCGCGATGCCTCCGCCGAGGTAGACACCGCCGGTCGCCATGATGGTGAGCGCGAGATTGCCGGCGGACGCTCCGTACGCCGACACGAAACACTCGAGCGTACGCCTGCACGACTCACATCCGGTTTCCAGTGCCGCCCTGGAAATCGCGGCCGGCAGAGCGTCGACCACCGGCATCGGCGTCAGCGCGGCACATTGGTGCCTGTGCAGAATCCTGTGGATGTTCGCAAGGCCAGGGCCCGACACGATCCGCTCGATGTCCACGCGTCCGAACTCCGCTCGAAGCGCCTGAGCGAGCACCTGCTCGTCAGCGTTTCGCGGAGCGAAGTCGACGTGTCCTCCTTCGGACGCTCGCGGCACGAGGTGCCCTTCGACGTTGGGGAGCAGCGCGATGCCCAGGCCGGTGCCGGCCGCCATCAGCGCGACATTGCCGCGCGGATCGGCCTGTCCGTCGCGCAGGTTTTCGATCTCGCCGGGCTCGAGGACCGGCAGAGACCACGCAAGCGCCTCGAGATCGTTGAGCAGGTACGCGCGCGGCAGGGGTACGTCCCTGCGCAATGCGTCGACATCGACCACCCACGGCACGTTGGTCAGCTGCGCGCGGTTGCCGACGATGGGGCCCGCGACGCCGAATGATGCAGCTGTGATGTCGCTCGCGCGCGCAGACGCGTCGCCGAGGAAACGCAGGCAGAGCGTGGTGAGATCGGCGAAGTCGAGCGTGCGATAGGAGCGGATCTCGACGGCGTCGGGTCGCAGTGCGCCGGGCGCGAACAACCCGAGGAGCGTTTTCGTACCGCCAACATCGCCTGCGAGCAGCATCGTGTCGATTGTAAGTCCGCCACTGCCGCGTCTGTCACGCCGCTGAATGCTTGACTTCTACGGTCCCCCTACTGCATCGTTCTCGCCTCCGCACGCGCGCAGCCATGACCCAGCAACCCCAGGATCGCCCGCTCGCCGATCAGGTCGTCGCCTTCACGGGCAAACTTTCATCGCTCGGCCGGAAAGAGGCGCAGGCGCTCGTGATTCGTCTCGGTGGGTCATCGGCCGACGAAGTGACCGCAAAGACGACGCTCGTCGTCGTCGGCGCCGAAGGCGGTACAAATGCCGAGAAAAGTCAGAAGCAGCGAAAGGCGGAAGACCTCGGCATTCGCGTCATCAGCGAGAACGACTTCTGCCGGATGGCCGGCATCCAGCCGCCCGACGATCTCAAGCAGCAGTACTACGGTCAGCGCGATCTCCTCAGCATGTATCCAGGTCTGCGCGAAGACCATCTGCGTTACCTGCAGAAGTGGGGATTGATTCGCCCCGTCATGCGAACGCGCACCGAGACGTATTTTCCGTTCTCCGACCTGCTGCTCATCCGGCAGGTGAGCGCCGAGCTCCAGTCTGCGCCGTTCCGCGCGATTCTCAGATCGCTGCAGGCCGAGCGCAGCGGACAGCTGACGTTCGACTTCCGCATCGATGCGGCGCCCGCGCGCATCATCAAGCTGAAGCGGCCGAAGCCGAGGGAGACGGGGAAGGAGGCTGGGAGAGAAGCCGTGTCCCCGATGACGTCACCGCAGACGCTGGCTGAGGAGTACTTCACGAAGGCCTCAGCGCTGGACGTGGACGAATCACGCCACAACGCGGCGGCGACGTGGTACAGAAAGGCGCTCGAAATCGACCCCTATCTCGTGCCGGCGTTGATCAACCTCGCCAATATTCATTACGGCAAGGACGAGCTCGCCGAAGCGCAGGCGCTGTACGAGCGCGCAATCGGCCTCGACCCCGATTTCTTCGAGGCGCACTTCAACCTCGGCAACATCTACCACGACCTCGGCCGCTTCCCCGAGGCCGCAGGGTGCTACCGCACCGCGCTGCGGCTCAACGGCCATTACGCCGACGCGCACTTCTATCTCGCGATTACGCTGGAAAAGACAGGGCACTCACTCGAGGCCAAACCGCACTGGCGCGCCTATCAGACGCTCTCGCCCGACGGCGAATGGGTTGAGCTGGCGAGGGAGTTCTCGGAATAAAGCAGGGACTAGGGATTAGGGACTAGGGATTAGGGATTAGGGATTAAGGATTAGCAGTGAGACAGTGAGACTGCGCCAATCCCTAATCCCTGGTCCCGATCAGTATCCGTAATCGTCCACCGGTCTCTTCTTCGGAATGCGCCGCACCTTGTAGAACGCGCAATCGGGACACCAGGCTTCGGGATCGAAGCCGGTCGTGCCGGCCATCGGCTGCACATCACGATGCGAGCAGAAGTCGAGCGGGTTTGCGTCGTCCGGCGCTTTGCGCCACCGGCAGCTGTGATAGCGCTGCACGGCAGCCGACTGCTGCACCGGTGCGTCCTCGGGTGTTTCGACGGCGATCGGTCTGGCGAGTGGTGAGCTTGAATCGTCGAACATGTCTTCCTAACGCGCCCGGAAAGTGATGATGCCGCGGACTGGATCGTAAGGAGATACTCCCACGGTCACGCGGTCGCCTGGAACAACCTTGATGCGGAAGCGGCGCATCCGGCCGCTCAATTGCGCGAGTACCTCGTGCCCGGCGTCGCACTGAACGCGATAGAGACCTCCGCTGTGTACCGCTACGACTGTTCCCTGCATGTCGATCAAATCGTCTTTGCTCAAACTGGCTCGAGATCCTTTCTGCGAGCGATCACGGCCACTGAGGCCTCGCTCGCAATGATTGTGCCACAACTAGTCGCTATGCGCGTAATTTTCGCACGGCTGTTTCGACCTTTGCGGCTAAGTCTACGTAATCATCACCACTTAGATGAATCGGCTCGCCGAAAACGACGCGGACCGGACCCGGCTTGGCCATCTTCCACGTATGGTGCAGTACGCGGTCGATGCCTTCCAGGCGAACCGGAACCACCGGGACGCCGAGCCGCGCGGCCATCATGCCGACACCGGGGCGAAACGTGCCGATCTCGCCGTGATCCGTGCGTTTTCCTTCAGGAAAGATCAATATGCAGAAGCCGTTGCTGATCAACTCGCCGGCGTAGCGCAAAGTCTGCCGCGCGCCTGCCTCGCGCTGCGGGAGCGGAAACGTGTTGAAGAACGCAGCCGAGAGGTAATACTCGAGGCTCCTGGCCAGCCGCTTCCCTCGCGAGAATCCTTCCGGAAAAAAGTGCGCCTTGAAGAACTCCTTGGCCATCGCGGTCGCGACGCGGCGTCGCCATGGTCCCGGCAGCGCGGCGAGGATGACAGGCACGTCCATGTGGCTCTGATGATTGGCTGCGAAGATCACCGGTCCCTTTACGTGTTGCAGATTCTGCAATCCCTCGACCGTGATCCAGGCAAACACGCGCGCGAGCGGAAGGAGGAACGCGGGTTGCGCGATCGCGCGGAGCGCACGAAACGGCAGCGCGCGGTTCCACGATGGAAATTCCACAGGCTCGGGCGCCGGTTCTGCCGGCGGCGGCGCGCTGGTCAGCCGCTCGAGATCGGCGACGGTCTTCACGTTCGAGAACGCCGTCTCGTCGATGGTCGTGTTGAGCGCTTCCTCGAGCGCCACCATCATCTCGATGCGTTCGAGAGAGCTGAGTCCAAGCTCCTCGAGTGTGGCTCCTGGTTCGAGCCCGCGTCCACCGGTGTATCGCGCGATTACCGACTCGACGCTGCCGCCGGTCGGCACCTTCGTCGTCGGCGGCGCGCCTGTCTGCAGCCACGCACGAATCTCGTGGCGCTTCAGTTTTCTGGTGCCTTCGGTGCGCGGCAGCTCACCGCCGGGCCACACGTGCGCGGCGCGGATCCGCTGATGATCCGCGAGCTGGGCATTGGCGGCTTTCACGACCTCCGCGGGATTCGTGCCCGGCTCCACAACGAGCGCAACCTGCACGCGCTCTTCGCCGTTCTGGGCCACGCCGACCGCAGCCGAGTCCTTGACGCCGGCAACCGCGTTCACCACCCGTTCGACGTCTTCCGGAAAGACATTGAGCCCTTCGGGCGTGACGATCATTTCTTTCTTGCGGCCGCGGATGAAGAGCCGGCCCGACGCATCGAGCTCGCCGATGTCTCCGGTGTGAAACCAGCCGTCCTCGAATGCCGCGTGCGTCGACTCGGGCGAGCCGTAGTACCCGGTGGTGACGTTCTCGCCGCGGACGAGAATCTCGCCGTCGGCCGCAATCCTGACGTCGACGCCCCCGATCGGTTTGCCGACAGACCCCTTGCTCGTCGAGAACGGATGATTCAGCGTCACGATCGGCGCGGTTTCGGTGAGGCCGTATCCCTGGATCACGACGAATCCGAGGCGCCCCCAGAATGCCTCGAGCGACGCCTCGAGCGGCGCAGCGCCGACGACGAACGACCAGAACTTCAAGCCGAAGAGCCGGTGCACGGCCCTGTATCGCCACCACCGCATGGCGACGTGCTCTTTCTCTCCGGGAATGTCGCGCACGCCGGGATAGAGGCGCGACACGTGGTCGGCGAGCACATCGAGAATTTTTGGAACCGAGACGATCACCGAGACGCGCCGGGCCTTGACCTGGCGCACGATGTCGTGGGGGTTGTACCCGCGCATGAAGACGACGGTGCCTGCCAGCATCGGCGGCACGAACGTGGCCATCGCCTGGCCGAACATATGACTGAGCGGCAGCAGGTTCAGAAAGCGGATGGGAAAGAAAGGGCGGCCGTAATTCTTGTACTTGCGGACCTCTCGTTCGACCGGAATGATGTTGGCCAGGACGTTGCGATGCGTAAGGACGACCCCCTTGGGTTCCGCCGTGGCTCCGGATGTGAAGATGATTTCGACCGTGTCATCGCGTGTCACCGGCACGGGCCTGAATGCCGCGGCATCGAGCGCGCGAAAGTCGATCTCCGTCAGTTTCCACGCCTGTCGGGCATCGCTCCCGGGTGCCGAATCGCCCATGCCCTGGAAATCAACATCTTCCCCCAGCAACAGCAGCCTGGCATTGACGATGCGTGCAACGTTGACGAGAAACTCGTGCGACGCGCGGTAGTCGATGGGTACCGCGATGACGCCGTTCAACAGACAACCCCAGAGGGCGATGATCCACTCCGGCCGGTTCTCGCTCCAGAAGACAACTTTGTCGCCTTTCCCGAGCCCCTCGGCCTGCAGACGGGCGGCAAACCCTCGCGCGGCATTTGCCGTTTCTGCGTACGTATAGGTACGCGCGCGATATCCGTCGTCGTGCACAAGAAAATCACCGCGACCGGCGGAGACATCGTTGAAGAAATCGAGTAACGTATCTCGACGCATCGACTGAATTATGATGTAGGAACCTTCATGAAGATTTTTCTCACAGGCGCGACAGGATACATCGGCTCCGCGGTGCTCGACGCTGCGCTCCGCGCCAATCATCAGGTCACCGCACTTGTGCGTACGCCACAGGCCGTCGATGCACTCGCGTCGCGCGGCGTCACGCCGGTGCTCGGCGATCTGAAGACGGTGAAGTCGTACCGCGCGGCTGCGGAGACGCAGGACGCGTACATCCACACGGCCGCAGAGGCGAGCCCGAATCGTGAAGAGGTCGATCGCAAAGCGGTCGAGACGCTGCTCGGGCTGGCGGCGGCCGGCGCGCGGACGTCGCCGGTGTCGTTCGTGTATACGTCGGGCATCTGGGTTCTAGGATCGAATGCGCAGCTCATGGACGAGACGGCTCAGCCGAATCCCGGACAGCTGCTGGGCTGGCGCGCCGCGCACGAACAGGTCGTGCTGCAGGCGGCAACCACGACGCTGCGAACGGCGGTCATCCGGCCCGGAGTTGTCTACGGCGGAAATCGCGGCATGGTCTCGGATCTGCTGAAGAACGCGTTGAATGGGCTCGTCCGCGTGATCGGCACCGGCGAGAACCACTGGCCGCTCGTCTACGAGCGCGATCTGGCCGACCTGTACGTCCGTGTCGCAACGATGCCGGAGGCATCGGGCATCTATCACGCGAATGATGAAGGGGATGAGACGGTCAACGCCATCGTCGAGGGGATCGTCAGGCACCTGTCGATGACGCCTGACGTGCGTCACGTTCCGCTCGAGGAGGCACGGAAGAAGCTCGGCGCGTATGCCGACGCGCTCGTGTTGGATCAACGCGTCCGGGGCCCGCGCGCCCGCGCCCTCGGCTGGTCGCCGACGCTGCACTCGGTGGGCACGAACGTGCCGAGGCTGTTGGAAGAGTTCCGGCGCGCGCAGGAACGCGCTGCGTGATCTCAACGGCTGACGAAATCGCTATTCGGTAGCGTCCGCCTCCAGGCGGACCATCTGTGCAGCCAGCGCGATTCCTTCCTCGGTCGTCGTGACGTCGCCGTCAAGCTGCTTCTCGTAAATCTGCTTTAACAGCACGCCCATCCCGGGCCCGGGAGCCATGCCGAGCTCGAGCAGATGCCGTCCGAGCACCAGCGGCTTTGGCGGACTGCGATCGACCCCGAGCTCGCGCGCGCGATCGAGGAACCAGTCCATCGCCGAGCAGTCGAAGACGCCGGGCTCGCGGCCGAGGCAGTCTGATTTCGCGAGGCGGGCAAGGAGCTCGAGATTGGCTTTCTGCGCGAGACGCCGGAACGCGCCATCGGTGAGCTGTTCGCGAACCTTGTACAGCATTCCCGGCTTCAGGTGATGCGCTACGAGGCCGAGCACGTGGCCGCGCACATCCGTGCCGTCGATCGACTGCACGTTCAGTCGATCGAGAAACGACGACGCCGGCGCGACGCCTTCTTCCTCGTGGTTCATCGATCGAATGCGGCCATCGAGCAGAGCTGTCGTAGCGGGCTTGCCGAAATCGTGTGTGACGGCGCCGAGCATCACGATGAGCTGCCCGGCACGATCGAGATCGTCGATGCGCTGCCGCGCCCGATCGATGACCTGCAGCGTGTGAACCCACACATCGCCTTCCGGATGCCACTCGGGCTCCTGCTCGCATCCGACGAGCGCCTTCAACTCCGGGAACAACTGGTCCACGACGCCCAGCTCCAGCGCGAGGGCGAAGCCGATCGACGGGCGTCTCGCGCGCAGGAGGAGCTTTTCGATTTCTCCCCAGATACGTTCGGGCGGCAAATCGTCGAGTCGGATCGCCCGGCACAGATCCTTCGTGGCGTCATCGACCGTCATCTCGAACCGCGCGGCGAACTGAATCGCGCGCAGGACGCGAAGGCTGTCATCGCCGAACGTGGCGGCGTCGACGGCTCTCAGTATTTTCCTGTCGAGGTCTTCGCGGCCGCCGAATGGATCCTCGAACGCCTCGGTGAGCGGATCCCAGGCGATCGCGTTCACGGTGAAGTCCCGCCGGCGTGCGGCCTCCTGGATCGACATCGAGGGATCGCCTTCGACGACGAATCCTTTGTGTCCGCGCCCCGCTTTCGATTCGCGCCTCGGGAGCCCGATGTCGATCGTGCCGATCTTGTAGACGGGAAAACTCTGGCCGATCGGTTCGATCCTCCCGAAGGGCTCCAGCAGTGAAGGGAGCTCGGCGGCGGGTATCCCGAACACTTCCATGTCGAGGTCTTTGGGGTGTGTCGCGGCCTGGAGCAGCCGGTCGCGGACCCACCCTCCGACTACGAGCGCGCGGCCGCCCCGTGCGCGCGCGGCGCGCGCGATATCGGCCG
>JGI10216J12902_117318251_pt1 | contig 11149 bp, 12 predicted proteins | sample KanNatreferecore_FD_12902 | JGI IMG/M metagenome (IMG submission 12902)
AGCAGTTTCCAGGGAATGCTCCAGGGAATAATGAAAGTTAAGAAAACTGATAAAGTATAAGAGGTCGGTGGTATTAAAAGTCCGGTGTTTAAAGGCCATTAATTTTTCAAGGTCCTGTGACGTATGTCCCGTGCAGAACTCGTAGGGAGCATTATCCATCAGGCTCATCAGTGCTTTTGATTTTTGTATGATCGTACTTCGTTTGCCCCATGCAAAGACTGCTGCAAAGAAGGCGGCGATCTCGATGTCCTGTTTTTTGGAAAAAAGATGAGGAATGCAAATAGGGTCATCGGGAATGAAAGCAGGCCGGTTATATTCCTTCACTTTGGCATCCAGGAAGGCTTCGAAATTTTTATCCTGCATTATTTTCCCATTAAAAGGATACAAAGGTCTATAGCCAGCTTATCCAGTGCTGCATTGACCCCGGATGAATTAGCAGCCAGTACAATGGAATTCCGGGTAAGCGTTTCAAAAGCTGCAAATGTTGAAAAGCCATAAGTGCCTCCATTATGCCAGGTAATCCTGTGTTTCAGGTTTTCGAGCGTATGCCAGCCATAGCCAATTTGCATATTAGCGCTTATGGTATGCAGAGGTTCAGTTACCTTCTTTATCGCCTCTCCAAGTTGTGTCTTGTCCGGATTTATATGAGCATCCAGGTATTTCAATAAATCGATAGCATTGCTCTTAATGGCTCCCGCACCCGCCATGCAATCGAAAACCCAGTAGGAGGCAGGCTTGCCGTAAAAATAACCGGTCGCTGTATCGGCGCGAGCTTTACCGGCATTTATATAGCTATTCTCCATCCCCAGCGGTTTCCAGATATACTTTTCCAATAAGGATTCAAATGAACTATTCGTCTCATTTTCCATGATGGTAGCCAATAACCCGAAGCCAAGGTTGGAATAGGAATAATTTCCGGGTTTTAGATTCTTCATCCTGAGCAAAAATGTATACAGGTCTTCTTTTTTATAATAAGCATAAGGCTGCATCATTGTATATCCTTCCACTTTATCCATCCCTTCCGGCAGACGTGGCAGTCCACTGGTATGATTGGCGACTTGTTTGAGCCTGGCCTTCGAAAGAACAGTATCGTTTATACCTGTACCGGGAATATAAACGGAAAGAGGATTATCAATGGTGATTATTTTTTTTGCATCCAGTTGCAAAAGGAGATTAGCCGTAAAAGTTTTGGTAATAGATCCGATTTCGAAAACAGTTCCGGGACCAAATATTTTTTTTGAAGCCGAATCGGCATAACCGTAACTGTAAAACGTTTTTTCACCGTCACGGCTGATCCCGATCATCAGGCCGGGAGCTTTGGATTTCTTAAAGAAGGTCCTGGCCTGTTCATGTAGTATCGAGTCAAATTCCGTGAGGAGAGGATTGGTAAAGGGAAGTTGCTCAAAGGGAATTGATTGTGTCCTGGCAGATAATTGCAGCAGCAGCAATTGCAGGATGATCTTGATTCTCTTAAGCATCCCCAAAAATAAAAAGAAGGCTGCGCTTATTGGCAGCCTTCTTAAAAAGAAATTGTGTGTCCTTAAACGGGGGGATTGCCCCTGATCAGGCGTAAAAGAATAGCAATAACAGCGATAACCAACAGCACATGGATAATCCCGCCTGCAGAAAAAACAAAGAATCCAAGCGCCCAGCCGATAAGAAGGATGACTGCAATAATGTAAAGCATAATGAAGGGTTTTTTAAAAATGTCATAATACGCGCATCTATCCCACACCCGCTTATTTGCAGATACAATGCCAGAAAATCCTCCTATGAAAGGATTTTTTGGAAACAAACGTAGAATTTTATCCCCTTATGTTTATTAAGGAATTAGGAATTGGGGATTTGGAATTAGGTTTCGAGTCCGAACAGTTATTCCAGTATTCGGAGTTTTTCTTATAATTCTACACTCTTTTCCATTGAAAGTAGTTCCTGAATCAGTGCGAGATTATGAATTGAACGCGGAATTACCTAATTCCTAATTCCAAACCCCTTTTAAGGTTAACCAATAGCTTGCCGCAGATCCTCAATCAAATCATCAGCGTCTTCAATGCCAACACTAAGCCTGATTAAAGAATCATTCAGACCGTTCTTTATTCTTTCTTCCCGTGGAATGGAAGCATGGGTCATAATGGCCGGGTGATTGATCAATGATTCTACCCCGCCAAGGCTTTCCGCCAGCGAAAATAAATGGGTGGATGATAATACTCTGGTTGCTTCTTCCATGCTGTCATTCTTTAATTCAAAAGAGATCATCCCTCCGAAATCGCGCATTTGTTTTTTAGCAACGGCATATCCCGGATGATCTTCAAATCCGGGCCAATACACTTTACCAACCTTTGGATGAGACCGCAGCCAATGCGCGACCTTTGCCCCATTCTCGCAATGTCGCTGCATCCTTAAGTGGAGAGTCTTGATCCCCCGAAGCACAAGGAAACAATCCATCGGCCCGGGGACGGCCCCGCAGCTTTTCTGGAGAAAATATAATTTTTCCCTTAGTTCCGGATTGTTCATAACCAGGCAACCCTGGATGACATCACTATGTCCACCAAGGTATTTCGTTACGGAATGCATCACGATATCTGCGCCGAGGTCAAGAGGGTTTTGTAAGTAGGGAGAAGCAAAAGTATTATCGACTCCGACCAGGATATTTTTTCCTTTAACCAGCTCCGCAACTGCCGCAATATCACAGATATTCATCAGGGGGTTAGTGGGTGTTTCCAACCATACCAGTTTTGTATTGGCGTTAATGTAAGATTTTATTACTTCATTATCGTGCATGTTTACATAATGGAATTTGATACCGAATTTATCAAACACCTTAGTGAACAGACGATACGTGCCACCGTACATATCATTGCCACAGACCACTTCATCCCCGGGCTGGAGTAGTTTGATCACGGCATCCGTGGCAGCAACGCCGCTACTGAAAGCCAATCCGAACTTCCCGTTCTCTATGATGGCAAAAGCTTCTTCCAGTTTTTGACGGGTTGGGTTCTGTGAGCGCGCATATTCGAAACCTTTATTTTTCCCCGGCGCTTCCTGTACATAAGTAGAGGTCTGGTAAATTGGGGTCATGATGGCACCCGTTGATGGATCAGGTTCGGCACCGGCATGGATATACTTAGTCGCAAGTTTCATATAGTTGCTTTTGTGGAATCGCAAAGGTAAGAGGAAGTCAAATAGGTCATACAGGTCATTGAAGCCATATGGGTCATATCATTCTAAGTGGATTATAGACGATTGCTACCTTTAAAACTTCCTGAATAAATACGCTCCGGATAAATATCTCCAGTCAAAATTATCCGCTTCATGCGCGGCTCGTGGTGTGATGGATTTTTCGATTACTTCTTTTTTCAGAATGTTTTCTTTCACTAATATTCTTTTGGCTTCCTGTATTGCTTCCCGCACGTTTTTTTCCTCCATCCATTTTTTTTGCGGGGGCTCAAAACCTATTTTATCCTTCCGCCATACGATCTCAGCCGGTAATTTTTCTTTCATGGTATCACGCAATAACCATTTTGTCCATCCCTGCCGTATCTTATAATGAGCCGGAAGGCGAAAAACAAATTCTACCAGTTCATGGGAAAGAAAGGGTAAGCGGGCTTCCCGGCTATGCGCCATAGCATTCCTGTCGGCATACCGAAGCAATTCTTCAAGCCCGTGCGTACAGGTATTGAAATACAGAACACCGTTGAGTGTAAAATGTGATGGAGTTGTATAATAAGCTTCTTTGCTTTGCAGTTGAACGAAATCCCTGGTAAGATCTTCCTGCCGTATCGCTTTTAGCAGGTATTGCTGTTCAAGCGTCACTGTTGCAAAATCGGGGAAATAGGCAGCGATCATATTCTTTATTCCGAATCTCTCACTGACCCCTGCCGCCCTGGCAGCCTTTAGTTCTTTACTTCGAAACAGTTTTCTTTTACGAAATAATTCCTGCCAATACCATTTATAGTATTTATGATAGCCAGCAAGTATCTCATCAGCACCCTGGCCATCCAGTAAGACTTTTACCTGTTCTTGTGCTGCTCTTTCAAAGACCTTGAATTGCGGATATACGCTGGCCGACCCGAAAGGTTCTTCCTGGTGCCAGGAAACTTTTTCCCAGTCTTTTATTAGATCAGTGGAGGTAACATTGACTGTGTAGTGTTCGAGGCCGAATTGTTCTGCTGCCCGGCCCGCAAAAACGGATTCGTCTTTTTCAAAACCGGGAAAGATGGCTGTAAATGCGGAAAAGGGTGTCTGAATCAAGGGACGTGCTGCAGCAACAACTGAGGAGCTGTCCAGGCCCCCGCTAAGACTGGTGCCTACGGCCACATCACTTCTCAGTCTGCGTTTTACAGCAGTATTAAAAAGATGGTTGAATTGTTCAAGTACTTCGTGATCACTGGTCTTTGTATCCTGGTTTTCCGGGTCAAGGTCCCAGTATTTTTCAAGTATGAGTTCATCGGCCCCGGGCCGGAATGTAAGTGTTGTAGCAGCCGGTAATTTATGAATATTCTCAAAAAACGTTTCGCCGGGCTGCGCTGGGTTATCAGTATAACCGATGGTGATGAAATTAAAGAGCATCTTCTGGTTGGGTCTTCTTTCAATACCCGCAGCCCACAGCGCCTTCATTTCCGATGCAAAGACCAGTTGCCGGTCGCTGTAGTGATAATAAAAAGGTTTTTCACCAAACCTGTCCCTCGCAGCAAATAAGGTTTTCTCCTGTTCATCCCAGACCGCAAAAGCAAACATGCCATCAAACATGCTGACGCAGTTTTCTTTCCAGTGATCATACGCGGCGGCGATCACTTCGGTATCCGTTCGTGATCGGAATGAGTATCCTTTCTTTTGAAGCTCATCTTTTAATTCCTGGTAGTTATAAACCTCTCCGTTATGAATAATCGTGTAACGGTCGCCGTAATGCATGGGCTGGCACCCTGCATCGCTGAGATCAATAATTGATAAACGACGATGGCCCAGCAGGACAGTGACCGGTTCATTTTGCCAGGAACCTTCACCATCGGGTCCCCGGTGGGCCAGTGCATCGGTCATTTTTTTCAACTGCTCCTGTCCAATGCCCTTGCCGGGTTGTATAATACCTGCAATACCGCACATAATGTAAATATATGTTTAAGGTTGCCAACCATTAAAGGCTTCGCATCCTTAGACAGTATGAATCAGAAAATAAATGGAAGTCTTGCTTCCCAGGCATCCCAGGCCATGAGCAGGCTGGCACCACTCTTTGTTTTATAAAATACCATTGTATAGTATTCGATACGCCTGTTGGTACGAGTTACAGGAATAGTAAAACGGGCAATATCTTTTGTTGTATCCTGTTCGAGTCCCCAGGTATCAATATTAGCGTTCAGTACAATGGTCCAGTTATCTTTATGAGGAATGCAATAGAGAACATACCGGCCGGCGTTGATTTTTTTATCCAGTATTGTGGCATCGGCATACAGGTCCAGTTCCGTAGCTTCATTGGCACCCAGGCGCCAGGGTTCATCATATTTCAAAAGGTCAATGAAAAGGGTTCGACCCTGCAGGTGAGGCCGGCTATACATCACCCGTGCCAGCGGGGGCCCCTCGATCGCTTTCGACATTTTTAATTTAGGGTATTCGACGGGGTAATAACTCATGTCCATGGGTGATACGTCTACCGGGGCATACGAATTCACCGTTCGCTCCGTATTGACCCGGGTCGTGGAATCTTTCCGTTCATTTTCAATTACCGGAGGTTTTTCCTTTTTATCATTACAGGAAAGCAGAACAAAAATGGCGAGTATCCAGGCAGTTGAGGTGTTCATCAGGAGTTGATTATTGATTTGCAGTTAAAACATGATCGGTAAAACAACCCGTGTATTTTCCCAGGCAATCACCAGGTTACATCCGCCGGTTATTTTTTCAAACGCCATCACCAGCGATTCTATTGTAGCATCTGTTTTCTGAACGGCAATTTCCGTGCGAAGCACATCTTTCTTACTGTCATATTTAAATGCACCCCAGGTATCTGTCTCCTTATTGATCACAATGGTCCAGCTTTTTTCATTCACTACTGCATACAATGTATAGCGTCCTTTTGATAGTTTTTTACCTCCGATCCGGACATTTTTATAGAATTCAATCTCGGTAGCTTCATTTGCGCCTAACCGCCATAGTTCTCCGTACTGAACAAGACCACCAAAGATAGTCCTGCCGGATTTCTGCGGACGACTATAAATTATCCTTGCAATCAAAGGTTCGGTGATCTTATCCTGGATCTTTAATACAGGATAATTATTCGGATAATAGCTCATATCCATTGGCGATTTGTCTACGGGCGGGAGACTCACCTGCTGGGCAACCAGGCAAAGAAAACAAAGCTGGAACAAGGCGAGGCAGATAATAAACTTTTTCATATTAAAGGGGTATTTGCAAAAATAAATGATTTGTTTGGTGATGCTTCACCCACTGATACCTGGACGCTTAACCGGGCAATAACCTTTCCATCTCCCCCAGCGCATAAGGTTTGACGGCAGCCCAGAAATGACGGTAGCATCGCTGTAATAGTTGGTAGTGCTGTTCAAAAAGAGAGAAAGCAGTATTGCTTTCGGTGAGGTAAGCGGACCGGCGGACAACTCCACCCAGGCTTTTTTCTGTTCCCCATTTTGTCCTGTAATTATAAAGCCAGTTCTGGTCGCGCATATAGGGGAACATCAGGGCAAATCGCGCAGGTAGCCAGCCCCTGTTACTTTCCAGTACGGCGTAAACCTGCCGGGAAAAATCGAGTAAGCTATCATCCGAAAATTCATTTTCATCAGTGGCAAGGAAATGATCATACACTACATCCACAAATGCCCCGCTGTACAAACGGTAAGCGGGCCGGAAAATCTCTTTAGCCTCCTTCGTAGCTTCATGAACATCCGTGAATGTATCAATTGCACGATGAAGAGCGATACCTTTCTGGATACCGGCGGGATAATCAAATTTCTTTTTCCCTTTCACAAAATCACTGATCATATTGCCGGTCATGATCTCCGGTTGTAAAAAAGACAGGTATGCGTGCGCGAGGTAATTGATAAGTTTAAAAGTTTTCCGGTTTACACTCCTCGTTCCGGGGAACGAAGAATCACGGGTCCGGGATTATTTAACATTCTTATTTAGCCAATCAGTGATAACTTTTAATGCAACCGGAGAAAAAGTTTCTTCCAGCTCGCTGTATTCATCTAACGTACATTTCTTACAGGATTGAAATAAATGATTCATTCCGGATAATTCTACAACATCGTAAGCTTTGGCGCCACTTCCCTTCAATGCCCTTGTAATGCCATTGATGTTTTGTTGAGAAATAACCTGGATATCCCTTTCACCATTAAGCGCAAGCACTTTACAGGTTAATTGTTCAAGGTATTCCCCCGGGTTGAATGCCATAAAATAGCGAAACCATGGAGATTGCAGTTGTGCCACCATGGCCCGTACGTATTCCATTCTCTGCTTAGAGGTAACCAGTTTCAATTCTTCCAGTATAGTGGGGGATTTATTAACCATCCAATTCTCCAGCATCATGGCTGTATTTGCAAATGCCGCCAGGCTGTCCTTTTCGCTTTGAATCGACATTACTACTCTCTTAAAAAGGGGTCTGATTTCTTTTAAGGTTTCAGCGCTTACGTCATTTGATTTCGCGATCGCATGATTCTGTTCTGCCATGAGGTCAACGATCGGGACGCCTGGTGCCGCCAGTAAAACAATAAAATCAATTTCCTTTCTTTCTACAGCCACCATAGGGGCAATCATTCCACCTTCACTATGACCAATAAGCCCGGTCTTTTTCTTGTCCACTTCGGGTCGCGAAAAGAGATAATCCAAACTTGTCTTCACATCATTTGCAAAATCTGCAGTAGTAGCTTCTGTAAACGCACCGGTGGATTTTCCCACACCCCTGTCATCCACCCGCAACACAATGAAACCATTTCTTGTGAGATGATCAGCCAGTACGGTGAATAATTTATGTCCCATTAATGTTTCGTCGCGATCCTGTGGCCCCGAACCGGTAATTAAAACAGCAGCGGGGAAAACTCCCTTGCCTTCCGGGATGGTGATCGTAGCTCCATACTGCAATGTTTTGTCCCTGTTATGATAGATTACGTCTTCACTCCGGTAAGGAAAAGGCGGTTGTGGCGTTTGCGGCCGCTTTCGTTCGCCCGGCTTATCCGTTTTTCTTAACACCAGGGGAAACTCCATGCCCTGGGTAAATACACCATCAATTGTTGAGTCATTTACCAGTTCGCCATTGAAAGATGCCTGGAGCTCCGTCATTTCAATGATAATGGCATTACCATTGATCTTTGTAGTATCACATTTTAGTCCAAATGCCGATTGATCGGGACTATCTGCTGTAGACGTATACACACCTTTCTTAACCTCGGAAATATGGAATACGATTCGCAACTCCACGCCAACATTTAGTTTCCCCTCCCATATTGATGCGAATGGAGAAACAGGCTGTGAAAAGGCGGCCTGTGAAATAACCAACAATGATTTTAGAATGATGGTTTTCATTAGTGTATCAATTAACAACAGTAAGTGATTTTTGTTTTTTATGCAACCGGTAGGAATATATAGCCGGAACGAAAGTACTGACTACTACCATGGCTGTGAATACTATTATGGCAATATTCAACGGAGTAAAAAAACTTGAGATCGCCACGAGCAACCCACCGGTAAACCATAGTTTACCACCCAGCAGGTGGGTCTTTCTCCAGTTTTCATTATTATTTAGCGTCCATTTTGTCCTGAACCCTGCAAAATTATTGGGTTTGATAGTATGCATGTAATTACCCATGATGCACCATATCAAACCCATTGAACCAAACATAATTCTTACATTAAATGGCTTGCCATCGCCCAGGGAATTATGGATTAGGTAAATGGCCAGTCCGGACATATATACACTAATAGCAAAAGCCATCCTTCCCATTCGATCCTTATTTTCTTTTCCGTATTTCCTGGCATCAAGCCGGTATGCGTTCGATAACAATAAATACAACGCGATATTTACTGCTGTTAATACGCCCATTATTATTAATAACTCGCTTTTACTTCCAAATCTTTCTGCATTACCATCCAGGCTAAACGATGTGACAATTCTTTCAGGCAGGTTATTCCAAATGATAGCCAGGTAGACCAGGGGTGCGGCAATAACCAGCCATACTATTTTGTTTAATATCTTATTCATAGTTATTTCTTTTTCGATTTAAATTGGAGGAACCATTTCATGATCTCATCCACAACGGTCGTGTTCAGCGAATAATATATGTATTGACCTTCTTTCTCTGCAACCACCAGTTTGGCCTGTTTTAAGAGGTCTAGGTGGTGTGAAACACTGGGCCAGGAAATATTGAATTTCTCAGCTATTTCCCCCGCGGAAAGATCCTTCTCCTGCAGAAGCTGCAGTATTTCCCTCCGGGTGGGGTCATTCAGTGCTTTAAAGACGGCATTCATAAGTAAAAACGTGGGTTAGTTGTATATTTAGACAAATATCTAAATACTTTTTTAATTTTCCAAAATATTTTTTTTCGAATTTCTGTGCCGGAAGTGAAACAGGACAGGATAACCGGCCAATAAAAATGTTCAGTGGTTAGTATGGAATAACATATGTTAACAGCAGTTAACACTGGCTTCCATTAGTCACAATTGGCTTGTGACAGGGTGTAACCTCAGATACTTTTGTTACGTCACAGTATCATATGAGGAACACAAACAAAAACCTAAACCTTAAAATCAATAGAATGAAAAAGATGATTCTGACGCTGGCAATCGCCCTGAGTTCGCTGGGTGCATTTGCTGGTAACGCATTCGGGGATACCCGGACAGCAGATGGGGAAGAAAATGTTTCACCCAGAGTATTAGATGCTTTCAAAAGTGAATTCACCACTGCGAAAGAAGTAGCCTGGACCGTTAGTGAACAGTATTACAAAGCTGCCTTCACTTATAATAACAAGCACGTGTTTGCATATTATAATCAGGATGGTGAATTACTGGCGTTGACGCATTACCTGAGCCCTGATGATCTTCCGCTGGCGCTGTTTAACAGCCTTAAAAAGAATTATAGTGAATACTGGATCAGCGACCTGTTCGAAGTTGCAAAGTCGGATGGCACGGTCTACTATGTGACAGTTGAGAATGCCGACACAAAAATAATCCTCAAAGCTTCGGGCAACGTTTGGTCTTCTCACCAAAAAATCAGGAAGGCATAATTTATTACGGGACCCCCGTACATAATAGTTTTGGTGTGTGGTAAAAATAACCCCGCTTCCTGATTTATCAGGAACGGGGTTTTGTTTTTTGAGCCTTCCATTAGTATTTCTTACGCATCGTTAATTTTCTTAACAGTCGCTACCATAAGTCACAATCCACTAGATATACGAAGCTCTTCGGATTATATTTGATTTGTAGAAATGATTAATAAACCAGTTCGTCCTGCTCTTTTAGGGGACGGGCAAAAACCAGAAGCCATGAAAAAGATAATTGTATCGCTGTCGCTATTATTGACAGCCGGTTTAGTAAGTGCGATTGCCAACCCGGGACCAGATCCCGCTCAGAAAGTGCTGGCAGGATTTAAAAATGAATTCCCAACCGCGCAGTATGTTACCTGGACAACGATGGATGAATTTGATAAAGCCGTTTTTGTTCTGGCTGGCCGTCGTGTGATCGCTTATTTTTCAAAGGAAGGAGAACTGCAGGGAAGTGTCAGGGATATTTTCTTTGACCATTTACCCCTGACTGTTATGAACGCAGTAAACAGGCGTTATGTAAATGCCGTGATATTTGAGGTGCGTGAGATCAACAACATTGAAGGTACCAGCTATAAGATGACGCTGGAATTTAAAAACCGCAAATACAATATTCGTGTCAGGCCTGATGGAAGTATCAGCGATGTGGTAAAATTGCGAAAATAGGTTTCACCATTAGCCTTGGTGTTAACGACAGCGACGCACCGAAGATGACAAATTGAGAATTCCCTCATTGGTCGCATAGCTTAAAGTAACTACTATTTCTTCAGGTTGAGCTAATCACTGCCTTCTCAACAAGGCTGTCCTGAGTAAATCGACCGCGTGCCGCATAAGCTTTAGACGCTTGCGCCATAGCTTCAGCGTCGGAGCACGGAGGCGCAAGGCTTTGGCCG
>JGI10216J12902_100923995_pt1 | contig 11146 bp, 6 predicted proteins | sample KanNatreferecore_FD_12902 | JGI IMG/M metagenome (IMG submission 12902)
CCGGTGACGTCGTAGAGCGCGAGCAGCGCTTCGAACACGTGCAGATTGATGCCGTGCCGACGCATGCTCATGCCTGATGGTGGTCCTTGCGGCGCGCCACCGGCGGACGGTGGATTCGGGGACGCGGCGGCAGCGCTCGCCGGTGCGCCGGACGGTGTCTGCCCGGGCCTCGGAGGACCGCCGAACATGCCGCCGGCGAGCCGGTTCATGAAGTCGCGCGTGTAGCCACCAGAGCCGATGAACGGGCCGTCACGCATCCCGTCGCGCATCTCGCGGAAGAACACCATCGCCGCGTCGAGATACTTCTTGTCGCCGGTGATGCGCCCCGCGTGCGCGAGAGAGAAGATCACGAAGCTGCTGAAGCCCGTCTTGGTGTCGTTGATGACTTCGTGGTCCGGGCCGACGCGATCGTAGTAGCCGCCGAATTCCGGATCGCGCATCTTCAGCAGGAAGTCCATGCCCCGTGTCAGCGCGTCGAGATGCGCCTTCGACGGCCCCATCTCGTAGCCGACGGCCATGCTGTACAACTGCCGGCCCTGTCCGTTGACACTCGCTTCGCGCTGCGTACCCCACGTCTTCCACTGGCGATCGAGGTTCTCCTGGATGAAGCCGTTGGCCTCGACCGAGTGCTTGAACCAGTAGTCCATCAGATCGCGCGTGGCCGCTTTCGTCACCCAGTCGCGATCGATCTGCTTGCGGATGTCCGCGATCGGCGCACGTGTGATCGCCGCGGTGGGGCGAGACGCACGTGGTTGTGGCGCGACCGATTCCCGCCCGAGCAGGACGAGCGAGCACGCGCCGGCGATGACGGCGGTGAGGGCCGCGTGGCGGCCGGAAGACATGAATTTCATCCCGAACACTCCTCTGACTTTCTAGTGCGATGCGGTCGACTTCCCCGCCGTAACCAAGGCGTCGGGGAGAGCGAAGGCATACAACGTATCGCCGCCCGCGACAATCACGTGCTGCTTGCCGTCCAGCATGAACGTCTGCGCGCCGTTCGAGACTTCGCCCAGCCGTGTGTGCCACAGCGGCGTCCCGGTCTCGGCGTCATAGGCGACGAAGTTGCCGCCAGGATCGCCGCCGAACAGCAGCCCGCCGGCGGTCGTCATGTAGGCGTGCCCGATGTAGGTGCCGCCCCACCAGCCCGAGCCGGGGAAATGACGCTGCCAGCGCGGCTTGCCGGTGCGATAGTCGATCGCCAGCAGATAGGTGCCGAACGAGACGACGTTCTGCTCCTCCTTGCCGCCCAGCCCCATCGCGCCGCGCGGGTCCGTCTCGGTCAGGTAGTAGACCGAATAGCTCTCGTTCATCGCCAGATAGAACAGACCCGTCTGCGGGCTGAACGATGGCGGCGCCCAGTTGATCGCGCCCGCGTTCTGAGGTGAGACGAGTGCGCCGCCGACGTGAAAATCCTTCTCGGGAATGCGCTCCGGGCTGCCTCGCTTGTCGATGCCCTTCGCCCAGTTGGCGTGCTGGGAGAACTTCGTCGTCAGCAGATGTTTGCCGGTGACGCGATCCAGCACGAAGAAATAGCCGTTGCGCGTCGCCTGCAGTACGAGCTTGCGCGGTTTGCCCTCGAACGGGGCGTCGGCCAGAATCGGCGTCTGCGCCGAGTCCCAATCGTGCGTGTCGTGCGGGGACGTAGAGAAGTGCCACGCGAGCTTGCCGGTGTCGACATTCAGCGCGACGAGCGAGCAGGTATAGAGGTTGTCGCCCGATCCGCGATTCTGCGACGTGTACGCCGGCGTCGGGTTCGCGGTACCGGTGATGTAGAGCCGCGTTTCTGGATCGAACGATCCGGGAATCCACATGTGGCCGCCGCCGTGGCGCGCCGCCTCGAGACTCGACCACGACTCCAATCCGGGATCACCGGGATTCTGCGGCGTGGCGTACCAGGTCCACTGCACCTCACCCGTGTCGGGATCGAACGACTTCATGAAGCCCGGCGCATCGAGATCGTTGCCGGGACTGACCAGCACGTGGTTGTCGATCACCATCGGCGCCGTCGTCGTGAAGTACTGCTGATCGAGCTCGGCGATCTTCTTGTGCCAGCGCTCCTTGCCCGTCTTGCTGTCGATCGAGATCAGGTAGTTGTCGGGCGTGGTCATGAAGAGCCACTGGCGCCACATGCCGAGTCCGCGATTGCCGGTGTGCGTGCCGCCGAGCGTCTTCCAGACGTATTTCCACAGCAGCCGTCCGTCGCGCGCGTCGATCGCCCAGGCGTTGTCGAGCGTCGAGACGTAGAGGATGCCGTCCACCGCCAGCACGGAACTGACGATGCGTGCGGACCGGCCGCTGCTCTGATTCAACTGGCCGGTGCCGTAGCCGCTCACCGTCGTCGGCACTTCGGGGGCGCCGCCGAATCCGCCGAAGCGGCCCGGCGCGGCCGCGGGCACGCCGGGAACGATCCGCGAGACCCACGTGAGGCCGAGATTACCGACGTTCGAGCGATCGATCTGCGTCAGCGTACTGTGACGCTTGCCGGTGTAGTCGCCGGAGTATGACGTCCAGTTGTCCGCCAGCGGCTTGTGGAGCGCGGCGGGATCCAACGTTTGCGCCGACAGCATGGACGACGCGGTCCATGTGAGCAGCGCGAGGGCGGACAGCCCGCCTAGACACGTGCGACGGGAGATCATTTCAGTGTCACCAGATAGGCCGTAAGGTTGTGGATGTCCGCGTCCTGATAGGTCGGCACCAGCTTGCGATGGGGTTCGAGCTTGTCCTGGACGTCGATCTTCGGTCCGGACGCGGTGCGCTTGAACGTGCGCACTGTGCCGGCCTCGTCCGTCACCGAGACGATGAAGTCGTCGATTCGGCTCACGCGGCCGCTGACCGTCTCGCCCGTCGGCAAGGTCACCGTGATGGTCGGACGGCGATCGACCGTAGCGGCCCCTGCCGTACCGCGCTGCGAACCAGGCATCAGCCAGGCGTGCTGCAATTGACGCGGTTCGGGATACTTCGCGGCCAGACCGCGCAGATCGCCAGTGGTCGAGTGGCACGACGCACACGTCCGCTGGAAATAGCGCTCGCCCTCGGCGGCGTTGCCGACGACGATGCTGGGCGGACGCATGCGGGCGGGATCGCGTCCGCCGACGGGCAGACTGTGCAGGAACGCGGCGACCTCCTTGTTCTGCGCATCGGTCAGGGCAATCGGCGGCATGCCCTTGTCGGGCCGGCCCTCGCGAATCACCTGGGCGATCGCGCTGCCTTCACGATCGGTGAGGACGACGACCGAGCGCCACAGATTCGGCCCGGTCGATCCGCCGCGCGCGTCCGAGCCATGGCAGAAGCCGCAGTGGATGCCGAATGTCGCTTTTCCGCGTTCGACGGCGGCCTTGTCCTGAGGCGGCTGGGGCGCGCCGACACCGAGCCCGCCGCCCGGCGCTGGCGGAGGCGGTTGCGAAGGAGGTTGCGATGGCGGAGCCTGCAGCGGTGCAGGATGCTGGAGGCCCCGGGTCGAGACGGCCACGCCCGCGGCGTAGACGGCCGCGGACGTGGCGAGAGCAAAGCACACGCGATTCAAGACCATGTCTCACTAGAAATCGAAGGACACGTTCAACTGCATCGTCCGGCCCGGCTGCGTGCCGGTGACCGATCCGAACTGAGCACCGGACGCGATGTTCGTATTCGGATCGAGCCAGCGCACGAAGTTGAACGGATTGGCGATGTCGACGCCGACGACGAAACGGCGGGTACCGCCAAGCGACGTGAATTTGCTGATCGAGAAGGCCTCGGACTTCTGCGCGAAGCCTCGGACGTAGTCGACCGGCCCCCCTGTGTTACCGAGCGCGAACGCGCTGGGCACGGCAAACGCCGCGGCGTTCAGATAGCGATCGGTGGCCGGATCGAAATCCTTCCGAGCGTCCTTGTAGACGTCGACGCCTTCGACGCGATCGGCGTACTTGGCGCCATAGCCGAGCGGAGTGAGATTGTTGTTCGACGTAATCGCCAGCGCCGCCCCCGACTGATAGCGCAGCGACCCCGCGAATTGCCATCCGGAGACCAGCGCGCCGGTCAGGCCCGACGCGGTCGCGAGGAAGCGCTTGTCGCGCCCGAACGGCAGTTCGTAGGCCCAGCTCGCGCCGAAGATCCACGGCGGCGTACCCGGATCGACTCGCAGCGCGAGGTCGCCCGGATACTGCGGCGTGTAGTTGGTGTTGCTCTCGTTCTTCATCCACGTGAGGAACGACACCAGTGTCAGGCCGTCAGAGAAGCGCTTGTTGCCGCGCAACTGGACCGAGTGGTAACGCGCGTCGCCCTCGGTCAGGCGCGCGCTGGTCGAGGTGATCGACGTGTACTGCGGATACGGCTTGAGCGACTGCGCCACGGTATTCGCGCCAAGCTGATTCGCGAACCCGGGGAACGGTTGCCTGTAGCCGGCGTTCTGCGCCGCCGCGGACGTGATTGGCTGCAGCAGGAGATTTCCCAGCGCCAGATACTCGAGCGGCACGTAGTTCAACTGCGAGTTGGCGGCCGGCAGCGCGAGATGCGACGAACGGCTGCCGATGTAGCTGAGATCGAGGGAGAAGCCGGACGCGAGCTCGCGCTGCAGGCCGATCGTCCAGCTCGCGACCTTGGGCAGGCGTCCGCTGTCGGGCGGGTCATAGTTGACCGCCTGTCCGTTGGCGAAGGACGGGTCCAGCACCGGCGGGCGGCTGAAGGACTGTGGGAACGGCTGGCGGTTCCAGGCGAAGACGGGTGAGAAATTGTCCGCCGATACGAACGTCGGCGTGCTGACGAATCCGAGTGGAGTGACCGACGTCTGATTCGCGGTGGCGTTGTAATAGAGTCCCGCCGAGGCGCGCAGCGCGGTCTTGGAGTTGAAGGAATATCCAATGCCCAGGCGTGGGCCGAAGCCGCCGTACCAGTTGTCCTGGAAATTGCTTCCGAAACCGTTCGTCCCGGCGAACGCCAGGGCGCCCGGCAGTCCGGCCGCCGCGGGATTGCTGAGCGACGGGACGAACGAGCTGAGCTGATTATTCTTCTCGGTCATCGGTGGCTGATAGTCCCAGCGAAGACCGTATGAGAGCGTGAACTCCGGCGAGACGCGCCACTCATCCTGCGCAAAGGCGGCGTAACGCTGGAAACGAAGATTCGATTCGATCGGAATCAGCGCGTTGGCCTGATAGACCTCGCCGAGCAGGAAGCTGGCGAATGCGCTGCCCTGCGTCGAGAACGCGGCGCCCGCGTTGGGCTGGCTGGTGGTGAAATTGCTGAACGTGAACGCGCCCGAGGCGCCGCCGGTGTTGTTGCGTTCGACACCATAGATCCCGGCTTCACCTCCGAACTTCATCGTGTGGCGGCCCGCGGACCACGTCAGGCTTTCGTTGACGCTGATCGCCTTGTCGCGCCAGTTCTCGTCGTAGGCGCGGCCGAAATTCACGGGCACGCCCGTGCCTCCCGAGAAGGTGATCGCCGGGAAGCCGCCGTTGTCGGCGGGAATGCCGGTGATCCCCAGACGATCGTTCCAGCCCTGCCCGACCGTCTTGTTCATGCCGCGATTCGTGTAGCCGTCAACCGATAGCGTCACGTGGTTGATCAGCCGCGAGCTGAGGACGTGGTCATGGTTGACCCGCACCTTCCAGCTGTTCGCCTGCTGATCGGTAATCCAGTCGAGCGGGTTGGTCTGCTCATCGCCCCATTGCGGCTGGGGACCGAGCCCCGATCCGGGATTGCCCCAGAGGATGCGGTTGCGGATCTGATAGGTGTACATCACCGACAGCCGCTGCGCGCTCGTGATGTTGTGGTCGATCTTGATGAGCGGCGTGTAGGTATCGAAGAACGGCCAGGTCGGCGCCTTGTGATCGCGGAAGTTGTTGTTGATCCCGGGCAGGTCGGGCGTGGGCATGTACTGCAGCAGCTGGCGCGCGGCCGGGCTGATGCGATCTTGCGGAATCCTGTTACCCGGGAACTGATCGCGGACGAATCCACCGTTGCCGTCCGGCCTCGTCGTCGCCGGATCGTAGATGGGAATCTGCCGGCCTTGTCCATCGACGAGCCCGCTGAAATCGCCGTTCTTGAAGGGATCGGTCGGCACGGTGATGAGCGCGCCGCCGCTCCCCGCCCGCGAGAAGAACAGCCCAAGGTTCGCGAAGAAGAACGTCTTGTTGCGTCCGTCGTAGAACGGCAGCGTCACCGGTCCGCCGAGTGTGAACCCGCCTTCGTGCTGCTTGTAGTTCGACTTCGCGGCCTGGAAGAACTGACGCGCGTTGAACGCGTCGGAGCCGAAGTGATCGAAAATCGACCCGCTGAACCGGTTCGTTCCCGATTTGATCGTCACGTTGCTGAACCAGATGCCGAACCCGCCGTATTCGGCGTTGAAGCCGTTCGATACGACGCTGAACTCACCCACCTGTTCGAGCGTGGGGCCGACTTCGGCGACCGTGCCGCGCTGGATGAACTGACTCGATCGTCCGCCGTCGATGAAGACTTCGGTGTCGCCGACATTCGCGCCGCTGGCGCGCGGCTGAAACGTCGTGCCGCCGGTGAAGCCGGGGAGGTTCTGCAGGAGGCTGGTGATATCGCGTTTGGTCCCGGTGACGATCGTCGGCAGCTCCTTCACCAGCTTTTCCGTCAGCGCGCTCGACGTACTCGCCGAGACGTCGAGGTTCGACCCTCGCACCACGATCTTTTCGTCGACGCCGACCGGCTGCAGCGTGACGTCTACGCGAATCTGGACGCCAGCCCGCAGCTCGATGCCTTCCGTGACGGCCGGGGCGAAACCTTCTTTGGAGACGATGACGCTGTAGGCGCCGCGAGGCAGGTTGGGGAGGGTGTAGAGCCCCTCGCTGTTGGTGATGATTGCGAGGTTGGTGCCGGTGTCGGCCTGGATGACCTCGACCTTGGCGTTGGGAACGACGGCGCCGCTGCCGTCGGTAATCAGACCTTGGATGGTGCCGCGGTCGGTTTGCGCTTCACTTTTCGTCGCCCCTGCCAGGATGGCCAGCACGCCGGCGACGGCAAGGACGAAGCATTGCACTCGTCTCCCCATATCACTTCTCTCCTTCGACCGGTGCGCGCGGCCGACTCGAATCCGCACTGATGTGTGGAGAGATGTATATGCTTATGACTACAACATGTCAAGTCATCTTAGCCAATAAGACATGGACATGTTGTATACATTTTTGGCGAAGACAGCCTATGCATACCACCTGACAGGCAGATCTGGTCTGTCCCGACGAGGCTAAGCCTGCCGCTCTTTGCACCGCGTAGCAGGATGTGTAGGGCGAGAGGGAGGCGCTAGCTGGCGCGGGTGGAACTGCGAACGACCAGCTGAAAATTGAGGAGCACGTCGCGAGCCGGCATCAGAGGATTCTTCAGCCGGTCGACCATCACGCGGACGGCGGCTTCTCCCAACTGCGCGCATGGCTGATGGATGGTCGTCAGCGGCACGTTCAACAAGCTCGCGTATTTGACGTCGTCGAAGCCCGCCACGCACACATCGCTCGGGACGCGGCGGCCCATGGCCTCCAGCGCCCGCATCACGTGTGCCGCGGTGAAGTCGTTGGAGCACACGATGCCGTCGATCTCGGCGGCCGAGATGACACGATTGATATCCGCAGGATCCGTCGGATCGACGTGATGAATGGAGCCGGCTGTCCACAATCCGGCGTCCTGCATCGCGTCCCGGAAGCCCAGGCTGCGGGCGATACAGCTCGGCGCCGCGTCGTGGCGGCCGACGAACACCACCTGACGGCAGCCCGCGTCCAGGACATGGCGTGTCAACACATACGCAGCGCGGCGGTTGTCGATGCTGACGACATCGTGCGCGCTGCGCCCGGGAAACGGCACGACATCGCGATCGATCAAGACGACGGGAATGCCCGCTTCGATGAACAGCTCCGCGATGCGCTCATTCACCGCGTCCTTTCCGGATGTGTATTCGAGCGGTGCGAAGAAGACGCCTGACACCTTCTTGGCGATCCACTGGCCGCAGGATTCGTAGGCATGCCGTTCGACGTCGCGCGAGTGGGTCGGCGACTTGCCCCAGAGCAGCACGTGGGGCTGGTCCAGGGTCACTTCGGCCATCCCCCGGCAGATTGGCTCGAAAATCTCGGTCAGCCCGAGTTCGGGGATGAGCAGCCCGAACGTGTAGCCAGTATCAGCGACGCTGCTGACAAAACTGCCCGAACCGGCCCGCCGGTCAATGTGCCCGCCAAGCTGGAGCTCACGCAGCGCGCGGTTGACCGTGAGGCGGGATGCCCCGAATTTCCGGCCTAATTCCACCTCGCTCGGCAGCCGTTGCCCCCGCTGATACGCGCCAGAATCGATGCCAGCCTTCATCGCATCGTAGATCTGCCGGTATTTGGGAGCTTCACCCTGTTCAGCGCGCACCGACGGATCATACAGCAATCTCCCCTGATTCGAGCCTGCTGCCTGTTTGAGCCGTCTCATGAGCTAGACAGACCAACAAAGCAGACTTGACAGGTTATGCCATGCTGACATTAGAATTCGCGCCGACCTGATATCTAGACCCGCGCTTGAATCCCATCGGAAACTTTCGGCGTTCGAGGGTGAAGTGGTCAGACGAGGTATATCCCATGCAGATGCTACTTGGCGGCAAACGTGTCGACGCCGCCTCCGGAGAGCACTACACCATCAGCAATCCGGCGACAGGTGACGCGATTGACACGGTGCCCCGCGGTGGAACCGAGGACGTCCGGAAGGCCCTGGAATTCGCTCGCTGTGGCCGTGAGATCATGGCCGCCCTGCCCGCCCATCGCCGCAGCGACATCCTGAAGAAGACCGCGGATCTGATCGGCGCCGAGCACGAGGCGCTCAGCCAGTTGCTCACCCGCGAGAACGGCAAGACGATCCGCCAGTGCCGCGCGGAGATGACGACCACGCAGCGCCTGTTCGTGGATTTCGCGGAGGAAGCGAAGCGTATTCGCGGCAACTACCTGCCGATGGATGGCGTACCCGGCCTGGAACGGATGGTCGCGTACACCGTGCGCCAGCCGGTCGGCATCGTCGTGGGGATCATCCCGTTCAACTATCCCGCGGAGCTCTTCGCTCACAAGATTCCCGGCGCGCTCGCCGCAGGCGCCGCGGTGATCGTCAAGCTGCCCGAGCAGTGCCCGCTCACTGTGCTCCGCATCGGCGAGCTGATGTTCGAGGCGGGGTTGCCGCCCGAAGGGATGCAGATGCTCACCGGCTTCCCGAAGGATCTCGGCGACGAGCTGGTGACGAGCCCGGATGTGCGCCTGATCAGTTTCACGGGCAGCGCCGTCGCGGCACGCATGATTGCCGGGAAGGCGGCGCCCACGCTGAAACGCCTGGCATTCGAGCTGGGCGGCACAGACGCGATGATCGTGCTCGAGGATGCCGATCTGCCGGCGGCGGCGGAGGCTGTCGTGCAGGGACGTCTGACCAACGGCGCAGGCCAGATCTGCTGCGCGGTCAAGCGCGTGCTGGTGCAAGAGTCGGTGTACGACGAGTTCCTCGATCTGCTTCTGAAGCGAATGGCGTCGATCAAGATGGGCGATCCTTCGAGCGAGGACACGGACCTCGGTCCGTTGATCACGTCGCAGGCCGCCGAACTCGCGGACAAACAGGTGCAGCAGTCCATCGCCATGGGTGCGCGTTGTCTCACTGGCGGCAAGCGCGTCAACGCGACCTACTATGAGCCGACCGTGCTCGTCGACGTGACGCCGGACATGCCGGTGATGAAGGACGAGGTCTTCGCTCCAGTAGCCCCGGTCTGCTCGTTCTCCGACATCGACGCCGCGGTCCGGATGGCCAACGATTCCGACTACGGCTTGCAGTCGACCGTCTTCTCGTCGAACATCCAGAACGCCCTGAGGGTCGCGCACAGACTGGAAGTCGGAGGGGTCGTGATCAACGGCACCGGCGCCTTCCGTCCTGGTAACGTGCCCTTCGGCGGCGCCAAGCAGAGCGGCATCGGCCGTGAGAGCATCGTGGACACGGTGCTCGAAATGACCGAAGAAAAGACCATCGTCATCAACAACGCGCTCTGAGGTCACACGTGGACTGGATGGCCCTGATTGCCGCGTTCGGAGGCGGCTTGTTCGGCGCGGCGCTCGGGGCCGTTCCGGTCTTCATCTTCACCGGCGTGCTCGCGCTGCTCGGCGTCGCGGCCGCGGCGAGCGGACATCTCGAACTGCTGCAGGTCGCCTTCGGTCCGGTGCTCGGTCCGCACGTCTCGTTCGGAGGCGGCGTTGCGGCGGCGGCGTACGCCGGATCGCGCGGCGTCCTCAAGACCGGCCGCGACATCGGTTCGCCGCTGATGGGCGTCGGGCGCATGGACGTGCTGCTGGTCGGCGGCGCCTTTGGCAGTCTCGGCTACGCGCTGAACGCCGCGTTGGTCGCGACGGGAGCGGCGGCGTGGACAGACTCGGTGGCGGTCACCGTGGTCATCACCGGCATCGCCGCGCGCTACATGTTCGGCCACGGCGGGCTGATGGGACGCTTGCCGGCGCCACCCGCGCGGCGCTTCCGTCCCACCGATTCAGCAACCTGGCTGCCCTGGCAACAAGACTGGCAGCATGTACTCGTCATCGGCGCTGGCGTCGGCCTGGTCTCCGCCTATCTGACGGGCGCGAGCGGACTGCAAGCCGGCCGGGAGACGCTCGGTTTTGCGATCTCCACTGTGTCGCTCGTGTTCCTGGTGATGGGCAACAAGATCCCGGTCACGCATCACATCTCGTTGACCGCGGCACTCGCGGTCATCCATGGCGGCGGGCTCATCACGGGCGCGGTCACCGGTGTGCTCGGGGCGGTGCTCGGGGAAGTCGCGTCGCGCACCACCTTGATCCATGGCGACACGCATATCGATCCTCCTGCCGTAGCGATTGGCCTCGTCGCCACGATCCTGCTCACGATGCGAGCGGCCGGTGTCACTGTGCCTCCCTTCTAAGTAGACCAACGCGTCAAGGCGCCGCCGCGGCGAGAGTGCGTACGTGAAGAACCAGGTGCAGTAGATCACTTAGGTCGACCGGCTGTCAGGAGGCGGTCTCCGCGATCTCGAGGCGCTGCTGGACGGCCGCCTTACCGGACTGTTCGGCGGCGTTCCAGCTCCTCCCGTTCCTCGACCCGATCGACGGCGCCGATGCCGACTCCGATCCGTGCGATCACACGCTGGTCGATGCGGGTCTGGGCACGTGGGCCGATGTCCAGGCCCTTGGCG
>JGI10216J12902_101908970_pt1 | contig 11144 bp, 11 predicted proteins | sample KanNatreferecore_FD_12902 | JGI IMG/M metagenome (IMG submission 12902)
AATGCAATCGAGGGCGCGCGCAACAGCAGCCATAGCATCGGCGGGAACCACGCCAGCAGCAGGATGTAGAGCGGCAGGATGTCCATGTTGACCGGCTTGAACTTCAGAATCAGCGCCTGAAAAATCGTCACGTCCGGATTTTTAAGAAAATCGAGGACGCCCATTTCTTCGGTGTAGAGCGGATTGTCGAAACTGTTCGCGACGTATGCGATTTCGGCAAGATAGATCGCCAGCAAAAAAACGTGCGCCACATAGATTTGCCACGCGCGCTTGAGCACACGCGCGGACGCAACAATGAACCCGTGCTGCCGCATTGCGCGGCCATAGACGAAGGCAGCCGTGTAGCCCGAGATGAAGACGAAAATCTCGGTCGCGTCGCTGAAGCCATAATTTCGGATTGTGGCCCAGTTTACCGCATTGGACGGAATGTGATCGAGAAAGATCAGCCAGAGGGCGAGTCCGCGGAACAAATCAAGCCGGAGATCACGTTCGGTCGAAACCGGGGCCATGTGCGGCTTTTCTTTCGTACAGTCTTTCGGCCATAATCCCGGGCATCAAGCGAATGGCAAGCCCCGGTGATGTAGCTTGTGCGGCATTTAGATGTACCGTGCCGTAACACGCAAGATTGAAGTCACAGTGACGCCACGTTTCCTTTCGGAACGGTCGTCGCCCGCGAACAGTTATTTCTTCTGGGCCTACACCATCAACATCACGAACCTCGGCGATGAAACCGTTCAGCTCAAAACGCGCCATTGGCGCATCACCGACGCAAGCGGTCGCTTGCAGGAAGTGAAAGGCCCCGGTGTCGTCGGCGAAGAACCCACTTTGAAGGCAGGTGAATCGTTCGAATACACCAGCGGCGTGCCGCTCCCGACACCTTCGGGCTTCATGGCCGGCAGCTATGGCATGGTCTCGGAGACAGGAGAACATTTCGACATAGAGGTTCCCGCTTTCTCCCTCGACTCGTCCTACGCCGAGCGCACCATCAATTAGAATCTCCGACCTCGCCCGGCGCAAACTGATAATTCGCGCTACAAAATTCGCAGGTGACGGAAATCTTGCCGTCCTCGACCATATGGTTGCGATCAGTCTGCGAAAAGCTCTTGAGCATTGCCTCGACATTATCGCGCGAGCACGAGCATTCCGCGCGCAACGGATTGGCACGGAATACACGCACCCCCGGCTCGTGGAAAAGGCGGTAAACCAGCTGCTCGCTGGAAACCGACGGATCGATCAACTCAAGATCCTCGACAGTCGAAATGAGGGCCCGGCCTTCCACCCAGGCATCGTCCTCTTCGACGCTGTGCGGCTCGACGCCATCGGGCGCATCCCCGGGATCAAGATCGGCAACACGCGCACGCTCGGCAGCCTTGGGCAGGAATTGCAGCATGATGCCGCCAGCACGCCAACGATGGGTCGCGCCTCCGGGTTCCGGGCGCAGTTCCTCGGCGACCGCAAGGCGCACCCGGGTCGGATTCTGTTCGGAGCGCAGAAAATATTCGTGCGCCACATCTTCGAGGGTGCCGCCATCAAGCGCGACTAAGCCCTGATACCGATTCATGTCAGGCCCCTGGTCAATCGTCATTGCAAGATGCCCCTTGCCCAGCAGTTCGCCCCCACTCGCCTGGCCTGACGCCATGGCGGCAGCCACGCGACTCTTATCGAAACGCGCGCAGGCGCGCACCTTGTCCGGTGCCGTAAAGTCAACCACCAGCATGCGAATCGGACCGTCGCTTTGCGTTTGCAATATGAACCGCCCATCGATCTTCAACGCGGTGCCTAGCATCGCCGTCAGCACCACTGCTTCGCCAAGGAGCTTGGCGACCGGCTGCGGATAGGCGTGGCGCCCAAGTATTTCGTCTACCGCGGGACCAAGCCGTACGATTCGCCCGCGCAGATCAAGCTTGGCCACTTCAAACGGCATCACGATATCGTCGGCGGCGGTAGCCGACGGCGCACGGGAAGGAATGACAATTTGGGGATCGGTCATGGTGGGTTCGGTCATGCGCTCTATGTAGAATGCAATGCTCGAAAAGCGAGCCCTGTGTTTTTCTGTCATTGCCGGGCGCTTCCGGCCATCACCGTCTTACTGGAACTCGCACCCCGCGAAGTCGTGAATGCCCGGCGCGAGGCCCCGCCTGACGATCAGCGGGCTCCAAATCGCGTCTCAGGCGTCGACGTGCATGCACCAGGCAAGCAGACCTTTTTGGGCGTGCAGCCGGTTCTCGGCTTCATCGAAAACAACGGACTGCGGCCCGTCGATGACTTCGTCGGTGACCTCCTCGCCTCGATGCGCGGGCAGACAATGCATGAACAGCGCGTCGGGCTTGGCCTTCGCCATCAGGCTCGCGTTAACCTGATAGCGTTTGAGAATGTTGTGCCGGTGTTTGCCGTTGCGATCGCCCATCGACACCCAGGTATCGGTGACCACGCAGTCTGCATCACGAACGGCAGCTTCGGGATCATCTCCGATCATGATTGCCGCGCCGGACGACTTGAGCCATTCCATCAGCCATTTCTTCGGCCGCAACTCTGCCGGCGTCGCCACCCGCAGCTGGAAGTCGAAACGTTCAGCTGCATGCATCCAGCTTGCGAGGACGTTATTGGCATCGCCGCTCCAGGCCACCGTGCGTCCACGGATCGGCCCTCGTTTTTCCTCGTATGTCATCACGTCGGCCAAGACCTGACATGGATGCGAGCGCCGTGTCAGACCGTTGATCACCGGAATGGTGGCATGGCGCACGAGCTCGGCGACTGCCTCATGGTCGAGGATGCGGATCATAATTGCATCGACATATCTCGACAGTACCCGCGCGGTATCGGCTAGCGTTTCACCGCGTCCCAATTGCATTTCCTGCGCGGTGAGAAGGATGACCTCCCCGCCGAGCTGTCGCATGGCGACATCGAACGATACCCGGGTCCGCGTCGATGGCTTGTCGAACACCATCGCCAGTGTTTTTCCGGCAAGAGGGACGCTATTTGTGCCGCGAGCGCGCTCGCGCTTCATGGCTCGGCTCGTGTCGATCAGATGGCCCAGGATCGGCTTGGGGATATCGATCAGATCGAGAAAATGCCTGACGCCGTTCGTGCTCATGACGCCACCTTGGCCGCGCGCGCATGCGTCTGAGCAAGCTTTGCACAGGCGCGATCGATGCATCCCACCGCCTGCGTGATCTCCTTCTCGCCAATAATGAGCGGCGGCAGCAGCCGAACCACGTTGTCGCCCGCGGCAACCGTAATCATTTTCTCGGCGCGCAACTGGTCCACCATCTCCGACGCCTGCGGAATCATGCGCAGGCCGATCAACAGGCCTTCGCCGCGCACTTCGGCGATGACCAACGAATGGCGATCCTTGAGCTCGGCCAGCCGCTGCTTGAGCAGCAAGGCATTCTTGCGCATGCGTTCAAGAAAACCGGGAGCCATCACCACATCGAGGACCGCATTGCCGACCGCCATTGCCAGCGGATTGCCGCCAAAGGTCGAGCCATGCGTGCCGACGGTCATCCCTTTTGAGGCTTCCGTGGTCGCAAGGCACGCGCCAATCGGAAATCCGCCGCCGAGCGCTTTTGCGAGGGCCATGACGTCCGGTTTCACGCCGCTGCGCTGGTAGGCAAACATTTCGCCGGTTCTGGCGATGCCTGTCTGAACCTCATCGAACATCAGCAGCAGCCCGTGCTGGTCGCAAAGCTGCCGCAGGGCGCGCAGAAAAGTTGGCGGCGCGGCGCGCACTCCGCCTTCGCCCTGTATCGGCTCAATGAGTATCGCCGCTGTAGCGGGGCCAATTGCACGCTTGACTGCGTCGAGGTCGCCGAACGGCACCTGGTTAAAACCGTCGACCGGCGGCCCGAAGCCTTCGAGATATTTCTTGTTACCGGTGGCAGCAATCGTCGTCAGCGTGCGGCCGTGGAAGGCGCCTCCGAAGGTAATGATGCGGTAGCGCTCGGGTTTGCCTGAAGCCGATTGGTATTTGCGAGCGATCTTGATCGCGCATTCCAGGGCTTCGGCGCCTGAGTTCTGAAAAAATACCGTATCGGCGAAGCTCGCCGCACACAGCCTGTCCGCCAGCTTTTCGCCTTCCGGTATCCGATAAAGGTTGGAGACGTGCCAGACCTTCTGCGCTTGGTCGGTCAAGGCCTGAACCAGTTGCGGATGGGCGTGCCCAAGCGCATTGACCGCAACACCTGACGTAAAATCGAGATAGCGCTCGCCGTCAGCCGTGAATAGCCAGGCGCCCTCGCCCCGCTCGAAAGCGAGATCGACCCGCGCATAAGTTGGCAATAGATGCGAGCTCACGACCAGCGTCTTCCATAGTCCAGTTCGCCGGCGCATGACTTTGCCCGAAAACCGGGCTTTTCGGGGCCATGCGCGACCCGAAAAGAAATGTGCCGCCTCGCCGGGCGGCACTTTTTTCATTGTATTGCCGGCCCCCGCCCTGTCAACACAACCTGAGCGATCCGACTCAATTGTGCCGCAAGGCCCGATTCTAAAGGAAAACCTGTTAGTACCCAGTAACGGAGGCTTGCAACGACTTGCAGGAGAGTCACTGCCTATTGTAGCTTCCTGAACAGATAGTACGACATCTCGTGCTATCGAAGCGATTTCTGTCCATCCCTGACGCGTTTGCGTCTGGCGCTCGTCCGGCGTCCGACGACGGGGTTGGATTCATCCAAGGCCTTGAAGCCTGAGGAGAAAATACAATGGGCTGGACGGACGAGAGGGTCGAGCTCCTGAAGAAACTATGGGCGGACGGATTATCTGCCAGCCAGATCGCGGCCGAACTCGGGGGGATCACCCGTAACGCGGTTATCGGCAAGGTTCACCGTCTAGGACTTTCCGGCCGTGCCAAGAGCCCTTCCTCGGCAGCGCCACGGCCACGCAAAGCCCGCTCTTCCGGACACATGATGCGTGTTCCAAGGCCGTCGATGCGCGGCAATACCGCGCTTGCCTATGACTATGACCTCGAGCCGGAACCGGAGTTGATTGAAATTCCGGTCGAACAGCGCAAGACCCTTCTGCAGTTGACGGAGAAGACCTGCCGTTGGCCGGTGGGTGATCCCGGCAGCGGGGACTTCTTCTTCTGCGGCGGCGAAACAGCGAACGAATTGCCGTATTGCTCTTATCACTGCCGCGTCGCTTATCAGCCGATGAGCGAGCGCCGAAGGGACAAGAGACCATTCAAAAACTGACAGCGCGCAATCTTGCGAGGCACTGCGACGCTGTGGGCTGTTAAGGCGAATGATTGCCTGTCAGGTCGACATCTGAGTAAGCAACTACATCCTCTCAAGCGCCGCGTAGACCTTCTTTCGGGTATTGCCGACCCGCTTGATAACCTTGCGGACCGCATCCGCGCTCACACCGTACTTTCTTGCAACATAATAAACTTCGTACGGCTCTTTTCCCGAGATTCTTGAACGATCCGATTTTCCGCGCTTCTTCTTACTGTCGGCCATTAGCACTCTCCTCTGCCTCGATCCGCATCAGCGCATAACGAACCGCCAACATATCATCATTTCATCATTCGATCAGCCGGTCGGCAAGTCCGAGCAGCTGCGACGGTATCGTGAGGCCAAGCGCTTTGGCGGTCTTGAGGTTTACTGTGAAGCTAAACTTGGTGGGTTGCTCGATCGGCAGAGTCCCAGGCTTGGCGCCTTTCAGGATCTTGTCGACGTAACCTGCCGCGCGCCGATGCATGTCTTCGTAGCTGGGGCCATATGACAACAGACCGCCAGCCTCCACCAGCTCCTCATAGGCATTCACACTCGGCAATCGCTGCTCGGCCGCAAAATCTATTATGCGCTGGCGATTATGCAGGAAGACCCGGTCCGCCAAAATGAAGAGCGCGTCCGGCCGTTCCTGGCGAACTGTAGCGAAGGCGCCATCGAGATCTTCGGACGTGCGGATGTCGAGCGCTTGCAGCTTGATGCCGAGCGTTTGTGCGGCAACGCCAGCCTGGCGCACCGATGCAACGTGAAAAGGATTGAGCGAATTGAAGAGCATGGCGACCTGCGAGAGCGCAGGAACGACTTCGCGCAAAAGCTGGAGTCGCTTGCCCTCAAGGTCAGGAGCAATCGAGCAGCCCCGTGAGGTTACCTTCGGGTCGTGCCAGGTTCTTTACGAGACCGGTACCGACCGGATCGCCGACCGCGACCATGACGAGGGGTATCCTGTTCGTCTTCTCTTTCACCGCAAGCGCCGCTGGCGTTCCGGCGGTAACGATCACGTCTACCTTCGCCGCGATAAAATCGTTCACCAGCGCAGGAAACCGTTCGTATTTTCCTTCCGCCCAGAGATAGTCGATAACGATATTGCGCCCCCCTCGTAGCCGAGTTCGCGCAGACCTTCGCGAAACGAATTGACGAGATTGACCTCGAGCGCGGCAGTGGAATTGCCCATGAACCCGATGCGGGGAATTTTCTGCTGTGCTCGCACGCTGAGCGGCCAGCCGACCGCTGTGCCGGCAAGAAGCCTGGACCTCGCGTCGTCTCACTGACCACCTCTCCTAGAGTGAAATAAGGCGAGGCTCACGCGTCGAGATCATGCGGCTCCTGCGACGCGCGTATCGATTTCGTTGCGAAGCATTACAAAGTCTATTGGCTTGGTAAAAAGCGCCTCGGCGCCACCCTCCAGCGCCTTGCGCTTCGTCTCCGCATCGCCATCATGATAACCGGAACATCGGGACGTGCCGCTTTGGCTTTCGGCAACAATTCGAGGCCCGTCATTCCCGGCATGTTGATGTCCGACAGGATCAATATCAACGACGCGGTCCTGGCATCGGTTATGCACTGCAGGGCTGCGTCAGCCGACTGGACAAACTCCATGATGAAGCGGCCCACGCGAAGGTCGCGCCGGAACTGCTGGCGAAACAGCATTTCAACATCGGGTTCGTCGTCGACCACGAGAATAAGGACGGTCACGCTCGTGCTCCTGATTTGCCTAGGGAAGCCGCGGTTCGGGGAAGAACGATCCTGAATTCCGTGAATTCGCCGGGCTGCGTATCCACCTCGATAGAGCCGGCGTGCTGCTTGACGATGATATCGTGGCTAATGGAAAGGCCAAGCCCTGTCCCTTCTCCCGCCGGCTTTGTTGTGAAGAACGGGTTGAACATCTTGTCCTTCACCTCGGGTGGAATGCCGGTGCCATTGTCGCGAATGCGGATCTCGACGCGGTCGCCGAGATTCCTGGTGGCCGCGGCGAGAGTTGGCTCATAGGTATTGTCGCCACCTTGGTCCTTGCGTTTTGTTGCCGCGTAGAAGCCATTTGAAATGACGTTCAGCAGGACCCGCGTGATTTCCTGAGGGAAAAGATCGACCTCGCCGGCAGTTGGATCGAAGGACCGATTCAGAGTGATATTGAACCCCTGCTTCTCGGCTCTGGCGCCGTGATAGGCCAGGTTAAGGCTTTCCTCCACGACAGCGTTGATGTCGACAGGACGATGCTCGCCCGAGCCACTGCGTGAATGCAGGAGCATGTTCTTCACGATGGAGTCGGCACGCTTGCCATGCTGTACGACCTTGTCGAGATTGCCCTGCAGCATGTCCGCAATCTCTCCGATTTCGCTTCGCAGCTTGTCGCCAAGCTTGGCTTCTGCAAGTGCCTGCCGCAGCTCCTCGATCAGTTCGACCGAAACCGAAGAGAAATTATTGACGAAGTTAAGCGGGTTTTTGATTTCATGGGCAATGCCGGCAGTGAGCTGGCCCAGCGAAGCGAGCTTCTCGGTCTGAACGAGCCGGTCCTGCGCGGTGCGCAGCTCTTCCAGCGACCGGCCGAGTTCGCGCGTGCGCTCCTCGACGCTCTCAAACAGACGAACATTTTCGATCGCGATCGCGGCCTGGTCGGCAAACGTCGTGACCAGCTCGATCTGTTTGTCGGTGAATGGATTTACGGCGTGACGCGTCAAGGCCAGCACACCGATCGGCGTTCCCTCACGCAACATGGGAACGCTGAGAATGGTGCGGAAATCACCGAATTTCTGCCCCTCGACGAACGTATAGTCGGGATCCGCCTTGACGTCCGGAATATGAACAACCTTGCCCTCAAGCAGGGCTCGTCCCGTCGCCGTTCCGCGTTCTGGTTTGACCGGCAAATCTTTCACCAGTTCCTTGAATTCCTCCGAAAAGCCGTAAGTCGCGGCGCGGACAAATGCTCCGCCCTGTTCCCTGGCGATAGTCCCTTGGTCGGCCTCGCAAAGCCGGGCGGCCGCCTCCACTAACGCCTGAAGCACGGTCTGAAGATCGAACGTCGAGCGGCTGATCACCTTCAGCACATCGGCAGTCGCGGTCTGCTGTTGCAGCGTCTCCCGCAGCTCGCTGAGCAGGCGCGTGTTCTCGATTGCAATGACTGCCTGGGCAGCAAAATTTTGCACCAGTTCGATTTGCTTGTCGGTGAACGGCCGGACCTCCTGGCGATACATATTGATCGCGCCGATAATCTCGCCCTCTTTCAACATCGGCACTGCCAGAAAAGTCCGCGCTCCGCCGACTTCGACAAGGGAGACGATGCGTGGGTCTCTCGCCAGGTATGACTCATCGGTTCGCAAATCGCGCAAATGGATAACCTGTCCGGTCTTGACGAGCCGGCTCAGCGGGACTTGCGGATGGGCGCGTAAATCGAGCTCGGGATTCTGCCGCCACGAGTCGGCGTAGCTTTCCTTGCTGTGGACCGCCACCACTCGAAATGCAAGTCCGTCACGTAGAAACAGGTTGCCATAGGTGGCTTCGCAGATGCGGGTCGCATTGGCCAACATGGCATTGAAGACCGGCTCGAGGTTTCCATGTGAACTTGAGATGACCTTGAGCACCTCAGAGGTTGCCGTCTGCTGCTCCAGAGCTTCGCGAAGCTCGTGGGTCCTCAGTTCGACTTTCTTTTCCAGGTCTGCATACGAGTCCTGCAATCGGCCGGCCATCTCGTTGAACTGATCGGCAAGCGCCTCCAACTCGTCGCCGGACTTGATCGAGATGCGCTGGGAGAGATCGCCGCCGCCGATTCGGGCAGCGCCGGTCCGCAAGGCCTGGATCGGCACGACCATCCTTCGCGCGAGGAATATGCCCGCGAGAGCCGCGAGACAGAGCGCGCCGATGAGCACCAGGGCGGTACGCTGTATCGAGGCTATGAGTGGCTGATAGGCCTCATCCACGGGTAGCTCGACAAACACGGTCCAGCCGAGCGGCGCGACCGGCGCAAAAGCGGTCAGAACTTTGCGACCCTGGATGTCGATGGCAGTCTCAATGTCCTCAGGTGAGCCGCCCTTCTCCAGGCGCTGTGCGGCCTGCACCTGCGCGAGGCGTGTCATGTCGGTGTTGCGCAGAACCAGACTGATATCCGGATGCGAGATCAGCCGGCCTTGCGCGTCGACCACATAGGCCTGGCCGCGTTCGCCCACCTTGATCTTCGAGACCACGTCCCAGATGAGCTTGAGATTGACTTCTGCGATGCTGACGCCGGCGTCGCGTCGCGTGCCGGCGAGCGAGAGCGTCATGTATGGCTCGGACTCGCGGCGGAAATAGACCGGGCCATAATAGATCTTGTTTTTCACCGCTTCGGTGAATTTGGGCTCCTTCGAAAGATCAATGCCGCTGCCGACCACATCCATTGCCAGGCGCGACACGCGCAATTGCTCCTTGCCGCTTGCATCCACCTGCGAAAGCTCAGTGATCGCCGGAACCTGCCGCAACAGACGCAACGCGTCGAACCGGCGTTGCTCGGTCGTGGCGGCGGACCAGAGCAACTGAGTGGTCCAGCCCACCTGGCTTTCGATTTCCTTGATGAACTGCCCTATCTTCGCGGCCGCCGCTTCGGCCTGTTCATGCTGAATCCGGATCAGCGCTTCCTTGTTTTCGCGATAAGAGCCCCAGATTTCGAAAATGCCGTTGGTCAGCAACGCCAGGCAAACCACCGCGACAAAGAGACCGGCGTATTTCAGGAATAAATAGCTGCGCAATTTTTTCAGAAACGTGCCGTGAAGTTGCCGCGACTCCGCGGCCGGGAATGCGCTCAAGGGGGCTTGTTCTGCGTGATCGGTCATCCGGCCACCTCGGCGGCGCGAGTGGAGCAGCTGGCGCGGTCGCCCTGCCTGCATGACGTACCGGGCCAGGCGAAACCCGCAGTAATCGCTTTGATGAAATCAGGTCGCCGCACGCACCCACCCCTGTTGCCGACAACAAGCCCAACTATGGCTCAAAACATATCAGAACGGGGGGCGGCAGAAAGAGATGCGATAGCCCGGGATTTGCCGAAATTGCGGCGATATCAGTGGTTGTGAGCCCGGAAACCTCAGTTCATGCGGCCGAAACGGTCGTCGAGCGCGTAGCCCGCCCCGCGTACGGTGCGGATAGGGTCAGCCATATGGCCGCGATTGATCGCCTTGCGCAGACGACCGACATGGACGTCAACGGTTCGTTCGTCGATGTAGATATCGGAGCCCCAAACACCGTCGAGCAGTTGCTCCCGCGAGAACACCCGGCCCGGCCGCTCCATCAAGAATTCCAGTAGGCGATATTCGGTGGGTCCGAGATCGACCGGGCGTCCGTTGCGCGACACCCGCTTCTTTTCCCGGTCCAGTTCCAGATCGCCGATGCTGAGCACGGTCGCGACGCGCTCCGGATTAGCGCGGCGCAGCAGCGCCCGCACCCGCGCCAGCAGTTCCGGGACTGAGAACGGCTTCACGATGTAATCGTCAGCACCGGTGGCGAGCCCGCGCACTTTCTCACTCTCCTCGCCGCGCGCCGTCAACATGATGACCGGCAATTGCCGGGTCTCCGGGCGCGCGCGCAGGCGACGACACAATTCGATTCCGGAAAGACCAGGCAACATCCAGTCCAACACCACGAGATCGGGGGTGCTTTCTTTCAGCCGGGTGTCGGCTTCGTCGCCGCGCGCTGACGTTTCAACCTCGTAGCCCTCCGCCTCAAGGTTGTAGCGGAGCAGCATGGTGAGCGGCTCTTCGTCCTCGACAATCAGAATTCGTGCGTTCATGCAGAGATCCGTTGTTGCTAGCCGGCAGTGCGCAACGCAGCGATGGTCGTGGTGTCGCCCTTTGGCCGCTGATCGACTATTGGATGTCCTTCGATAATGTAATGCACAGTTTCCGCAATGTTCGTCGCATGGTCGCCCATGCGCTCGATGTTCTTGGCGCAGAACATCAGATG
>JGI10216J12902_101389863_pt1 | contig 11140 bp, 1 predicted proteins | sample KanNatreferecore_FD_12902 | JGI IMG/M metagenome (IMG submission 12902)
AAGTGGAGGCGTTGCTTCCAGATTCTCTTTTGGCGGCTCCGTTGCCGGCGTTGCGGGCTTGATCCCGATAAATACCGGTTGCAACATCCGTGTCAGTCCCCAAGTCAGGAGACCGGAAGAGATGCTGGAGACGATATATTGATCTTCAATCGAGCGCATGTTCTCCGGCGTCGCGTCGATACCCGTCTTGAAATATTTATCGCGTTGCGTGGGGAAACCGCAACGCAGCAAAACCGCAGTACTGCCGGGGCCATCGGAAGCGCAGCCGTTTCCGGTGATCGCGCCGGAGAAAAGAAATCCGGTCAAGCCGAGCACTCCGGAAGCGGCGCTCGTCAACCAGAAGCGCAAGCGATTTTCATCGCTGACGTCTCCGGCGATACCAGTGGCGTCTAAAAGGGAAAGCCCCATTTCGAATCCCTGCAGTGCTAAATTTATGCGACCCGCTCGGCCGCTGAAGTCGGTGACGGAACCTGGATTGGCCAGAAATTCAGTAAGCGTTTGACCGTAAGGTGGATCGGATTTTGCGGTAGCGGCCCGGTAAATATTGTAACCCAGCATGGCGACGTCACCGCCGAGAGTCATGGCGCGCAAAATCCAGGAGTCGTCGCGCTTCCAAATTTCTCCGCGCAATTGGGCATTGCTTGCCATGGCATACCCGTCCAACAGACTGTAAAAAGTCAGACCCAAGGCGATCGTGTCGAACTGGCTCATGCTATTTTCAAGTCCCAAGGGCCAGAAGGTTCCCATCAGAACGGCGGTATTGGCCAAACCCGGGATGCTTTCGCGGCGATTGAGATTGATCGCCTTCGACGTCCACAGCTTGACGACCTTGGGCGCACCTTCCCCGGGACGGAACGGTTTTTTTAAGTCCTCCACCGTGCTCCGCTCCGGAGTACCGTTCCAATAGATGCGTCCATTGAGCGCAAACCAACGAATCGTGCTAGGGGCGAAGAGCGAACTCGAAACCGCGAGCGGCCGCGCTTCCGCGCTGACTCCATCGAGCGTCGAGAACAAATTCGTGTCATTGCCGAGGGTAATGTAGGTTTCTTGATTATTGAGCAGATGGTTGAATCCCAGCTCGAAATAATTTCCCAGCCTAAAATTCAAGTCGCTCTGCGACCATAAATGCAGGCGAACCAAGGGACCTGGCGCGGCAATCCCAAGGTCTTGACCGGCATAACTGGCGAGGCCCGTCAGTTCTAAGCCTAGGCCCGCGCGCTCGTGGGATTCGGAGTAGGGGTTGACCAAGCCGAAATCAAATCCGGCCCGGTAACCATAGGCGGCATCACCATCCTTTCCGGGAACGCCTCTCGCCTCGAAAAATCCGGCGTTCAATCGCGCGGTTCCCACCCAGGTTCCCATCGGAAATTCCAGGGTAGGGCGGACAGTGAGGTGGTTTTTTTCCGCCGCGAAACCGGAGAGCGGAATGCCGATGAAATCCAATGTCTCCAAGGCGGCGCTGTCGTTGTGCAGTTCCAAGCCGAACGACCAATTTTTCTTGGGATCGATATAGGCGTCGCCCGCGGGTTTAGCATCGGCTTTCTCTAGCGGAGGCAACATTTGCTCGACTGCCGCTGCCTGCTCTTTATTGGATTCCGTCTCGAAATAGCCCAAAATACGGCGCAAACTTGCAAGGACGACGGCATTCAAGGGATCGTCGTTGAATTTGGGATCTTCAATCCATTGTTTTAAAAATAGATTCAGCTTTTCGGCGGGTAACGAAGAATCGTGCCTAAAACAGCGACCCATATAATCGATCAGGTCGACGATTTTTGGATGGCTCAGCCGATAATCGCGATCGCTGTTCCATCGCTTGACGAAATGTTCCGGGTCTGGGGCATTCGATGGATCATTCAAAAACGATTCATAGCGGAGGAAGTAATTACGTTCCCCGTCGGGGGTAAGATCACCCTCAGGGGTAAAATTGTCATCGGATAATTTCTCGGCGTACACGGACCTTCTAGTTTTAATGGGTGGGCTCATGATGGTGATTCCTTCTCGAATTTGAATTTGATTGGGGAATATCGGCGATCATTCTTGAGTCGCCTCCTCGAGCATTTCCTGAAGCGCGGCCAAACCGCCAAGCCTTGTTGCAGAGCGCAAGCGCGGCAGGAAATCGTCGCTCTTGATGATTTCGCCGTTGAAAGTGACTAGATTGGAAAAATGCGGGGAATTGATGAGGCCTTGGATGCTATCGGGATGAATGTAATTGAAAATGCCGATCCGGCAATAGTTAATTGGCTGGGTAATGTAGGAAATCCTTAAGTCGGTCAATTGCTGCAGCGACGTCGCTTCCGCAAGCACCGCAACGCTCCAGTCGTCAAAGGCATTTCCGCCCAATAACTTTAAATGCGCTAGGTTATTCTGAGTACTTCCTAGTTTGGCGATTTCGGAAACGTCGATTCGGATGTCCTTCAGGCTGAGGTGGGATATTTTCCGGAACCAGCCTTGATCGACGCATTTCGCGATAAATCCGTTCGTCCGATTCCACCAAATGTCCTTTCGCGGCATCGGCGCCATATCCGGATTGATCGTAACGCCGCGCAAGAATAAGCCGAACTCGCTGGAAAATATTTCCGACAAAGATTCGACCAAGCTTGTCTCTGGTGCTTCATTGAGGGAAGTGATCCTCAAGCTGAAGCCGATGCCAGGCGCAAATTCCAAAAACGAGTTTACGCCTGGAAAGCGTCGTTGCAGGATCTCGTGGATATTTCGCTGGATTTGGGTTAGCTCCGAATCAATTTCCATAATTGAAAATAAAGCATCGTATTCCCGCGCCAGGCTTTGCCGCGCCATCGTCAAGGAAATCAGCTTGCCTCGCGGGTCTCCGTTCGCTTCGAAGCAGTCGGCAGCCACGGCCCAAACATCACCCTCTTGGCCTTTTGATTGCGCGTCACGCAGCTCTTGATCGAGTTTGTCTAGCTCGGGATTGCTGATGATCCGACTTTCAATCGCCGTCGGTCTTGGTTTTGAGAATACAAGCGTAGGTACGTCGTCCTCGTCTAAGTCGGAGCTATCGGTGAGCGGCCCGGCCCCGTCAGTTCCCATCGCCGTCCAGAGAGGCGCAAGCAGCGGATTGCGAAGCAAGCTAAGGCCGGAACGGGCCTCTTCACGAGTTAGAGCTGGGTTCTTGCGGACGGAATGACTGGAGAAGAAAGTTTCTACCCATTTTACGGCATCGTGAATCCAAGGCCGCTGAATCAGGATTGCACTCAGTGACAGCAGCATAGCGGCCAAGGGCGTGATCGCGCTGCCGGAGGAAACATGTCCTTGGAAAAAAGTTTCCAGGCCGAAGAGGGCTGGTGCGGCGAGCATCATGTGGGAATCAGGGCTTGGCTCGTTGATTTCGGCCGGCGATTTTGGGCGTTGAATTTTTTTTGCATTAAACTCAATTAAGTTTGGGAGGTGATCGATGATCGCCTGTTTTTCTGCAACGCCAATCTCGCCGTCATGTAGAGATAAGGAGGTGAGGTTGGGAAAGTGTTCGGACTGCGCGATCGCCTGAGCACCAGCAACGCCAATGTTGTTGCAATCCAAATTCAGAGTAGTGAGGTTTGGGAAATTTTCGGACTGCGCGATCGCCTGAGCACCAGCAACGCCAATGTTGTTGCCATCCAAATTCAGAGTAGTGAGGTTTTGGAAATTTTCGGACTGCGCGATCGCTTGAGCTCCTGCAGCGCCAATTTTGTTGGAACCTAGTTTCAAGGAAGTGAGGCTGGGAAAGTTTTTGGACTGAGCGATCGCCTGGGATCCTTCCTCGCCAATTTCGTTGTAACCTAGATCCAAGGAAGTGAGGTTGAAAAAGTTTTCGGACTGCGCGATCACCTGGGCTCCTGAAACGCCAATTTCGTTGTAACGTAGATCCAAGGAAGTGAGGTTGGGAAAGTTTTTGGACTGAGCGATGGCTTCGGCTCCTACAGCGCCAATTAGATTTAAACTAAGTTCCAAGGAAGTGAGGTTGGGAAAGTATTCGGACTGAGCGATGGCTTGGCCTCCTGCAGCGCCAATATGATTATAGCCAAGTTCCAAAGAAGTGAGGTTGGGAAAGTTTTTGGACTGAGCGATCGCCTGGGCTCCTGCAGCGCCAATTTCATCGTCATGCAAATTCAGAGCAGTGAGGTGGGGAAAGTTTTCGGACTGAGCGATCGCTTGGGCTCCTGCAGCGCCAATTTTGTTGATACCTAGGCCCAAGGAAGTGAGGTTGGGAAAGTTTTCGGACTGAGCGATCGCCTGAGCGCCAGCAACGCCAATGTTATTGCCAAACAGATCCAAGGCAGTGAGGTTGGGAAAGTTTTCGGACTGAGCGATTGCCTGGCTTCCGGCATCGCCCAATTGTGTGCAGCTTAGATCCAATAACCGGGCCAGCGAGCCGAATTCGCTGACAAAAAAAGAATTGATAAATGATAAAAGGGCATTCGTATTTCCATCTTTCACCTGCAATGTAAAGCCGATGCTCGGGTCGAAATTAAGCTCAATGGCACCTTGATAATTAAAGCGATCCCGAATATTCCGGATGATGGAAGCGTTGATGTTTGAGATGCGGGATCGCAAGTCTCCGATTTCTTGCTGCGAGTGGTCGTCGCGTAGCAGTTCTAATTCCCAAGCAATCCACTTGCCTCGCGGGTCGGCATGCTGTTGCAGGTAATCCGCGATGATTGCCCAATGCTCTTGAATTTGCGGGTCGTGCGGGTTTTTAACCTGAATCGCAAGCAGCTCCTCGTCCAAGGATTTAAAGGTGCCGTCATTGCTCGAGAGATAAACTGGTTTTTCGAAAACATCAGGTGATTGTGAGCGAGTCATGGAGGGATCTGGTCGATTTTGATCTTGCCTCTGGGAATGATCCCCCGTCTCGGACTCTGCGTTGGAATCACTTTCCTTTTCGTTGGCAGCCGTCGGCTGCAGCTTTTCTGGATGGATGAATCGATCCTTGTTGAATCCCAGAACGCGGCCACCAAATTTCCAAGCTAAGAGCCCGCTGGCAAAGACGGCCAAGTAGGGCAAGCCCTGCAGGATCGCGTCGAGATACGTTCCCAAGGAAGCGAAAGCGGAAACGACGGCATGGCGGTTGACGGAGGCTTGCACTGCGCTTCCAAGATGAGACAGATCTTGATAATAGTTTTGTAAACCAAGGAGCATCGGTGCGCCGAACATCGTTGAAGCAGTTGGGCGAATTCGAAGGGTGGGAGATTTGTTTTCTAGCGAAGTGTTAAGTTCTGCCGTGGTCCCGAGCGTAAAATGGTTGCATTTCAGGTGGCATTCTCGAAGCGTCGGAAGTTGATTCGATTCAATTAGCGTGCGCGCGGCGTTCTCGCTGATCCGGTTATATTGCAGTCCAAGCTGGCTGAGTTTGGAGAGATATTTGGACTGGGCGATCGCCGTGACTCCCTGGTCTCCAATATTGTTGTAATCAAGATTGAGGCTAGTGAGATTGCTTAGGTTTTCGGCATTCGCGAGCCGTATCGCGTTTCCGCAACCTAGTTGATTGTATCCAAGGTCCAAAGCAATCAACCTTTGCAGGCTTTTTAATTTGAGGATTGCCTTGAGGCTGGCGCTATCCATTCTTTGGTTGTGACTCAGGTTTAAGCTTCGCACCAGATTGCCGGAGTCGCTCGATAGAAAGCGATCCAACGTCTTGAGAAATGGCTGTAGTCGCTTCGGATCCATCAGATCGAAGGGTTTGACTCTCAAAATGAATCCGGTCGCCACCTCGAAGTCGAGGCGAATCTCGGAAGGGAATGAATAGCTATCGCGAATTTCTTGGGTAACGCGGTCTCTGAGCTGGTCAATCTCCTCATCGAATGCCGGTAATCGAAAATCCCGCCGATCCTTGCGGGTTTTTTGGGCGCGTTCCAGTTCCAGCGCGATCCACTCGCCGCGCATATCGCCCGCGCGCCGTAATTGATCGGCAATCTCGGACCAATAGTAATGAAGCTGGGGATCATGGGGATCGCGGGTCTGCGCTGCGAATAGTCGATCATCCCATTGCTTGAGGGCTGCGCGCCGCTCTGGCTCGCTGATAATTTCAATTCCATTTTCGCGATACGGGCTGAAGGCTTTGTCCGAGGCTTCAGTCTTGGGCTCGGTGCCATTGAACATGCTGCCGAGTAATTTCGCGACACCGTTAAAAATACCGGAGGGATCAGTCCCGCCGCCGATGCTGCCCGCGCCAAGCGGCATCCACATCGCGGCCATCAGCGGGTTCTTAAGTTGGCGAAGCAAGTTTCTCGCCTCAGCCTTGCTGGGAAAGTTGCCCGCTTGTGGCGCGGGTTTCGCCTCTGCGCTTACCGTCACCGCGCTCGCCGTTTTACCCTTGCGGCGCTGATAGATATCCCCGCCGATCGACATCAGGGCGTGGCTTTCGGCTTGGCCCTGTCCCGAGGCGCAGATCATTACGATGGAACGAAATTCATCGAGCGACATCTGGGAGGAGCCCTGCATGGTATTGAGGGCGTAGTTATCCAAGACTTCCTCGACGACTTCCTTGAAAACGTCGGACGGCAAATGGACGGCTTTTTTAGCCAGGGTGATCGATCCTTTTTTTAATCCGGCGGCGCTGATGTATTCCCGATACCAAGCTTTGATGACACCGGGCTTTTCCAAGGCTTTTCGCGTGAGCGGTAATTCCCTTTCGAAGGGGCCGGTCACGGCCATTGAAAATCCGGTGGCGAGCGCTTGCTCAAACCAATCGGAGATCTGATCGGGTTCGGCGCGAAGTTGTCCACTGGCTTTGCCGATCAGATTGCCGGCGAGGGACATCTTCACCCCGGTGCTGAAGCCGTGGATCGATTTGGCTTTCGCAAGCTTTGCCGGTGAGAGGAAGGTTCTGAGCGCGTTGTCGACTTCCAGGAAATCTTCGGGATTGAGTTGGTGTTTCCGGATCAACCTGGACAAGTCTTGGGCGGATTGCGGGCGCATGCCGGCGAGTTTTTCCAAATCACCGAGCTGGCTTTCGATGCGCGCCAAATTTTCAGAATGGGCGAGCCGCATCTCGGCTTGAAGCCAATTCTTCCCGGCGAAATTCCTCACGCTGGAGGATTGGGCGGTGCCGTATAAATTCTCGTAGAGCTTGCCGGCCTCGAGAAGCTTGCCGGAGGCGGCGAGTTTTTCCGCTTGCCGCAAGGCCTTGAAGGCTCGGAACCCCGCGCCAAGACTGCGGGCGGCAAGAGCTTCCTTGCTGAGCACGGCTGCGGCGCGACCCAAGGCCGCCGCGCTGCCCATCCCGTAAGTCACGACCTCGGTGGCGATCATTTCCAGGACAATCTGCGCGATATTGAGTAATTCCTTGCCGCCGCTCGAATCCACGCCTTTCAGGGCAAGATGCAGCGAACCTTCGCTGTTCAGGCTGGCGGTTAGCGCCTTGACCTGGGCTTCGAATTCTTCAGGAGTGCTCGCCGCGCTGAGCATCTCGATCAGCGCATCGATCTCTTGATTCGCCTCGGCGATGGTCGCGCGAATTTGCGGGTCCTCGCCGATCGCCATCAATACCGGCCGTGCCTCTCCGAGGTGGGAAGCGCCCCGGTACAGCCAGCCCTGCTGCTTGTATTGATACCAGAGACCCCGCTTGGTATCCCTCAGGCCTTGGATCAATTCGGTCACTTTAACTTTTAACTTGGGATCCTGGATTTTGATCTCGGGAGCCTCGACCGCGATGCTGCCCGGCTGCATCTCTTCCATGGCCCAGTAGCCGTCGGATAATTCCCTGAGCTCGCGATAAGACGCAGCGGCGGCGGGATCGACGCCTTCAAATAAATCGTGAACCGTCGTTCCAATGCTCCACTCCATATCGATTTTGACGCCCGCGATTTCCAGCTCGGCACTGGTCTTTTGAATCTCACCCTTTAGTTGGTTCCAATGCCGGGTAATGACTTTAAGGTGTTCATTGCTTTCGTCAGCCTCCGGGGTGGCCTGGCCATTTAAGAAGAGATGCAGCTCGCGGTTGAGCGCGACGAAATCCTGAGTATTGTTGATGTCGCGCTCAATGAAGGCGCTGAGCTTGGCCAGCATATAGAGACGCTGGTTCGGACTGACGTAATCGCCTCGCTTATGGGTCCAGTTTTCGTTGTCGGCGACCGACAGCCAAAGCTTGGCGAGTTTGGCTTTGAGTTGACTCGCCGGATTATTTTTTTTCGACTCGTCGGCGGCGAGTTGCGCCATTTTCTTCATGGTAAGCGGGCTAAACGGGCGCACCCACTCGTCCCCGCGCTGGACGCGCAGCATCTGGACTTCGTCCGGAGAGTATAAATATTTATCGTCTTGCTTGGAAAAGGCCTGCTCGCGGCCATCGGCAAGATTCAAGACCTGCAGCCCGTAACGGCTAGCCTGCGCGATTTCATCGGAAGTGACGGCGTCCTGAACGACGCCGTTTTGGGCGAAGCCCGTCAAACGGCTCAAGTCGAGCCGGTCGTCCCAGTAGGTTTTGATTTGCTCGTCAAAGCGGGCCCGGACATGAGGCGGAACGTGACCTTCAGCCTCGCCGGCATCGATGATCTCTTCCAGAAGGTCGGCGCGAAACTCCTTGTCGTAGTGGATCGTGTCTTTCAGCATGGCTCGCAGTTTATGCCGACCGGCTTGGCTGGAAAGATGCGTGCCGACAAATCGCTTAAAGCTCATTCTCGCCATCTCGCGAGTAAAATCGGTTTCTAAGTTAGCGAGGCTTTCAGCGGAGATTTTCGGGATTAGATGGGGATCCTTTTTAAGCTCGGCCCAAAGCGTCATCAAGAGCGGCTCGTACTTCGGGTTTTGCAGCAACTTATCGTGGGAAGCGAACAGCGCGCTCTTCGAATCGATTTGATTGAACACCACCCCGTCAACCGAGGCTTGGGTGGCGAGCCAGTTCTTGAACTCGGCAAAATCCTCGATGCCTTGCAATAGTTCCAGCTTCAGTGCGCCCTTGGCATCGCGGTGAGTGGCAGGGACCAAACTGCCAAGCAGTAATTTTAAATCGCGGGCGCTATTTCCCGAGTCCATCGACTCGCTATTTAGATTTTCGAGCAAGGCATCGGCTTGTTGCAGCAGCGCTTTTAATTTCGTCGATTTACCGGCGGAAGCTTTGAACTCACTGAGCTTGGTCTTCGCGAGCGTGAAGTCGCCGTCGACAATCGCAATCTTAGCTTCGAAGAAACTCTTCTCCGGACCCTGCGCCTTTCGGGCTCGCCTGGCAAATTGCAGCCGCTCGGCGCTTTGTAATAGCGCGCCGAGCACTTCGGCCTTGCCCTGATCATTCAGCGAGTCGAAGCGATCGCTCATTTGTAAGCGGGTGCTGCCGTCCGGCTGGGGAGCGAAGCTGACGAAGCTGCTTAAAGGCTGCGAGTCCATTCCGGACGCTCGACGGTAAGGCGAGGCTGCGACGGCTTCGTAATTGAGCGCGCCTTGCTTGGTCAAGGCGTGCGCCGCCTCGGTTTTTTCCGAAACTTCCGCCTCGGAGCGGAACTTTTCCGCAGCTGCGGCTAATTGTTTTGCCTCATCCCCCCGCCCCAGCGTATCGAGCAGGGCGATCTCGGAGGCGAACAGCTCGGAAGTCTTTCTCAGCTCCGGAGGGTATTTGGCTTGTGACTCCTGGCGGGCTATTCGTACTTCGTTTAGCTTATTCGCGAGCTCTTGCTGGTAAGCGCTCAGTTCGGTCCGTGCCCAGCCGGGAATTTTATCCAGGCTCTGGACATCGTTGCCAGTTGAATCCGTTGGCGTCTCCAGTTCGATATCGTGGGCTTCGGAGGGAATATAATTGCCCTTCGGGGCGTCCAAGCCGATCCATCCCGAGTCGCCGGGTTGCCGATAGAATTTAAGGTCGTCGATGCCGTAGCTTCCCGACTTGTCAAGTTCGCCCCGGGAGTCGGCGGTCTTTCGGATCGCATCCGACATATCTTCATTCGGTAATTTGTAGATGATCAGTTTTTTAAGGTTGGATTGTTTCAGCAGGCTCTTCGCGGCGCCGGTGTAATCCCCCATCCCGTCTTGCGCGCCCGCTTTTAGGCGGTAGATCGCGATGCAGCCCGGATCATTTTTATGCGCGGCAATCCAGGCATCGCAGTTCTTGATCGCATTTTGATAGGCTTGCTGGGCGGCAGCGCGATCGCCGAGGCGTGCGGCGAGCTTGGCCAAGCGCAAATCGATTTGGGCGCGCTGCGCGCGCAGATCCACGCTGGCGGGGTTTCCGTCGAACTCCGGCCCAGCTTCGTTCCGGATTTCATGCAGCTGGGCGGCTTGGTTCAAGACTTGGATCGCCTGGCTTAACTTGCCGGCTTGCTCGAGATCGTTGGCAAGCTTCAAGGCTTCTTCGGAGGAATCCGATACCAAGGCGGTCAATTTGCCGCCGTTCGCAACCGGGTCGAGGTGAAAAGCGGCGGCATAGGCACTGGCTGCGGGAATGTTTAAGGCGAAGGCATTGTCTTTGAAGTCGGGATGCTGCTTATTCCTTAAGTAGAACTCGGCTAGTTCGGTCTGGTAATAAGCGTTTTCCGATTCGTAAAAGCACATCCAATTCATATGCTCGATGATCGCCGCGGTATTTTTGATCGCGCCATCGTTGGCGCGCAGCTGGTTGACTTGCGCGAAATGATAATCGCACATCATCTTGGCAAAGCCGCCGTGTGCGACTTGCGCCGCGGCGTCTTCCGGCAGCGGAATGCCGGCGTTATCAAGCGCGGCATGGACTTCGGGGCTGGAGAAGTTCCGGCTCACATAGCTGAAGACTTCGCTGGCTTTGAGCTTGCCCACACCATCGCCCGTCGCGTCTTGATCGATCGCTTCGTCCTCAATCCCTTGAGCTTTCAAGGCCAGGTAAACCCGCGTTGCGGCGGGATTGGATTCGACATTAAATTCTCGGATGAATTCGATCGGCTCGCGCTTAAACATGCCGCCAAGCTGAAACAGTCCACCGAAGGAAAAGAAGGATTGCGGCAAGAAATGATCAAGAGGAACGCTTGGGCTTGCCGGAGTCTCCGGGTTTTGCAGCCCAAGCGGGGCATCGCTCGCAAAAGCATCTGGGCTCTGGTTTTGAACTGAGATCTTTTGAAGCATGGCTCAATCCCTCGCCGTGAGGGCCTCCATGAAAGTATTAATTGCAAGCTCGATACCAAATAAATAACTATAAAATACAAATACTTAGATATAAAATTAGAATATTTAGAATGTGTTTTTTGAA
>JGI10216J12902_103376595_pt1 | contig 11133 bp, 7 predicted proteins | sample KanNatreferecore_FD_12902 | JGI IMG/M metagenome (IMG submission 12902)
CGCGCTCTGCGCGACAACCGGCTGGACGACGCCAACCTGGAGACCATCAAGGAGCGGCTCGAGGTTTATGAAACAGAGACCCGCCCGGTGCTCGATTATTACGGGCCGAAGCTGGTGCACACGATCGACTCGACTCAGACGCCCATCGACGTCTTGCGCGACATTATTCGGGTCATCGCAACACTGTAGTTCCGGATATGAGCGAGCAGTTTGGAGCCTTCACCGCCAGCGAGCTGTTCTGTCCGAAGTGTCGCCGGGCGCAACCCGTCCGCGAACGGTTGCTTCTCGTTTTGCCATCGGGCGAGTTGCATGAATTCCTCTGCTCCGGCTGTGGCTCGTCGCTCGCCAAAAAGACAGTAACCGGTCCGACGGTCCGACGGTCCTCTCCGGCGCCTCCCTCGACCAAGCCGAGACGGCTTCTCCGCTGAGCCTTGGCTCATTCATGCCGCCATTGCGAATCGTCTTCATGGGCACCGCCGCGCTGGCTTGTCCCAGCCTGGCCGCTTTGACGCAGACACCCGAGTTCCAGGTGATCGGCGCGGTTACCCAACCCGACCGGCCGAAAGGGCGCGCTCTGCATCGCCAGCCGTCGCCAGTCAAGCTGGCGTCCGCGTCGCATCAGTTCCCCGTTCTCCAGCCGGAACGAGCGCGCGACGAATCGTTCATTCAGGAGTTGCGCCGCCTGGCGCCGGACCTGATCGTGGTCGTCGCTTACGGACAAATCCTGCCGAAGGCCATCCTTGAGCTTCCTCGTTTCGGATGTCTGAACGTTCACGCGTCCCTGCTCCCGAAGTATCGTGGCGCGGCGCCGATCCAATGGGCGATCCTGAATGATGAACCCGAAACCGGCGTGACGATCATGCAGATGGACGAAGGGCTGGACACGGGCGGAATCCTCGCCGGCGAAACAACACCCATCGGTTCAGACGACAATTCACAGACTCTCCACGACCGCCTGGCGGCGATCGGCGCAGAGTTGCTCGTGAAAACAATTCCCGGCCATGTGGCCGGCAGGATTATCCCCGGCCAACAGCCGGAGGCCGGCGCGACCTACGCTCGCAAGATCACCAAGGAAGATGGCCGGCTCGATTGGAACCAGCCTGCACGCGGATTGTGGAATCGGGTCCGCGCGTTGGTGCCCTGGCCCGGCGCTTACACTTTTCTCCCGACATCGCCCAAGGCCACGCTGCTAAAGATCTGGCAAGCTGAACCGGTCGAGACTCCGGTCGGCCGACCGGGCGAAGTGCTCGACGCGGGAAAGAACGGAATCGTCATCGGCTGCGGCCAAGGCGCAGTGCGCATCCTCTCGCTTCAGCGCGAGGGCGCAAGACGGCTGACCGCCGCAGAGTTTCTGGCCGGACATGCGCTAAAGGCCGGCAGCAAACTGGAATAACGAGAATCTGCCGGCCTGCTCGCGTGCGGCACTCCGCTCCGCGGTCAGTTCCTTGACTCAGGCACCTCCTCATCTACACTGCACGGATGTTTTCTACTGCTGAGAACGGAAGGGTGGCCGGCATCTCCCCCGGCGGGGCTTTCCGCGCATGAAGAAGCCCTCCCTGCTGGTCATCTTCCTGACCGTCTTCATTGATTTGATTGGTTTCGGCATTGTGCTGCCGCTGCTGCCGAAATACTCGGAGAAGTTCGGCGCGCACGGATACCAGATCGGGCTCATCATCAGTTCCTTTTCGGTGATGCAGTTCTTCTTCGCGCCGATGTGGGGACGGTTGTCCGACCGGATCGGCCGCCGCCCGGTCCTGTTGATCAGCAATGCCGGTTCGGCCATCTCTTACGCGCTGTTCGCCTTCGCCGCCACGGTTAGCGGCACCGAGGGCCTGTTGTTGCTGCTTGCTTCACGGGTCTTCGCCGGCGTCTGCGGGGCCAATCTCTCGGTGGCCTCAGCCTACATCGCCGACGTCACCACACACGAAAACAGATCGAAAGGCATGGGCATGATCGGCATGGCGTTCGGTCTGGGATTCATTCTTGGTCCGGCGATCGGCGCCTTCAGCGCCGCCAGCTTCGGTCTGCCGGGGCCGGGCTGGGTCGCCTCCGCGTTCTGCGCCGCAAATTTTCTTCTCGGATGTTTCATCCTCGTCGAGAGCCGAAAGCCGACTTCGCAGCAGGCCCCGGCGCGACCGAAGCTGGAGCAGTGGCGACACACGCTGCGGCAACCGAGACTCGCACTGCTGATTGCCCTCTTCTTTCTGGCCACGTTCTGTTTTACGTGCTTCGAGAGCACGCTGCCTCTCCTTCTCGACAAGCGATTCCGGTACGACGAAAGGCACGTCGGGTATCTGTTCGCGTTTTGCGGCGTCGTGGCCGCCATCGTGCAAGGCGGCGCCATCGGGCGGCTGGTGAAGCGGTTCGGGGAGTCGCAACTGATCTTCGGCAGCATGCTGATCGTCGGCGTGAGTCTGGCCATCATCCCGTTCGCACCGAATCTTTCGGCGCTGCTGTTCAGTCTAGGACTGTTCTCCGCCGGTTCGGGTATCAATCGGGCGCCCACGATGGGTATGATTTCGATGAACTCTCCCGCCGACGAACAGGGCGCGACGCTCGGGGTCGCGCAAAGCGCGGGAACTCTGGCGCGCATCATCGGGCCGATGTTCGCCACCAGTCTCTACGCCCTCCACGCGCCCCTGCCTTACCTGATCTGCGCGGGCGTGGCGATGGTCACGGGACTGATTGCCTGGCAATGCCTCTGCCGGAACAACGAGGGGTTCGTTGCCGCGAAGCCACAAAACATCGCATAAACAAAACAGCGCCGATCGCGACCCCCTCGATCAATCCGGATAACCCGTCGGGTGTTGCCGGTGCCAGTTCCACGCCGAGGCCACAATCTCTTCCAGTTTCGGATACTTTGGTTTCCAGCCAAATTCCCGGGCTGCTTTCTCCGCCGACGCCACCAGGGACGGCGGATCGCCCGGACGACGCGCTTTTTCGACGGCTTTGATGGATTGTCCGGTTACCTTCTCGCAGGTCCGAATGACTTCGCGGACCGAATACCCTTCGCCGTTGCCGAGATTGTAAAGGCCGCTCCTGCCCGGTTGCATCGCCAGAATGTGCGCCTGGGCCAGATCGATCACATGGACGTAGTCACGGACGCAGGTGCCGTCGGGCGTCGGATAATCCGCGCCGTAGATCTCGCAGTGCGGCGCCTGGCCGAGGGCCACTTTCAGCACGTTCGGGATAAGGTGCGTCTCGACGCGGTGATGTTCGCCAAACCGCGCGCTGGCGCCCGCAGCGTTGAAGTAGCGGAACGCCACAAATTCCAGGCCATGAATTCGCTGATACCAGCCCAGCAGCTTTTCGAATATCAGCTTGGATTCGCCATATGGATTCACCGGCTGGAGAGGCAGGTCCTCGGATATCGGAACCCTTGCCGGGACGCCATACACGGCGCACGTCGAACTGAAGACAAATTTCCTCACGCCGCACGACACCGCGACGTCCAACAATTGCAACCCGTGAGCGACGTTGTTCCGAAAATACTTGCCGGGATTGGTCATCGACTCGCCCACGAGCGCGTTGGCAGCGAAATGGATGATCGCTTCGGCTTTGGCGTCCTTGAGCGCGCGGGTGATCCCGGATTCGTCGCTCAACGGGGCGTTCACAAACAAGGCCCGTTGATCGACCGCCGAGCGATGTCCTTCGCTCAGGTTGTCGCAAACCGTCACGTCGTGACCGGCGTCGAGCAACTGCTCCACACACACTGACCCGATGTAACCGGCGCCGCCGGTGACCAATACCTTCATAACCTGAATGGGTGATCGGACGGTTGAAAAACGGGGCCGGGCGCGCTGCCGGCAGCGGCCGAGCGCCCTGAAGTGGAAAGCCGCGGAACTGAACCGGCGAGAGGCGTTCGCATCGACTTTTGCACTACCCGGCCGCCAACGGCAGCGTTATATGGATGACCGTCCGCTGCCCCAGAGTGCTGTCGATGATCAGATCGCCGCCGTGCAATTCGGCCAGCCGTTTCGAAATCGTCAGGCCGAGGCCAACGCCCTGCTGCTCGTAAAAGCGGCGCTCGAACTGCATGTGCGCGCCCACGTCCGCGATCTGTTGCGCCGTCATTCCGCGCCCCCGATCGCTGATCGTCAGATGAAACAGGTTGTCCGCCGCCACGGTCGTGATTCGCACCGGCGTCCCCTCGCGCGAGAACTTGAAGGCGTTGTCCACCAATTCCTCCACCGCTTTCTTGAAATACGAGGCTGCCATGATGATGACGGCCTCCTGCAATTCGATGACCAGATCGGATTCGCGTCCCATGGCCTTGGCTTTTTCGCGGGCGACCTTCTCGATGGTCTCTTTGGCGGACAGCAGCTCGCCCTGCCGCAGCTCGGCGACCCTTGCGGGATCGGAAAACGCCAGCTCGATTTCGGAATAAATGATGAAATTCTCTATTAACCGGTACAGACGCAGGGCCGAGATATGCATGTTCCGGGCGAAGTCCCGGATTTCCTGTGGATCGAAGACGGCGTCTTCGTCCATCATGATCGCAGCGAACCCCAGAATGCCATTCAGCGGCGTGAGCAGCTCATGCGGCAGGGCCAGGCCGATGTTGCCGCGCAATTCCTCCAGCTTCTTCTCGGATCTCCGCTGAACGGCCGCATGTTTCTCCAGCCGGGTGTTCACGGCCTGCATCAGTTCATTGACTGAAAACGGCTTCGTCAGATAGTCGTCGGCTCCCAACCCCATCCCTTGCCGGAGTTCCTTGCGGTCGGCCAGGCCGGTGAGGAAAATGAAGGGAATTGCGGCCGTGGCAGGGTCTTTCCGCAGCGCCGTCAGAGTTCCGTAGCCGTCGAGCCTCGGCATCTGAATGTCGCAAATGATCAGGTCGGGGAGCTGCTCCCTGGCAATTTGCAGTCCCTCGACACCGTCGCAGGCGGTCAAGGTGCGAAAACCGCGCGTCTCAAGCGCCTTCACCGTGAGCGATTGGACCGCGGAGTCGTCGTCTATCAAGAGAATCTTTTTCATGATTCGCCACCGCGCCACGCCTGCCCTCGTCCGCGTTGTTCAACAAAATCGGCATTTTTCGCCAGCCGGGGAGGTTTTACTCTCCCAAACGGCACGAAAGCAAGCCGCGTATTCTCCGCGTTTCTGTCGGGAGAAACGCCATCTTCAAAAGCGCCTGTTTGACAACGTCTCCGACACCCGGATAACCCGTCCATGCCACTTGACGGCATCCCATTCCATCGCAACGCTCTCAAACCGCCCACAGCCAAGTGGAGGTGGTCGCGTATGTGGAGTTGACGGCCGGCATTCACACGTTCGGTGTCAACTCGGTGAGCATCACGATCGGAAACGGCGATCGTTTCTGTCGCCTGCGCCAGTAGCGCGCTCACCTGAGTCTGAACTCTGTCACCAACGGCAGATGGTCTGAGGCGTCCGATTGCGGCACCCACGCTTTGAGCGGAACCAAAGGCGCGTCTTGGGAGGTGAAAATGTAGTCAATCCGTTTGCGCGGTTTGTCGCTCGAATAGGTGAAGCCATCGCCCTCCCCCGCCAACTCCCAGCAATCCTGAAATTGCTCCTTCATCGCGCGGTGAACCCGGCTGCCCGGGATGTCGTTGAAGTCGCCGCAAAGGATCGTCGGCAGATGGTACTGTTTTGCCACCAGCTTGATCTCCTCTGCGTTCAATAACCGTTCGGTGTCGTCAGGGCGATAATCAATGTGCGTGTTCAGGAACAGCAGTTGCCTGCCGTTCATCCCAAGGACGAGTTGCAAAAGGCCGCGTTGTTCGCCCACGCGAAGCATTTTGTAGTGCGCGTTGCTCCGGCGGAGTACGGGAAACTGCGTGAGCACGGCATTTCCGTACTCGCCGCCCTGGTAATGATAGTTGTTGCTGAAAACGCAGGTCATTCCCGTCAGCGCCGCGAGTTCTTCCGGCAAGTCGCGCCGGGCTGTGCGGGCAACGCCCCGGTCCACCTCCTGCAACGCCACGATGTCCGCGCCTTCCCGTTTGATTGCCTCGGCGATTCGCAGCAGGTCAATCTTCCCGTCCGTCCCTTCACCGTGATGAATGTTATAAGTCATCACGCGAAACGTCAGCGGCGGCGTTTGCCGTTGCAATGGAACGCAGCCGGTCGAAACGAAAACGACCGCCAGGAAGAGCGCGCTGATAACTTGCCATCGCGTCGAACCTGAATCTGTGCCTCGCGGGTTGGAGTTCGAGGAAACCTCCGATCGCTCATCCGGCTTACAAACGCGCTTGTCCCTGTCCATCGCCGCTCCACCTAGCGAACGCAGCGGCCCAAGTCAATCCTCTGAAAGGCCGCCCCCTTTTGCCGACGCGATCGTCGGACCGCGGCCATTCTGGCCGCAGCGCGTGCGACTGCCAGGAAAACCGTACGTCACTTGGAGGCGACAGTGCCGCTGCGCCTGTAAGGCGCGGTCCGATCTGGTGACGGCTCCACCGCGCGCTCCGCCACCCGCGGTCCATTTGGTTGCGGGGCGAGCCGCGCTGAGTTACCCTGCCGCCCACTTCGCTATGTACGCCCATCAACCGGCAATAGAACTGCGAACAACCTGCTCTGTTCACTTCTTGATTCTCCTCACCGGCCTCTTGCCCGCGTTCTGCGCACCCGCGGCGGAAAACACGCACCCGATTGCCGATCGCACGAATTCCGAACTCCACCCGGCCCTGGAAATCTCGTTGTATGCCCGCGAACCGGACGTCGTCGATCCGGTCGCGCTGACCTTTGATGAAACCGGGCGAATGTACGTGGTCGAGATGCGGGACTATCCTTATGGCTTCGGGTCGAACCGAAAGCCTGGTGGCACGGTCCGCCTCATCGAAGATACGAACGGCGACGCCCGGGCCGACCGCAGCATTGTCTTCGCCGACAATCTCAGTTTTCCCACCTCCATTTGCGCGTGGAAAGGCGGCGTGCTGGTGGCCGCGCCGCCGGAAATTCTCTTTCTCAAAGACACCGATGGCGACGGCAAGGCCGACGTGCGCGAGATTTTGCTTGAGGGATTCACGCTCGGCGTCACGGACAGCAACATGAACGGGCTTCGCTGGGGACTCGATAACCGCGTGCACGGCCTCAACGGAGGCAACGGCGGAACAATCAGATCACATCGGAAACCCGGCCCGCCCGCCGCGCTCGGTAATCTGGACTTCAGCTTCGATCCGGAGACCGGCGACTTTGGCACCACCTTCCACACCAGCGCGGGGTTCGGCCTGGTATTTGACCCTTGGGGAAGAAGCTTCGTCACTTACAACATCGATCATCTTCAGCAGCGCATCATTCCCGAACGCTACCTGCGGCGTTTTCCCGGATTCCCGCCGCTCAACGCCACCGAGAGCATCTCCGACCACGGCGACATGGCGCGCATTTACCCGATCTCAGTCGCCGAAACGCGTCCCAATCATCCCGAACAATCCGGCCATTTCTCGGCGGCGGGCGGAATGGGTTACATCGGATGGAACGGTTACAGCAGGGACCTGCCCGGCAGCCTCCTGGTCTGCGACGTCGTTGTTAATCTGGTGCACCGCGACGTTTTGAAGGAGAACGGCCCCGTGTTCACCGCCGTCCGCGCGCCCACCGAACTCACGCGTGAATTCTTCGCCAGCCGCGACAACTCGTTCCGGCCGGTCGGAGTCGAACTGGGGCCGGACAACGCGCTTTACCTGATCGACATGCAGCGCGACGTCATCGAGCATCCCGATTACATTCCAGAAAAAGCCCGCACGAAACTGAATCTGCGCGCGGGCGAGGACCGCGGCCGCGTTTATCGCATCGCACCGAAGGGAGGGTTGCCGCCCTGGAAACCCGACCTGCGCGATGCCTCTGCGGCCACGCTGGTGAATGAACTCTCGCATCCCAACCAGTGGCGGCGTGCGACTGCGCAACGCCTGCTCGTCGAGCGCCAGGACAAACGTACGAAGGACTCATTGAAGAAACTTGCCCGCTCCGGCAAAGAACCCTTGGGGAGACTGCATGCCTTGTGGACGTTGAGTGGATTGCGCGCGCTCGATGAGGCGGCGGTCGAGCGCGCTCTGACTGATTCGCATCCGGGTATTCGCGAAAACGCGCTGCTGCTGGCCGAATCGTTTCTGCCCCAATCGAAAAAACTGCTCACACGCATCCTTGCCCTCGCGGGTGATCCCGCGGCGCGGGTCCGTTTTCAAGCGGCTTTGACCATCGGCCAACTCGAACATCCGTACGCCCGCGAGGCCCTTCGCTCCATCCTCATGTATGACTATCAACACCGCTGGACGCGCGTGGCGATCCTCTGTTCGTTGCGTTCCGGCGCGGATGACCTCTTCGTTTCACTGCTGGGAAACGAAGCCTTTTGCGAGGAAGTTGCGCCGCCCAAGACGGAACTGTTCCGCGAACTCGCCGATCTCGCCGCAGCGCGCGATGGGTCGAAGGGTGTCTCGTCCGTCTTGCGCGCCATGGCCGACTCTGGCGCAGGCGAACCGTTCAAGCTGGCGGCGCTGGAAGGATTGCACGCCGCGATCACACGAGGCGGCCCGTCATTGAACGTGGAAGCCGACGTCGTGGAGTCTCTCGACCGCCTTTCGACCAAGGCTTCGCCCGCGCTGTTGGCTGCAGCCTGGAAAACCTCGCGCGCCCTCGGTCTTCCTGAAAGCGTGTTGCAACGAAAGGCGCTGAACGAAGCGATTCACCGGGCAACGGACAGGGAACGTCCTGCCGCCAGCCGTGTGGCCGATCTCCGGCTGGTCGCCCTGGGCAACTATGCGGCCGTCAAAGAAACCTTGTTCTCACTCCTCGAAGGCGCGCAGCCATCGATGATCCAGGACGAAGTCATCACCACTCTCCGTCAATTCAACGAGTCCGACATAGCCGAAAGGCTGGTGGCGCGCTGGCGTTCTTTGGCGCCCGGCGTCCGCGTGCCCGCCCTCAATCTCCTGCTCCAGCGCCTCTCTTTTCATCCGTATCTCGTCGAGGCAATGGAAAACGGCAGGATCACGTTGGGCGAACTGAACTTTGACCTGGAACAGCGCCGGCGGCTGCTTTGGAAGAGCAGCCCGGACATCAGGACGCGCGCCGCGAAGCTGATCGGCGACGGAGAATACGCCAATCGGAAGGCCGTTGTGGAGGAATGGCTGCAAAAGCTGCCGGCCCATGGTGAACCGCAACGCGGCAAGGCAGTTTTCGAGAAGACGTGTGCGCAGTGTCATACCGCGGGAGGCGTTGGATTTCATGTCGGGCCCGACCTGACAGCGGTATCGCATCGCAGCGTCGAGGATCTGCTCTCCAACACCCTCGACCCGAACATGGCCATTCACCCGAATTACGTTACCTACAATTGCGAAACGGATACCGGCGAACTCGAAACGGGAATCCTCCAATCGGAGTCCGCCGATGCGATCACACTGTTGCAGGCATCGGAAAAGAAGGTGGTCGTCACCCGAAAGAAGATCAAGCGGCTGGAATCCACCGGTCTATCATTGATGCCCGAAGGGCTGGAGGCCGGAATGACACCCACGGACCTGCGCGATTTGATTGCCTTCCTGCAGGAAAGGCGGTGAGACTGATTGGCATCAATCCTTCTCGGCCCGCCTGGACACGATATCTCAAGGTTTCAACTCGACACAAATCAACTCTCCCGCCCCTTTGATCCCGTCGCGCAGGTAGAGTCTGCCGTCTGCGTAAGCTGGGTTGCACCAGTTCATCCCGCAGACTTGAGCTCGGCCGATCTCCTTGAATTCCGTCGGGGCAGCCGTGAAGAGAACGAGCAACCCGCCATCCGTCAGTGTCAAATTGTTTTTCCCCAGGACAATGAACGACGCATGCGCCTTGTCGGCCGACGTATTGAAATGGCCCTCCTTCGACCACATCAGTTCGCCGGTTGTAATCTCCACGCAAACGAGGTTCTTCGCCGGTCCAAGGCCGTAAAGGTGTTTTCCAACCGCAACCGGACTGGCGAAATTCATCGCCGCTTCCTTATTCAGCCACGCCTGTTCGGCGTTCAGGTCGCCGCCGGCCTTGCGGATCTTCGTTCCGATCAACCCGATTTGGTGTGACGCCACGACGACAATATCTTCGAAAACAACCGGCGTTGTCACATGGCGTGCGTACGCGGTCTTCATTGGCACGCGCCAAAGCAGCTTTCCGTCCTGAGCCGAGAGGCCGATCAAACCCTCCGCGGTAAAGCAAACGACCTGTTTGAGACCGGCGATCGTGGCGATGACCGGCGGAGCGTAGGCGGCCTGATCGTTTTGGGATTTCCACACGACTTTGCCCGTGCGTTTGTCGAAGCAGACGACGCCGGCGCCATTTGTTCCGCCGACGCATGCGATGAGATGGTCGCCGTCGATAACCGGGGAGCCGTTGTTGCCGTGTCGCGCTGCACCCGGAACGTTTCCTTTCTCTCCGATGAAGATCGCGCCAAAATCGTTGGTGTAATTGACCCTCCAGATCACTTTGGCGTCATTCACACTGAGGCATTGCAACTCGCCTTTGCACGACTGGGCGTATACGCGGTCGCCATCGACCACCGGCGTGCAACGGGGTCCGGTTGGCCCTTGCGAATCGGAAAACGTCCCGTCGATCTCCTTTCGCCACAACTCCCTCATTGTAGCGGCGTCGATGGCGTGCAACGTCTCTTTGCCTCCAGCATTGTCAAAGTAAAACGCTTTGCCGGCGGCAACCACGGGTGATGCCAGACCCTCGCCCACCTTCATTTTCCAAACGACCCTCGGTTCACTCGCCAGTGTGACCGGAACCGGAACTCCGTCCGGAACCCGCCCATCGTGCCTTGGCCCGCGCCATTGCGGCCAGTCGGCGGCAATCGAAGAAAGAACGAGCGACGAAACCAAAAGCGACAGAACAACCGGGCGTAACGGTGAAATCATGCGCGCGAATTCAGCGGGAAAGCGAATCATCGTCAAGAGGGAAACACCGCAGGTTGCGCGGGAAACACGCGAATAACACGAACCACCGTGAAACCGGTCCTTTCGCTGAATGCGAGGCGCCGGGAACAAGGGCGAGCGACACTGACCGGGAATTCATTCCCGGACCAGGCGCAGCGAGTCCCGTTCGAACCACGCTTCACCCTTCCCGGCCCGCAATTCGCAGATCAGCTCAACCTCCTCAAGGGGCTGCGTGACCGTGAAGACGTAAGACCGCGCGGACCACTGGTCGTCGCTTGATTGC
>JGI10216J12902_101888663_pt1 | contig 11127 bp, 9 predicted proteins | sample KanNatreferecore_FD_12902 | JGI IMG/M metagenome (IMG submission 12902)
TCGGGGGCGAAGTGTCACCCATGTCTCCGGAATACGGTGTTACCTATGTCCCAGGAAGGACAACTAGGTCGTTTGCAGCGAGGGCAACGAAAGTTCAGGGAGGGCAGCTTATGGGCCGCCCTTCTTGTTTTTGCGCTTCAGCGACTCCCGCGCGGTGAGTCGACTACGGAAGACGGCTGATAGGAGAAACGATTACAGTCACCGCCAGATTCTAAAGCCGACTGCTACTCAAAATGGGGGCAGCCCCTCTATAGCCGCCCCGAACGCGCACGATCCTATCCACTGTTTAGGCCTCAGTGTTCTTTTTCCAGAGGCGGAGTCCGCCCGCCAGCGTCAAATCGACGCGGATGAGGTCACAGCATGCCGGCATTCGGCCGCCGAAGCCGTGGTACGTCAACAAATAGGTTCCACGCGGCACCGTTTCGACAAACCGTTCGACATGCGCGACTTCCTGCAATCGCCGCGCAATAGTGCATTCCGAATGAGGCTCGCCGTCTCGGCGCGAATCAAACCAGTAATTCCCGAAGGGATTGTAGAGGTAGTACACGTCGGCGATCGGAGTCGCGATCGCGCCGAAGACGCCATGAACGAAGGTGACGCGGCCGTTCACTCCAAAGACCCTGGCGAGCGCCCGGGCTGATCCGACCAACGAGCGGCTCTGCTCGAGTCCCGTAAACCGCGCCCGGCTGAGCGTGGCGGTCGCGACGCAGAACTTGCCCGCGCCGGAGCCGATGTCCACCACGTGGCGAGCGTTTACATCGTTCAGCCATTCCGCCGCCCGCTTCACCACGCGCAATGGCGTCCAGTACTTCATCGACACAGCCCTGAGATCCTCGGGAAGGAAGCGATCGAACGCGCGATCGGTTGGGCGCTGCTGCATCCGCAGTGCGTCGGCAACGTACTGGGCTGCGCGTTGCGATCTCCAAGTGCGCCCTGGCTGTGCCTGCGACAAGTCTAGGAGTCCCCCGTGCTGGTCGCTCGGTGAGGCGGTCCTGGCATCGCGCGGGCCGCGCGCACGCCCATCGCTACGAGCAGGCCATTCAAAATCGCCTGCGGCCGCGGCGGACAACCGGGAATGTACACATCTACCGGCACAACCCGATCGACGCCACCAATCGAGGCATACGTGCCCTCGCCAAATAGGCCGCCGCTGCATCCACACGCGCCGACGGCGACGACCACGCGGGGTTCGGGGGTCGCGTCGTAGGTGCGCCGCAACGCGATTTCCATGTTGCGCGTCACCGGGCCTGTCACCAGCAGCACATCGGCATGTCTCGGACTGGCGACAAAGTGCACCCCGAATCGTTCGAGATCGAAGACTGGATTCGTGGTGGCGGCAATCTCCAGCTCACAGCCGTTACAACTGCCCGCATCCACCTGACGGACGTGCAGTGAACGGCCCAGCTGGCCCTGAATCCGCTCGCGTAACCGCGCCGCGGATTCGTCGACCGTAGGACGGGCATCCGGCTCCATTGCCCGAAATGTGCAGCGTCCCGTCGATGGATTGATATCAAACAGCGCACTCCGTTCGAGCTGCTCACGCGTGAATGCTGTGACCTCGATATCATTGCCGGCCGACACCGCATGCTCTGGACACCCCGCGACACATTCCTGACATTGAATACATCGCGCGTACGTCAGGCCGAGCGTGCGCTGGTCGGGGGCGTGAGCGGTCGCGTAGATCGCACCGGTCGGACACACGCGTGCGCACTCTTCACAGGCTGTGCACCGCGTGAAGTCAATCACCGGGAATCCAAACGGTGGTCGCCGGTCGAACGGGCGCTTCTCGGTAACGATTCCGGCCTTGAGACTGTCGACGATGATCCTGAACATATATCGACCGCGTTATCTGTCGTTCCCTGAGTACGACAGATTGAAGCTCTTGTTGATGACCGGGAAGTCCGGAATGATGTTCCCTGGGACCGCGTGAACGAGGCCCGGCCAGTTGACGAAGCTCGGATCGGTAATCTTCACGCGCGACAGATGGCCGCTTTCGTCAGTCGCGACCCAGTGCACACAGGGTCCCCTCCACGCTTCGACCCAGCCCAGCGCCGACGACGAAGGCGGGAGCTGCGATGGGAGACGTCCAAGCACCTGCGTTTGCGGTAGCGTGTCCAACACCTGGGCGAGAATCTTGAACAATTGTTCGACCTCTCGAGCACGCACCATGAGCCGCGCTCTCACGTCACCGCCCTCCTCGACCGACACCTCGAACTGCAGGCGGCCGTATCCGTCATGCGGGTGATCGCGGCGCATGTCTTCGTCTATACCGGATGCTCGAGCCGCGATGCCGACGATCCCGAGGTCGCGGGCCGCCTGGTTCGTGAGGATCCCTGTCGCATCGACGCGATCCGTGAATGAGCCCGAATCAATGAGAAGCGTAATGAGGTCGTCGAAGTCGTGCTCAAGGCGTCGGAGATGCGCCAGGAGTACGTCGCGTCCAGTTGACGCCAGATCGCACCGGACACCGCCGATCGCGATCGTCTGTCGCAACAGGCGAGTGCCAAAAAGCTGCTCGTTCAACCGCAACAGCCCTTCGCGCTGTGTCTGTGCGCGACTGGCCGCGACGGTGAATGCCACGTCGGTGGCCAGCGCGCCGATGTCGGCGATATGGTTGTACAGGCGCTCCAACTCGAGCAGCACGACGCGCAGCGCGGCCGCCCGGTCGGGAACCTGGATGTCAGCGAGCCGTTCAATTGCGTGGCAGTACGCCAAGGCGTGGCCGACGGACGTATCTCCCGAGATCGATTGTGCGAGATAGACACCATGGGTCCACGGCAGGCGTTCGAACCGTTTCTCCGTGCCTTTGTGGACGTAGAACAGTCGCAGTTGCAGGTAGAGAACGGGCTCGCCGGCGACGCCGAATCGGAAGTGTCCCGGCTCGATGATCCCGGCGTGCACCGGGCCCACGGGGACCTGGAACACACCTTCACCGGTCACCGGTCGGAAAGGGTGGAACTCGCCGGTCACTCGCGGCACCACCGTCTTGGGATCGAAGTCCTTTCGCAGTGGGCGGACACCTTCCGGCCAATCGTCATGGAGTGACACGCGCTCGGGATTGGGATGGCCCTCTGGCCGAAGACCGAAGAAATCCATCACCTCACGCTCGAACCAGTTCGCGGCGGGATGCCGCGCGGCGATGGACGGGAACGCCAGGTCGTGCGGGTCGACGGGCGCTGTCACACGCAGGAACGTCTTGCTTCCTGGTAGCGACCAGAGGTGATGCACGACGAAGCGGTCACGCTGGGTTCGTTCGTCTGTCGCGAACAGCGAGATCAACCGTCCCCTCAACTCACCGACGATGGCATCCGCCGTCGTGTTCAGATCCGGCAGCAGCACGTCAGCAACAACTTCTCCGCTGCGCAGTTCGCGACAATCGCTCTCGTGGAGACGCAGCGCCGCGGCGATGGCGGTGGTCTGTGCGCTCATGGACCACCCGCGACCAGGTGTGCGGCCGCGCGAATCAGCGTGACCATCGAAGAAGGAAGGTAGAACGTGGACGCCACCGCGATGGCAGCAGCGGCGAGCGTGACACCAAGCCCGAAGTCAAGCCTCTCGGGTTCGACCGGCGCAACTCCCTCGGGCGACCTGGCTCCGAGGACAAGGCGCCCCACCTGGTAGGCAAAGCCGCAAAACAGTACGACGAGCGCCGCCAGGAATACCGCGGTGGCGACCACATGCTCGCCCAGGAATCCCGCCCGCAGAATCGCCATCTCGCTGAAGAACAGGCTGAACGGCGGTGAGCCAGTGACGAACATGGCAGCCAGCAGCAACAACATACTCGCGAGCGGCGCTCGCGTAAGCGTTCCGGCGCCGATGCCCTTGAAATCAGATGACCGATGGAGCTGCGCGAGCGTGCCTGCGGAGAAAAACGCAATCGGCTTGGCAAACGTGTGATACGTCATGTGAAGCAGCGCGCCATACACCGCCGCCTGTCCGCCGAGACCGACGCCGATCGCCATGATGCCGATGTGCTCGATGCTGGAGTATGCCAGCAGGCGCTTGACGTCCCACTGAATCAGGATGAAGGGCACCGCGATCAACACCGACAGCAACCCGAGCGTCAGCAAGAGGCCACCCGAAAAACCCTGACCAAGGGCGGCCTGTGAGATGAGGTGCACGCGCAGGAGGCAGTAGAGCGCGCCGTTGAGCATGCCGACCGCCATGAGCACGCCGGCCGGCGACGGCGCCTCGCGATACGCATCGGGTTTCCACGTGTGCATGGGGGCCAAGCCCGCCTTCGTCCCGTATCCGATGAGTGCGAATACGACGCCCAATCGCAACGTGAAGGGATGGAGCTGCGGCCCGAGCTCGACGAACCGGGTCCAGTTGAGCGCGTCCAAGTCCTCGCCCAGCCGTCCTTGAGCTGATGCGAACAGCAGCACGGTTCCGAGCAGCGCGAAGCCGAGACCCAGACTTCCCAGCATGAGGAACTTCCACGCCGCCTCCAGCGACGTGTCACGGTTGTGGAAGGCGACCATGAACACCGACGTCAAGGTCGTCAACTCCACGGCGATCCAGAGGATGCCAAGATTATTGGAGACGGCCACCAGCAGCATCGCAAACACATACGCCGGCGTGAGCACGTCGAACTCGCGGCGCATACCTGCGGTGACGTCCCGCGCGGCGTTGCGACGCATGTAGCCGACACCATAGGCAGCCGAGAGGAGACCCACGAACCCTGACAGCACAATCACGAGGGCGGACAGGGCATCGACGCGTAGGGCCTCACCGAAAGCCGTCGGCATCACGCCGCTCAGAAACTGTGCCGCGACGGCAAGACACAGCACAAACGTCAGCGACAGTCCACCGAGCACGACGATTTCTTTCACACGCCGAGGCGCCGGCAGCGCACCAAGTGCCGCCGTAAGCAGTGGAACGAGGAGAACCAGGAGCAGCGGGGTCACGGTTATCCCTTCAGCTTGGACAGGCGGCTGACGTCCATCGATTCGAAGCGCGCGACGATTCGGCGCACGAGAACGCCGAGCACAAGCACCGCGAGAATCACGTCGAAAAAGATGCCGAGCTCGACGACGAGCGGCATGCCGGAAGTAATGCCAAGTGCCACCAGGAAGATGGCATTTTCAACGGTCAACAACGCCAGGATTTGCGTGATCGCCTTTCGCCGCGTGACCATGAGAAAAAGGCCGATCAACATCGTCGACAGTCCCATGCCGAGGATGTGATGGGTCACGCCCACGTCTCCCTCGGGGAATCCCGTACTGACGCGGTAACCCACGACGGTCAGGCCAAGACACGCCAGGAGCGACGCCGGCACGTTGAGAAAAGGCTCGATCTCACGGTGGATGCCGATGCGATCGATCACGCGCATGAGAAATAGCGGGATCGCGAACCCTTTCAGAACGGCCGTCATCCCCGCCATCACAAAGAGGTGTGGACGAGCATCCGCCACCGCCATCATCGCCGCCATCGCCGCGAGGAGCAGCGATTGACCCGCGTACAGACGGATCGTCGTGAACAACGCCTTCTGTCCCACCATCAGGTAGACACTCACCAGCATGCCGGCGGCGCAGAGAATCACGAGATCGGGTGTCATCGATCAGCCCTCACAGGAAGCGAATCGCCAGCGCAAGGAAACCGAGGCCAAGCGCCACCGCCACCAGTTCGGGCACGCGGAACAAGCGGAGCTTGGCGTTCGTGCTCTCGACCAGTGTGATCACCACCGCAAAGACGAAGACTTTCGCGGCCCAGGCCCCTGCTGCGACGGCCAGGGGACCCGGCGCGATGGCACTGGCGATTCCGACCGGGATGAACAAGTCGATGAGGAGCGTTATATAGAGGAGCTCCTTCACGGCGGATGCCCATTCCACTAGTGCGAGATCCGGTCCCGCGTATTCGAGCACCATCGCTTCGTGGATCATGGTCAGCTCGAGGTGCGTCGCCGGGTTGTCCACCGGAATGCGCCCCGTTTCTGCAATGAGCACGACGAACAGGCCCGCTAACGCGAACACGTCGCTCGGATGAAACGAATTCCCGAGTTCAAGGGAATGACGAACGACCGCACCAAGATTGAGCGAACCGGATGCCAGCGCCGCCGTGAACAGCCCAAGCATCAATGCCGGTTCAGCCAGTGCCGCGATCGTCATCTCGCGACTGCCACCCATCCCGCCGAACGGGCTGCCCGTATCCAATGCGGCGGTGGCCAACGCGAAACGACCGAGCGCGAGGATGCCTACCAGGCCGATCACACCTCCGGCCGTTTCAAGCGGTGCGGCGGCTACCAGCACTGGCACCAGCGTCGTCGCGGCGAGCCCGGCGGCAAAGTACAGCCGGGGCCCGGCCACGTACACCCACGACGCCGTTTCCGAGCGCACCGGTTCCTTTCGGAGCAGCTTTGCCAGGTCGTAGTACACCTGCAGCAGCGGAGGGCCCTGGCGGGTCTGTAGCGCGGCCTTCATCTTCTTGATCAAGCCACGCAGCAGAGGTGCGACCGCGAGCATCCCAAGTCCCTGCAGCAGTGCCGCGGCGATGACGAGAGCCTGCTCCACGTCCGCCTACCTCCCGCCCAACCAAATCAAGAGGATCAGTCCCAGTACGAGCACGTACCCAAGGTAGGCGTGCAGACTACCCGCCTGAAGCACCTTCATGCGTTCGGCGACTTCGATCACCGCTCGCGTGAGAGGACGATAGAGGTAACGTTCAAAGGTTGCTTCGATTTCGACGCGGTAGCGCACCTCCTGGGGGAAATACGGGGACACCTCGGCAAGTGCCTCGACTTCACGGGTCGGACGATACACGGCGCGAAAGATCATCAGCAGCGGCTTCGAAAACGCCGTTCCGGTGTACTCGGTCACGGGAGTCAGAGCGCCGCCGCACCCCCATGTCGGCACGCGTCGTACGATCCGTCCCAGGCGGAACACGCCCACGACGGCGACCGCGATCGCAACTGCCGCCAGCACCGTCAGCCCAAGGGCCGATGGAATGACCGTCGCAGCGATGTCCGGGCCGGTTCTCAATCCAAGACCACCGAGCGCCACGGATGCCGACGAGGACAAGCCGGGCAACGAGGCCGTCACGGCGCCTGCCACGCTCAGCACCAGCCCGGGAACCAGGCCAAGGGCAAGACATACACTTGCCAGGAACGCCTGTGGCAGCAGCATCAGGTTCGGAATCTCGTGTGCTTCCACCGCGGCGCGGCTGCGTGGGAGCGCGAGGAACGTGATCCCAAACGCCTTCACGAAGCAGGCGGCGGCGAGAGCGCTGGTCAAGGCCAGCAGTGCGCCCGCAACCGGAAAGTTGACACGTACGAGGCCAGGCACTGATTCAAATCCGAGAAGCAGTGCCTGCAGCGTCAGCCATTCACTCGCGAACCCGTTGAAGGGAGGAATACTGGAAATCGCCAGTGCACCAATGACGAACAGGAAGGCGCTGAACGGCATGCGGCGGACCAATCCGCCGAATTCCTCGATCCGCCGTGTACCGGTCGCCATCACCACGCCGCCAGCGCCGAGAAACAACAATCCCTTGAAGGCCGCGTGGTTCAGCGCGTGATAGAGACTGGCCGCGACGGCGACCACGGCGAAGCTGTTCTGACCGTTGGCGATCATCACCATGCCGGCGCCCAGGCCAAGCAGAATGATCCCGGAGTTCTCGATGGTGCTGTAGGCGAGCAGGCGCTTCACGTCCCGCTGGGCCAATGCGTAGAGCACCCCGAGGATGGCGGATAGTGCGCCCAGGCCCATGCACAACAGCCCCCAGTTCATGTGCGGCGTTCCGAGACCGAATGCACAGACCCTGAAAAGGCCGTAGACCCCGGCCTTGATCAGGACGGCTGACATCAATGCGGAAATGCTGCTCGGGGCGGCCGGGTGCGCTTCCGGGAGCCACACATGGAACGGAACGATTCCGGCCTTGACGCCGAACCCACCGAGAAAGAGGACGAACAGAATATGCCGCAGTGGATCCGACACGACAGCCCCGGTGAAGATGTCCGCAAACGACAGCGACCGCGCGAACGATGAGAGCGTGAAAAAGCCGGCGACGAGCGCGCCGGTTCCGACATGCGACATCACCAGATACAGATAGGCCGCCCGACGGCTGACACCGGCTTCGTGCTCCGTCGCGACGAGCGCGGCCGTCGCCAGTGTCATCAACTCCCATGCGAACAGAAAGCCGATAACGTTGTTCGCGACCAGCACGAGTTCGACGGTCGCGAGCAGCACGTTGAATGTCGCCCCCACCGCGGCGATGCGCGATGGCGGAACAGTGTGGGGGAGGTAGCCGATGCTGTAGACCGCGACGGGAATGGACACCACACCGACGATCACGAGAAACCAGGCCGACAGCGGCGTCACGAGATAGTCCAGCACGACGCCCGATGCCGCGTGCGTGAAGAGAATCCCGCCGACGGGAGCGCTCGAGGTGAGCACGGCCGTGGCCGTGGCCGTCGTGAACACCACCGCGACCGCCGCGCCGAGAAAAGCGACTGCGCCGCACGCTGAGGGGCGTCGTGCCAACACGAGCGTGGCAGCGATCACGATGCCGTGAACGCCGAGTGCGAACAGAACGAAGTCTTCCGCCGGGACGAACACTTCAGCTCCTCCACCAGACCAGCAGGACAAGCGTCAACACCAACGCGATGACGTACCCCAGGTACGCATGGAGGCTGCCTGCCTGCAACAACTTCATCCGATCGGCGACTCGAAGGACGGCGTGGGTGAGGGGGCCGTACACATAGCGTTCGAACGTTGGTTCGATTTCGACGTGGTACCGGACCTCTTGTGGGAAGTACGGAGACACCTTCGCAAGTGCTTCGACTTCTCGAGTGGGACGATAGATCGCTCGAAAGATGATCATCAGCGGCTTCGAGAACGCGGTGGCCGTGTATTCGGTGACGGCGCTGAGGCTTCCTCCGCATCCCCACGTCGGGACGCGCCGAACGGCGAATCGAGCCCGACTGATCAGCCCGATCACGAGTGCGACACCGAGACCACCGAGCAGCGCCGCTCCCAACGTTGTGGGAATCACGGTGGCGAAGGTGCCCTCGGCGGCAGCCATGCCCAGCGGCCCGCGCACCATCTCTGCCGCCGTCGCGACTCCAGGCAACGTCTCGATGACCGGTGTCAACACACCCAACACGACCCCCGGCAAAAGGCCAAGCCCCACACAGAGCCACATGAGAAACGCTTGTGGCCACAGCATCGTGCTCGGTACCTCGCGGGCGCGTGCGGCACCGCTGCTGCGCGGCAATGCGAGGAACGTGATACCGAACGCCTTCACGAAGCACGCTGCCGCGAGCGCGCCAGTGAGCGCGAGCAGAGCGCCGGCAACCGGAAAAAGGAAATGGACGAGTGGCTCAGACGAGGCGCGGAAGCCGTACAACAGTGCTTGGAACGCGAGCCATTCACTCGCGAACCCGTTCAGCGGAGGTAAGCCGGAAATCGCGACCGCGCCAACCAGAAAGCACGCGCCCGTCCACGGCATTCGCCGCAACAGGCCCCCGAACTCCTCGATCTGCCGACTGCCCGTCGCGAGCACGACGCTGCCCGCGCCGAGGAACAGCAGTCCTTTGAAGACCGCGTGATTCAGGACGTGATAGAGCGCGGACGCGATTCCGATCGGCGCCAAAGCGCCGTGCCCGCCGGCCACCGCCATCATGCCCGCCCCCAATCCCAGGAGAATGATGCCGATGTTTTCGATGCTGTGATACGCGAGCAAGCGCTTGAGATCGTGCTGCATCAGCGCGTACAGCACCCCGAGAACCGCTGACGCGCTGCCGATGACGAGCACAGTTACTCCCCACGCCATGGCCGGTGTCCCGAGACCGAAGGCAGCAAACCTGACGATGCCGTAAATGCCGGCCTTGATGAGGACGCCTGACATCAGTGCGGAGATGCTGCTTGGGGCGGCCGGGTGGGCTTCCGGCAGCCAGATGTGCAACGGGATAACCCCGGCTTTCACGCCGAATCCGGCAAGGAACAGCACGAAGACCACGTCGCGCAGTGGCGTGGTAACCACGTTGCCGCTCAGCAAGACCGAAAACGACAGCGAGTGTGCCGAGGCGGCCAGCGTGAAGAATCCGGCGATGAGCGCGCCCGTTGCGACGTGCGACATGACGAGATACAGGTACGCAGCGAGCCGAGTCGATCGCACCTCGTGCTCCGTGGTGACAAGGGCAGCCGTCGCCAGCGTCATGAGCTCCCATGCGAAGAGGAACCCAATGACATCGTTTGCGACGAAGACCAGTTCCACGGCGGCCAGCAGCACGTTGAATGCGATCCCGAAAAACGTCGATCGCGATTCCAACGGCTGGTGCCGTGCGTATCCGATACTGAACAGGGCGATCGGCGCAGCCAGTGTCGACAAGACGACCAGGAACCACGCCGACAAAGCGTCCACGGAATACGTGACGGCGAAGCCCGAAGCACCGTGCACGAATAGCGTGCCGGTGATGGTGGTGCCGGTTTGCAATACTGCTGCGGCGGTAAGACCGACGATCAACGACGCTGCCGCGGATCCGCCAAAGGCGACCGCGCGCACCCAGTCGCGTCGTCGACGGACGAGCAGGACGGTCACGGCAAGGCCGAGACGAAGCGCAAGGGCGGCAGCTACACCGAACCCGGGACCGAAGGGGATCATGCGCGCACGATGCCGATGGGCCTCCGAGACTGACGCGCGTCGGACGCGGCAGCAGTTACCGACCGCTGATCCGCGACGCTACTTTCCACTCCCCGTTTGGAAGCCGCGCCGAGTCACAGATCGTGGGCGGCCAACGATCGCCTGGAGTGTGCGTGAGTGCGTCTGAAGTCATGGCGGATCCTGGAGGCTTAGTCACGAATCTCCGAGGCGCGATAGAGCGCCTTGGCTCGCCGGCTCAGTGCCGCAGCCTTCGCGGGCTCGCCACTCAGCAGGCAGAAGCCGGCCTCCTGAATGAGCAGATCGGCCAATAGTGACAGGATGTGGCCGGCGCCAAACGAGCTGACGAGGCGCCGCAGCACCTCAAGTTCCTCAGCCGATCCCGCACTGTGAAGTCGGGTCATCGTATGTGATGGAGACATGGACACCCTCAGTGCAGAGCTCCGGCGGGCGGTGCTGTAAGCCGTCATCGCCGTGCTGCCGCTGCACATCTTTAATATTATAATATTAATATACATTACGACTCTGCCG
>JGI10216J12902_100227638_pt1 | contig 11123 bp, 10 predicted proteins | sample KanNatreferecore_FD_12902 | JGI IMG/M metagenome (IMG submission 12902)
TGAATTGGATGATATGGGGAGCGGATCTGTATAACCTTCCGGGGATCAAAGCGGATTTTTATGGCGGCATTACAAAACTACAGTATTCATCGCAAGGGAAGCCTCTCAGCGAATGGCTCTATCTTTTGAAGGTCTGGGCAACTAACTCCCGATTTAAGGAGGAGGCATACGCCAAAATAGATAATGTGCTCACATGGATGACCACTGAGTTCGCTTTCGCAAAAGCAAATATCGCGTCATTGCACGCCGATCATAAATTTTTCTTTTACGAGAATCAGATACCTTATCAAAAACTTGACGAACGATCCGCTGAAGCGAAGATTGAGCACCGAAACGTTCCGCTCATCATTGTAGGTAACTCCGGATATCCGACAAATAACCATCTCGAGGTGATCGCATATTTGGAACAACATAACATCAAAGCTGACCTTTGTATCCCCGTTTCCTATGGTGATAAAAAGTATATCACGTTCCTCAAAGGAAAGCTTGCAACCTATAAAAATGGAACAGTGACGTTTGTTGACAAATACATGGACTTCGATGAATATTTGAATCTATTGTCCAGCGCGGATGCATTTGTCATGAATAGCATCAGACCGCAGGGTTATGGAAATATTCTAATGATGCTGTACATGGGGAAGCCGGTTTTTGTAAATGACCGGAACATCTCTGCCCCGGACTTAAAAATGAATGAAATCGTGACCAACGATTGGAGCGAGATGGATTCCATTTTATCGCTTAAACCACGGCTTCAGAATAAAGAAGCAATTGCTAAGCTATTTTCGCATCAGCGTCTGATCAGTGTTTATCGCCAGCTTTTTGGTTAACGCAACACTGAAGTAACAATTTCATTCAGTTTTTTTGCGTTTGCTTCTGCATTCAGTTCACGTGCGGCATTACCTGAATTGCGCTTGTAACTCTCGATGTCAGTTTTTGTCAATTTTCTCAGTTCGATAGCAAGGCTTTGAGCGGTAAAGTCTTTTGAGACCACTCCGGTATTGTAGCGAGTAACAATTTCGGCCATTTCGGGCGTTGGTCCGATCGCTACGCCAAGACGAGCTTGTATAAAGTCGAACAACTTGTTAGGTAGGGTATTCTGATAGTTAAAATTGATAGGGGGTACCAGGAAGACTCCGATATCATACTTGTGCACGGTGGAGACCACTTCGTTGCTTGATACCGGCGGAATTATCCTGATACGGTGATCCGATTCTGCCATGTTCCGGAGGTCATCGATGTATTGTCGTGTTTTCTTTGAAGCGAAGCCGGGGATCATCAGAATAAGATCAAGAGTAAAACGCTCATCAAGCAAAGCCATCATTTCGATCATAAGCTCAAGTTTTCTTGAAGGTGTAGCAATTCCGTGATGAACCAGCCTGATCGTATGATCGAACGTCTCGGACGGACTTAGATCCATATAATTATTTGCATTTGTGATTACCACAGGTGTAACATGGAAATGTTTTTCATATTCCCGTGCAAGTCCTTTTCCTACCGTCATCATTGCGGCGGTCTGGGGAATGTACTTCTTACACAGCCACGTATTGAAATCCTGAAAGAATAAGCGCCACATCATCTTGTCTTCGAAATGTCGTGGCGCGTATTCGTGTGCGTCAAATATTACCTTCGGGTTTCCCGCAAATTGGAAGGCTAACGGTAACGTTTCGACATCATTGGCAATGACAACATCAAACCTGCGGTCAGCCAGGCGTTGAACCAAAAATGCGTAGTTGTGGAGAATTTTATAAGCGATCGAATGCAACTTTAACAATAGAAAAACCGATGCAATTGATTTTCGCAAAAGTGTGAGCCTAGTGGGTTGGATCGTTATAAGTTCGTATTCATTTGATGGCTCGCCATCAAAACAGATAATCGTGGTTTTATAGCCACCTTTCAGCGCATTTAACTGGCGCCTTACGCGCGCGTCGTGCCGAAGGTTGCTTAAAACGATAATCAATACTTTTTTCACGAGATGCGAAACTACTTAAATTTTTTTAGAGGTAGCCTGCAGTGGAGATTCGAACAACCGATTGAAAAATGATTTTCTGGAGGCACATTGTCTTATATCCGATAACCTTTAACTTTGTGCGTCATTGGGCTTGTAGTTGTCAGAAATTGGACTCTCTTGGCTATCCTCTCAGCCGGAACAGGTAGATGTTGTTTGTTGTGGTGAGTTTCATCACCCAAAATGAAATAGTATTGTTGTGAGACTTTTGCGTTTTTTATTGTGCTGTTTTTTTAGCGCTTCCGTCATTTGCGTGCATCAGGTTAGGGGTCAGCAACTGGATCAGACCGGTTCAGGACGTGCCCTGCTTTTTGATGGTACGGATGACTACATAGACCTTGGAAATATCTATGATGATCTTGCCCTTCCTGTTACTGTTTCTGTGTGGGTAAACATGAGTCCTGGGGCTGCTTACGCATTTCCGATTTTTAATTCTCAGGATAACCTTCCACTATATAATGGTGTTACGTTTATTGTTAGCTCGAGCGCATTCTCAATTCAATACGGCGACGGTATGGGAGAGAACGACCCTTTTTATCGAAGAGGTAAAAGCGCGAGCCTACCTGATCTGACCGGACATTGGATTAACGTGACTGGTGTTATGAGGTCTGCCACAGACATGGATCTCTATTTGAATGGGATTAATATAGGCGGCCAGTACGGTGGAAATTCTCCTAATCCGATGTCCTCCATGTCGCCCGGTGATAACGCGAAAATAGGATATTGGCATAGCAACGGGATAACTACATACTTCAAGGGTAGCATGGATGAATTGCGGATTTTCAATAGATCGCTTTCCGAGTCAGAGATCAGGCAACAAATGTGTAAAAGGCTGACAGGGAATGAAACGGGTCTTATAGGTTACTGGACCTTTGACGAGATGACTGGAAGTTCTCTAAAGGACAAATCTATAAATCACTTCGATGGAATTTTGCATGGTAACCCGACCCGGGTTTACTCAGGTGCTCCCATCGGCGATGAAAGTGCGCAAATGTATACTTCATCCTGGCCGGGGAAATCTTTTGGGCTCGATGCTATCGAAGCCCAGCAGGTATTGGGCAACCCGCAGGGCCTTCATGTTTATAAAGTAAATAGTAGCCCTTCACAAACGGGTGGGCTGGATAACGCGCTCCCCGATCATCCATACTACGGAGTTTTTATCGCAGCCAGCGATTTGGATAATACGTTTATTCTGAAGGAAGAGTTGGAAAATGGCTGCGGTTTTTTCAGCCGCTATGACAATAGCGAGCCACAATGGTCTAAACTTCAACCATCGTCCACGATAATAAACAGGATCGAGGTGGTTCCTTTCGGGGGTGAAAAATTTGATCTCGATCTCGGACCCGATGTACTGCTTTGTGACGAGACTTCTTATCAAATAGTCACAGCGCTTGATGGTGTGGATGTCAAATCTATCATGTGGAGTAACGGGAAGACCACACCATCCATTTCTGTCAGTTCAAGCGGATTGTATGGAGTCAGCGTTTCTTCCAGTTGCCAAACTGTGAAGGATACAATTGCCGTTCAGTTCGCGAAGAAACCTCCGCCATTTAGTCTTGGAGCCGATGAGACATTATGTACAATCAATCCTCGGGTGTTGAAACCCGGAGTAAACACGGCAGGATACAAACTTGAATGGCAGGATGGATCAGAAAAGGAAACATTTGAATTGAGTGACTTTGGCACTTATTACCTTACCATAAGCAACGAGTGCGGTGTAGCATCAGATACCATCGCGATATCAAAGATTAATTATCCGGCAAAGGAATTTCCAAACGTCATCACACCAAATGATGATTCGAAGAACCAATATTTTGTGCTAGGGGTGGAAGGCACGAATTCACAATTGACCGTTTACAATCGCTGGGGTGAGCAAGTATATAATAATCCTGACTATAAAGATGTCTGGGATGGTGACGACCTTCCGTCGGGAATTTATTTTTATCAAATCACTGGTAATTGCATTGGTGAAAAGAAAGGCACGATCACTATTTCCCGTTAACTTTCGAGCCGTTAAAACTTGCCAATGATCCTGGTAGGATTTTCTTTAATGTAAGTTGCCCACGATTTTGATTTTCCCTTTAACATGCTGTTCTGAAAGTGATGGCACACAGCGACGGCTAGCGCATCCGTGGCATCGAGCAGCTTTGGGGCTTCTTTTATTGCTAACAGCGTCATTAACATTTTTGCAACCTGCTCTTTGGATGCATTTCCATTGCCTGTGACAGACTGCTTTACTTTTCGGGGCGCATACTCAACGATGGGTATCTGTCGTGAAAGTGCCGCCGCCATCGATACTCCCTGCGCTCGTCCAAGTTTCAGCATGGATTGAACGTTCTTTCCGAAAAACGGCGCTTCCAATGCCACCTCGTCAGGATTGAACTCGTCGATCAAACTAAGTACACGTTCAAAGATTTTTTTCAACCGGAGCTCGTGTCCGTTGTACTTGCTAAGATGTATTACACCGAATTGCAAGAGTTGAACCTTGTTGGTCTGGATCAGAATGAGTCCGTAACCCATTACATTCGTTCCCGGATCCAGACCCAGAATGATCTTCTCTTTTTCCAATTTTCCCACGGCCCAAGATAGCCAGCGTTTGTAAATTTTTGAAATTGCAGCAAATGGTATTGTTTCCGATTGTAATATTTGCCTTCTATTTCGTGCTGGTCGGCTTTCTGATCATTGGATGGAGTCGTTTAGTTCGGAAGCAGTCGTTATACGCCGAAACCAATGAAATTTTTGTCTCAATCATCATCCCGGCCAGGAACGAGGGATCCAACATTCGCCAGCTCCTTTCTGATCTTGAGAACCAAACCTATCCTGATTTTGAGGTAATAGTGGTTGACGATCATTCAGAAGACCACACTAAAGAGATCGTAGAAAGTTACGCTGAAGGAAATTCACGGTATCGTATCCTGACGAATTCCGGAGTTGGAAAAAAGGCAGCCCTTACGTTGGGTGTTCGATCGGCTAAGGGTTCAATCATTATAACAACCGATGCAGATTGCCGGGTTTCCGGCGAATGGATCTCGTCATTACTTAATTGTTTCCATAATAACAGGATCAAAATGGTTATTGCTTGCGTGAAGATGGAGGCAAATTCGTTGTTTTCTGACCTTCAAGCGCTTGAGTTCGCAAGTTTGATTGGATCGGGAATGGCCATGGCGTCATGGAAATTTCCTCTCATGTGTAATGGCGCTAACCTGGCCTTCCGCAAGTCAGTGTTCGAAGAAGTCGGTGGCTATCAAGGTAATTTTCATATCCCTTCAGGAGATGATGAATTTCTTATGCGAAAGGTATTGAAGGCCTATCCTGACGGCATCGAGGTTTCATCGTCGAGACACTCAGTGGTCACTACGTTGCCGAATCAATCTATTAAGGAGCTTTTTCAGCAACGAATACGATGGGCTGGGAAATGGGCTTCCAATTCTTCCATCATAAGCAGATTATTAGCGCTTTTTGTATTCTTTTTTCAACTGACGACGGTTTTACTTCCCTTAATTCTTGCAATGAGTTGGATGAACGTTCAGACGATCCTTTTTCTGCTGCTTATCAAAGTATGGCTCGAGTTTTTCTTTCTTAAAAAAGTTACACTGAATCTGGGGATAAGGTGGACTTGGACGTCGTTTGCCATTCTTGAGGCGATTTATCCATTTTATGTTGTGGCAATTGGCATACTTTCCCGATTTAGCTCCTTCATGTGGAAAGGGAGAAAACTAAAGTCTCTCACCGTCAGCGAAAAATTGAATAAAGAAATTTTAGGATAACCAAAAGAGTTGCCTGCAATTCGCTTTTCAGTTTAACTTTACCGTAAGATGACAGAACAAACCCTCAAAGATAAATTTGCAATTAAAGAACTCCAGCTCAATGCATTGCTGGAAATTACCCAGGCTATAAACAATAACTTGTCTGAAGAGTCTCTTTATAAAATATACAATTTCACGCTTCGCTCAAATTTGAACATACAAAAGCTCGCGCTCTTCGTGCTCGACGATGAATGGAGCTGCAAGGTAAGCTTCGGAACGAAAAAGCATTTCCATAAGGCCAACCTTCTTCCGGAGTTCAAGACCATACAGGATATCACCCACCTGAAAGAATTTGATGACTGTGATTTTACCGTTTTTGACATCATCATTCCCGTCACGCACAAAAGCACCACTCTTGCGCTTGTTTTTGTTGGTGGATTGGAGAAAGACGATTATCAGAATGAAGACGGGGTTAAATTCATCCAGGCGTTAAGCAATATCATTATAGTTGCAATCGAGAATAAGAAACTCGCCAGAAAACAACTCGTTCAGGAATCCTTTCGAAAAGAGCTTGAGATTGCAAGTGATGTACAGCAGTTTCTGTTTCCCGACAAGCTGCCGTACACAGAAACCCTGAAGATTGAAGCGAGCTATCTGCCCCATGATATGGTCGGAGGGGATTATTACGACTATATCCCGATCAACAAGAATCAGTTTCTCATCTGTGTAGCAGATGTAAGTGGTAAAGGAATTCCGGCAGCGCTTATGATGTCAAACTTTCAGGCTTCGCTAAGAACGCTTCTGCGACAAACACCCAATCTTACGGATATTATTGAGGCTTTGAACTTTCAGGTTCTTGAAAATACAAAAGGTGAAAAGTTCATTACTTTTTTTGCCGCCATCTATGACATTCGCTTAAAGACCATGGTCTATGTCAACGCGGGCCACAATCCTCCAATATTACTGGACCGAAAAAATGGACTTCGTATGTTGGAGGAAGGTTCAACTGTTCTGGGAGCAATGCATCCCCTTCCTTTCCTGAATGAAGGATTTATTACGGGAATCGATGACTTTCTGTTGTTCTGTTATACCGATGGTCTTACCGAAACAGTAAATGAGCAGGGATATGAGTTTGGTTCAGATAAGTTGTTAGAATATTTCAGTTTTGACGAGACATTCAACAAAGACCTAAAGATAATCCACCAGGATCTTATTGTGGCGCTTGACACTTTCAAGGGACGCAAAGGATATCACGACGATATTACAATCTTGTCTTGTCGTGTTGGGTAGCGTGGTAATAGTTCAGCAGTTTTATCATGGTCCATCGTACGCCATTTATCCTTCCGATGCTTTACCCTTCACTCACATGGAGGATTCCATCGAACAGCAAACAAGTGTTTTTAACATTTGACGACGGGCCAGTGCCTGGTCCCACGGAATTCGTGCTTGAAACGCTGCGGAAGTTTGATATTAAAGCAACGTTCTTCTGTATCGGCGATAACATTAAAAAACATCCAGTTATTTTTAGGGACATAATTACCGACGGCCACAAAGTTGGCAATCATACACACAATCATTTAAATGGCTGGAAAACTGAGCGAACCAGTTATGTTCAAAACGTGGAAGACTGCAATCAGCAAATCGCTGCACATTTGCCCCTTGATTCTGAAAAGATCCGCATATTCAGGCCGCCCTACGGCAGGATCACGCGGGATCAAATAAGATCCTTGACCAACTTTAATATAATAATGTGGGATGTGCTCGCCATTGATTACAATGACGGATTGTCGGCTACACGATGTTTAAGGAATACTATCAACGCGTCCCGTCCAGGCTCAATCACCGTTTTTCACGACAGCTACAAGGCAGAGAAAAATCTCACGTTTGCCCTGCCGAAATATATCGAGCATTTTCTGAGCTTACGGTTTGAATTCAAAGTTGTTCCGGGATGAAGAATGTGCTGATAACGCCATTAGATTGGGGACTCGGCCATGCCACGAGATGTATTCCAATTATTAATGAGTTACTGAAGAGGAATTGTAATGTGATAATCGGCGGTTGTGAAGATTCACTCGCGCTATTGAAGATCGAGTTCCCACAGCTCACATTCATGTTATTACCTTCCTATCGTCCAGTTTATCCATTAAGGGGATCGATGGTTTGGAATATGGCCAGGCAGCTGCCAAAATTCTTCTCAGCCATAAAAAAGGAACATACAGCCATCGAACAAATTGTTAAGACCTCCAGTATTGATCTTATTATTTCCGACAACCGTTATGGCTGTTGGTCGCCGTCTGTGCCTTCTGTATTCATAACACACCAGACGAACATCTTGCTTCCCCGAAAATTCAAATGGCTCACACGGCTTGTAAGGAAGCTCAATATTTCGCTGATAAAAAAGTTTTCGATGTGTTGGATTCCCGATTATCCTGATGAAAGAAGCCTGTCAGGAAAGTTGAAGTCGCTCGGCAACAAGGAGCAGGTAATAAGGGTCAGACATATTGGCGCGTTATCGAGATTTACCCAGATGAAAACGAGGGAAAAGGTGTATGACATTGCTTGTATTTTATCCGGACCCGAGCCACAGCGAACGAGGTTTGAAAAAATTGCTGCAAAGGAACTGGCTGCCTCGGGACTGCGATATTTTATTGTGCGCGGTCTTATATCGGAACAAGACAATCCCCCGACAACCCACGATGGCGCGAACTTCCTTAACACCTCCGACCTGCAAGCTGTCATCGAGCAATCGGAGTACGTTCTTTCGCGAAGTGGTTATAGTACCATAATGGATCTGGCTGCACTCGGTAAGAAAGCGATATTTGTACCGACTCCAGGTCAAACGGAACAGGAATATCTCGCAGCAAGGTTAAGAACAAAAGGGATTGCATTTTCGGTACGACAACATGAATTTGAAATGAAAAAGGCCTGGGATAACGCTCGATCCTATACAGGATTCAATCAATTTCCCGGTGATCTACATCTCCTCACGGAAGCACTAGACGAAATGCTGCCTGCTGGCGTCACGCAGGAAATGCAACAACAGATACAATTATGAGCAAATTTTTCAAGAGTTTCCATTATGCGTTTCGTGGTATAATAGCCGGAATTGCCGATCAACGTAATCTTAAAGTTTTGTTATTGATAGCGGCGGCAGTTATTAGCGCAGCCCTTTATTTTAAGATAGACCGTGTTGAGTGGTGTATCATCCTTTTATGCATCGGCATTGTTATTGGTCTTGAAATGTTGAACTCGTCTGTTGAGAATCTCGTGGATCTGGTGACCCTCGAGAAAAAACCCTTGGCGGGAAAGATAAAGGATATTGCCGCAGGTGCAGTTCTGTTTATGTCGGTATTGTCGTCGATAATTGGTGTAATAATTTTTAGTAAGTACGTGACGGCATAATTTCAATGGTATTTTTGGTTATTTTGATTTTTACACATGGATTACTTTGTAGATACTCACGCTCACATTTATCATGAAGATTTTCTTGCTGATAGAATCGACATGCTTCAGCGATGTATGGATCAGCGTGTCACAAAAATATTCATGCCGAACGTTGATCACACTTCGATAGACGCAATGTTGGAACTGGAGGATCGTTCGACAGGTCAATGTATCCCGATGATGGGGTTACATCCCTGTTCAGTTAAGAAGGGATTCGAAAGAGAGCTCTACCTCATAGAAGATTGGCTTTCTAAAAGGAAATTTTCTGCTGTAGGTGAAATTGGCACTGACCTTTACTGGGATAAAAGTTTGTATGACTATCAAAAGGAAGCGTTTTTATTACAGGTTGGGTGGGCAAAAAAATACAGACTTCCCATTGTCATTCATTGTCGCGAAAGTATAAATGAAACGATAGAACTTGTTCAGCAAATGCATGACGAAAATTTGACTGGAGTGTTTCATTGCTTCACCGGCACAACAGAACAGGCGGCAAAGATCACCAAGCTTGGATTTTACCTCGGCATCGGAGGTGTTGCAACATTTAAAAATGGTGGATTGGATAAGGTGTTGCCGGACATAGACCTAAAGCATTTGCTTCTCGAGACCGATAGCCCCTATCTTGCTCCCGTACCTCACAGGGGAAAGAGAAACGAGCCGTCGTATATACCTCTGGTGGCGAAGAAAGTGGCGGAAATCAAAAGTGTTTCTGTTGATGAGGTTCAACGCTCCACCACGGAAAATGCCTCGAAGTTATTTTCAACCTCATGATGAATATTAAAACAGTAAGTGTCAACACAGCTCTCCCTGGAAAGGCGCGTGCGCGTGTTCTCATCATTTATACGGGAGGCACGTTTGGCATGACCTATGACAGAGAGGGCGTCCTCGTGCCCTTTGACTTTGCGGATATTCTTCACGAGTTGCCCACTCTTAAAAATCTGGCCCTTGAAATCACTGCGTTGTCTTTTGCAACTCCTATCGACTCGTCGAACATCAACATTGAGCACTGGCAACTTATCGGCAGCATAATTTTTGATCAATATCAACATCAGGATGGGTTTGTTGTGTTGCACGGCACAGATACAATGGCCTATACGACATCGGCACTGAGTTTTATGCTGGAAGGTTTGCAAAAACCTGTCGTGTTCACGGGCGCTCAACTTCCCATAAGTGAGGCGCGGTCCGATGCGCGGGAACATTTGATTACAGCCTTGGAAATCGCATCAGCCCGCAAGGACGGATTAGCTCTTGTCCCCGAGGTGTGTATTTACTTTGATTATGAATTGCTACGGGGTAACCGATCGAAGAAGGTCGAGAGCATGCAGTTTGATGCGTTCGACTCGGGTAACTACCCACCGCTGGCGAAGGCAGGAGTAAAGATCGATTATAACTTTTCTGTTATTCGTTCGATCAAGTCGTCATCGGACCTCACGCTACGAACAAAATTCGAGACCAACATTGCGATCTTAAAACTTTTCCCCGGGATTGACATCAATGTAGTGAAGGCTGTTTTGGGAGTGCAGGGATTAAAAGCTGTCGTTATCGAAACATATGGATCGGGTAACGCGCCGACTCTCGTATGGTTGCTCAACGAGCTGAAGAAAGCGATTGATCGGGGTATAATTATTCTTAACATTTCTCAATGCCCGGGAGGCCGCGTAACGCAAGGGCGCTACGAAACGAGCAAAGGACTTCAGCAAATTGGAGTTATCAGCGGCGCGGACATGACAACCGAAGCCGCTGTCACAAAGTTGATGTTACTAATTGGCGAATTTGGAATAGACGGCGCGAAAGAACTTATCGGTATGTCGCTTGCCGGTGAATTGACCGGCTGACGGCTTGCAAACCGGTTAATTTATTGATTTCTTTGTGCCCCATTTTGCATTTCAGGAGAGGTGTCCGAGTGGTTGAAGGAGCACGCCTGGAAAGTG
>JGI10216J12902_100286743_pt1 | contig 11118 bp, 8 predicted proteins | sample KanNatreferecore_FD_12902 | JGI IMG/M metagenome (IMG submission 12902)
TTGCGCGTGTCAAAGTTCAGATACTTTGCCTGGGTATTGTCGATGGCATTAGCCACGCCTTCTGAACCGGGGCTGTTCGACGAAGAGGCGACCACAAGATCACCGGGTTGAGTCACGTCCGGCGGCAATGTGCTGCCGAGGAGTTCCACTTCGGCAACCTGCATGCAACAGCCATTGTTGGTCGAGACCGCAACCACGGTCCACCGGTAATGCCTGTAGGGCTGGAAATTGTCGAAGAAGAAGGTTTGCGTCTTGAACCGCGAAGGATCGACGTTGTCGGTCGGATCAGGGTCCGGAAAGAGCGTCCTCCATGGCGTGATATTGGTCACGCCTGCGATGAACGTCCAACTCCCCGAATTGAAATTGGTGATGGCGTCATCGTTGGAACCTTCCAGGATGACGGTCGCGGGGTCGCGTTCAGGGGCATCGTTGGCCGCCTGGATGGTCATGCCAATAACGCGCGTGACTCCCACCGAAGGAGAGACTGCAAACCCGGAGGGCGGATTGTTGGGATTGCGAGTATCAAAGTTCAAATACTTTGCCTGAGTGTTGTCAATGGCGTTGGCCACTCCCTCGGAACCGGGGCTGTTGGAAGAGGAAGCGATTACCGGATCGCCGGGTTGAGTGACGTCACTTTGGGCGTTGGCGACACCGATCAGGGCGGCCAACTGCAGGCAGACGAGCAATCTGACGATGTTGCGGGAAAGTTCACACGTGCGCATAGAGACACCTAGGGTTGGTTTTTCTCGACTGATCTTGGTTATTCGGGAACTGAGTTCTTGTAGCGATTGCCGCGGAACGCGTCAATGACTTTCACGGAGTGTTTTCGTTGCCGACGATCAATCTCAAGCATCGCACAGAACACACATCGTTCCCGGACAAGTCCTTTGACAGAGACAGCACCTGTTGGCAAGTTAGCCGCCATGAGAGCGTTCCACGTCTCCTGGCTGATGGTATTGTGCGTCCTCTCCGTTTCGGTCACCGGCTCCCGTGCCGCGGGGCTGGAGCAGCGCGTCGCCAACACGACGCTGCAGATGCCACAGAATCCGGCTGAATTCGGATACACCGTCACCAACGCGCTCGCCGGTCTGACCTTCAGCCAACCCGTGGGGATTGTCTCGCCCCCGGGCGAGACGAATCGGCTCTTCATTCTGGAAAAAGGCGGAGTTGTCGTGGTCATCACGAACCTTGCGAGCCCGACACGCACGGTATTCATGAATCTTACCGTCAACCCGACGAGTGAATCGGGGCTTATCGGCATGGTGTTTCATCCGGGTTACGCGACCAACGGCTACTTCTACATCTTTTATTCGCAGAACATGAACACCTCTCAAGGCAACGGGCTGCATCAACGCATTTCCCGTTTTTCGGTTTCGCCGGCCAATCCCAATCAGGGCATGCCCGCCAGCGAACTGCCTCTGATCAGGCAGTACGATACAGCCGGCAATCACAACGGCGGCGATCTTCACTTTGGTCCTGACGGTTACCTTTACATCTCTCTCGGAGACGGCGGCGCTCAATACGACGGAAGCCGGAACAGCCAGCGCATCGACAAAGACTATTTCTCTGCGATCCTGCGGATCGACGTGGACAAACTTCCGGGGAACCTGTTGCCAAACCCACACCCGGCGAACACGACCAACTACTTCGTTCCCGCGGACAATCCGTTCATTGGCCGGACCAATTTCGCGGGAGTAACCATCAACCCGGGCAACATCAGAACGGAGTTTTACGCGATTGGCTTCCGCAACCCGTGGCGAATGTCCTTTGATTCGGCGACCGGGCTTCTCTATGTCGGCGACGTGGGCCAGGACACGTGGGAGGAAGTCGATGTCATCGTCAAGGGTGGCAACTATGGGTGGGTTTACCGGGAAGGGGCGCATCCCGGTTACCGAACCAACGAAGCGCCGGCCGGGTTTTCTTCCATCGACCCTATTCAGGACTACCGACATGGCGGCGCAACCAATCAAGGCAATTCCGTCACCGGCGGCGTGGTCTATCGCGGACAGCGGTTGTCGCAACTCTACGGCTGGTACGTCTTCGGCGACTACACGAGCGGCAACATCTGGGCGCTCCGGCACGACGGGGTGACAACGATCCCGTTCCGCCGCCTGACGGGTGCATCAGGACCGGTTGCGTTCGGCACGGATCCGCGCAATGGCGACATCCTGATCGCCCAGATCAACAACGGCGTGATCGGACGCCTGAATTACAACACCACGCAAACCGGCGTCGCGCTGCCGTCCACTCTTGCCGCCACCGGCGCCTTCTCGGACCTCGGCACGTTGACGCCACACGCGGGGATCGTCCCGTATGACATCAACGTTCCATTCTGGTCGGACAACGCCCAAAAAACCCGGTGGTTCTCCGTGCCCAACACCAATTTGACCATCAGCTTCAACGCGACTGGCAACTGGTCGTTTCCCACTGGAACGGTATGGATCAAGCATTTCGATCTGCAGTTGACCAACGGCTCACCCGCCTCCACCAGGCGATTGGAAACGCGGTTCATCGTACGCAATGGTAACGGGGTTTACGGCGCAACGTATCGCTGGGACTCCACCACCAACGCGACGCTCGTGCCGGAGGGAGGCATGGATGAGACCTTAGCCATCTACGACGGCGCGACGATCCGGACACAGGTGTGGCATTTTCCGAGCCGGTCCGAGTGTCTGGCGTGCCACACCACCGTCAGCGGCGGCGCGCTCGGTTTCAACACGCCTCAACTGAACAAGGACTTCGACTACGGCAGCGGTGCCGAAGCCCAGATTGCCGCTCTCAGCCGCGTCGGCTATTTCTCCGGTTCTGTGACCAACCTGACCGCGCTGTATGCGCTGGCTCATCCGACAGACACCGCGGTCAGCCTCGAATACCGGGTCCGCTCCTATCTTGCCGCCAACTGCGCGCAATGCCATCAGCCGGGTGGACCGACGGTCGCCGCCTGGGATGCACGCATTCAAACGCCTTTGTCCCAGGCATCCATTGTCAATGGGCCTTTGAATAGCGACGGCGGCGACCCGAACGCTCGCGTGATCGTGCCCGGATTGCCGTCCAATTCCATGTTGCTCAACCGAATTTCAAAGCGGGGTCCGGGCCAAATGCCGCCCGTCGCCAGCAACCTTCTCGACACAAACGCCATCGCTCTCGTCACCGCGTGGATTACCAACGGACTCGCGAACTATCAAAGCTTCCCCGCTTGGCAAACGACCCACTTTGGTTCGACCAATGCACCGAATGCGGCCCCGAACGCCGACCCGGACACCGACGGCGCGAATAACACACTCGAATACCTGACGGGCACAAATCCGCTCCAGGGCGGCGATGCCTGGGACATCGCCGCACGGCGTTCCGGCAACACCATCGAGATCACGTTCGACCAGATCGCAAACCGCGGATTTGAGGTCCAGTGGGCGGACGTCCTTTCATCGCCGATCCTCTGGAGAACGCTCGACGTTCCGGCCAATCGGCCGTTCATATCGGCGACAAACTTTACAGCCACAGTCACCGACACATCCACGAACTCGCCGGCGAAGTACTATCGCGTCCGCGTGTTCGAACCGTAGGGCGTCGCAAAAAATTTCGTTCTCCCGAGCTCGTATCTCGGCGGCCAACGAGGCCGGCGCCGGTTGGCAAGCCCAAAGGGCCTGGTGCGAGATGACGGTTACTTTCCCCCGACCCTCTCCCCTTGGGGAGAGGGAGAATCGCTCCCGGTCTTCGATGAATCGAAGCCGGCGTATTTCCGAGCGCTCAACTTCGAATGACGAAGCGTTCGATTGCTGTTCCCTCTCCCCGAGGGAGAGGGTTAGGGTGAGGGGGAACGCGTGTCCGAATTCAAAGACGCCGGCGAAAAGAAAGCCATAACAGATGGAAAAAACCTGCCTCGCCATCGAAATCGGCGGCACCAAACTCCAGATTGCCGTCGGCAATTCTCCAGTAAAGATTCTTGAGCGTCGCCGATTCAAAGTCGATCCTGCGGAGGGTGGCGCCGGAATCCGCGAACAGATCAAAACGGCGCTCGCCGAACTGATGCCGGCCACGAAGCCTGCTGCGATCGGCGTCGGTTTTGGCGGGCCGGTGGACGGGCAGACCGGACAGATCTGTTGTTCGCACCAGATCGAAGGCTGGGCGGATTTCCAGCTCGGCAACTGGCTACGGTCGCTTGGCGGCCTGCCGGTTTGCGTCGAAAACGACGCGAACACCGCAACGCTCGGCGAGGCGCTTTATGGAGCAGGCGTTGGCCTTAATCCGGTATTTTACGTGACCTTGGGCAGCGGCGTCGGGGGTGGCCTGGTCGTCGATGGCCGGATTTATCACGGCGCCAGGCCGGGCGAATCCGAGATCGGCCACATCCGGCTCGACCGTGCCGGAACAATTGTTGAACAACGCTGCTCGGGCTGGGCTGTCGATGCAAGAATCCGGGAATGGATCAGGACCGAACCACAAGGTCTGCTCGCTCAATTGGCCGCGGGTTCGACCGGCGGGGAAGCGAAACATCTGGCGCCGGCCCTCGCCAAAGGCGACGCCGCAGCGAAACGTGTTCTCGACGAAACCGCGGAAGACCTCGCCTTCGGACTCTCGCACGTCGTTCAACTCTTCCACCCCGAGGTCATCGTGCTGGGCGGCGGGTTTTCATTGACGGGCGAACCGCTGCGGGCCGCCGTCGAAACCGCCCTCTCCAGGTTCACGATGGAAGCCTTTGCGCCCGGACCGAAGATCCGGCTGGCCGCCCTCGGCGAGGATGCGGTACCGGTCGGAGCCTTGCACCTGGCGAGGGCAATCGCCTGACCAAAAATCCCTCTGCCAATTCGCGCCGTCTCTGGCATAGTCGCATACGATGAACGCTTGGATCAGCAACTATCTGAAATTCCAAAAAGCCGCCCTCGATTCCATTCCCGTGGACGCAGTCGCGCAACTTATCGACACGTTTCGGCGGGCCGTGGAGGAAGACCGGCAGATATTCGTTTTCGGCAACGGCGGCAGCGCGGCGAACGCATCACATCTCGCTACGGACCTGGGGAAGGGTTCCTCCGACCAGATCGGCCGACGGTTCCGGATCATCTCGCTCAACGACAATGTGAGCTGGATGACGGCGTTGGGGAACGATTATGCCTACGAAGATGTCTTTGTGCGCCAGTTGATGAACTACGGCCGCCCCGGCGACCTGGTCCTGACGATGAGCGTGAGCGGGAGTTCGCCAAACCTCGTCAAGGCTGTGGAATGGGCGAAGCAGAACGGGCTTCACACGATGGCGCTGGTCGGAGCCAAACGGGGTCGGCTGGCCGAAATCGCGCATCAGGTGATCGCGATCAACGATACTCACTACGGCCGGGTGGAGGATGCGCACATGGGCGTCTGCCACATGCTGTGCTATGCGTTCATGGAGAAACCCGAGATTGCGACGTAGCAACCACGCGCCCACGTTTGCGCGGACTCGGGGCCGCGCGTAAAATTCTTCCATGGCCGTCACGGAGCCCATTCGCAACAAGCTGAGACAGCTGCCGCACAAGCCGGGTGTTTATCTGATGAAGGACCGGTTTGGAACGGTGATTTACGTCGGCAAGGCGCGCGACTTGCACAAGCGCGTCAGCCAGTACTTTCACCCGTCCCGCCGGCTCGGCTGGGACCTCAAGTTCAACGCGCTGGTTGAGGCGATTCACGATCTGGATGTGCACGTTGTCAAAAGCGAGCCGGAGGCCATGCTGCTCGAAGGAAAGCTGATCAAGGAGTTTCACCCGCGATACAACGTCAGCTTTCGCGACGACAAGCGGTTTCTTCTGCTCAAGATCAATCTCAACGATCCGATCCCGCGTTTCACGCTCACGCGGCTGCGCACCGAGGATGGCGCGCGTTATTTCGGACCGTTTGCCAATTCGGGCGCGTTGCGGCGCACGCTGAACCTGGTCCGGTACAAGTTCAACCTGCGCGGCTGTCGTCCGTTGACGCCGACGGAACAGGACTACAAGCATTGCCTTTACGCGCATCTCAAGGTCTGTACCGCCCCGTGCATCGGCAACGTGACTCGCGAGCAATACGTGATGCAGGTGCTCGCCGCCTGCGACTTCCTCGACGGCCAAAGCAAAGAGATGAAGGAGCAGATCGAAGTCGAAATGAAGAAGGCCGCCGACGCCCAGGACTTTGAGAGAGCCGCGCAGTTGCGCGACCTGCTGTCGGATTTGCGCCGCACCACCAAGAGGACGGAGAAGTTCGAGCGCATTCCCTACAAACTTCCGGTGGCCGTCGATCCGATCAAGGACCTCGCTGAGTTGGGCAAGGTGCTGGGACTGCCCGCGCCGCCCCAGCGTATCGAGGGTTTCGACATCTCGAACATCAGCGATACATTCGCCGTGGCGTCCATGGTCAGCTTCAAAAATGGCCGGCCCGATCGCGCAAACTATCGCCGTTTCAGAATGAAAACGGTCATTGGGCAGGACGATTTCGCGTGCATGGCCGAAACGGTCAGGCGGCGCTACACGCGACTGAAGAACGAGGCTGAGACAGGACAGCCCGGTAAATGGTCAAATGTTCCCGATTTGATTTTGATCGACGGCGGCAAAGGACAGCTCAATGCCGCGTGCGCCGAGCTGGAGAAACTTGGGTTGAATGGCATCCCGGTCATCGGACTGGCCAAGGAATTCGAGGAGATTCATCGTCCGGCGGAAAAAGAGCCGCTGCGCTTGAGCCATGACTCCGGCGCGTTGAAGCTGTTGCAGCGCGTACGGGACGAGTCCCACCGCTTCGCAAACACTTACAACGCGCAACTGAGGCTGAAAAAGATTTCGGAAAGCATTCTCGACGAGTTTCCCGGCATCGGCGAACAACGCAAAGCGGCGTTGTTGAAAAAGTTCGGCTCCGTGCACCGGCTGCGGCTCGCGTCCGTTGGAGAGATTGCGAGGGTGCCCGGCTTCGGCGGAAAGGCGGCGACGGATCTCAAGGCATTCCTGGAAGCCAGGAGTCCGGCGCCTCGATTGCCTGCGGCGCCGGATGAGGACGAACCCCCATAGCGACCCGAAGCGTGCGGCCAGATCGCCGGCCTACTTCGCGGTTTCCTCTTTCCGCGCGGTCAACCACTCGAAGGTGAGTTTGACATCGTCTCCGGTCGAGAACACTCCGAACTTCGTAGGCGGCTGGATGCCGAAGCTGGTCATCTTGACCGGAATGGAACCGTTGAACTTCAACTTGTCGGCGCCGACTCGAACCATGGTTACCGCCATCTGAATTTTATTCGTCACGCCTGCCACGACCAGTTCGCCTGTGGTGTCGAAGAGAAACGGAGCATCCGCCGCCTTGGGCGCTTCCTTAAGCGTCATTTCCGTGAGCCGGTAATCGATCCGCCGGTTGTCCTTTTCCTTCATCGATTCGTACATGACGGTGTCCATCGCGGTCTTGTCGCTCTTCAGTTGGCGCACGGGGATGAGCACTGCAACCCGGGCGTTGACTTTACCGGGAACGGGCTTCTCCAGGTTAAAGGCCGGATCCAATTCAATGAATCCGCCGAGCAATTTGGTTTCGACAGACCAATCGTGAAGCGTCGAAGTGCCCTCGACCTTGACCAGGCTGGCGCCGGGCTGAGAGACGTAACGGACCCAGTTCTCCGCGGCACGCAAGGGGACTCCCAGCAGCAGAATGACAGCGCTGGCGATGAGAGTTTGTTTCGTCTTCATGGACATGGCCTCAGTTTGTTTCGACGCTCGATTCGGTTCCAACCTTGTTATCCCACTTCAAGCAGTTCCTTTCCAATGGCAGTTTTCTCCCCTTTGACGACGGCTTCGTTCGCTTTGATGGCCATTACCGTGGCGGCATAGCCCTCCGCGTATCCCGCCGCCGGCGTCAGCTTGAGGTCGGCGAGGAATTTATCCAACGCCGCCTTGTCGCTGGTGTCGAAGGTCCCGGAAAAGTCTTCTACGGCCGTGGCGACGGTGTTGACATTGCTCAAGAACGACTCCAGCGCGAAGTAGAGCGGTGTGCTGGTGTAGGTGGCCTCGTCGGTGGCTTTTTCCGTGATGCTGGTCAGTTTGGTCGCGTTGGCGATCAGCGCGATGCCGGTTTCCTTGTAGAAGGTGTCCTTGCGCGCATAGACTTCCCAGCCCAGCAGCGGTGAATCCACTTCCTTGAACATCCACGCCTTCGGCCCGCGGACCATGATGGCGGCGTCCGTGCCGTAATAGACTTCGTAGTCGGAGTCAAACGAGTTGGCCAGCGTGCTCTCAAAGGTCAGGGCCGCGCCGCCAGGATATTCGAACACGGCTTGAACGGAATCCGCGACCTCGCGCCCGTCCTTCCAGTTGATGATGGAACCGAACCCGGCAACGGAGACAGGCTGTTGGTTCAGGAACCACGAAGCGGCGTCGATCTGATGAATGCCGAGCTCGCCGACCAGGCCGAGCGAGATTGCCTTGTTGAGCCGCCAATTGATTTCCTGTTCGCGGTCCGGATTGGGTGAGCTCAGCCGCCAACTCTGCTTCTTGTGCCATTGGACGCGGGCTTTGATTGGCTTGCCGTAGGCTCCGGCGCGGATGAAGTCGATGAGAAACCGGCGCTGGGGATCGGAGCGGTTTTGCAGCCCCGCCTGGAAGACCTGTTTCCGGGACTCCTTGGCCGCTCTGGCGATGGCCCTGGCGTCATCAATACTGTTGGCGAGCGGCGCTTCGCAGTAAACGTGTTTCCCCGCCTTGAGCGCGGCCAGGACGATCTCTTTGTGCTGATGCGTTGGCGTCGCAACAATCACCGCCTTCACCTCTTTGTCCTCGAGAATTTTCCGGTAGTCGTCCACGCCCTTGGCGTTGGGAGCGGCATTGGTCCCGCGCTTTACCGAGGCCGGGTAGGTATCGCAAACCGCCGTCACCTGCGCCGTTTTCAGCCGCGCGAGCGTCGCGAGAACCTCGCGTCCCCAGGTTCCCACGCCAATGACAGCGCAGTTGATCTGAAAGGGAACGAGCGTGTCGAGGTCGGCCGCGCGGGCGGGAGAGCGCGAGAGGATTTCGACGCCGCCCAGCAGGGTCATCAGCGTCGCGAAAGAACCGCCTTTCAGGAACTCGCGACGATTCAGGTCCGATGATGTTTCAGCGTTGTTCATGAACGGAGATTATTCAGCAGGCTCGCCAATCACGCAACAGTATCCGGAGGGGCATCCTTGCTATTTCAACTCTTTGATCCGGATATTTCGGAAGGAAATGGCTCCGTGGTCGCCTTGCAGCATGACGGGGCCCGGCGCGTTGACATCGCCATCCAGTTCGCCACCGGTGGGCCGGCTGGATTCGATCTGGTCGTGCACCTTCACGCCGTTGAGCATGACAGAAATGCGGTTGCCTTTGATCGTGGCTTCGACCGTCTGCCATTCGCCGGGTTTTTTGGAGGCGAATTGGGAAACCGGAACCTGATTGTAGATCGCACCGTTGCCGCCTTTCGAAGGCTGACCCTTGTCGTAGTCATCAACAATCTGAATCTCGTGGCGGCCGCGCAGATACAGGCCGCTATTGGCGCCCTTGGGAATCACATACTCGCAGCGGATTGTAAAGTCCTTGAACTTCTCCACGGTGACCAGGTCGGTGCCGTGCTCCTTGCCCGGATCGTTCACCAGAATCCCGTTCTTCGCACTCCAGCTCGCGTGGCCGTTCGGATTTCGCAGCTTCCAGCCGGTGAGGTCCTTGCCGTTGAACAGCGGGCGGAAGCCCTCTTTTTTGTCGGCCTCGCTCAACGGGTCCACGCTGGCGGCAAACGCGCTCCGGATCATTCCGTCGATGGTCAAAAGCGCGAGAAGCAGGAAGACTTTTTTCATAACGGGAATGCGCGCCGATTATTTGGCTTGCGGTTTGGCATCGCCTTTCTCCAGGCCGAGCGCCCATTTGATGCCGTTCAGGATATGTCTTTGGTAGGCCTCGCTGACCTCAACGGGGTTTTCCCGTTTGAAGTTGGCCGGCGTGTTGGCGTCCCAAACGTCCTCGCGATGGCCCAGTGACGTGTAGAAGACGCGGCCTTTGCCGTATTCCTTGCACCAGGCAATCGGATAATCACCCGCCGTCTTCTCGTTTGGATGTTTGTCCAGTGTGAGGAGGCCGTGAACCTTGCCGCGCTCGAAGCCATTCAGGATGTAGATCTCATCCTTTAGTTTGTAGGTGGAGCCAAGATGCCGGCAGGCAGCGTGCTGGGCATCCTGATTGATGCATTCCACGTCAGCCTGCGCGCCGTGGGTCTTGAACTCGCCGCCAATCATTTCCACATAAGGATCGAGCGGCTTGTGTCCGCGGAAGGTATCGGTGGCCGAATGCATCCCGATGAAGGCCCGGCCGGATTTGATCCAGTCCAGGAAAGCCTGCTTGTCAGGCAATGGCAGGTCGCCGGTCGTGTTGGCAAAAATGACGCCATCGTATTTCTTGAGCGCATCGGCTGTCATCTTCTCGGTCATTTCCTGGTCGTTGCGGACGTAATCGACCGCAAAAGAACCGTCTTTTTGCGCCAGCTCGCCCAGAACTTTTTCCGCCGTGGGAATGGAGCTGTGACGAAAGCCCTTGGTCACAGTAACGACCAGCAGTTTTTTCGGTGTCTGCGCCTGGATCATCCCGGCAGACAGGAAGACCGCGGCCAGCAGCGATGAAAGTTTGATGAATTTCCGAAGGGCGAGCGTTGTCATGGCGGGATGGCTGGTTATGGCATCAGTTGCACAGTATCACTGACTTTGGCAGTCGGGACTTCATTCATTTAGACCGAATTCCCGCGGGGTCAAGGCTTCTTTGCCATGAATTGCCGCCTGGCTTGTGGCCCGTGGCCGGCGTCAACGAATCAGCCAATAGACCAGCGCGACCTGTAACCCACACAACGCCGCCAATGCCAACCAGGTCAGAAATTCCCGGAACCGAAGATCGATCTGCCGCATCTGGCTGAGCCAGAACTGGATTTTCACCGGTCCAAGCTCGATGACATCACCGTTTCGGAGAAACGACTGCCGGGTTGGTTGACCGTTGACGGTTGTCAGAGCGCTGGAATTGGCCCTTAGCAGGAATCCCTCAGGCATCTCCAGAGTGAGCTCCAGATGCCGCTCCCAAACCCCGTCCTCTTCCAGGCGGAGGCCCGCATCGTTGTTGCGTCCGACGATAAAAGGAAAACGGCGGGCCACCACGACGG
>JGI10216J12902_100260082_pt1 | contig 11113 bp, 7 predicted proteins | sample KanNatreferecore_FD_12902 | JGI IMG/M metagenome (IMG submission 12902)
CGCCGGCCTGATGCCGTGTTGCTCGGTGAAGATCCCGATTCGGATCTCGCCGTACTGCGCATCTACGCGCCGAACCTCACACCGCTGAAGTTCGCGGATTCATCACGGCTCAAAGTCGGCCAACTCGCAATCGCCATCGGAAGCCCATACGGATTCGAAGCCACGGTGACCGCCGGCATCGTGAGCGCGCTCGGACGTTCGCTGCGTTCGCAAACCGGCCGGCTCGTGGATGATGTCATCCAAACTGACGCGGCCTTGAACCCTGGCAATTCCGGCGGCCCGCTCGTGAATTCGAACGGCCAAGTCATCGGCGTGAACACCGCCGTCATTCTTCCGGCGCAAGGCATTTGCTTTGCGATCGCGAGCAACACCGCGCAACTCATCACTGGTTGGCTCGTGAAAGAAGGTCGAGTGCGGCGCAGTTACGTCGGCATCGCGGGACAAACCACGCCGATTCATGCACGCCTGCGCCGGCACTATCGGCTGACCCAAGACCGCGGCGTACTGGTCGTCGGCGTTGAACCCGGCAGTCCGGCGCGCCTCGATGGTCTGCGCGAAGGCGATATTATTGTCGCGTTCAAGGGTGAACAAATCACTAGCGTTGATGAATTGCTCCGGAAGCTCGTTGCCACCGAGATAGGGATCGCTTCGATGCTCACCGTGCTGCGGCAAACGGAGAGAATCGACCTCCGAGTCACGCCCCAAGAACTGCTGCGCGCGGAAACCTCGAACTAAAACCGCTATGCGCACAACGAGAAGCCAAGCAAAGCGAGATCGCACATTGGAGTCGCCTTCGAACCATCGCTTCGAAAATCTTTTTGGCTCTTTCCGGCTCGAATCTCGCCTTTCTGATTGCATGGACAGCTTTAATCACATCGTTCGGCGAGTGGAGGCACAGTTATGGACGGCATGATAGCCATACTTTTTATGACCATTGTCGCCGCGATGCTTTTGGGCTGGACCTGGAGCGCACATGAATAAGAGCCATTTCAACGATTGGAAATTGAGCGCGAGTTTCCGGCAGTTCGCCGGAATCGCGAGCCTCGTGTTGGCGATTGTCATTGCCGGCTGCGAACGGAAAAAGCCGCAAGTGGCTGCCGCTCCTCCTGTCGTTTCGGTGATGCAGCCTGTGCAGCGGGAAATTGTGGAATGGGACGAATACATCGGTCGGCTTGAGTCGCCGGAGACTGTCGAGTTGCGCGCCCGCGTGAGTGGCTATCTCGACAAAGTTCATTTCAAAGAAGGCAAGGAAGTGAAGAAGGGCGATCTTCTTTTTACCATCGACCAGCGGCCGTATCGGGCAGAGTTCGACCATGCCGAGGCGGAGTACCAACGCGCATCCAGTCAGACAGAGTTGGCGAAAAACGATGCCGAGCGAGCCAAGCGGTTGATTGGCACCAAAGCAATTTCAGAAGAGGATTACGACACGAAGCTCAAAACGTACTTGGCAGCACAAGCGACGGAAAAATCAGCCAAGGCCACGCTCGAATCAGCAAGACTGAATTTGGAGTTCACGCAAATTCGCGCGCCCATTAGCGGACGCATCAGCCGCGCGGCCGTCACAGAAGGGAATCTGGTTAGCAGCGGAGTGGCGGGGTCCGGTGCCACTCTTCTCACCACGCTCGTATCGCTCGATCCTCTTTATCTGTATGGCGATGCCGATGAGCGTGCGATTTTGAAATACCTTCAACTCCGCCGGGAAGGGAAACGCGTCAGCGCCCGCGACGAACAAATTCCAGCCGAGATGGGGTTGGCGAATGAAACCGGATTTCCGCACAAGGGGTACATCGACTTTGTGGACAACCGCGTCGATCCAACTACCGGCACGACGCGCGCGCGGGGTGTGTTCTCAAACGCAGACCACAGCTTAAGCCCAGGCTTCTTTGGACGCATCCGCATTCCCGGCAGCGGCAAATATCCGGCGCTGCTTATTCCAGATCGCGCGCTCGGTTCGGACCAGGCGCAGAAGTTTGCTTACGTCGTGAACGGAGAGAAGAAGGTCGAGTTTCGTCCGGTGAAAATCGGCCCAATCGTCGACGGTCTTCGCGTGGTGAAAGAGGGGCTGAAGCCCGGAGAACAAATCATCGTGGAAGGTTTGCTGCGCGTGCGCCCCGGCGTAGTCGTGGATGCAAAGCCTGTGGACGCGAAGCTGGTGGAGGCGAAATGAACTTTTCCCATTTCTTCATTCGTCGACCGATTTTCGCGGGCGTTCTTTCCATCATCATTGTCCTCGTGGGCGGAATCGCTGTGTTCCAACTGCCCATTGCGCAATATCCAGAAATCGCGCCGCCAACAGTAGTCGTTCGCGCCGTTTATCCAGGAGCGAATCCGAAGGTGCTCGCCGAAACCGTTGCCACGCCCATCGAGCAGGAGGTCAACGGCGTCGAGAACATGCTCTACATGTCGAGCACTTCGACGAGTGACGGCGTGATGAGCCTCACTATTACGTTCAAGCTCGGCACCGATCTCAACATCGCTCAGGTGCTCGTGCAAAACCGCGTTGCCATCGCGTTGCCGAAGTTACCGGAAGAAGTGCGGCGCCTTGGCGTGACGACGACAAAAAAATCCACTGACCTCACAATGGTCGCGCACCTCATTTCGCCAGACAGCTCGCGTGATGAACTCTATCTCGCGAATTACGCATTTCTCCAGGTGAAGGATCAACTCGCGCGCATTCATGGCGTGGGCGACGTGACCGCGCTAGGCGCACGCGATTACTCAATGCGCGTATGGCTCGACCCGGAAAAACTGGCCTCGCGCAACATGACGGCCGGCGATGTCGTGCGGGCCATCCGTGAACAGAACCTTCAAGTAGCTGCCGGCACTATCGGTCAACCGCCCGTTCCCTCCGGCCAGGATTTTCAACTGACGATCAGCACGCAAGGTCGCCTGCTCGACGAACAGCAGTTCGCCGACATCATTATCAAGCAAGGACCGCAAGGCCAGGTCACGCGGATCAGCGATGTGGCGCGCGTGGAACTTGCGGCGCGCGATTACTCCATCGCGTCGCAACTCAGCGGCAAGCCCGCCGCCGCCCTCGTGATTTGGCAACTGCCCGGCTCGAACGCCATCGAGACTTCGGACGCAGTGCGCGCGAAACTCGCTGAGCTGAGAAAGAATTTCCCTCCCGGTGTTGACTACCGCGTCATCTACGACACGACCTTGTTCGCGCGCGAATCCATCCGGGCCGTCGTGCACACGCTTTTTGAAGCCATCCTGCTCGTCGTGATCGTGGTTATCATCTTCCTGCAAAACTGGCGCGCATCCGTCATTCCGCTGCTGGCCGTGCCTGTGTCGCTCATCGGCACGTTCGCCGTAATGAAGGTGTTTGGTTTCTCCCTGAACAACCTTTCTCTCTTTGGCCTTGTGCTTGCCATCGGCATCGTAGTGGACGACGCAATCGTTGTCGTTGAAAACGTGGAGCGCAACATCGCGCTCGGCCTATCGCCGGTCGAAGCGACGAAGAAGGCGATGAACGAAGTGAGCGGGCCAGTGATCGCCGTCGCCCTTGTTCTCTGTGCCGTCTTCGTCCCGACCGCGTTCGTCAGCGGAATCACCGGCCAATTTTATCGGCAGTTCGCGTTGACCATCGCCGTCTCCACCGTCATCAGCGCCTTCAATTCGCTCACACTTTCGCCCGCCCTCAGCGCGATTCTGTTGAAGCCGCACCATGCAAAGAAGGATTGGTTCGCGCGAGGAACGGACTTCGCTTTGGGCTGGTTCTTCCGCCTCTTCAACAAGGGATTTGGCCGCACGACGAATGGCTACACACGCGCGGTTGCCGGCACGGTCCGGCGTGGTGGCATCGCGCTCGCGGTCTATGCCGGACTGCTCGCACTGACCTGGTTCGGCTTCAAAACGGTGCCCACTGGATTCATTCCAACCCAGGACCAGGGCTATCTCATCGTCTTTGCGCAACTGCCCGACGGCGCAAGTCTGGAGCGCAGCCAGAAGATCATCACCCGCGCCGGGGAAATCGCACGCAGCATTCCTGGCGTGAACGGAACGGTGGAATTTCCCGGCTTCAATCTTTTGGTCGGGGGAAATCTTCCCAACTCCGGCACGATGTTCGTTTCGCTCGAAGCATTCGAAGATCGCAAGAGCCCGCAGAAATCCGCGGAAGTCATACTGCGCCAACTTTACGCGAAGTACGCTGAACTGCGCGACGCGCGCATCCTCGTCCTCTCGCCCCCGCCAGTCCGCGGACTCGGTGCCACCGCCGGCTTCAAGATGATGATCCAGGATCGCGCCGACCTTGGCCTCATCACGCTTGGGGCCACAGGTTTCAAGATGATGGCGAGCGGCAGCCAGACTCCGGGACTCGCGCAAGTCTTCACGACGTTCACCACGCGCGTGCCACAACTTTTCGTGGATGTGGATCGCGTGAAAGCCAAGAGCATGAACGTGACGCTCAGTGATGTGAACGACACGCTGCAAATTTATCTCGGCTCCCTTTATGTGAATGACTTCAACCGCTTCGGCCGCACGTATCAGGTGACGGCTCAAGCCGACTCGAACTTTCGTCTTCAACCTGAGGACGTTCGGAAATTGAAAACGCGCAACGCCGCGGGCGATATGGTGCCACTCGGCACATTGGTGGACGTTCACGAGACCACCGGGCCGGACAAAGTGATTCGCTACAACATGTATCCTGCCGCTGACATCAACGGTGTCGCGCTGCCGGGAGTCAGTTCGGGCCAGGCCATCAAGCTCGCTCAGCAACTCGCTGCGAAAGAATTGCCGCCCGGCATGAACTACGAATGGACCGACTTAACCTATCAGGAAATTCTCGCCGGAAACACCATCGTGTTCATCTTTCCGCTCTGCGTCTTGCTGGTGTTTCTCACGCTCGCAGCGCAATACGAAAGTTGGAGCCTGCCGCTCGCGATTATTCTCATTGTCCCGATGTGTCTCCTCAGCGCCGTGGTGGGTGTCTGGCTGCGGCACATGGACAACAACATCTTCACGCAAATCGGCCTGATCGTGTTGGTCGGACTCGCGAGCAAGAATGCCATTCTCATCGTCGAGTTCGCGAGGCAGCTCGAAGACACCGGCAAGAGCATCACTGAAGCGGCGATTGAAGCGGCCCGCTTGCGCTTGCGACCGATTTTGATGACGAGCTTTGCCTTCATCCTCGGCGTCGTCCCGCTTGTGCTCGCGAAAGGCGCCGGCGCAGAAATGCGGCAGGCTCTCGGCACCGCGGTGTTCTTCGGAATGCTTGGCGTGACCATCTTCGGCCTGATTCTCACGCCAGTGTTCTACGTCGTGATTCGCAAACTGACGGTGCGATTCAAGAAGGCCAGTGAAACTGAAACCGCTGCTGTGCTTGCACCCGAACCACATGAAGCGCACTGAACAATTCTGTTGGCCGCTGCTCGCTTTGCTCGCGCTCATTTCCGGCTGCGCCGTCGGTCCGAATTACAAGCAGCCTCAAACATCCGTTGCAGCCTCCTTCGCGAACAATCCCACGAACGCGGTCACTGCCGATGAAGCGACGCTCGCGACATGGTGGAAGGGTTTCAATGACTCGAAGTTGAATGCGCTGATTGAACAGGCGATTGCACACAATCACGATTTGCGCATTGCGACGGCGAATCTTAAAGAGGCACGAGCGCTGCGCCGCCTCACCACATTCGACCTCGCGCCGACTGTCCAGGCCAACGCTGGTTACGACAATCGCCTGCTGAGCAAAGCCGCAGCTTTTCCAGGAACGCCGCGCGACAAACGTGAACTGGAATTCTTCGACGCGGGATTCGATGCGACATGGGAACTGGATCTCTTCGGCCGCGTCCGTCGTTCCGTCGAAGCCGCCAACGCACAGGCTGCCGCAACGGAAGCTGATCGCGTGGACGTGCTCGTCATCGTCACCGCCGAAGTCGCGCGCAATTATCTCGAACTGCGTGGCCAACAAAATCAGCTCGCTGTGGCGCGCAAAAATGCCGAGGTACAGAAGGAAACGCTCCAAATCACCGATGATCGCCTTCGCGGTGGACGTGGCACCGACTTCGATGTTTCGCGAAGCAGTTCGCTTCTGAATCTTACACTTTCGACGATTCCGCCGCTGGAAGGCAGCATTCAGAAGACAATCCATCGCCTCGCGGTGCTCACGGGGCAGCAACCAACAACGCTCACTTCGGATCTCTTAACGCCGGCACCACTTCCGACCGTCATGCCTTCACTCACGCTGAGCAGTCCCGAAGCATTGCTGCGTCGCCGGCCCGACGTTCGCGCTGCCGAACGTTCCCTCGCCGCCTCGACTGCGCGCATCGGCATCGCCACGGCGGATTTGTTTCCGCGCGTGAGTTTTGTCGGCAGCGTGGGACTGCAAGCGGACACGTTTGCCGGCCTCGGCAAAAGCGGAGCGGAGACGTGGAACTTCGGTCCGCGCATCACCTGGGCTGCGCTCGATCTCGGTCGAGTCCTCGCACGCATCAAAGCCAGCGACGCGCGCGCCGAAGCATCGCTCGCGATTTATGAACGCACCGTGCTCCTCGCTCTGGAAGAAACGGAAAATGCGCTCGTTGATTTCGGACGAGAGCAATCGCGTCAGCAGTTTCTCGAAACTTCCGCCCAGGCCAGTCAAAAGGCGGCGGACCTCGCTCATCAACGTTTCGAGGGAGGCGTCGCAGATTTTCTCAGCGTGCTCGACGCCGAACGTACGTTGTTGGAGGCGCAGGATCGACTCGCCGCCAGTCAGACGCGGACCGCGACAGCATTCGTCGCCGTTTACAAAGCGCTCGGCGGTGGCGTGCCCGTGACGGAGACGAAGCGGTGAGCGATGACTTATGAAAATTCATCGCACATTGATTTTCGGACTGGCTGCTCTTCTGACGCAAGGTTGCGCTCATTACCCGGAAAATGCGCGACTCGCGCATTTCGATGGGCAAAGCGGCTATCGGTACAAAAATCTCAGCAACACCGGGAATTCGGACAGTCTCCAGGTATTTCTGGCCTTCTCCGGCGGCGGGACGCGGGCTGCTGCTCTGTCATACGGCGTTCTGGAGGAACTGGCGCGCACTCAAATTGTGTGGGAGGGCGAGCAGCGGCGGTTGTTGGACGAGGTGGATTACATTTCCGCGGTGTCGGGCGGCAGTTTCACGGCTGCATACTTCGCGCTTTACGGCGACCAAATCTTCACCGACTTCGAAGACAAATTTCTCAACCGGAACGTCCAAAACCAACTCATGTGGCGCATGTCTTCGCCGGTGAACTGGGTGCGTATGGCATCTCCCAATTTCAATCGCAGCGATATGGCGGCGGAATTCTATGACCGCCATGTTTTCGGCGGCAAAACTTACGCTGATCTCTTGCAGAGAAATCGCCGACCGTACCTTTCGCTCAACGCCACGGACATGTCGCAGGGCGCGAGCTTTCAGTTCACGCAGGAACACTTCGATTATCTTTGCTCCGACATCTCGACCTTTCCGGTCGCGAGAGCAGTGGCTGCGTCCGCCGCGTTTCCGGTTCTGCTTAGTCCCATCACCGTCAACAACTATGGCGGAAGTTGCGGATGCGCCATGCCGGCGTGGCTGGCTTCAGCGCTGACAAACCGCCAGGAGCGAACTCGCCGGACAGTGAAAGCGCAGGAGTTGCATTCGTATCAGAACTCCGCGCAACGCCCGTTCATTCATTTGCTCGATGGTGGCGTCACGGACAACCTCGGCCTGCGTGGGCCATTTGAGGACATCGCAGTGAGAGGTGGCATCGTAAATAGAGTTCGAGACGACCTTGACCCCAGCCTCGTGAGCAAGCTTGCGATCATCGTCGTGAACGGAGCCTCCCGCAGGGATCGCGGCTGGGACCATTACCGAAAGCCGCCGAACATTGTTCAAGTTACGCTGGCCTTGGGCACTGTGCCAATGAACCGCTATTCGTTCGAAACATTGGAACTCGTGAAAGCGAATGCGAGGCTGTGGGAGACGGAATGGAGTAATGGAAACCACGCATCACTAACCAAGGTAGCAACTGCGAATGGAACAGCACGGCGCGTTCAGATTTATGTGATCGAGATCAGCTTCAACGACCTCCAGGACGAAGCGGAGAGGGCCTACTGCGAGAAATTGCCGACCTCTTTCAATCTTCCATCCGGTGCCGTGCCGCGTATCCGTGCAGCCGCCGGGACGCTGCTGCGACAATCGGAAACGTATCGCGCGCTGCTGCGCGATCTCGTGAGTGATTCACCTCTAGTGAAAGGAAATTGAGATGAACAACTCCCAAAAGACGCGTGTGCTCATTCTCGGCGGCGGCTTCGGCGGTCTTTATGCCGCGCTCCATTTGGAGAAGACGATTGCGGCCGAAGCGAACGTCGAGGTGACTCTTGTCAGTCGGGAAAATTTTGTCCTGTTCACTCCGATGTTGCACGAGATAGCGGCGGGTGATTTGGAGATGACCGACATTGTGAGTCCGCTGCGCCAGATGCTCAAACACGTCAACTTCCTTGAAGCCGATGTGGAAGCGATCGATTTGGCCGAGTCGCGAGTCACCGTCACATTCGGTCTGCGGCGCGAACAGAAGCAGTTGTCTTACGATCACCTGCTCATCGCGCTGGGCTCCGAAAGCAATTTTTTCAAACTGCCTGGCGTCGAAGAGCGCGCCTTGACGATGAAGTCGCTGGGCGACGCGGTCGTACTGCGGAATCAGATGCTCGCGTTGCTGGAACTGGCGAGCCTGACGGAAGACGCGGCGGCGCGACACGCCATGTTGACGTTTGTCGTGGCTGGGGGAGGGTTCGCCGGCGTCGAAACCATCGGGGCGATGAACGATTTTGTGCGCGAAGGGGTCCGCCTCTACCCCGGCCTGCGTGAAACCGATGTCCGCATGGTTCTCATTCATCCGAATGCCGTCATCCTGCCGGAACTCGGCGAGAGCCTGGGCCGGTACGCGCAACGCAAACTCTCGGACCGAAAAGTTGAGATTCGCACCGAAACACGAGTAACCGCGTTTTCCGATCACGGTGTTGAACTGGGAAACGGAGAGACCATTGCGGCGCAGACTCTCGTCTGGACGGCGGGAGTCGCACCGTCGGCTGTGTTGCACAACTTGCCCTGCAGGAAAGAAAAGGGTCGTATCGTTGTCGAAGAGAATTTGGAGGCACCCGGCTTTCCTGGAGTTTGGGCCGTGGGCGATTGTGCGTGGATTCCAAATTCAAAGACCGGCAAACCTCATCCGCCCACCGCGCAGCACGCATTGCGGCAGGCGACGCATTGCGCGAAGAACATCGTCGCTGCGATTCGCGGGAGACGGAAGACACCATTTTCCTTCACCACGCTCGGCCAACTCGCGACGATTGGCCATCGCACGGGCGTCGCCAACATTCTTGGCGTCCGTCTGTCAGGTCTTTCTGCGTGGTGGTTGTGGCGCACGATCTACCTCGCGAAATTGCCACGCTTCGAGCGAAAGCTGCGCGTCGGATTGCGTTGGACCCTCGACCTGTTCTTTCCCAGGGACTTCACTCAGTACCTGACTGTTCACGGCATCGACCGCGTCCATCGACGGCTTGCGTATCTTCGTGACCACCCGCTGATTCCCGCGGCAAGCGAAGCTAAAGCGTAGCCGGCACTCGACAGCCTTACATCGCAAGATGCTGTAGTTTTTTGGGAAGTTTGCAGGCTGTAAGAGTTGTCTTAAGAGTTCCTGGCGCCTCGCATCTTATCCGCACGACGCCCGGACTCTCGACGATTGCAGTGGCGGCCCACTGGATTCCTCGCCGTTTTGCACGTCCTATGGCCAGAATTCGATCGCAATAGCGATACGGCTTAAGCCGAATGGCAAAGAATCGCGTTGTGTGTTTCCACCAAAGAAAGAGAAACCTTACGACGCCGATAAACTCGCGACCGCGGTACAGCCGCAGATCATGGTGTAGCCGACCTACGGCACGTTCCGGACCCTCCTCTTGTCCCGTTAGTTGTTCCAGAATGCCGTTGCCGTGCTGCTGCACGACTTCGAGTAAATCGATTCGAGTACCATCCGGTAATTCGGCTGTGACGCCTTTCAAGTTTGATACCGTGTTCTGTGTTTGGCCTGGCCCAAGTTCGAGAAATCCCCAACCAATTTTAGTGATTTCTGAACTGCGGTCTCTCACAGGCACCTTCAGATTGCGCAAGATCTCAGTGGGCCAATCGGCTTTATCGATGCTCGTAATGTCAAGGACGCTCATGAATAACGACTCGGCCCGTCGCCGCGCCGACGCATGGAATCCCGAAGACGAGATTAAGACCGTTTTATTGATACCGAGCTCTTCGTGTTTCTTCGCTATCGCTTCTACCCACTGCTTGGTCGCGGGCCGTGACCGGTCTTGGCACTCGATACCAATTCGAACGCGATGATGTCCTTCGTCAAGCGACACGAGGACATCGACCTCGCGGAGATCCCCGCTTAGACGTTCGGGTAACATCGCAGATTCTTCGACAACCGCGCAGAGAGGCGCAAGCTGTCGTTCGATTTCATAGACCAGCTTTTGGAATTCGTTCGTTCTTGCGGGCATTAGCGCCAGTTGTTTCTTGTCTGGTGTTCATCATATCGGCCGTTCGAACACCGCTCAAGCCCGCACCCGTCTCTGGTCGGGCAGTCATTCTACCCGATGCAAAGGGAAGCTCCGACTCGTCGTCGCAAGTTTTTCTCAAGCCCTTGGCCTTTCTGCCCGGAGTTCTCGCTATTGCTGATAGACCGGCATTTTTGAAGCCGGAAGAACGAGGATTGCATGAACGATGATGGCTACGAGATGGCTGTCTTTACTGAGGCGATTAAGATGCCACGCCATCAACGCGCTGCGTTTTTAGACAAAGCGTGTGGCAGGGACGAAGAGTTGCGCCGCAAAGTGGAAGGGCTGCTCAGCGCCCATGATCGAGTCGGCAATTTTTTGGAAGAACCCCCAACCGGAGGTCCATAAGATGCAAGCAATTGAGCAGATAGCGATATCCGAACCTGTTGAGCCGTGGCTGCAAACCGTAAAAAATTCGGGTGGAGCGCGGCACCTCGGGCCGATAGGGTTGGCAAGTCCCAAGAGGGATAACATGAGCGACGCCACAGTGATGTTGGCAGCTATTCAAGCGGGCGACTCGAAAGCCGCCGAGGGATTGCTCGTCCTCGTTTACGACGAACTCCGGCGACTCGC
>JGI10216J12902_104571397_pt1 | contig 11112 bp, 13 predicted proteins | sample KanNatreferecore_FD_12902 | JGI IMG/M metagenome (IMG submission 12902)
TCGACAAGCTGGGGGTCACTGGTTCGAGCCCAGTACCGCCCATACTTTTCGCTGCAGAGCGGCTACATGCGTTGCCTGAGTTGCTGACGGATTTCGTTTAGTCAAGTTTTGGTCAAGTAGCAGCGGCGCACAGGATGGCCGTGTGGGGCGCAGGGACGGCGGCTTCCCGCGCTGTTGGGCAGCCGCCTTGGTGCCGCGGCTGGAGTGGAGCGGAGGTGCTCGCCGGCCCGGAGACGAGGCCCTATTGCGTCGTCGCACAGGTTGGCGAAGTTGCTCTTTCGCGAGTTCGGCGGATCGTCGGCGAGCACGACGACTGGAACGGGGTGCTCGTCGCGGTTCTCGAGGACGTTCCTGGTCCGCGGCATGCAGCAGGGCCTGATCACGGAGAACGACGCGCGGCTCCTCGCCCGCGCCCTGCTCGGCCTCTACAACAGCGTCTGGCACTGGTACCGTCCGGGCGACGGCATGACGCTCGCCGAGCTGGGCCGCTTCGTCGTCGCCCGTCAGCTCGCGCTGCTCGGCTGCTCTGGGAGTAGCTCCGCTTCTCGCGGGAAGTCCGCGCGCCGGAGAGTGCGTTCTCCGCACTAGGTGCGTGTCGGCTCTCGACGTTCGGGACACCTCGCTCTCGTTCGGCCCGCGCGTGGGCACCTTCGGGAAACACGTAAACGCCTCGTTCTCCGTAAGGGAGACCGGGTGCAGGTCGAGGTTCGTCATCGCCGGGTCGAAGGAGGCCCTTCTCCAGGAGCCGCCTTTCGGCAAAGGGCACGAGCACCAGGCGCTGCATCGCGCGGACAACGCTGTCTCGCCTCTGTCTGCGCGGCGTTCACCCTGCGACTCATACTTCGGAGCCTCGATGAGGTCCAGACGGTAACGGAGGTTCAAGTGTCCGAGGAGAACAAGGAGATGGTCCGTCGGCTCTTTTTCATGATGATCAACGACGGGAGGCTGGACGTGGCAGACGACGGATTCGCGCCGGACTACCTCGACCATTCGCCCTTCAGTCCGCCGATGCCCGGACCCGAGGGTTTCAAGCAGCGGGTCGGTGAACTCCGCCGCGCGCTGGAGGCACGTATGGACATCTACGACATGACGTCTGAGGAAGACCGCGTTGCCTTCCGCTGGCAACTCACCGGTAAGCACGTCGGCGACTTCGCAGGTTACGCCCCAACGGGCGGAAACGTACGACTCACCGGCCTCAACCTCGAGCGTATCGCCGATGGGAGGATCGTCGAGCACTGGAGCGAGTACGATCGCCAGGCACTCGTCGAGCAGCTCGGCAGCGCTGCACAAGCCAGCGGACTTGAGCGTCGTGCCCCTCGCTGAGCCACTATATTCTGGCGCGTCCTGTCAGGCGTGAATGACGTCGCCACCCTAACGCCTCTTCCCGAGCTGGCATAGGGCTTCGACTCACCGGTCGCTGATGCGAGACCCAAACCGAAAAGCAAAGGAGTAGCGCATGCCAGGTTTGTTGAACGGCCAGGTGGCCGTTGTCTCAGGGGCCGCACGCGGACAGGGGCGCAGTCACTGCGTCCGCCTCGCAGAGGAGGGCGCGGACATCATCGCGATGGACATCTGCCGCCAGATCGAGACGGTCCCCTACGCGCTCGCGACCCCGGACGACCTGCGGGAGACCGTCCGCCTGGTCGAGAACGTTGGCCGCCGGATCATCGCTACAGAGACGGACGTCCGGGATGGCCAGGCGGTGACGGCAGCGGTCGACGATGGTGTCGCGGCGCTCGGCCGGCTGGACATTGCGATCTCGAACGCAGGAATCTCGTCTTACGCACGCGCGGAGGAGATGGACGAGGAGAGCTGGCGGAACGTCATCGACACGGACCTCACCGGCGTCTGGCACGTCGCGCGCGCGGCGATGCCACACCTGATTGCCGGCGAGCGTGGAGGCTCGATCGTCTTGATTAGCTCGAGCGCTGCGCACATCGGCCTGGCAAACCTTAGTCACTACTCCGCGGCCAAGACCGGAGTCGTGGGACTGATGAGAAGCCTCGCGGTCGAGCTCGCACCTCACATGATTCGTGTGAATTCCATTCACCCGACGAGCGTCTATACAACGATGCTTGCAAACCAGGCGACGTACGACCTCTTCGTCCCGGATTCGCTCGGCATGGACGCCGGAACGGGCACACCTGCTGAGGTCGCCGAGGCGTTCAAGACGCTCAACGCGCTACCGATCCCGTGGATAGAGCCGCTCGACATCAGCAACGCGATCGTGTTCTTGGTCTCGGAACAAGGTAGATACATCACCGGCACCGAGCTGCGCGTCGACGCCGGTTCTGCAGCCAAATAGGCCGCGGCCGCAGATCTTCAGAGTTACATCCGTCCGCCAACGGCATCGACATAGCGCCGTGTGAACTCGAGCGAGTGTTCCATGTGCCGCACGATGGTCCGACTCGCCATGGCCAGATCTCCCGCCTCGAATGCCGCGACGAGCTCCGTGTGGTGGCGAAATGCCCCTTCGGCGGCCTCGACGTCGGCACGCTCGGCAGCCGCCCGGCGCTGAGTGAGGTTGGTGATCATCAGCGGAGTATTTACCCTGCGATATGCATCCACCAGTGCGGAGCTTCCGACGAGATTGATGATGAATTCGCGGAAGCGGGCGTAGCTACGAATGTGGGACACCATATCGAATGGGTCGGCGCCGGCGGCCACCGGCCGCGTCTTCTCCATCAATGCTCTGAGGTCTTCGAGCTCGTCGCGCGAGAGAGTGCCTATCGTCAGGCTTACGGCACCGAGCTCGATCGCGCACCGCGCACGTAGAGCCTCCTCGACGACCTCCAACGTCAACGGAGTCACCACAAACGTCCCGTCATGGTCGCGGGTGACGAGACCTTCGCTGGCCAGCTTAGTTACCGCGTGGTAGACGGCGCCTCGCGGCAAGCCGAGACGGTTCGCGAGGTTGTCCAGCGTGAGCGCGACGCCAACCTCGATGTCGCGATTCATCACAAGCGCGCGGATGCCGCGGTACGCGTCCTCGTCTTGTGCGAGTTCGAGCCGACCAAACTGCCCTCGAAAATACGCAAGTGGCGTTCCTGTACCGGCCGAGGCTCGATCCACCTCAGCCAGGAAGACAGAATGAGTACCCCCCGTGACCTCCTCGGCAACGCGACATTCGAGCGTGGCGAGAGCGCCCCGAAGGAGCGGAACCGCGGCGTCGCCTTCGTCGACCGCGATCCCCGCAAATTTGTCGCCGCCCTTCCGGGCGAACTGCACGGCCGCGTCAGCCTGATCCTCGCTGAGAATGTTGACGGCAAACCGGCGCGAAGAAGCAATCGCCCTGCCCGTCTCCGATTGCTTGTTCATACAGATGAGTAGCATCGGCGGCTCGAGCGAGACCGAGGTCACGGCGCTTGCGGTCGTACCGAACGGACCGCCGTCGTGGAAGGTCGTGATCACTGTGACACCGCTCGCCAAGTGGCCGATGACGTTGCGGAACTCGTCCGGCGCAAGTGTGCGCCGAACCTGGGTCGCCTGCGTCATTGCGCTCGCTGCCAATGAGCTTCCAGCGCTTCGCCATCTTCGTCGACCCAGCCTTTAGAGCGGGCGTGGGTAATCATCGAATCAAACTGCGCCAGCCACTCCGGGTCCTCCGCGCGCGCCCCCGCCATGCGTTTCAGCCCGTGGATCGACAGAAACGTCGAGTCTCCGACAACGCGGCCGACGGGCTTAAGCGCCTCGGCGAACCGCGAGCCATCGCTCTCCTCGCCGTGGAACACGACCTTGAGTGAGCGGAAGTTGTCGACGTCGGCGAGGTCGAGCCGGGGGTGCGGCGAGACGAGGAAGACGTGGAGCGTCACTGCATCGTTGGCGCTAGTAGCGGTTGGCCGACGCGATCATAAAACCAGCGTCGCTCAACTCCTTGCTTTCGCCTCCCGCTCCGCCTCGTACTCCTGCGTTGCGGCTGCAATGGCGTCCACGGTCTGCGTCTTCCAGATCGTGCCCACCTCGTCCTTTGCACCCATCACCCAATCGTGCGAAGCCTGAAGCGGCTGCAGCTGCCCGCGGAACTCCGGAATGACGTACTCCGCGACGAGCTCGATGCACCTCGTGCGCGCTCGGAAGTCACCGAAGTCACTGAGCGTCACGACGAACGTCCCGAAGCCGCCGCTCTGGTCCGCGAGGCGCCGGATCGCGTCGATGAGTGTGTCGGGGGTCCCCAACACGATGAAGCCGGCATCGATCGCCTCGTCGAGCATGGCGTCGAGGCCCGTTGCCGACGACAAGGGCAGTGACGAGATGTCACCGAGGTAGCGCCAGATTTCTTCGAATCCGTATTCGCAGTCGGCCCGCGCCTGCTCGACGGTCTCTGCGATGTGCGTGATCGCGGACAGCCGCCACTGTTCGCGACTTACCTGCCTACCCGCTTCTGCAGCTTCGGTCTCGAGAATCGACCAGTGGTGCTGGAGTGCTTCGAATGCGGCTGAGGTCAGCGCAGCGAGATTGATCATGCCGAGGCCGAGCCGCCCTGCCGTCCTTGGGCCCGAAGGTGAAGCGACGGCGGCGACGACGAGCTCCATCCGCGGCAGCTGATATGGCTGGAGCTGAAGGTGTGCGTCCTGCAAGGTGAACCAGTCGGTGGACTTCGTGACCGCCTCGCCCTCCATCAGACGGACGATGACCTCTCCCGACTCGAGCATCATGTCGCGCAGGCGCGAGGCGTCGATCCCGAGCATGTGCGCATCGGAGGCGAGCTGCCCGGGCCCGAAGCCCATCATCGCCCGGCCGTGCGAGAGGTGGTCCAGCAGCGTCAGCCGCGAGGCCAGCGTGAAGGGGTTGTGGTACGGCAGCGAGTTCACCGCCGTCCCGAGCATGATGTTCTTCGTGCGCTGCGCTGCGGCGGCGAGAAACAGCTCGGGCGATCCGATCGGCTCGCGGCCGCCGGAGTGGTGCTCCCCGACCCACGCCTCCTGGAAGCCGAGACGGTCGGCCAGCTCGATGAGCGCCAGATCCTGCTCAAGGAGGACCGTCGGACCGATGCCCATCTTGTGGAACGGCGGCAGGAAGATGCCGAAGCGAGACGGTCCTTGGGCGAGGCTCGGGCTCATGGAGGTCCTCCTTTATCAGCTAACTGAAGTGAGTTCAGGATCATAACTCAGGGCCGGGTGACGCGCGGCTCGCCCGCTCCTTGCCCCTCGAGCGGCGCCGGCTGGACGGTGCCTCCCAGCGCGACGACGAGCGGAATGGGGTCGTAGTACTGCCCGAGGTACTCGATCTTGCCGTGTCGAACGGCCCACCGCGTGACGTATGAGTTCGTGTACGGCAGGTTCGTCGTCTTGATCACCATTTCGCTCGCATAGGTGGCGACGATCCGGCCAGGATCGGAATGCAGCGTGTCGAGCTCGATGTCGTGCAAGTTCTCGGAGTCGATAAGCGCGGGCATCGTCTTCAAGAAGGCGAGGATGCTCTCGCGGCCCTCGAATCGGCGGTCGAAGCCAGCCGGAGCGAATACCATCTCGAAGACAGCATCCTCGGCGAGCAGCTCACGGAGCTTCGCGAAGTCCCAGACATTGATCGCGTCGAGGTACTCCCGGACGATGGATTCGTTCGTGCGGCGCAGCTCGTCGTCGCTCATCGCCTTCTCCTTTCAACTCACCGCCGGAGCGCGGGCCGCACGAGCCCGCGCCTTGTAAAGATGCTGCCGGTAGAAAGGATGACGTCGGAGAAAGAGGGGTGAGAAGTGCCACTCTATCTGTCGCGCTTCACGTACACGCCTGAGGCGTGGAAGGCGATGATCAGTAATCCGGAGGATCGGCGGGAGAACGCTCGCGCGGGCATCGAAGCCGCGGGCGGCAGGCTGCTCGGCTTCTGGTACGCATTCGGCGAGCATGACGGCTACACCCTCGTGGAGGCGGAAAACAACGTCAAGGCTGCAGCGGGCGTCGTGGGGTCGTACGCGGGCGGCGCCCTCAGGTCGGCCGAAACGACCGTTCTGTTGACGGTCGAGGAGATGCTCGAGGCTCTTCACGAGGCGCAGCAGCTCCCGTACCGTCCTCCGGCGGGTTGATCGGCGTTCGTCGGGTGCCTAGCTAGGGTGCCGAGGATCTGCCGCGTGGGCGAGGCCGATCCTGGTTCAAGGCGTTCGTAGCCAGTCGGACGGGGTCGGCTCCGGCAGTCCCAGAGGCCCGGCCATGAGAGCCCAGCTGTCGGGGAGACCGACCAGGTGAGCGCCGCCGTCGACGTGAACAGTGATGCCCGTGATCCATCCGGCGGCTTCGGAGGCGAGGAAAACGGCGACTTTCGCGATGTCCGATGTCTCGCCGACACGGTTCAACGGCGTCCGCTCGACGAAGGCGGCGGGGATCTCGGGCCTCTCGGCGAAGAACGATCCTGCGAGCGGAGTCATGGTGAGACCGGGAGCGATCGAGTTGACGCGGATTCCCAGTGGCGCTAGCTCGAGCGCGGCAGCCTTCGTGAACTGTGAGACGGCCGCCTTGGCCGAGCAGTAGTGGGCGTAACCCACCGTCGGAATGACGAAGTTGAGCGACGAAGTGCTGACGATCGCACCGCCGCTGAGACCCTGCTCCATGAACCTGCGAGCCATCTCACGCGTGCCGAGGAACGTCCCGAGCGCGATGACGTCGAAGAGTCGGCGCCACTCGTCGACCGAGAGCCGGACCAGTGGGCGCAGGTCGTTGATGCCTGCGTTGTTGACGAGGATCCTGGGCGTGCCCAGTTCGGTTGCGGCAACATCGAACGCGTTTCCCATCGCCTGCTCCTCGGCGACGTCCCCCTCGAACGCGATTGCTCGACGGCCTGGAACCTCCTCGCAAAGCGCCGTAGCCGCTTCCTTCGCGCCCGGCCCGTTGATGTCGTACACGAGGACATCGGCCCCTGCCGCCATCAACTGGCGGGCGATTTCGTAGCCGATCCCCTGTGCGGCTCCGGTAACGATGGCCGAGCGCCCGACGAGTTGGAACGCCGCGATCGACCTTGTGCCTTCCATCCTCAGCTCCTTTGGTCGCTGGCTGCGCGTGCTGCCGTCAAGACGCCATCAGCGGAGTTTCGACGCTGCCGCCGAGAGCGATGACGACCTGTATCGGGTCGAAGTACTCGACGAACCGCAAAATCTTGCCGTCGCGAATCGAGAAGCGGCTGATGATGCTGTTCGCGTAATCGCCGCCGGAGACCAGATCGATGGTGACGCCGTGCTCCACGACCACCTCGTTCGGATCGGACGCGAGGGCGTCGGCCTTTACGTCGTGGACGCGCTCGGGACCGAAGAGCTTCGGGACCTCTCGTTCGAAGTCGATGAAGGCGTCGCGCCCGTCGATCCGGCGTCCAAGCGACTCCGGCGCGTAAGGCATCTCGAAGACGAAACCGTCGGGGTCGAGGAGCTCGTGCATCGCCTCCAGGTCAGCGCGGTCGAGGGCGTCCAGGAAGCTACGTACGACGGCGACGCTCGCGTTGGTGGTCGCATCGTTCACGTCGGACCCGTCATCGGCGAAGAGACTCTATACGCGTCCGCTACGTACGCATGGCCGTTCCTCATCGCGTCGAGGCCGAGGCGTGCGATGGATTCGGGCGAGGGCCCGCTGGTCTCCGTCGAGAGCCCGCGTGGACCCGCAACTCGTCAGCCGTGATGCCGATGCCCGCGGCAGGCCCGCAGGGATTGTTTCGACCAGCCGCTGCGCAATCACGAAGTCCTCTCCGAGCGAGAAGCCCTCGGCAGAGCTAGATAAGGCGCTGGCCGGCGAGCAGCCGCTCTCCGAGCACCAGGGCGCCGTCGTACGTGTACTCGTGGAGGGCGTAGCCGCCCCTGCCTCGACGTGAGTCGGCTCCCTCACGAGCCTCGGCGCGAACTTGGCACATTCTGGCGCAGTTCTCCGACAACAGGTCGGCTCCCGATACGACTTGACCCGAGAAGAGGAACAACGGTACGGCGCACCGGGCATAGTTCTGGAAGCCGTCCCACCTCATGTGTTTAGAGCGCTGCTCGCTCGCGAGGGCATTGCCGTCGGGCTTGAAGCCCTACGCGATAGGGCGCCGAGCAGGTTCCGCTGCCTGGTCAGGTCGAATGGCTCGAGCACGGCGTCGTAGTCGCCCCATGTGAGGTCGATGCCGCCATGTCCTCGAGGCCGATCTCGTCGGCATTGAACGCCTCCATCAGCACGGCGATCACCCGCGGCGCGCCTGCCGTTTCATTCCGCAGCGGTCGACGACGGACGCGAGCGTCAGCGCAATCGAGGGGTCCGCGATGCCGAGATTCGGCCCGACCTCCTCTTCGTCTCAGCCGCAAAGCCGGTGTACGTGGCGCCGGCCAACGGCCCGGTCGTACACACGGTCCGTGATGGCACTTAAGGCTGCAGTTCCAGCCGGACTCCACATCGGCCATCCGCGCGACGATCCGCTCGAGCCGTTCCGGCATCGCCACGCTCGCAGAAGTGGCGACCGGGCGATCGCGCCTCAACGACGGCTACGCCGGACAGCGAGCCCGACCGCAATCACCAGTGCAACTCCTTCGAAAAGCGGCTGGCTCCATGCAGACGCGGATGGTGCATATAACGCCAAGCCTTGGACGCCGAATGCGAGAGCAAAATACGCGATGAGCGTACCCCACACGTTCGGACGTTGGGAAAACTGCGATGCTCCGAGAAAGACGGCTGTAACGGCCGGAAACAGATAGCCCGGGCCAACGGACGAAGTAAAAAGCCCAGAGCGCATCGAGTAGAGAATGCCGGCGAGTCCGGAAATGACTGCCGACGCAATCAGCGATAGCCAAATCACACGTCCCGTTGCCACACCAGACAGTCGCGCAGCCTCTATGTTGCCCCCCGTCGCGAAGAGATATCGACCTGCGGGTGTGTGCTCGAGCACAAACCACAATACGAGTGCGATAATGAGCAAATAGAAGTCCGGAATCGGGATGCTCTTGACGGTCGAGTTTCCCAGGTTGGACCAAGTATTCGAAAAGGACCCGACAAGCTGAAGGTTGCCGGAGAGCCAGATGACCAAAGCTAGAAGGACTTGGCTCACCGCGAGTGTGGCAATGAATGAGTTGACCCTCATCCGAACTACGATGAACCCAGAGACGGCTCCCGAGACCGCGCACGCGGCGACGGCGATCACCGCACCGACCCCAGCGGGGATGCTCGTGTGGAGGTTGAAGTAGATGGAGAGACACAGCGCAAGCGACATCACCGCGCCGACAGACAGATCATAGACCTCGGCCGCGAGGGGTACCAAGAAGGCAAGCGCGACGAGGCACGTCACGACACCCTGACCGAAGACGAGTGTGAGCGTCGTCGACGTGAAGAACGCCGGCTCCGTAAGGCCAAAGATCACCGTGAATGCGGCCCACAGATAGAGCGCGCTGAAACGGCTCAGGCCGGAGAGCTCGTACCACGAGCGCCGAGGCCGGACGTCTTCCGATGCAGCGGGATCGCCGATCTGCTGGTGGGGGTCGGAAAGTCCCGCAGGAGGCTGGCCGCCACGCCCCAACGGCCCCTTTCCTTTCAGTGTCGGACGGTCCGCCAAAGGGTCCTGCCGAGACGCGGGGCGTCGATCAGGGGCGGGATCGTACTCCGCAGGCCGCCGCGCAGTCAAGCGAGAGGCAACGTCGCAGCCGCGTGGCACCCCGGCATTTGCAGCAACGGAGTAAGCCCCTGCAGAAAATTAGCCGCACGAGCGGCTCGTTGTCTGGTGCCGCCGCGCCTCGCGGGTCACGGCGCTGCAGGGACCGGCTGCGCGACTGCCGGTTGACACCGTGGATCGGAGGCAGTAGCTTGGTTCCGCCAGCTTGCCCGAATCGAAGTCAGGTCAGGAAGGTGCTGCGGTTGCATGTCGGGTCACGTGAGAGTTTGGGTCACGCGAGGGATAGCCGGGCCGCAAGGGCGAGAGTCCTGACGATTCGTCACGGTCCAAACCTGGCGCGTCGTGAGTCACCCCGACGACGTCCACTCTTGGCAGAGGGCCCCCGAGGATCAAGGAGGAGATGAAGTGACCATTCGAACGACAAGGGTCGGAGGAAGAGGACGAGTGATCGGCGGTGTCATCCTGTTGCTCCTGAGCGCTGGAGCCATCGCCGTCGCAGCCGGTGCGGCTATTCCAGCACCGCCGACGGCGCCGCCGAAGAAGATCCCGATCACATCACGGCTGCCCAAGGCCCCGCCGAGAGGGAAGACGGCCGGATATGTGATCTGCAACCTGCCGACCTGCGCGCTGTTCATGCCGGGTTACAAGGCTGCAGCAGCCGCGCTTCACTGGAAGGCGAAGTTCTTCGTCTACACGGGCACTGACCCGCAGCCGGCGATGTTCCAGGCGATTCAGGCCCACGTCAACTACATCTCGATCACGGGCGCGTCCGTGGCACAGTTCAAGAACGCCCTCGCGGCGGCGAAGAAGGCGCACATCCCTGTAATCGAGCAGTCGGCCACTGACAACGCGAATCCAAAGGCCGGCCTCTACGCCGATCTCGGGGGATCGCCGACCTACGGCCTCTACACGAAGGTCGTGGACCAATGGATGGCGCGGGACGCCGGTGGCAAAGCGAACGTCGTCTTCGTCAACATTCCCGACTTCCCGATCCTCGCAACCGGGGAGAAGCAGGCCCGCGCGAATCTTGCTGCCATCTGTTCCTCGTGCACGTTCGACACCCTCGAGGTGACCGTTAACGACCTCGGAAGTGGCGGCGTGCCCTCGAAGGTCATCGCCTACTTGCAGACGCACCCGAAGGTCAACTTCGTCGAGGTCTCCTTCGGCGACCTGATAACCGGAATACCGGAAGCACTAAAGGGAGCGGGGTTCTCGGGGAAGGTGAAACTCACCTCAGTCTCCGCGACACAACCCGTGCTCAAGGGCATCGCCGACGGGACCGTCGCCGCGGGCAATGTTCAGCCTCAAGGATACTTTGAGTGGGTGCACTTCGACCGGTTCGCGCGGCTCGCGTTGCATCTGCCTCTCGTTCAGCAGAAGCAGGCCGAGCTGCTGCCGACCTACGTCGTTACCACCGCCGACGCGGCGAACGCGTTGCTTGCGAAGGGCGGCGTCTGGGCCGGCCCTGTCGGCTATCAGGCGGCATTCAAGAAGCTCTGGCGGGTCAAGTAAGAAGCGTTCCGCGGGGGAGCCGCGCGACCTCGTGTTCGCGGCGCCCCCGCCCTC
>JGI10216J12902_101560686_pt1 | contig 11109 bp, 7 predicted proteins | sample KanNatreferecore_FD_12902 | JGI IMG/M metagenome (IMG submission 12902)
GACCGCGGCTCCCTACACGGCGTCCTGGAACACCGTCGCGGCCGGCGACGGTCCGCACACCGTAACGGCCATCGCCCGCGACGCGGCTGGCAATTCGACGACGGCAGCATCCGTTTCCGTGACGGTCGACAATGCGGCCGTCGATTCGCACCTGCCAATCGTCATCATCACGACCCCGACCGCCGACGCAAGCGTTTCCGGCCTGGTCACCATCACGGCCTTCGCGGGCGACGACGTGGGCATCGCCGGCGTGCAGTTCAAGGTGGATGGTGCGAATCTCGGAGCCGAGGTCACCTTGGCGCCGTACTCGGTGGTCTGGGACACGGGGACCGCGGTCGCCGGCCAGCACCAGCTGACAGCCGTTGCTCGGGACGCGGCGGGCAACAGCGCGACGTCGCCGGGGATCGTCGTCTCGATCAGCGACGGCGTCTCGCCCGAGGGTCCACTCGTCAGCGACAGCTTCACTGGTGCCACGGGTGCCCTGTTGAGTGCGCATTCGCCGGAGATCGGCGCGGCATGGGTCGACACCATGGCCTTGCCGAGGATTCTCGGCAACCGGCTCGAGGGTGTGAATTTCGGAGACGTGCGGTCGTACAACGCCGCAGCCCTTGCCACTCCCGATTACGACGTCTCGGCCGACGTGACGATGAACACGACCGGGTGGGGCAATCGCGCCGGCGTGCGCGGCCGCGACGCGGGCGGCCGTCTCGGCAACGCATATGAGGCGTACTACGAGGAGGGTTCTCACACCTGGCGCCTCGACAGGTGGTTCGGATATAGCGTCACGAACCTCGGGAGCGCACCTCAGGCGTTCGCGACAGGGACGACAAAGACGGTGACGCTCGCCATGAACGGCACGACGATCTCGCTGCTCGTGGATGGAGTTCCGCTGATCGTGGCGACCGACTCGGTCATCTCCGCCGCGGGCTTTGCGGGGCTGATGATCGGCGGCGGGATTCACGACGGCATGCTGCTGGACAAGTTCACCGTCGTCCGTCATGCCGACACGCAGCCGCCGATCGCGCCCGGGACGCTGACGGTGATGGTGCACAGCAGCACGCGCGCCGATCTCAGCTGGACCGAGGCAATAGACGACGTCGGCGTGAACGGCTACCGGCTCGAACGTTGCGAAGGCACGGGCTGCAGCGCCTTCACCGAGATCGCCGCGATCAGCGGCCGCTCGTTCAGCGACACGGGCCTGTCACCGGAGAGCAGCTACGGTTATCGCGTGCGCGCCACCGACGCCGCCGGAAACCTCAGCGAGTATTCGCCGGTCGCCGTCGCCACCATGCCGGCACCCGACGGGCAGGCGCCGACTGTACCCGGCGCGCCGGCGGCAGTGGGGGTCAACAGCACGCGAATCAATCTGACCTGGGCACCCTCTGCCGATAACGTCGCCGTGACCGCGTATCTCGTCGAGCGTTGCGAAGGATCGGGGTGTTCGAGCTTCAGTGAAATCACCACGGCGGTGGAAGCGGCATTCAGCGATGCACCGCTTTCGCCGTCGACGAGTTACACGTATCGGGTTCGAGCCATCGACGGCTCCGGCAATGTGAGCGGATATTCCAGTCAAACCGTGATCACGACCGCTCCGCCGGCTGCCGCGGCGCCAGTGTTCGTGGCCGAGGCGCACTCGTCCACCGACGGCTGCTGCGGTCTCGAATTCAACAACGCGACCCTGACACTGAACGTGACCGGCACCAACCGGCTGCTGATCGCGGCGTGGCACGCCGAGTGGGATGGGACACCGGGACCGGCCCCCACCGCGCGAATGCCGGACGCCTGGAGCGTGACCAATAACGGCGTTCCCGGCACCGTGCTCGTCGATACCGATGGCTACTGGGGAGGGGCAGGCAACCGCCGATTCCGGATCTATTACTGGGTGAACCCGCCGGTCGGGATCAACACCATTCGCGTGTCGAACCCGAACACCGGACCGAACGAGCTGGCGTCGGTGGCCTTGCTCTTCAACGGCGTCGACCAGCTCGATCCCATCGGCGACATCGCACTCGACGTGTCTTCGGCCGAGCGCAGTGCAGAGAGCCAAACCGTGGCGGCGACAATCTCCGACCTCGTGTTTCACGCCATCGCGAACGGCCGCGACAATGTCGGCGGGACGCTCGGGCCCGGCGAGACGTCGCGCGCCATCGTGAACGACAACTTCTACAAGGGCGATGCGTCCCTGTGGATCACCACAAAGGACGGGTCGGATCCGTCGACGACGGTCTCGTCGAGCGGCTGGGTCGCGCGGATTCTCAACGGCGCGGCGATCGTGCTGCACGGGAATTCGACCCTTTCCGAACCGTCCGGGGAGCAGCCGGCGCCATCCGACGAGACGACGGCGCCGGAGACCTCGACGGGCAACGAGCGGCCACGTGACCCGGGCCTCCGCAACATGCCGTAGCCCGGGCCGGCCTTTCCGAAGTCAGAATGTTCTGATGCCCACACATGCTGGTGGGGCCGGCAGCGGCCTGGTTCGCAGCTTCCTCCACCTCGGAGCGGGACAGGTGGCCACGACGATCCTGACGATCGTTCTGAGTGCCGCCATCGCCAGAACCCTCGGACCGGCCGAATTCGGGCTTCTCTACGTGGTGACGTCCATCGCCACGTTCGCGTATGTGTTCGTCGACTGGGGCCATGCGGCCTACGTCACACGGGAGGTGGCGCGGCGTCCCGAACGGTCCGGCGAACTGCTCGGAACCGTGAATGTGCTGCGCGGCGCGGCGGCGCTGGCCGTCTGCGTTCCGGTGGTTGCCATTACCTGGCTGCTCGGCTACGACCGCCGCACCATCGTCTACGCGGTCGTTCTAATCGCCGCCTGGCTGCCGTCGTTTTTCGCGACCTCGCACTGCTGGATTTTTCGTGGCCACGAGCGCATGGACTATGACGCGCAAGTGAACGTGGCCATGCGGCTGCTGTCGCTCGTCATCTCGATCGTCTGCCTCGCCCTGGGCGGGCGCGTGCTCGGGCTGATTCTGATCTCACTGATCAGCGGGGGAATCACCCTGATGCTCGCGGGGTGGATGTATCACCGGCTGCGACTGCCTGCGCTGACCGTCCGGTGGGCGACAGCCCGTGAACTCCTCCATGGCGGCGCGCCGCTCCTGGCGATGGCGGTCGCGGTGGCGATCCAGCCATACATCAACGCCAACATTCTTTACAAACTCACCACGCCAACGGCGGTCGGTTGGTATGGCGTTGCCTGGAACATCGCCGGCACGCTCGTCGCTCCGTCGGCGATCCTTGGAACCGCGCTCTATCCGAGGTTCTCGAAAGTCGCGGGGGATACGCGAGCCCTGCAGCGCGCGGTGCGCGCCTCGTTCCGGCCGCTCATCCTGATCGCCGTTCTTGGTTCGGTGGGCACCTACCTGTTCGCCGACGTGGCGATCGAGGTCATCTACAGCACCGAGAAATTCGCCGGAGCGCCAGCGATCCTTCGTGCCTTCGCACCGGCGCTGTTGCTCTTGTACCTGGACATGCTGTTCGGCGCGGCGAGCTTCGCGCTCGATCGCACCGGCCCGCTGGCGTTGTTCAAAGTGATCGCGGTGGTGGTGACGTCGGGGGCGGCGCTGTTCCTCGTGCCCTGGTATCAGGCGCAACTGGGGAACGGTGGAATCGGCGTGATGTACGCGGTCGCTGCGGGGGAGGCCGTGATGGTCTCGGCCACGGTGGCGCTGGCGAAGGAAGCGCTGGACCGCCGGATGGTGCTGGATCTGCTCCGTGGCGCCGTGGTTGGCGGGGTCACGATTGCGCTGATGCGCGTGCTGCCCGCGATGTCACCGGTGGTGGCGATTCCCTTATGCGTGGCGCTGTTCATGACGGTGGCCGCGGTCTTCGGTATGGTGACGCGAGCCGACGCGGATCTTCTGGTCGGCTCGCTCAGGCGCACGCCGCCGCCGGACCCAGTACCCGGCGAGCTCCTTGGCGTGGCAAAAGACGCGTCAGCCGAAGCGACAGAATTGCCGAAGTCCTGAACGAACCCGAGGCCGCCGCGCGATCAGCTCTTGCGAAAGACGGCGACGAACAGATCCTCGGTCAGGACAGGGGGACACCCGAGCGCGCGCGTCAGTCTCGCGACGCGTGTGAAGTGCGTGTAGTAGCGCACCTCCTCGAGCCTCAGGCCGGCGGAGGCCAGGCGGCGGGCGAGCGCGCGCGGCGTCGTGAAGTGGATGATGTGCCGGTAAATGTGCGGCTGTCCGGTCAGCTTGAACTTGAGCCGCTCATACATCCGGCTGAGCGACTGCCGGTTGGGCATCGAAACGATCAGCGTCCCACCCGGCTTCACCAGCCGGCCGAAGAGTGCCAGCGTAGCCTCGAGATCGGGAACGTATTCGATCACGCTGGAGCTGATCACCAGGTCTGCGTTCCGCAGCGCCGGTTCGTCGACCGCGGGCAGACGCGCCTGCATGAACCGCACGTTCTGAAGACCCCGCTCGGCCTTCTGCTGCTCGCAGAGCCGAATCATGTTCGGCGCCCCGTCCACTCCGGTGACGTCGCCCCCTTTCGCGGCGAGATACAGCGTGAACACGCCGGTGCCGCACCCGAGATCGACTGAGCGGCCATCAGGCACGGCATATCTGTCCAGGAGCTCGTGCCAGATTTCCAGTCGCTCCCGGAATTCCGCACGGTCCTGATAATGCCCGTGGAAATGCTCCGCGTAGCCCGAGAAGTGGCTGACGGCGTCGTCGTCTGGTGTGTCTGACATGGTGGCTGCGATTGGCAGACGAAAGCCGGGGTGCTGTCGGCTATCGCGGCTGTCAGGGCCGCGGCGCTGCTGGCGCGCTGCCGCCGGATTCGACACGGTTCAGCCAGATTTCGCGCCAGTAGGGGTAAATCGCGCGAGGGCAGAACATGCGATCGACGCTGTTGTGACCCGTGCAGATGACCCCATCCAGGATCAGGCACGGGTTGGGCAAGTTCACCATCCGGCCGGTCTTTTCGTCGATGATTTTGTCGACGCGCTTCAGGACGCGCCGGGTCTGGTCGCAGTAGGCGACCATTTCGATGTCGAACCACAATCCGCGATTGCGCATCTGCGGCGACAACGTGCGCATGATTTCCTGCTTCGACTTGATCTGCACGAGCTCGCCCGGCTGGATGTTCAGGTTCGCCGTGGGTGTCTTGTCTTTCGCGAGTCCCTCGAGATGCGGCAGACGGCGGCCGAACCATTTTCGCGTGAAAGCGTTGAGCATCGCCCGCGCGCCATATAACAGGAACTGGCCGAGGCTGACATTGCCGGAGGTCAGGTCCTTCGCATAGAAGAGCGGGTTCCACCGCTCGCGGCGGCGAACGCTCTTCGTCGCCACCAGAAGGTCGGTCGCCTGGCAGCGGTAAAGCAGTTCGGTCGAAGGCGGTGGTGCGGGCACGCGCGTCGAACGGGCCAGCGCGTCGAGCTGGGCCGCCGGGAGCGTGCCGGCGTGAGGTTGTCCGGGTCCCTGCGCCGGGCCGTCGACGCGCTTCAGCCAGGCGTCCTTCCAGAAGATCAAGCAGCTCGCCTGACAGCCGTCGTGCGCCGAGCCGTCGCAGCGGAGGTTCTCGAGATGAACGGCGTCGTCCATCCGGCGGATGATGTAGCGCTCAATCGTGTCGCACGTTTTGTGCGCGGACGCGCCTATGCGGAACCGCTTGCCGCAGTACTGGAGCATCTCGGGCATGAACGGCAGTCCGTCCATGGCGCCGGTGCCGTCCAGCGTCGCATGGATTTCAGGAGCGCTGCGCACCTCCACCCATTCACCCGCCCGCAAATTGAGCTTCTCAGACACGTCCGTCACGTCCCTTCACTTACCGCGGCCGTCACCAGTCCGCGGCGGCTGCAGTCGAGATGTGGTGTGCGCCACTTTCATTGAGCCGGGCGCATCTCCGCTGATTGAAGCGAGCGGAACAACTGGCCGGGATTGAGCGCCGTGCGGACCAGAATGCGCGCCGCGGCTCGAGCCACCGCCGTGCGGTCGATTGTCGCGCCGACCGTCGCCAGGCCTTTCCGGTGGTAGTCCCAGAAGGCCTGGTTGCGCTTGCCCGCTCTCTCGGAAAGCCACCGGCGCGCCAGCTCGTCGTAGTACCACGTCAGCGCCGAGCGCCGTGCCTCCTGATACTCGGTCGGCTCGAGGAACGCCCGTCCGAAGCGCTCCAGAATAATCACACGATCGAGCGCGGGATCCGACATGTTCTGGAGCCGCCCCGTGATCGAGTCGTCACGCAGGCGAGTGAACGACAGCACCTGATGGACGAAGCCGAAATCGTAGTTCTTGAGAATCTCGAACACGACTTCGGTGTCGGCGTGCAGGGTGCCTTCCGGGTAGAACGCGTCAGCCTGTCGCACCACTTCGGCCCGGTAGAAGACGGTCGTCGGCGAGCCGAACAGGAACAGCCACTTCAGGAAGTAGATGCGGGCGGCCTCTTTGCCCGAGAGTATTCGCAGAGTAGGAGGCAGCCCGGATCCATACACCGTGGTGCCGCGGAGATCGTACGAGCTCAGGATTCCAGCACGCGGATGCGCTTCGGCAAGCTCCACGAATTCGGTGAGGCACCGCGGGAACAGCCAGTCATCGGCCTGGGCGACTTTGACGTAGCGGCTTTCCGTCGAGATCTGCCGGAGCGCGTAGTTGTAGTTCGGAATCTGGTCACGGAACCGATCGGCGCGGATGACTCGGAGGCGCGGGTCTTGTTGCGCGTATTGCTGCGCAATCGCCCCGGAACCGTCGGTGCTGTGGTTGTCGACGAGAACGTATTCGAAGTTGCGGTAGCTCTGCTTGAGCACGCTCTCGATGCATTCCGCGATGAATGGGGCCGTGTTGTAGAAGGGCGTGACGACGCTGACTAACGGCTCCGCGCTGGTCATGGAATCATCCTAACCGCTTTCATCGCCGCTCCGGCCGCGCGCGTGGTCCGGTGCAGCTGTTCGCCTCGAGACGACTACCGAAACACCCCCGGCGAGACAGATCAAGGGGATGAGCCACAGGTTCATCCTTGGAAGAGTCGGCGTCAGGGCATGGACGAGAAGGAGTCCGGCGCCACAACTGAATGCGAGAGCCAGCACCGCGGCCGCGCGGGACCACCAGCCCAGGCATGCGATCGCAATGAGCGCTCCAAGCGCTGCGACTGCACCAGGCAGCCGGGCATCTTCACGCTCGGAGGTCCACGTGCATTCGAGCGCAGCGAGGTCTGGCTTCGTCGCAGGGGCCGCGGAACGGACTCGTGCGGCTGGGGAATCGTCGGCGGCGCTGCGCATCTGCGCGATGAGCTCATCCTGAGGTACGGCGCGCGAGTACACCCGCACGTCGTCGAGTGAGCCCGCGAATTCGAAGCCGGCAAGGTCCGTTCTCCTCGCGACATAGAGCGGCTCTCGCGACGTCCGCCGCAGGCCAGGTACAGCGCCGCGAAGAACGCCGCTGTCGAGTCTGCCGTTCAGGTAGACGTCGAGCGTTCTCGCGGTTCCGTCGTAGGCCCCGGCGACGTGGTACCACGTGTCGAGCTGCAGCGGTGTTGCCCCGTATCGTGCCACCAGCCTTCCGCAGGCATCGTTGACCTTGAAGCCGATGGTCCGCGGCCCGGTGTCCACGGTGGTATCGAGCTGGAAGCCCACACCAAAGCCTTCGCCGCTCGCCGTGCCGACGTGCCGGATGCTCGACACGATCGCGGCATCATCCGCCGGATTGGCGCGCACGTTGATCCATGCGCTGACGGTGAGGTCGCCGACGAGTCGCAGGGCCGACGGGTGGCCGAAATCGATATAGTCATCCGCCCCGTCGAGCGCGAGGGCGCCCTCTCTCACGCCACCGACGCGAACCGGGTCTCCACGAAGCGTGCCGCTCAGGCCGTGTCCCGACGAGTCCCCTGCGATGCGTCCTTCACGTTCATCGAAGCGCCAGTGACCTTCGATGGTGCCCTGCTCGCTCGAGCCGCGCGGATTGATCGGTCCGCCCGCGGCCGTGACGATCGCGATGGCCACAGCCAGGGCCGTGGCGGCCGCCGCGAAGGCTTCCCGCTTTCCTGGACGAACTCTCAGCGTTCCGAGGCGCCACCGGGTGCAGATGATCGTCCCGATGCCAGCGCCAATCACGTTCGCGACCACATCGACTGGCGAGGGATCGCGATAAACCATGAAGAACTGCGCAGCCTCGGCGGCGATGGCGACGGTGGCGGCGGCCAGGATCGCTGTCAGCGGACCGAGCTCGCAGAGCACCAGCCCTACCGGTATATAGCCCGCCACATTGCTCAGGACATCCACTGGCTGGATGGAGAAGCCGAGACGTCCCGGCGCCCTCAACTCAATCGGGACCGCGGTCGCGGCGAGGACGAGCAGGATGACGGGCCCCTTGAGCCCGATGCCGGGGGGAGGGCGGCGTTCACTCGTCACGGATCACGAAGTGCGGCCTGGCAGAGCGTCGGGGGAGTGCATCGGCATATGATCTCGCAGTTACCGCCTCGATGACTGTCCAGCCGCCAGGGGTTCCTCGTTCCGCGCCGAAACGCGTCCTCGTCACCGGAGCCACCGGATTTCTCGGCCGTGCAGCCGCGCGTCAGCTGCGCGCGGCGGGCTGGGACGTGACCGGCACCTCCGGCTCCGGTTTGGAAGATACTCGCCGCGCCGACCTCCTCGATGAGCGCGCGGTGCGGCGCCTGATGGAAGAAGTACGGCCGTCGCACCTGCTGCACGCAGCCTGGCGGCCGGTGCACGGCGACGTCATGCACTCGCCGGAGAACATCCGCTGGGTCGCGGCCAGTCTCCTCCTCGTGCAGGCCTTTCAACAGAGCGGCGGCGAACGCGCCGCGGTGGTGGGAAGCTCGGCGGAGTACGACTGGACGGACGGCATTTGCCGGAACGGTGCAACGCCGCTCCGGCCGGGGACGATCTACGGGGCCTGCAAGCATGCCCTCCACATCGCCCTCGCCGCGTTCGCACGCCAAACCGGTATCGGATTCGTCTGGCCGCGCGTGTTCTTCGTCTACGGTCCCGGCGAGGACGAACGCCGTCTGGTCGCGTCGGTGATCAGGGCGCTGCTGAAGGGTGTCCCCGCCGAATGCACGGAAGGCCGGCAGATTCGGGACTACCTCCATGTCGATGACGTCGCCGCCGGGCTGGTGGCCGCTCTCGAGTCGACATACGACGGCCCCATCGATCTCGCGGCCGGCCACGGCGTGTCGGTGCGCGAGCTGGTGACGCAGGTGGCGCGGCAGATCGGACGGGAGGATTTGCTGCGCCTCGGCGCCCGGCCAAGCCCGTCCCATGACGTTCCACTCGTAGTCGGGGACGGGGCGGAAGCGGCAAGCGTGCTCGGCTGGGCTCCGCAGCTCTCGCTGGAGCAAGGACTCGCGGATACGATCGCGTGGGGGCGGTCGGTCTTCACCCAGGCAGTTCCGTCAGACCATTCGAACGAAAAACGATGAAGGATCTCGGCATCGCAATCATCGGCTCAGGGATGGCCGGCTTCGGCGCGGCCTGGCGGCTCCACGAGCAGGGCGTCCGCGGCCACTTGTACGAGGCGCGAAGCACCGCCGGCGGCCATACCTCGACCCACTTCTATGACGACGGGTTCACGTTCGACGAAGGACCCCACATCTCGTTCACGAGCGATCCCCGGCTGCAGGAGCTCTTCGCGAAGAACATCGGCGGCAAGTACGAAGTCATCAAGGCCTACGTGAACAACTACTGGCGCGGGCACTGGGTGAAGCATCCCGCGCAAATCAACCTGCACGGCCTGCCCATCGATCTCGTCGTCAGCTGCATCAAGGATTTCATCGCCGCCGGCGCGGTGGAGAATCCGGCGATCAGCAACTACGAAGACTGGCTGCTGGCGGCGTTCGGGCCGACGTTCGCGCGCACGTTTCCGATGGAGTACACCAAGAAGTACCACACCACGGAAGCGCGCAACCTCACCACCGACTGGCTCGGCCCACGACTCTACCGGCCTTCGATCGAGGAAGTGCTGCTGGGGGCGCTCGCCCCGGAACCGCTCGACGTGCACTACGTCGATCACTTCCGGTACCCGACCACCGGCGGGTTCGTGGCCTACCTCCGGCCGTTCGAGGAGATCGTCGACCTTCACCGCGGTTACCGGGTCACGGCGATCGACCTGGAGACGCGGACGCTCGGATTCGCGAACGGAGAAAGCGCCCCGTTCGCGCAGCTCGTGTCGTCGATGCCGTTGCCGCGCCTGGTTCCGATGATCAAACAGGCGCCGCGCGAGGTGCAGGACGCCGCGGCCCTGCTCGCTTGTTCCCAGGTCGTCCTGGTCAACGTCGGCATCAACCGGCCGGTCGAGACTCGTGCGCAGTGGACCTATTTCTACGACGAGGACATCTGCTTCGCCAGGCTGTCCTATCCGCCGCATTTCTCGCCGGCGATGGTGCCCGCGGGCTGCGGGTCGATTCAGGCGGAAGTGTATTTCTCAGAGAAATGGCGGCCGCTGCAAGGCGCCCCCGAGGACTGGATCGAGCCGACGATCGACGGACTGATCAAGTGTGGACTGGTCAGGGGCCGCGAGGAGGTCGTTCACCGGAGCGTCATCTTCGCGCCGTTCGCCAACGTCATTTTCGACTACGACCGGCCAAAGGCGCTGGCGACGGTGCACGGCTATCTCAACGACGTCGGCATTCGCTACTGCGGCCGCTATGGCGACTGGGCCTACATCTGGACCGATCAGGCGTTCAAGAGCGGGGAGAGCGCCGCCCAGGCCGCGCTCGATTACGTGACGTCGCCGGCCAGATAACGCCGCCTCTCTCCTAGTCGAGCACCGTGACCTCCGGAATCGGCACGACGAACTTGCCGCCCCAGCTCCGCACGACGTCCATCTGGCGGACGATCTCGTCCTTGAAATTCCACGGCAGGACCAGCACGTAGTCCGGACGGGTCTCGAGGATCTTCTCGGGCCCGAAGATCGGGATCCGCGTCCCGGGCAGGAACCTGCCCTGCTTGTACGGGTTGCGATCGACCGTGTAGTCGAGGAAATCGGTGCGGATGCCGCAGTAGTTGAGCAGCGTATTCCCTTTGCCCGGGGCGCCGTAGCCGGCCACCGACTTTCCCTCGCGCTTGACGCCAATCAGGAACTCGAGGAGCTTCCACTTGGTCTGCTCGACCTGCGCGGCGAACTTGTCGTAGGCCGTCATCGA
>JGI10216J12902_100351590_pt1 | contig 11106 bp, 9 predicted proteins | sample KanNatreferecore_FD_12902 | JGI IMG/M metagenome (IMG submission 12902)
ACTGCCTGACGGAACGCCGTTTCCGACGTTGTACTACCTGACGCATCCGGTGCTGACGGCCGCGGCCAGCCGGCTTGAATCGTCGGGTCTGATGCGCGAGATGACCGAACGGCTGCAACAGGATCCGCAACTAGCCGCCGCGTACCGCAGGGCGCACGAGTCGTACTTGGCCGAGCGTGATGCGATCGAGTCGCTGGGCACGACGTTTTCCGGTGGCGGCATGCCCGATCGGGTCAAATGTCTGCATGTGCTGATCGCGCACTCGCTGGCCAAGGGTCCCGGCGTGAATCCTCTTGGCGACCAAGCGCTGGCGGTGTTGGCCGACGAGCCGGCGATGGCGGGAATCCTGGAGAAGGGCAGGTGGACGTGAACGCTCGAAGACGACCGCGAGTGAGGATCGCAGCGAGGGGCGAGCGAGGACCGGAGCGAGCGGGAGTCGAGGCGTGAGCAGGGCGGCGGCGATCGACTGCGGCACCAACTCGATCCGGCTCCTGATCGCCGACAGGGTCGACGGCCGCTTGCAGGATGTGCACCGTGAGATGAGGATCGTGCGGTTGGGCCAAGGTGTCGATGCCACAGGGCAATTCGCGCCGGACGCGCTTGCGCGCACGAAAGCGGCGTTGGTCGACTATGCCGAGCTGCTGCGCAGTTTCGAGGTGCCCAAAGTCCGGATGGTAGCGACGTCGGCCGCCCGCGACGCCGCCAACCGCGACGTATTCTTCGCGATGACCGCCGACGTGCTGGGTTCGGTCGTTCCGGGTGCGGTGGCCGAGGTGATCACCGGTACCGAGGAGGCGACGTTGTCGTTCCACGGTGCCGTCGACGAATTAGATCCTGCCTCAGCACCTTTCGTGGTCGTCGACCTCGGCGGCGGTTCGACCGAAGTGGTGCTGGGCTCGCGCGATGTCGAGGCGAGTTTTTCCGCCGACATCGGGTGCGTGCGGCTGACCGAGCGGTGCCTGCACTCCGATCCGCCGACGGCCGTGGAGATCGCCGCCGCGCGTGAAGTGGTCCGCGAGGGGCTGGGCGAGGCACTGCGGGTGGTGCCCGTCGAGCGCGCCCGCACTTGGGTTGGGGTGGCGGGCACCATGACCACGCTGTCGGCGCTGGCGCAGAAGATGACGACCTACGACTCAGAGGCGATCCATTTGTCCAGGGTGGGGTTCGGTGACCTGCTGGAGGTGTGCGACGAGTTGATCGCGATGACGCGTCAGCAACGCGCCGCGCTCGGACCGATGCACGAGGGCCGCGTCGACGTCATCGGCGGCGGCGCGATCATCGTCGAGGAACTCGCGTATGCGCTGGGGCACCGGGCGGGCATCGACGAGCTGGTGGTCAGCGAGCACGACATCTTGGACGGTATTGCGCTGTCGATCGCCTAGCGGCCGAGGACGGTTATGAAATTGCCCGCGTAGGTAGCGACAATGCTCGCCGGGCTGGAGTTGTCGCTCCCTACGCGGGCATTTTTCAACATGGTCCCGGGCTGGCCAAACCGTCGTCTCTCGCCAAGCCGGTCCGCATCGCGCGTACGGTGGACACCGTCAGAGGCGCAACAGAGGCAGTGTTGAAATGACTCCACGCTTCCCGGATCGGCGGGTGATCCGCACCGTCTTGTCGCTTGCCACGCGGGCGCCGTCGATTCACAACTCCCAGCCGTGGCGGTGGCGGGTGGATACGCAGAGTCTGCACCTGTACTCCGATCCTGATCGGCATCTGCCCAACGCCGACCCGGACAACCGAGAGTTGCTCTTGAGCTGTGGTGCGTCACTGAACCACGCGGTCGTCGCTTTGGCGGCGATGGGTTGGCAGGCAACGGTCGACCGGCTGCCCGACCCCTTGCAGCCCACCCATCTGGCCGCGATCGAGGTGTCCCGCCACCCTGCCAGTGAGGTTGACATCACGCTGGCCGCGGCGATACCGAGGCGACGTACTGACCGCCGCCACTACGCCTGGTGGCCCGTCCCGGCCGCCGATATCACCCTGATGGGTTCCCGCGCAGCGGGTGCCGACGTGATGCTGCGGCAAGTGGCCTCACTTCCGAAGCTCCGAGAGATCGTCGCGCAGGCCGTCTGGCAACATGCCACCGATCATGATTACCTGACCGAGCTGACGGCCTGGAGTGGGCGGTACGGATCGGTGTCCGGCATTCCGGCGCGCAACATACCGGAGTCCGATCCGACATCTCCAATACCGGGCCGAGTGTTCGCCGGGCCAGCCCTGGACCAGCCCCCCGAGACCGCAGCGGCCGACGACGGCGCCGTGGTGTTGGCCCTGGGTACTGAGGACGACACCAGCCTGGCGCGGCTGCGCGCCGGCGAAGCCACGAGCCTGGTGCTGCTGACTGCTAGCGCGCTGGGTTTGTCGAGCTGCCCCGTCACCGAACCCCTGGAGATCGCCGAAACGCGGGAAGCCGTCCGAACCGATGTCCTCGGTGAGAGCGGATATCCCCAGATGTTGTTGCGTGTCGGCTGGGCGCCGGTCAATGCCGACCCCCTTCCGTCCACTCCCCGCCGCCCGCTGGCCGATGTCGCTGCGTACCTTGACGGGTCACCGCTCGAGTAGCCGCTCGGCGCGTTCGGCGAGGAACTTCCGCATCCAGTAACCGGTGACGGTCGCAACGGTCAATGCAGACAACTAGTGCATCCGAGGACGACTGCCTCGTCGTGTTGATGACCTTCGTCCCTATTGCGCGCGCGGTGACCTGGAAACGATGAGTACACAGGGACGAGGAGGAATGTGATGACGTCTTTCGGCCCGACTGCTCTGACTGATCAGGAACTGGACAGCATTGCATGGAACTTTCTCGGTTCGAAGTTCGCCGGAAGGATCTACGCCAATTGGTCTATCGAGCGACGTGTCGACGCATATCTCCTGCACCTCGGCATGGCCGATGTCGTCAGCGACGGGTCCGTGTACAACGCCTTGCTGGAACGCGTGATGGCCAATGTCGGTCGTGCGCTTCGCAAGGGGATGTTGGGAAGCACGTAGGAAGCCACTGATTGACGATGAGTACGCATTGGCTCCTGCGGGAGAACTCACACCAGGGACGCGTGGCGCCGTTCAACACGCGGCTCGCCGATGCCGGCCGACATCTCCCCCGAACTCATCTAACGACAGCCGAATTGATGGCGACCACGCGTCATAACACCCAAATCGATCTGGAAAGGCTGACCGGCGGTGTCGGCGTCGTTCGGTGAGGCACCACGGCACGACGCCGTGATCACCGTTGACCGGTACGGGAACACGGCGTCGACGACGCACACCGTCGCGCTCGTCGAAGAACTCGAAGCCGGACGTATCCGGCCGGGCGAGACCATCGCGTTGATCTCCATGGCGTCAGGGCTGGAGATCGGCGTCGTTTTGCTGACCGTCGACGAGGATCTGGTGGGCCGCTATGGGCACAGTAATTGATCGCCTCGATGTCACCGATCGTGGTTGGCGTAGCCGTCACAGTGCATTGCATCTCGCGGTGGCGGCGGCCAAGACTTGCCTTCACCGCGCGGGGCGAAAAGGCCTCCGGCGCATGAAGCTTTCACCTGCGGCCAGAGTCGGGGTGGACCCGATTACTCGTCCGCGGCAGCGGTGGAGCGGTCGGACACGCTGCGTTCGACATACCCCATTTCGTCATGGAGCAGAAGATGATGCGCGGAATACGTGATCGCGCGGAGCAGACATGGTCGAGGGCCGACCATCACCAGGTCGAAGTCGACCATGCCTGACACCTTGGTGGAATTGGAAGTCATCAAGCGTGCTGTGCGACTGGCGTGCCGAGCGCCGTCGTTGCATAACAGCCAGCCTTGGCGATGGGCGGTTGATGGCAACGCAGTGCACCTCTACCTCGACCGGAACCGCATCTTGCACGCCACGGACCGCGCCGGCCGCGAAGCAATCATCAGCTGTGGAGCAGTGCTTGACCACTTCCGGGTCGCCATGGCGGCTGCGGGGTGGACGGCCAACATCGACCGCTTTCCCGGTACGAACGAACCAGATCATTTGGCATCTATTGATTTCGCTCCAACGGATTCGGTCACCGATGCGGATCGTCAGCGGGCACAGGCAATCCCGTTGCGTCGCACCGACCGACTACCTTTTGCCCCGCCGACGGAGTGGGCTTCCTTTGAACCGCAGCTGCATAACGCGGTCCACTCTGATGCCGTTCGCCTGGACGTGCTCTCCGACGACGCGCGTGGGGATCTGAAGGAGGCGTCGATGTTGACCGAATCGCTCCGGCTCTACGACTCCTCGTACCACACCGAGTTGGGTTGGTGGACGGCCCCATACGAAGCCTCGGAAGGCATTCCGTATGGCTCGCTGGTATCGGAAGACGAGCGTGAACGGGTCGATGTGGGCCGGACGTTCCCGGCTCCCCGTCACCAGGAGCGGCGCCCAGACGTACCGACTGACTATTCGAAGATCGTGGTGCTCTCTACATACGGCGACTCGCACGAGGACGCATTGAGGTGCGGAGAGGTGCTTTCTTCCGTTCTCCTCGAGTGCACCGTGGCTGGCTTGGCTACCTGCACGTTGACGCACATAACTGAGCTCGCCGCCAGCCGCCACATCATCGCTTTGTTGATCGAACAGGACAGCACGCCACAGGTGGTTGTCCGCGTGGGCGTGGCCCCGAGCACGGCGGACATGCCACCGGCGACGCCGCGGCGACCACTCGAGGATGTGTTGAGGGTTCGTCGCTGACAAGTAGCTGGTCGTTGCTTCGTTTGCGCGGCGAAAACTGGTTCTGTCGACGGTGGAGTGCCACGATGGGGGCGTGAGCCGGCATGGTGGTCCAAACGACGAGCATGGCGCGCCTCCCCTTCGCAGCACGCTCTCACAACTACGGCTGCGTGAGCTCCTCACCGAGGTTCAGGAGCGCGTCGAGCAGATCATCAAAGGCCGTGACAGGCTTGACGGCCTGGTCGAGGCCATGCTGGTGGTCACGTCGGGGCTGGACTTGGATGTCACGCTGCGCACCATCGTTCACACCGCTATCGAACTCGTCGACGCCCAATATGGCGCTCTAGGTGTTCGCGGCGAGGGACATGAACTCGCGGAGTTCGTCTACGAGGGCATTGACGAAGCCACGCGCGAGAAGATTGGACCGTTGCCAGAGGGCCGTGGAGTACTGGGGCTGTTAATCGACGACCCCAAGCCCATCCGGCTGGACGATATCCTTCAACATCCCGCATCTGTGGGGTTCCCACCCAGCCATCCGCCGATGCGGACGTTCCTCGGAGTTCCGGTCCGCATTCGCGACGAAGTCTTCGGCAATCTCTATCTGACAGAGAAAACGACCGGGCAACCATTTACCGAAGACGACGAGGTATTGGTTCAGGCGCTGGCCGCCGCGGCAGGCATTGCGATCGACAATGCCCGCTTGTACGAGCAATCACGGGCGCGCCAATCCTGGATCGAGGCAACCCGCGACATCGGAACCGAACTCTTGGCCGGCACCGGTCCGGCAACCGTCTTTCGGCTCATAGCCGATGAAGCGTTGAAGCTGACGGGTGCAGAAGGGGCGTTTGTCCTGGTTCCCGCCGACGACGAGGCGCCGTCTGCTGACGTCGCCGACTTGGTGGTCGCGGAAACGGCGGGCAGGGTGGCAGTGGCTGCCGGCGCCGTCGTTCCGGTAGACGACACAGCCATCGGCCGGGCGTTTGTGGACCGAACACCGCTGCGGGTCGAGAAGCTTGAGGTCGGCGTCGGGCCGGTAACCGCGGGTCCGGCGCTGGTTTTGCCGCTACGAGCCACCGAGGCGATCGCCGGTGTTCTCGTCGCCGTGCGGCAGGACGGTGCTCGGCCGTTCACCGACGAGCAACTCGACATGATGGCCGCATTCGCCGATCAAGCGGCACTGGCGTGGCAGTCGGCGACCACCCAGCGCCGGATGCGCGAATTGGACATTCTCACCGATCGCGACCGCATTGCCCGTGATCTGCATGACCACGTGATCCAGCGACTCTTCGCGGTCGGCCTTGCGTTGCAAGGGACTATCTCGCTTGCGCGCTCCGCCGATGTGCAGCAGCGACTGGCCGACAGTGTCGATGATCTGCAGGCCGTCATTCAGGAGATACGCACCGCGATTTTCGATCTTCATGGCGCTTCGACGGGAACCACGCGGCTGCGACAGCGGCTCGACGAGGCGATCGCACAATTCGCCGGATCGGACGTGCGTACCAGAGCGCAGTTCCAGGGGCCGCTCTCGGTAGTCGACGCCACACTGGCCGATCACGCCGAAGCCGTTGTGAGGGAGGCGGTTAGCAACGCCGTCCGGCACGGTCATGCAACGGAACTGTCCATTGACGTGAAGGTCGCGGACGACCTCTGCATCGAGGTGCTGGACAACGGACCAGGCATCTCTGGCGACATCACCGAGAGCGGTCTGGCCAACTTGCGTCGACGTGCCGAGGAGAGCGGCGGATTCCTCAGCGTCGAAAGGGCCGTCGACGGCGGGACATTGCTGCGGTGGTCGGCGCCACTGCCCTGACCCGCTCTGCACGAGACTTAGTCGAACGGGGAGCCGTCCAACCGTTTCACGGTATTTGGTAGAGGCCAACGCGGCGTTGACGGCAGTGGATCGGCGTTCACCGGCGCCCATCCGATGCGCAACAGCATCTGCGGAAACTCGTTGTGGTCGAAGATGTCCGCGCGGACATCCTCGCGTGTCTCCGCGATCTCCAGCGGTTCGGTGATCGGGCAGCTCGCCAATCCGAGCGCTGTGGCCGTCAGCAGCACCAGGCTCGTCGCCTCGCCGGCGCGCAGACGGGCTAGTTCGTCATCATCGCGAGTGCCCAATGCCAGTACCTCGGCATTGTCTTCAGCCGCTGTCGTCTCCGGCGGCTGGGCCAGTGCCGTAGCCGCGAACAACCGGCCAGGCAGCTCGGCGGCCAGATCGGGGGCCGGCGTACTGCGGGCGGGAACGCCGGCGAATGCTGCGTGCCGTCCGCTCCATGCGGCCAGCTCACTGAGGTACTCGCCGTCGTTCGCGTGCTTGCGAGACGCTTGTGCCACAACGTCTTTGAGGCCGGTCACGTCCTCGACCCGGAGCAACTTGACGCCTGCCCTGGCGGCGCGCGCAGCCATCAGAGCGATGTCCCCGGGTTGCACCGGCCAGATGATTCTCTGCCAGGATGTCGGCGACGAAGTGATGCAGGCCGTTTAGCCTGGCTACCAGCCCGAGTTGACGAAGTAATGCCGTGCCGACGCCGCGCAGGTGCTCACTGTGAGCAACCACGACTGCCACTTCCGCGTAACCCGGCGGCTGGCATGTGAAGTAGTTCGCGACGCCGATGAGTGTTCCGGAATCGTATGCGCCGAGCGCGTATTGGTCGCTGGAGCGGTCGATAACCGACCGGGCCCACGCCTCTAGATCGGCCGGGTGCAGCGTGAAGAAGCGGCGGTAGCACTCCTCCTCGGTGAGCGTTTCGGCCAGCCCGACGATTTCGTCGAAGTCACCGGAATCCAGCCGGCGTAGCGAAACCGTTGATCCGTCCAAGAGCACGGCTTGCGAAACCTCATCCAACGGCTGGCCGCTCATTGCTAACCGCCCCATGACCTTGACGCTAATTGCGACGCCACCTTCGGATGCGACGTGGCGGTGCGACGTGTCGTGGTCCTTGACAGGCCCGCGCATCAGCTGATCGAGCAGTCTGAGTCGGCGCAACTTGTCGTGGTGGGCAGCCACGGCCGCGGCGGCTTCGCCGGGATGCTGTTGGGCTCAGTCAGTTCCGCGGTCGCCGAATCTGCTCGCATGCCGGTGATTGTCGCCCGATCGTCGTGACGTCGGGCGACTCACTCCTCGCCCGGGCGGCGGGATCGCTCCAGCTTGGAGACGAAGACCGCCGCCTGGGTGCGGCGCTCCATGCCGAGTTTGGCCAACAGCCGGGAGACGTAGTTCTTGACGGTCTTCTCGGCGAGAAACATTCTGGCGGCGATCTGTTTATTGGTGAGTCCTTCGCCGAGTAAGTCGAGCAGCACCCGTTCCTGGTCGCTGAGTCCCGACAGCGGGTCGGAATGTTCGGCGGCTCCGCGCAGCTTGGCCATCAGCGCCGCCGCGGCCCTGTTATCGAGCAGGGAGCGACCGGCGCCCACGTCCTTGATCGCCTTGGCGAGTTCCATACCCTTGATGTCCTTGACGACATAACCGCTGGCGCCGGCCAGGATCGCGTCAAGCATCGCCTCGTCGGAGGTGAACGAAGTCAGCATGAGGCACCGCAAGTCCGGCAGCCGGGACAGCAGATCGCGGCAGAGTTCGATGCCGTTGCCGTCCGGCAGTCGGACATCGAGGACGGCGACGTCGGGTTGCAGAGCTGGTATCCGTGCCAGCGCCTGCGCCACCGAGCCGGCCTCACCGACGACCTCGAGTTCGGGATCGGCAGTGAGGAGGTCGATCAGCCCACGCCGGACGACTTCGTGGTCATCGACAAGAAATACCTTGACCATATGGGTGCCTTCCGGGATGTTCTCGTCGTCGAACGCAAACGATAGCCCGCTGTCACTGGTCTTCGGCGGGGCTCGTGCCAGGTCGAAGCTCAAACACGTCATCGATCGGCCGCCGCGGAGTTGGCGGTGGGATGTCTTCGATGGCCGGCGCCAGGCCGACCCTGATCAGGACCTGGGGAATGGTGTTCCGTCCGATCAGTTCGTTGACGACCGCGCGGCTTGCCGGTACCTCGGTGATGTGGGTGAGCGTGCATGTGGCCAGGCCGGCCATGGTCGCGTCGAGCAGCACAGCGGAGAGCGCCTCACCGCAGCGCAACACGCTGTAATGCGAATCGTCGTACGTCGACAGCACCAGGATCTTCGAGTGGTCTTCGTCAACTTCTGCGCGCCGCTCTCGGTGATGAGTCACCGGAAACGTGCGGCCGACATCAACTCGGTCGCTTTCGGCCGCCGACACCAGGGAGCTGTGGGGAATGCCGTCCGCAACCTCGAAAGCCGCTGTCCACCAGTGTAGTTCGGCATGATACAACGAGTCGTACAAGCGGAGCGCCTCGGTGAGCTGGGACGCCTGCGCAAGCTGCGGACGCAGATCATCGGCGATCACATCGAGGCGCACGGCATCGGAGTTGACAATGTCGCGCAATTCCGGTGCCAACGACTCCCAGTCGGGAGGCGCAGCGAACGGCAGCCGATCGGTGCGACGCAGCAGAATGGCGTTCGCGCGGCGGCGATGAACGTCACTGGCGAAGTCCATTGGGCCGACGTCGATCGACGCCAGATGTAGCAGGTTTTTTGGGTTGGGAAACCGGTTCACAGTGGCCCGCGACCCCGCAGCCGTCAGTGCCACCCGGAGGTGGTCAAGCACCACGCCGCAGCTGATCAGCGCCTCTCGGCCCGAGCGGTCGGTTCTGCGAACCACCCGGTCTGGGTCGACGAATAGCTGCAGGCGGTCGCCCTCAAGGACCCACCGCCACGGCTGGCTGTTATGCAGCGACGGTGCGCGGCAGGCCAGGATCACCGCGTCCTTGATGGTTTCGGAATCCACCATGGTGTCAGGCACGATTGACCTCGACTTTCTGTCTCGCGCCCAGTTTCCGCCGACGTGCACAACCCCGCGAGGGTCATTGGTCCCCACCAACTGGGGACCTTGCGCCTCGCAGAAGGGTCGTACGGCCGCGGTGCCGAGGTGCCATTGTCGAGACGATCTAGGTGTGACCGCTACACGGGCGACGCCGAACACCGTCCCCGAACCAAGGGCTTTCCCGGGGAACTTATCCGCCGAAGTACACGAAACCCACACGGGCATCGTGGTTCTGCTCGCTGACAAGGCGTACAAGGCGAAGAAGCCGGTGGTGACCGATTTCCTCGATTTCAGCACCCCGGACCGCCGCGAACGCGCGTGCGCGCACGAGGTCTTGTTGAACGGTCGACTCGCTCCCGATAGTTACCTCGGCGTGGCGCATTTCAGCGGTCCACACGGGGGTCCGGCCGAGCCGGTGATCGTGATGCGTCGCTATCCGGACTCCCGCCGGCTGGCCTCGTTGGTCAAGCGGGCCCAGCCGGTCGATGAGCACTTGGTATCCATCGCCGAAACGTTGGCGCAGTTTCATGCCCGCGCTGCTCGTGGCAGGTCGATCGACGCCTGCGCCACCGTGGACGCGATAACCGCGCGGTGGAAAGAGAATCTCGATGAGCTTCACCTCCATGCTGGCACCGCATTGTCGCGCGAGTCGATCAACGAGGTGCAGCGCCTTGTCACCCAATTCGTTTCCGGCCGCGCGGTGCTGGTCGCTGAGCGCATCACCGACCGCCGCATCGTTGACGGACACGCCGATCTGCTTGCCGATGACATCTTCTGCATGCCCGAGGGGCCGGTGCTCCTCGACTGTCTGGAGTTCGACGATCACTTGCGTTACGTCGACGGAATCGATGACGCCGCGTTCCTCGCCATGGATCTCGAGTTCTTAGGCCGAAAGGATCTCGGCGACTACTTCCTGGACGAATACAGCCGGTTCGCCAGCGATACCGCTCCGCGGTCGTTGAAGGATTTCTATATCGCCTACCGTGCCGTGGTACGCGCGAAGACCGATTGCATACGTGTGGCGCAGGGCCACCCGGACGCCGTCGCGGATGCGCGCCGGCACATCGACATCGCGCTCGAGCACCTGCGAGCGGGCGCCGTCCGCCTCATCGTCATCGGCGGCGGGCCAGGAACGGGCAAGACCACTCTGGCGCATGCCTTGGCAGAACAGATCGGGGCGCAGGTGATCTCTACCGATGACGTGCGCCGTCAGTTGCGGCAAGCGGGCGCGATCACGGGACCTGCCGGTGTGCTCGACGAAGGTCTCTACGCCGCCGAGAACGTCGCAGCCGTGTACGACGAGGTGCTGCGGCGCGCGCATCTGAACCTGTGCGGCGGCCAGTCGGTGATCCTGGACGGCACCTGGCGCGACGCGCGTCAACGAGAACGGGTTCGCGAGCATGCTGACGAAACCGCGTCCCCGATAATTGAATTCACGTGTTCGGTGCCGCCGGACGAGGCGTCGGCCAGAATCCGGAACCGGTCGGCAACGACGTCGGACGCAACACCTCAGATCGCGGCCGCGCTGAAGAAACACGACGGCGGGTGGTTCGGAGCGCATCCCATCGACACCGGCCGTCCGTTGC
>JGI10216J12902_100965281_pt1 | contig 11104 bp, 3 predicted proteins | sample KanNatreferecore_FD_12902 | JGI IMG/M metagenome (IMG submission 12902)
TTATCAAACCCAACTATTCTATGAAAAAACGATACCAAGTTTTTAGTTTATTGGTGCTTTTCATGTTTGCAGGGACGCTAGTCTTTGCGCAGGAAAGAACTATCTCCGGTACCGTGAAAGACGGAGCCGGCACAGTGATGCCTGGCGTTAACGTCATTGTCAAGGGTACCTCAATTGGTACAACAAGTGACGTAGGCGGAAAGTATACCATTTCCCTGCCTGATGGTTCATCAATCCTTGTGTTCTCTTTTATAGGTTATGCTTCACAGGAAGTTGAAGTCGGAACCAGAACCTCCATTGACATTGCTATGGCAGAAGATGTCCAGCAACTCAGTGAAGTGGTTGTAACAGCCCTCGGTGTGGAGCGTAGCACAAAAGCGCTTAACTATTCAGTGTCTGAAGTAAGTGGAGGAAAGTTCACCGAAGCACGTGAAAACAACCTCGGTAACGCATTGGCTGGACGTATTGCTGGTGTGAACGTTACAAAGGCGTCCTCAGGACCTGCAGGAGCAACTCGCATTGTGATCCGCGGTAACAAATCCCTGGGCGGTCAGAACCAACCTCTATATGTGGTCGATGGTATTCCGATGGATAACAACAACTTCGGCCAGGCCGGATTGTGGGGTGGTCACGATGAAGGTGACGGTCTTACCAGTATAAACCCCGATGATATCGAATCAATTACCGTGTTGAAAGGTGCGAACGCATCAGCACTCTATGGTTCAAGAGGTGGTAACGGTGTTATTAACATCACTACCAAGCGTGGATCAAAGAGAAAGGGTATTGGCATTGAATTCAATTCCAACTATGTAGCTGAAAAGCTATACGACCAAAGCGAAATGCAAACCAAGTATGGTGCTGGTAATTATGTCACCGGCGTTTCACAAAAACCATCTACAGGAACGCAAGCATTCCAGTGGGGTAACATCGGATGGGGCCCTGAATTGGATGGAAGCGACGTAGTTCAGTTCGACGGAGTAGCAAGACCTTATGAATATCAAGGCAACAACTTCGACAAGTTTTTCAAAACTGGTAACGCGTGGACAAATAGCCTTTCACTTAGCGGTGGCGGCGACAATCAAACGTTTAGATTCTCACTATCCGACTTAAGAAGTACAAGTGTAGTTCCTAATTCAGGTTTTGATAAGACAACCTTGTCATTCAACGTCAATTCGAAGTTTGGCAAGAAGTTATCATTAAATGCAAAAGTCCTTTACTCTCACGAATATGCTAAGAACCGACCACAACTGTCTGACTCGCCTAACAACGCTATTCAATCAGTGTGGAGAACCCCGGCAAACGTGGACGTGACTACATATGCTGGTGATCCAAGCAAACCTGGCGCTATCCCGCAAGGCCTACCCGCTGACCTGCTATTAGCATATGGTCAAGGTGGAGCAGCAAAATTCCCAGGCCAAGAATGGCTGCCAGCAGCTAACAACTGGGGACAGAACCCATACTGGGCAACAGAGGTCATTATTGACAGTGACAAGAGAGACAGATTTATCTCTTCTGCTCAACTTCGTTATGATATCCTCGATTGGCTCTATGTATCTGGTCGTATCGGTATGGACTGGTACACAAGACGTGATACAGGTTTAACTCCTGAAGGCACTGGACACAACCTACCAGGTAACCGTACCGAAGGTGAAGACAGAGTTCGTGAAGTCAATATGGACTGGATGTTGGGTGCAGATAAAACCATCGGAGATTTCACGATCAATGCGTTTGTAGGTGGAAACAAGATGGTGAAACAATACGAACGGCTGTCTGCGAATGGAAATGGATTTAACGTCCAGTTCTTTGATGCAATCAACAACTCGGCAACAAGGAATTTTGGATACGGATTTAGCGAACAGGGTATCAACTCGCTATACGGTTCAGCCGAGATTGCTTATAAGAATTATTTGTTCCTGACTGCAACATACAGAACAGACTGGTTCTCAGTGTTGAATCCCGATTTGAACAAGGTTGATTATCCTTCGATCGGTGCAAGCTGGGTGTTCTCTGAAACATTCCAGGCATTACCATCTTGGATCAGCTTTGGGAAAGTACGGGCTTCATGGGCGGAAAGTGGTATTGTGAACATCGCACCTTATTCAGCGAACAATACTTACTCACTTAACGGCAATACTCACCTTGGTTACAGGATGGCTTCCTTCTCTCTGGCAGGAAACAACAACGGAACGCTGGCTAACCCAACCATTCAACCTGCAACATCTACAGAAATCGAACTTGGATTTGATGTTCGCTTCTTTGACAACCGCTTAGGAGTTGATTTCGCTTACTACGATCAGACTACCGAAGACGATATTGTCAACGTAACGATTTCAAGGGCTTCAGGATTTGGTCAAACAACAGTTAACGTCGGGCAGATCTCCAACAAGGGTGTTGAAATCTTATTGACGGGTACGCCTATTCGCGGTCCACTCACGTGGGACATTTCATTGAACTTCGCGAAGAACAACAATAACGTGGATTACATCAGTGATGGCGGAACTGAAATCGTAGCTGAAGAACCGAGAACACGTAACGTGTATATCAAGCATATCGTAGGTCAGCCTTTCGGAACAATTACTGGTCGTGTGCAACAATTATCACCAGATGGAGATCCTATCTTCCAGGCAAACGGATCACCGCTTGCAACTTCACAATATGTTCCCATAGGAAATGGTGTGCCAAACTTCACTGGTGGTGTTAACAACACGTTTAATTATAAAGGTGTGACCCTTGATTTCCTTGTCGACTTCAAGTCAGGTGGAGATATTTTCTCCGGTACGAACAACAGGTTAACTCAGTGGGGTCTCCACGAACAATCCCTGATTGGCCGGGCTGGCGAAGAAGCTCTTCACATTACTGGTGTAACTCGCAGCGGTACTCCTGAAAACTATGTGTACACTCCCGTAGACCGTGATCTGACTCCTGATGAAGCGAGGATCTATTGGGGCAACGTGGGTGGTGAAAGCACAGCTATCTCCAACATGTTTATATATGATGCCTCTTTCGTTAAGCTACGTCAATTGACTCTTGGCTATACTATTCCAAGGGCATGGTTGAGCAAGACCCCTATCCAAAATCTGACAGTGTCATTTGTTGGAAGGAATCTCTGGGTGATCAATAAGAACATTGATAATGTTGACCCGGAATCTGCGTATTCAACAAATGCTGGTGCACAGGGCCTTGAATATTTTGCAATGCCTGCTACACGCACTTACGGTTTTAACTTACGCGTAGGCTTCTAATCTTAACAGAAAGAATCATGAAATATATAAGTAAAATCATGCTTTTGTTTTCTGCAATGGTCATACCATTCGCAGGATGCGATACAGATACTTTGCACGACCTGAACGTAAATCCACAGTCGCTCAATCAGATTAATATGAACTTCCTGTTCTCCGCAGCGCAGCTCGGTGCTGCCTCTGGAGGCGCGGAAGGTGATAACCGCTACATTGATTGGCGTACTAACATTGGCTACTGCGCCTATTGGATGCAGCACCTCGCCAATGCAGGAACCGGTGGATTAGGAGCGGGCGACAAGTATTTTGAAAATGTCGAGTCCGACAACGCCCCCTGGGAGTTTATCTACGGAGGTCAACTTAAGAACCTTACAGAGGTTATCAAACAAACCAGTGAAGGCGGCTTCGAAGAAGGTTTAAGGCCAAATACCCTGGAAGCGGCCAGGATCCTTAGAGCGTTCCTGTTTTTCAGGTTAACAGACTACTATGGAAATATTCCTTACGCTGAGGCTCAGGCTGCCTTTGAAGGTATTTACAAGCCAGCATACAGCAGCGGTCAGGAAATCTATGCTGCGCTGCTAGCTGAACTGGAGCAAGCCGGTGCTAATATCAGCGCTTCAAATCCTGATAACGGTTTTGCGGCAGCAGATATGTACTTCAAGGGTGACGTCACCAAGTGGAAGAAATGGGCAAACTCTCTCATGCTTCGTTACGCCATGAGAATGTCTAATGTCGACGCAGCAGGTGCTTCATCTTATGTGAACAAAGCACTTTCTGGCGTAGGCGTAATGACATCCAATGCGGACAACGTATGGGTACCGATGTCTGAAACACCTAGCTTGTGGACTAACCAAAACGGTATTTCCCGCGCGTTTATCCCAGGTGATGGTGGCCAGTCCCGCGTTATGTCGAAGACGTTAATCGACCAGTTAAAAGGTCCTAACACCGCAAGCACTGCCGATGATGATCCTCGACTGATGATCTATACTGAGGGCTTGAATGGGAATGCGGACCCTCTGATACAAGCCGGCATGCCGAACGGTCTTGATGTGGGTACGCTGGACGCGTATACTGGAGTCGTTGCTTCAAATCCTAACGTCCTGTTCTCTTTGGTTAACATAAAGCTGCTTGATCGTGCGGATCCATATTTATTGATGGGCGCATTTGAAGTGGAGCTTTTGCTTGCTGAAGCCAAAGAACGGAATATAGGAACTGTACCGGGCACAGCTAAAAGCCATTATGATGCAGGCGTAAAACTCGCTATGCAGAATTGGACTCCATTTGATGCATCATTAGCAATCTCAGATGCTGCCGTAACTACATATTTGACTACTTATCCTTACACGGATGGAGGTCCCGATGCATTAAAGATGATCGGAACACAAATGTGGCTCGGCCATTATATGAACTGGTGGGAAGCGTGGTCAAATTATCGCAGAACTGGATTTCCTACTCTTGTTGAGATCAATTATTCTGGTAACGTTACCCAGGGTAAGATTCCTTCAAGATTGAGATATCCTAGTCACGAAGTGGCTGTTAATGCGACTAATATCGCCGAAGGCGGAACCCAGCCGGACAACCAGACTGGAAAAGTTTTCTGGGATAACTAGTAATAGAATCGAATTAATCACAATAGAGGCTGCTCGATAAGGGCAGCCTCTTTTTTTTGTGGATGTCAACGGAACTTGAAGAGAGATTGATTAATAGGCGAAGGCTTGCAGGGCATAGCTCATTCGGTGACGTGAAACACACCGTCGCTATTTGAACCCATGTATGATCCCCACTTCGGGTTGGATTTCATTTTAATGGGAGTATCGATGCGTTTAACCCGCATGCCAAGGAAAGAAAGAAGAAGTGAACGGTGGTAATACTGACAATGAACGATATCCATATATCCGTCATTATCTAGATCTCCAATCCATGGCGTGGAAAAAATATTCTTAAAACCCCGGGACTGGTCTATGGTTTGGTAGGATCTGGTTTGAAAATCCACAGCAATAAGTTTGTTTTCAATGGTCACGGGTGCATTTCCTGTAAACCCTACGTTGCAGTCAAATTCGTTCACGCTAATGATTGCTTCATCACGTCCATCGGCATCGATATCATAAACGACTGGGGAGGAAAAACCCGTACAGCCAATTGAATCAACAAAAGCGAGGGAACCGTTACTTCCGTCAATCATTACCTGCATTGACCCTGTACTGTTTGGCCATTGTCCTTTGCTTGCAAATGTGAAAAAGTCGGGAATATCATCTTCGGTGAAGTATCCAACGGCAAGGCTATTGCTACACTCGGTGTTCGGAATGGACTGTTGCCATAGAATGTTGTAGCTCCGTCCATCAATAGCAAACACTTTGCTGCCGTGTGTAATCGCAACAATATCGAGCGAACCATCTCCATTTACATCCGCCATCGATGGAGGTGCAATGAATCCATGACCTTTCTCAGTCGCAATGATCTTCGACTTTGAGAGGTTTCTATTAATAAGATTTGGAAGATTTGCAATGTATAAGCTCCCGTCAATGGTTTCACCACCGGTCCCATAAATTATATGGAACTCATTGGTACCAGGCTGAGCAAAACATATCGGCGACATATAAGACTCTTTTCCGTCCGGCATTGTGTCAGCCGCTATAATATTTCCATTCTTTATATCAAAGATCATCAGAACTCCGGGATACCTTTCAATCTCCGAATAAGGGTTAGCATACGAGTTGCCCCCATTAACTGTCAAAAGATCCATTAAGCCGTCGCTGTTGACATCCGGAACAAGTACGCTATTGTTGAAGTTAAAGCGGGCATACTTGAGAATTGAATCTTTCTCATGTTCTTCATATTTGTATTCCCATATCAGCTTTCCTGTTTTGCCGTCGATTGCTTTAAAGTGGGGAGATCGACCTCCAATAAAAACATCATCGACACCGTCGCCGGTTACATCATAAAGAGTAGCAGATCCGTACACCTGATCCGGAGATTCCTGCTGCCACAACAACTTGCCTGTCTTTCCATCCAGCGCGATCACTCCTTGCTCACTATGTTGATACTCATTCAGGCCAGCGCCCATTACAATATCCAGGACACCATCGTCGTTTAAATCCGTTGTGCGCGGGGACGACTGGGAGCCGATGACCGGGAACTCCCAATTCCAAACCAGCATACTCTTTTTCTTTTTTTGACATCCGCACAAAAGGATTAACAAAACAAGACAACCCCAGCAGGCGCGAGGAACAGACAATTCAAAATCAAAATACCGCATAATCAAAGTGGGCAATTAATGCAAATGACGAACAAAATAACTCCTTTTTGAATCACATTTTTAGAGATTCTGCTTTAACTTGTACTTCATATATTTCAAAAGGTTTGTCGCTTTCCCTGACGCAGAATGAGCTCTAGTTGTCGTCTTTCAACCATGAAAACTCCCTTTTTTTCGTTGCTGATTTTAGTGTGCCTTGTAGCTGGCGACATTATGGCTCAATCGACATTGTTCGAATCCCTTTCACCACAAAAGACAGGTGTTACATTCAAAAACACTCTTGAAGAAACACCTAAGTCAAATGTACTTACCTATGAATATTTCTATAATGGCGGCGGAGTATCCGTGGGTGATATAAACAACGATGGACTGGATGATATCTATTTCACAGGGAACATGAAGCCTAACGCGCTTTACCTTAATCTTGGAAATTTTAAGTTTAAAGAAATCGCCGCAACGGCTGGAGTAGATTGCAAAGGCGGTTGGAAAACAGGCGTCACCATGGCTGACGTAAACGGCGACGGCAACCTTGACATATATGTTTGTTATTCAGGTAAAGGTGATCCCGAGAAAAGGAGAAACAAACTTTTTATTAACAACGGCAACCTGACGTTTACTGAAAAAGGGAAAGAGACAGGCCTCGACGATCCCGGCCACACAACCCACGCGTCTTTTTTTGATTTCGACAAAGACGGAGACCTTGACATGTACCTGTTGAATCACAACGTGACGGTTATCCGGGAATTTGAATACGCCAGGGTGAGGGAGACCAGGCATCCTTATGCCGGAGACAAATTCTTCAGGAATGATAATGGCCATTTCGTGGACATCAGTGAAGCTGCCGGCATCAAAGGCAGCCCACTGGGATTCGGACTTGGAATAACTGTAGCTGACATCAATAAGGACGGTTGGCCCGACATGTATGTATCCAACGACTATGTAGAACCTGACTACATCTATATCAACAACCAGAATGGTACGTTCACCGATAAAATGACTGAATACGTTCAGCACCTGTCCTATTTTTCAATGGGCTGCGATGTGAGTGACATTAACAACGATGGATGGCCTGACATTTTCACCGTCGACATGTTACCGGAAGACAACAAAAGGCAAAAACTTCTTTACGGACCTGAAAACTATGAACACTACGCCTTGATGGTGCTCAATGGGTTTTATTTTCAGAATATGCGTAACATGCTCCATCTGAACAATGGCAACGGAACGTATAGTGAAATCGGCCAATATGCAGGCATCTCGAAAACAGATTGGAGCTGGGCACCGTTATTCGCAGACTATGATAACGATGGGTGGAAAGATCTGTTCATTACAAATGGATACTACCGAGACTACACTAACCGTGATTTCCTCAAATACAAAGGGGACTATTACTTCGAAAGATCAAAGGCTAAAGAAAAGGCCGACACTTTTCATTTGGTTAGCACGATGACTTCCACCGCCGTTCATGATTACATGTACAGGAATAACGGAGATCTGACATTCACTGACGAAAGCGAAGAATGGGGATTTAAGGAAAATAACTTTTCCAACGGCGCAGCCTACGCGGACCTTGATAATGACGGTGATCTCGATATTGTAGTTAATCACCAGAATGCCGTCGCTTCCGTTTTTAAAAACAATACGCGCGAAAGAAATCCTGAAAGGAATTTTCTACAGTTGACGTTAGCAGGCTTGGGTAAAAACACTAACGCCATTGGGGCAAAAGTACTGATCTATGCCAATGGTAAAATTCAATACTACGAGCACGTCTCTACCCGTGGGTTTCAATCGTCCGTGAGTAATCGTATTCACGTTGGGTTAGGTAAACTCGCCTCCCTGGACAGTATTGTGGTCACATGGCCATCAGGAAAAGTTAGCACCTTAAAAGATGTTAAGTCTAACCAGGCTCTAAAACTAACCGAAAGCGAAGGAAAGGATAAATCAATTCAGGCAGCAGTAGAAAAACCGACAGTATTCAGTCGGATAGACCCACTATTAGACTATACGCATGTTGAAGAAGGTTACAATGATTTCAAGCGACAGCCGTTGTTGCTAACAATGCTTACCACATGTGGACCAATCATGGCTACCGGTGACGTAAACAACGACGGCCAAACGGACGTCTTTGTGGGAGGAGCACAGGGGAACCCCGGAAAGATCTTTATCCAAAACAATTCGGGCAGTTTCGTAGAATCGCCAACAGATTTTAACAAGGAGTTTACGGATGCAGATGCACTATTCGCAGATATCGACGGAGACAGTGACCTGGATCTATATGTAGTGAGCGGTGGCTACAATGAATACGCTGAAAATGACAAGAACTTGAAGGACAGAATTTACCTTAATGATGGTAAGGGTAAGTTCACCCAGGCGGCAGGATACATTCCGGAAATGAACGGCAGCAAGTCATGTGTGTCTGCAAAAGATTTTGATCACGACGGCGATCTTGACTTATTTATTGGAGGCCGGGTGATTCCGGGAAAATATCCGGCAACTCCGGAGAGTTTCCTTCTTCGAAATAATGCCGGACACTTTGAGAATGTAACAAGCTCTATTGGCCCTTCACTTGCGCGAATTGGAATGGTAACAGATGCAAAGTGGACCGATGTAAATGGCGACCACTGGGACGACCTAATAGTGACCGGTGAGTTTATGGCAATTGAAGTTTTTCTCAACGACTCCGGCAAAAAGCTTGATCGAGCTTCAGAGAAATTTTTCGATTCTCCGTTACGCGGGCTGTGGAGCAGGATGATCGTTCATGACTTTGACAACGACGGTGATGAAGACATCATTGCTGGCAACCTGGGTCTAAACACTCAATTGAGAGCAAGCGTTAAGGAACCGATCTCATTGGTGTTTAAAGATTTCGACAACAATGGTTCTCTCGATCCCATACTAACTCACTATATAAAGGGTAAAGCCTATCCTTTTGCAAGCCGTGATGAATTGTTAGACCAGATGTACAGCATGCGAAGTAAGTACACCAATTATGCTTCATACGCGGACGCACAACTTAACAATATCTTTTCTTCCAACGACCTCAAAGGGGCAACGGAGCTAAAGGTTACCACACTTGAAACCATTTACCTTGAAAACAATGGCAAGGGATTTATTCGGCATGATCTTCCCGCGGAAGCACAGTTTGCACCTGTCTACGCCATGACGTTGCTGGATTACAACAAAGATGGAAACACGGACGTTCTGATCGGCGGCAACCAGAGCTCTATACGCATAAGGATGGGAGTCATTGATGCAAATTTCGGGCAGCTGTTTGAGGGAGATGGAAAAGGCGGTTTCTCCTATGTGCCGCAATCACGATCTGGTTTGAAGATAACCGGCGATATCAAATCCCTGCGGGTGATCGATATAAGGGGCGTGAAGTACCTGATGACTGGAATAAACAATCTTGGCGTGGAGACTTACAAACTGAACTAGAGAGAGAGATGAAAACGCGACTATTTTTACTTCTGTTTTGTGTCACGACTGTATTCGCTTTCGCGCAGAAAGGAGGCAAGCATCAACAGGAGCTCCAATTGTTAACTGACAACGTATTCAGTTTATCTGAAGTGATGCTGCATGATGTTGCCAACCCACCGGCAGCCAGCCGCTTTTATGCGTACGCTTTATTAGGCGCGTACGAGGCAGCCTTTTGTGCGGAAAAGAAATTGCCCAACATCAACGCTAAATTGAATGTTGATCCAGGAATCCAACCGCCACCAGTACCGAAGAACTTCAACTTGTCATTTTGCACAAACTACACGTTGCTGCAGGTAGGACGGCAGATCATGCCTTCGGGTGCTATGCTCGAGGAAAAGCAAAAGCTCCTCGTCGAACAATTCCGGCGCAAGAAAAAGATGTCTAAAGAAGACCTTGATCAGCATATTAAATATTCTGAGGAAATTGCTAAACAAGTTGTTCAATATGCGAGAACTGATTCATACAATAAGTTAAGCACATACAGGAGATATACACCTAGCAAAGAAGAGGGACGATGGTATCCAACACCCCCTGAGTACATGTCCGCCATCGAACCACAGTGGAAAACGGTAAGGCCGTTCTTTCTCGATTCTGCCAAACAATTTACACCTCCCCCACCTGCTGTCTTCAGCAAGGATACTTCAAGTCAGTTTTACAAACAGATGCTGGAGGTCTACTATGTGAAGAAGACTATCACAGACGAACAGGAGAAAATTGCAAACTTCTGGGACTGTAATCCTTTTGCTGTTACTTATTCAGGGCACATGGCTATCGGTTTAAAAAAGATCTCGCCAGGCGGGCATTGGATGGGTATCACAGGTATAGTCTGCAAGAAATCAGATCTTCCCCTTGATTCTGCAATTCTTATTCATGCGGCCGTCGCGATGACATTACACGATGCCTTCATCAGTTGCTGGCAAGAGAAATACAACAGCGACAGGATACGGCCCGAGACAGCGATAAACAAATTATTAGACCCCGCATGGCGACCAATGCTGCAAACTCCTCCATTCCCGGAGTATACTAGCGGTCACAGTGTAGCATCCTCTTCAGTAGCAACTGTGCTTACTCATTTCCTGGGAGATAATTTCGGTTTTGTAGATACTTCAGAGGTGTACTTCGGAATCCCGGAAAGGTC
>JGI10216J12902_106189797_pt1 | contig 11103 bp, 9 predicted proteins | sample KanNatreferecore_FD_12902 | JGI IMG/M metagenome (IMG submission 12902)
CGCGGTGGACGCCGGCGTGCGCGGCATCATCGTGTCCAATCACGGTGGCCGGCAGCTCGACACCGCGCCCGCGACCATCGACGCGCTCCCGTACGTCGCCGATGCCGTGGCAGGCCGCGCGGAGGTCTACGTCGATGGAGGCATCCGGCGCGGCACCGACGTGGTGAAGGCGATCGCGCGCGGCGCCCGGGCGGTCCTCATCGGACGGCCGGTGCTGTGGGGTCTGGCCGTGGATGGAGAGCGCGGCGTCCGCCACGTGCTCGAGATCCTTCGCAGCGAGCTCGACAACACGTTCGGGCTGTGCGGCTGCACCTCCGTCGCGGACGTGGGGCCCGAGCTGCTGCGCCCGTGATTACCGGACGATGGCTGCCAGCCTCCGCTCGAGCTCGGCGTCCGTGAGACGCGTCGGGGTGTAGTCGGTCACCACGCCCTTGCGGTCCACGAACACGAACGTCGGCGTGCTCGATCCACCGTAGCGCTCCATCGATGCCGTGCTCATCACGAGCGGAATCGAGCCGATCGCGGAGTAATCCGCCTTCCACACGCTGTCGGCGCGGGCTTTCTCGGTCGCGCGTTTCTCCGGCGTCTTCTCGTAGAATCGAGTGAGTGCCACGACCTCGAGGCCGTCTTTGGCGTGGCGCGACTTGATGCGCGCGAGGGAAGCCGCCTGCGCCCGGCAGTCGGCGCACCATTCGGCCCAGAGGAAGAGCACCACTGGCTTGCCGCTGAGCGACGCGAGCGTCGGAGGCCGGGTGCCGATCCAGTCGTCCGGTTCGAGCTCGGGAGCACGACTACCCGGCAGCGAGAGCAGATTGAGCCGCTTGTAGAGGCGCGAGCGCAGCGAGACCGGTCCCTCGAGCTTCTCGAGCTCGGACTTCACCAGCGCAGAGGCCGCGGGAGCACCCTGCTCGCGCTGGATGCGCTGAGCATCCACCTCGATCGCCGCGCCGAGGGCGATCGCGAGATCGTCGTTCTCCTCGAGTCGGGCGCCCTGCGCGATGCTGTCCATGCATCGCGTGCGAACGTCGGCGGCGTAGCGGTTGGCTTTCTCGAGATCGCCCAGCAACAGCGCACCCCGGGCCAGCCACGCGAGCCCCGAACAGTAGCGCGCGTCTTCGCCATGCTTCTCGCGGTAGACCTCGAGGATCGACTCGGCGCTCAGGAGATCGCCCGCGGAGATCTTGTTGCGAATACCCGACACGGGTGAAGGCGGTGTCGCGGGCTTCGCGGCGGTGGCCGAATCGGGCCTGGCCGCCGGCGCGGGCGGCGCCGCGCTCTGAGCGAAGGCGATACAGGGCGCGGCGAGCAGCGCCACGAATGTGCAGAGGGCTCGGTGCTTCAGGACATGCGCGGCCATGGGTCGCTCCCAGGGAATCGAGGCACGGCAAGGTTTCGTTCCGGGACAAGGGGAGGATTCAAGCGCAGGGACGCGCGCAACGTGTCACTGGGACTACATGGGTCCGTTACGCTTCGGTGACGAATGCGCCCTCACGAACTACGATGCACTGAAGGAGGTGGGACCCGATGAGCGAGCGCGTCGATCTCTATGGCTCTTACAGTCACTTCACCGACACTGTCGCGACGGACATCCGCAGGGCCACGTTCGGAGTGGATATCGGGCAGAACAGCTGGGTGACCGTCGACGAGTACGACCGATTCATCTCCTTGCTGGGACTCGCCCCCGAACATCACGTCCTCGAGATCGCCAGCGGATCGGGCGGTCCTGCTCTGCATGTCGCTCGAACAGTCGGTTGCCGCGTCACGGGAATCGACGCTCATGAGAGTGCCGTGTCCACCGCTTCCCTCCTCGCGAACCGTGCTGGTGATGCGCAGCGGGTTCGCTTCATGGTGGCGGATGCGAACCTCCGCCTGCCGTTCGAGGATGGATCCTTCGATGCGCTCCTGTGCATCGACTCGATGAATCATCTTCCGGACCGCCTTGCCGTGCTGCAGGAATGGCATCGCGTCCTTCGAGCCGGCCGCCGCGCGATCTTCACGGATCCGGTCGTCATCACGGGACCGGTGACGCAGGACGAGCTGGCCCTGCGGAGCCTGGTCGGGGTCTTCCTGTTCGTCCCTCCTGGAATCAACGAGCGCCTCATCGAGCAGGCCGGCTTTCAGCTCGTTCGAGCGGACGATGTCACGAGCAACGCCGCCCTCGTGTCGGGCCGCTGGTTCCAAGCGCGGGCGGCACACCGGGATCGTCTGCTCGAAACCGAAGGGGAAGCCCGGTTCGACGCTCTCCAGCGCTTCTTTGACGCCGTCCATCGCCTCACGACCGAACGCCGGCTGTCGAGAATTGCTTACGTCGTCGAGAAGAAGGCCGGGTAAGCCGCGATCGTCCGAGTTCAGCAGCGCTGGTTCTCGAGCGATGCAACACCCGAGGCCAGGGTCGCGTAGACCATGCACGACCCATCACGAGGAGATCATTCTGACCGCTCATATCCGAACCCTGGCGTGGATTGCGGCATTCGGACTCGCAATGCCGGCATCCTTTGCGTTCGGTGCCGCGTCGGACCCACCCCAGCGGCGGCTGATCTCCGACGAGGCGTGGAGCTCCCCGGCCTGGGCCGATCTCGCGTCCGGAGCACGGCGGGCGGTCAACCGCTATGCGGATTCCACGTCATACGAGGCGGCCCGCACCGACACGGCGTTCGACGCGCGGCGCTGGCGCTACCTCAGCGATTCGATCGAAGTGGTGGCGCTCGTGTTCCGCCCGCGCGCGGCGGGCCCGCATCCCGCGATCGTCTACTGCAGAGGCTCCTACGTTCAGCAGGATCTCGCGCCCTCGTTCATGCCGCTGCTGCACCGTCTGGCTCGTGCCGGGTACTTCGTGGTGGCGCCGCAGTACCGCGGCAGTGAGGGTGGCGCGGGGCGCGACGAGATGGGGGGCGCGGACGTCGAGGACGTGCTCGAAGTGATCCGGCTCGTCGCGGCACGACCCGAGGTCGACCGGCGCCGGGTGTATCTCTATGGCGAATCGCGGGGCGGCATGATGACCTATCAGGCGATACGCGACGGAGCCGCCGTGCGCGCGGCGGCCACGATGGGTGCGTTCACCGACCTCGACACGCTCTTTCGTGACGACCCGCGTTCGGCGGCGATGGCATCGAAGATCTGGCCCGACTACGAAGCGCGTGCGGCCGAAATCGCGCTGCGGCGGTCCGCCGCGCGCTGGGCCGACCGTATTCGGGTTCCGTTGCTGATGCTCCACGGGGGAAGTGACGAAGGGGTGCGACCGCGGCAGTCCGAGCGATTGGGCGCCGAGCTCAACCGCGTGAAGACGCCGCACGAGCTGCGGATCGTGCCGGGCGGCAGCCACACGCTGGGCGAGCGGTCGGCGTATCGCGATTCGCTCGTGGTGAGCTGGTTCCGCGCCCACACGCCGTGAGCGGGCTCAACGACGCGCTACTCGGGCAGGAACACCACGCGCGTGATGCGGGAGCCATCGTTCGCGCGCAGCCGGCCGTAGTAGACGCCGGCCGCGAGCCGATTTCCCGCGGCATCGCGGCGATTCCAGCGCACTTCGTGATGCCCGGTAGAACGCCGGCCGGAGTCCACGGTGGCAACGCGGCGTCCCGCCGTGTCGAACACGTCGAGGCCCATGGTCGTCGCGCGGACGAGATCGAACGCAAACGTGATCTCGCCCCCGGCAGGATTGGGGCTGCTGCGGAGTCCGAGCGCCAGACCCGAAACGTCGGGTTCCTGTGCTCCAGTGGTCGAGCCAGTCGGAACCAGGGGTTCCATCACATGGCTGCTGATGATCTCGAGGGCAGGGATCGTACCGGGAATCGAGTCCACGGCCGTCTCTTCGAGAACGACGGAGCTGGGATCCGCTCCCGCCACGCGAATCACCGCGAAACCCTGCCACGACGTCGTGGGTGTCGGCGGCAATCTCAATTCGATGTTGCGCGGCGCTCCGGTACCGCCGTTGCCCAGAGCATAGGAGCACGGCGCACACACGGGTGATGCGAGGCCACCGATGGGTGAGCCGTTGTCGTTGTACAGATACAACTCGACCGTCGCCCCCGCTCCTGCAGGCAGACCGGCGACGCCACCGAGGTAGGTTGCGCTGAGGATTGCCCAATCACTCACGTCCCAGTCGGAGATCCCATCCAGCTTCGATTTCACGTACAAGCTCGGCGCGTCGCCGTTCTCGAAGGGATCTTCGAGGATGCTTCGCGGCTTGATCGGCACGACACTGGGCTGACCGGCCGTCGCGAGGGTCGTCCGGATCCGGGCGTCCGCCGTGAGGTGGTTGGTGTCGCCCGTGACGTCCAGGACTACGAACCCCTGCTGGGCCTGATTGCCGCTGGCAAAGCCGCCGTGGGCCATGATCAGGTCCTCGATCGAGACACTCACCCGTCGCGGTGGAGAGACTCCCGGGCCGTTCTGGAACAGACACGGCGCGCATACCACTTCGCCGGTGCCGGAAGTCAGAGGCTCGCCCCTCGAGTCGTACAGATGGAGCGCCGTGGTCGTACCGGACCCCGACGGTGCGCCGCCGAGCCCGGCGGTGTACGTCAGCAGGATCTCGGTGTCCGTCGTGTAGGGCTGGGTCGCGGTGGAGCCCGGGCCCTCCAAGAAGAACGATTTGAGAACGTTTTTCGGGAGGATCGGCGCTCCCGCGGGCGTGGCGGCCAGCAACGCGCCGCCGACGGCGACCAGGGCCGCGACGCGGGACCGGAATGGATGCGAGAACATCGTTCGAAGCACGGAGAGTCCCTCCCGTACGGAATTGTCCCACACGCTGCCGGGCCGATCCATGGTTGATCGACTGCGCATCCGTGCCATGCGCCGCAGGCCCTGAGCTCGACGGTCCCGGGCCGTTCGACTACATTCTCGCCCCATGAATCATCTCGACCCACGCCGCACCATTGCCGAGCTGAAAGAGCTGCGCTCGCGCACGGCCGACGGCAACGGGGCCCAGCGCGTCGCGTTCACTCCGATCTGGGTGGAGACCCGCGAGTGGCTGAAGAGCAAGCTCGCCGCACTTCCCTTGGAGACGCACATCGATGCGGCCGGGAACCTGTGGAGCACGCTCAAGGGAGAATCGGATCGGTCGCTGCTGATCGGCGGGCACATGGACTCCGTGCCGAATGGCGGGTGGCTGGACGGCTGCCTCAACGTGCTCGCGGGTCTCGAAGTGCTCCGGCGCATCGATGCCCAGTACGGGCATCGGCCTCCACTCACCGTGAGGCTCGTGGACTGGGCCGATGAGGAGGGCGCCCGATTCGGCCGCAGCCTGTTCGGATCCTCCGCGTGCTCGGGGACTCTCGACCTCGACGAAGCGCGCGGGCTCACGGACAAGGACGGGGTACAGCTTCCGGCGGCGCTCACCGGCATCGGAGTCGATTTCGAACGCGTGAAGGACTGCGGGCGCGAGCTGAAGAACGCAGCCGCCTATCTCGAGCTGCACATCGAGCAGGGGCCGGTGCTGCTCGACCTCGACCTCCCGCTCGGCGTGGTGCTCGGCACCTACGGCGTCGAGCGCCACGCGATCACCTTCCGCGGCCAGGCCGCGCATTCGGGCAGTACTCCGATGAACCGCCGCAAGGACGCATTCCTCGCCGCCGCGCAGATGAGCCCCGAGATCTATCGCATCACCGAGCGCCACGGCGGCGTCGGCACCATCGGCTCGTGCACCACCAAGCCGGGGATCGTCACGAGTGTGGTCGAGGAGTGCCGGATCACACTCGACCAGCGCCACCTCGATGCGGATGGCCTCGCGCGGTCACTCGCCGACGCCCGCGCCGCGAGCGAACGGTTCGCACAGTCTGGCGGCGTCGAGGTCGCCTGGAACCGGATCTGGAACATCGAGCCGGTGCTGTTCGATCCGCGTCTCATCGCTCTGTGCGAGGAGGCGGTTCTTGCGACGTGCGGGAAGTCGCATCGACTCCCATCGGGTCCGCTTCACGACGCGGCGGAGGTGGCGCGCGCCGGCGTGCCGACGGTGATGATGTTCGTGCAGAGCCTGCGCGGCATCAGTCACAACAAGATCGAGGACACGCGCGAGGAGCATCTCGAGATGTGCGTGACCGCGTTCGACGCGCTGGCCGAGAAGACTCTGCACGCGTTCGCCTGAGTGCCCGGCCGTGAGCCCGAACTTCTGTGGACGCAGGATCGGTTAGACGAGTCGAGTCAGTCCAACCAGGAGGATCCCATGGCCAAGGCAAAGTCCTCGAGGGGCAGGAAGAAGAAGAGCGCGAAGAAAGCCGTGAAGAAGAAGGGCGCGAGGAAGGTCGCGAAGAAGCGCGCAGCGGCCCGCCGTCCGAAGCGCGCCGCCGCGCGGCGTCCCAAGCGAGCGCAGCGTGCGCCCCGCAAACCGGCCGCACCGAAGCTGCGTGACGGAGTCATTACCCACACGGAGCTCGCGAGCGCGGATCCGTCCGCCACCAAGGACTGGTGCGAGACCGTGCTCGGGTGGAAGTTCGGTGAAGCGGTGCCGACGCCGACGGGTCCATACAACATGTGGCGATTCGACAACAACACCGGAGGCGGGATTCGAGCCAACAATCCGCCCGAGGTCCCGGGATCGATTCCCTACTGCGAGGTCGCGGACATTCAGTCGACGTTCGCGCGCGCACTCGCCGCCGGCGCCACCGAGATGATGGCGCCCGAGCAACTCCCGGGCGGCATGGGGTGGATCGCGATCGTTGCCGCGCCGGGTGGCGTGGCGATCGGATTCTGGTCGATGAAGTGAGCGCTCCGACGGCCCCGCGGCATCCGGGTCCGTGGAATACCGACGAGCCGTGAAACGGTGGGTGGAATACCCACCCGCCGTTCCACCACCACGTGCGGCGTCCCGCTCACGCCGCCGCGATCTCCCCCACGGCCTTCAGCGCGGCGTCGACTTCGCGAGGATCGTTCACCAGGCTCGGCGCGAGCCGTGCGTAGCTCACGTGGTATGGCGTCGTGCTCGCGACGATCTTGCGCTCGAGCAGTCGCTTGACCACCTCTTCGGGCGACACCCCCGCAACCTCGAACGACACCACGCCTGCCGAGAGCTGTGGATCCCGCGGCGTGTGCAGCGTGACTTTGCGCATCGCGGCGAGCCCGGCCTTGCATCGATCGTTGAGCTCCCGGATCCGTCCCGCCACCCGCGCGCGGCCGATGGTCTCGTGGAACTTGAACGCCGCACCCATTGCCCATTGGTGCTCGTACGCGATGAACCCTCCGGGCGACATGTCGTACGCGTTCGTCGGGTGTGACGGGGTTTCGTTCTTGAACCACGCCTCCCACGCTGGGAGGCTGTAGAACGACGGAATCGTCGGACGCAGCCGCGGCCAGCGGTCGGCTCGTCCCCAGAGGATGCCGGTGCCGCGCGGCGCGAACATCCACTTGTGCGTTCCGGCGGCGAAGAAGTCGCAGCCCAGCTCGCCCACCGGTTCCTCCACCGCCCCGAGGCCATGGACACCGTCGACGATGAACAGGATGTGGTCCTTGGCATTGCGGCCACGGTTCGCCTCGCGCACCACGTCCGCCATCGCGCGGATCGGAAGCCGCACGCCGGTGCTCGAGTGCACCCACGTGGCACCGATCGCACGCGTCGTCGGACGGATCGCCTTGCGCAGACGTTCGACGACCTGCGCGACGCTGGTCTCGGCACCGCGATCGTAGAGCGGCACCCGCCGCCACGTGGCCCCTGCCTTCTCGACCGCGAAGCGTATGGACTCGTGGTGTGAGAAGTGATCGTGCGTCGTCGTCAGAATCTCGTCGCCGCGCTTGAGCGGCAGGCCGGCATAGGCCAGCGCGAGACTCGTGGTGGTGTTGGGAGTGATTGCGATCTCGTCGCGCTGCACCCCCAGATAGCCGGCGAGGTCGCCGCGGATCTGGAGCTGAATGTTGTTCGGGTTCGTCGGCAGCATGCGCTGCTCGATCTCCAGATACGGATCCCGGTCGAGCGCACGCCGGTAGGCCTCGATCGCATCGCGCACCGGCCGCGGATGCGAGACCAGGAAGAAGCTCGAGAAGTGGAGGTATCCGGGCTCGAGTGCGAACTGGGCACGAACGCTGGGCCATGTCGAGAGACTCGGGAGCGGCGTGGAGTTGCGCTGCACGGCGGCCAGCAACCGGCCGGGAACGAGCGCGGCGGCCGCTGCGGCCGCCGACGTGACGAGAAATTGGCGACGATCGAGCACGAAGTCCTCCGTTACCGCGTGGTGTTGCGCAGCGCCGGCGTGTTTCCGGCACGATCATGGATCGGAGTCGCCAATGCAAGAGCGGGAATCGTCAGGGCGGCAGCACTCGTGACGTCGATGCCGCAGAACCATCCCAGGTACGAACCCGCTTCCACCTCGTAGTTTGTCCATCCACCCGTGTAGATTGTTCTACCGCCGTACATGTTGCCGAAGTCCAGGCCGCCAAGGAAAACCGAGCGGTACGCGTCCGATCCGAAGGTCATGTTCGTCGCGACGGCCCCAGTCGCCGGAAGGATCCTCGCAACCCATCCGTAGCCAAAGTGGTCCTTGGGGTTCCCCACCCAGTAACTACCGGCTTCACCCACGAAGTAGATCCCGTTCGGCGTGGGAACAATAGTGCGGAGCCGCTCCGAATGAGCGGTCAGGCGAATCACGCTCGTCCATTCGAGATCACCGGCAAGGGTGAGTCTCGCGGCCAGGCCTGATTGCCAGTAGCCGCCGTCGATCGGTATCGGGAGTTTCTCGGTGTCGTCAGTGGCTCCGGCAAGGTAGAGGCGTTCCTCATGAACGAGGAGTTCTCTGACCCAGCGCGACGGCCCTGCCCCAACGATCTCCCGGCTCCAGTCGATGCTCCACGTGTTCAACAACGGAAAGTCGACGGTGAGCCCGTGCACGAAGATCGCTTCGGTGGTGGTCAGTGCGATGTCCGTGGTCGCGTAGACATGCAGAGCGGCGCCCAGCGACCCGGACGAGCTCAGCGCGATCTTCGTGAAGAGGCGGTTGCTGAGCTCCTGAAACACGTGGTGGGGACCTTTGACCAGCTGGCCACCGGCGGTCAGCACGACGACGGCGGCCATCGGATTGGTGCGCGAGGGTGTCCGTTCTCCACCCACCACCAGGAACACCGAATCGGATACGGTCGCGATCGCGTTCAACCACACGTTTGAACTATCGGATGTGAACTCCAACGAGCTGGCGAGGCTGCCCGATGGTGTGAAGAGCCACGCATATCCGGTCTCGCTCAAGCCGTCGCCGGTGCTGTCACGCTTTCCGACTACCATGAGTCCACCGGGGACCGAGGCGGAAGGCGAAAGCGTCAGATTTTCCTCCAGCGTGTAGGGTAACGCGTTGAACCACTGCAAGAGTCCCGAGGAGCCGATACGACCCACACCGCTCAGATTGTCCCGTACACCGGAGAAATAGCAGGACGAGCCATTGAACAGCGACATGTTGACGATCGCGCTCCCCTTGGCCGGGTCGCCGATCCGCGTTTCCATCTGGATCAGCGCATTGGCATTCGGCTTGTCGACGTTGACGTTGGGAGTCGGGGTAGGCTCGGTGGACTTCGACTTCGAGCAGCTTCCGAGCAGCGGCGTGACCATCCACAGCGCGAGCACGGTCGTGAAGATCTTCACTCGACGGATCATGGCGGCCTCCACGATGAAGGAGAGAGCGCTCCCTTCAACGCGACGAGGCTAGTTCCGCCTTCGGGCCCTGTCGAGAGGTTTCCTCGGGCATGGACGACGGCGCGCGGCGAGCTCGCCGCAACGCGATGATCCTGGCTAAGGTAAACGGCCTTCGAGCACGGTGGCGAGCTTGGCGGGGTCGAGATTTCCGCCGGAGATCACGCAAACGATCGGTCCGGCGGGCAGCGGCACGCTGGCCCCGCGAGCTCCTTGTGCATTCCTGCCAGCGAGCGCGGCCGCCAGCGATGCGGCCCCCGCCCCTTCGGCGACGACGCGCGCCCGGGAGATCAGCGCGCGAATCGAATCGCAGATCTCATCGAGCGTCACCACGAAAGTGCCGGCGAGCAGGCTCGACGCCAGCGGCCACATCTCCTCGAGCACGGAGCGTCCGCCGATGCCGTCGACGAAGCTCGGGCGATATTCGATCGCGCTCGGCGCCTGTACAGCGAGCGACGCCGCCAGCGGGGCCGCGGTCTCGACCTCGCAAGCGAAGGCAGGCGCATGCGAGCCGGCCGCACGCAGCGCCGAGGCGATTCCGGTCGAGAGGCCCCCGCCGCCGTACGGAACCAGCACGCTCGCGGCGCCGGGCAGGTCCTCGAGGATCTCGAGCCCGATCGTCGCGTTGCCGGCGATGACGGCGGGATCGCTCACCGGATGGACGAAGTGTCCGTCGAGCCCTTCGTAGCGGCGTTCCACGAGCACGCGCCACCAGCGCTCGAACGGCACCGGGATCAGGTGCGCACCGAGGCGCTCGATCGCGTCGAGCTTGGCGCGCGGCGCCATGTCCGGAACCACGACCGAGCAGGCAATTCCGGCCGCACGCGCGCACCACGCGACACCCTGTGCCATGTTGCCGGCGCTGGCGGTGTAGACGCCGCGCGCGAGCGTTTCGCCCGGCACCAGGCCGAGCGCGCTCGCGGCGCCGCGAATCTTGAACGAGCCGATGGGCTGGAGGTTCTCCAGCTTGAGCCAGATCTCCGGTTCGCCGGGGCGGGCGGTGAGCCGAATAAGCGGCGTGCGCATCGCGATCCCGGCGATGCGCCGGCGCGCGGCGTGGATGTCCTCGAGCGTCGGAGGATGGAGGGTGTGCATGGCACCGCCAGGTGAGCCAGGAATGTTAGAGTGCAACGTGATCGTGCACGTGCAACCTACTCAAACATCGGGCGATCGTCCATGGACACGTTGATCGCGGTCACGCGACCGGTCAGCGCTTCCCTGCCGCAATGCGAGCTGACGCATCTCACGCGCGAGCCGATCGACGTGACGCGCGCGGCGCTGCAGCACGCGGCCTATGAGCTTCTCCTTCGTTCACTCGGCGCCAGCATCGTGTGCGTGCCCGCGGCCCCCGAGTTGCCCGATGCCGTCTTCATCGAGGACACGGCGATCGTCCTCGACGAGATCGCCATCGTCACACGCCCCGGCGCGCCGTCGCGGCGCGCGGAGTCGGCCGCGGTCGCCGCGGTGCTCGAGCGCTATCGGCCGCTGCATCGGCTCGT
>JGI10216J12902_106915457_pt1 | contig 11099 bp, 10 predicted proteins | sample KanNatreferecore_FD_12902 | JGI IMG/M metagenome (IMG submission 12902)
CGTGGAGCCGGACGAATTATTTCGATACCGGAAGTAGGCGGTCTTCATGACCGGTACAAACGTCGCGCCGCGTCATCATCAGGTACATTTACGGGGACGCTTTCCCTCACTGACATGACCACTTGGGCCCACACAATTGTGAGTTCGTGTTGTGGCACAGTTCGTCTTCTTCGATGTTTCCAATGTTTGTCTAGCGCGTGATTGGATCCATCGAGTGCTTCATGGCTCCAAGCCGATAGCTTTTACGGGAACGACAGATGGATCTGGTGACTTAGTTCCGTTGAGAGGTAAGCCGAATAAGTTTTCGCTTCCGCGAATAGTTTGAAGGTCAAATCCGAACTTTGTTTCGCTCAACTCTCGGCAAATGCATGAAAACGTCATTGGTCGCGGAATTGCAAATTCTTGAATTTCCCGAAGCGGGAAAATCAGTCCGTCACATAGGAGACGTCATGCACGATCTGGATCGCACACAGTTAGAGGCGCCTGATACGGGAGAGCTCGAAGCAGGTGATTTCGAATTTGATTCAGAGTTCGAAGCGTCTGCCGGCCTCAACGGAGAAGGTATCCTCTCAGAAATTGACGAGATGGAGTTGGCTGGCGACTTCCTGGAGGTCCAGGATGAAGCTGAGCTAGATCAGTTCATCGGCAAGATCTTCAAAAAGCTCGGAGAGGGCGCCAAGCGACTGGCAGCCTCGCCACTTGGGAAGCAAATTGGCGGAATTCTGAAAGGCGCGGCGAAGAAACTACTGCCGATTGCTGGCGGAGCGCTCGGCAGTTTCGTTGGTGGTCCCGTCGGTGCGCAACTTGGCAGCAAACTCGCTGCGGGAGCAGGACAAGCGCTGGGCCTCGAGGTGGAGGGATTGAGCGGCGAAGATCAGGAGTTCGAGGTAGCCCGACAGTATGTTCGATTCGCAACCGCCGCAGTTCAGAACGCCGCGACGAAGCCACAGACTCAGCCACCAGCGCAAGCAGCACGTGCGGCGGCGGCGGGCGCGGCTCGCCAGCACGCACCGGGCTTACTGCGACCAAGTGGAACAATGCCCGGTGGCAGTCGGCGCACAGGCCGGTGGATTAGAAGAGGCAACCGCATAGTTCTACTGGGAGTCTGAAGCATGGCAGCCGTCGGAAGCGCCCGCTGGGTGCTCGAACAGGAGTGTCGCGCCATGCTCACACGACTCGCCAGGCTCGACTACTTTGCCGTCATCGAGCCGATGGTCGCCGCTGCGGCGCCGTCACAGGTCGCCCGCGTGAATATGGAGCGTTTCCTGTTCGCAGGTCGGAGATACATGTACCGAATCATCACCAGTTACATGGCTTCACTTCGTAAATCAGATAACGCATCCACAGCTCCGAGCGAGTTGCAACGCCGCTTCGTTTATGTCCGCCTGAGATTCAATGCGCTGCTCAGCGACTTTGACACATTTGCAGATGTGATGACACAGCGCAGCGAATCGCCGTTCGGCGTATGGTTGGCTGGCCTTGATGTGGCAGCATCGAACGCATTGCGGTGTCCTGGCGTCAAGCTGGATCTCCCGCCGGTCATCTGTTATCTCGATCGAGGCCATGGAGCGGCAATCCGCCGCGCTCGAACACGTCTCTCGACGGGCCGTCAGAACCCTGTCGCAATCGTTCGCGTTCCTCGTGAGCGTATGGTTGGCAGTGGTATTGCCGCCTCTCTGTTCCATGAGGTAGGTCACCAAGCCATCGCGGTATTGAACCTTCTTCCGCCTCTGCGGCAGTTGCTGAAGGCAAAGCAACTACTAGCAGCGGCCGAGAAGCCTGCTTGGGAACTGTGGGAACGCTGGATCTCCGAAGTAGCCGCAGACTTTTGGGCAGTTTCGCATTTAGGCATCGGCGCAACTCTCGGAGTGTTCGGTGTTCTGAGTCTGCCTCGCGCATTTGTTTTTCGCGTTGACTCACGAGATCCTCATCCCTTTCCCTGGATCCGAGCCGTGCTGAGTTGCGCACTCGGCAACACGCTGTTTCCACATTTGCAGTGGCAACGTTTGGAATCGGTTTGGCGATCCCTTTATCCGCTCGAGGGCTTGGATCCAAGGCGGTTGGAGCTTCTGCAGCTGCTTGAATCGACGATGCCGGAGTTCATCCGGTTGTTGGTAAATCATCGCGTGCCCGCGCTCGGAGGCCGGACGATTCCAGAAATTCTTCGCCACGAAGAGCGGCGGCCCGAGAAGCTCCGCTCTCTCTTTCATCGCTGGCGGACGAATCGAGGCGAGATGCTGAGGGTGCCGCCCCCGCTGGCCTTGGCCGTGCTGGGCCAAGCCAAGGCCGACTTCCTGCTGAGCCCCGAAGGCGAATCACATGCGGTCCTTTCGCTTCTCAGGGCTTGGGCTCTGCGTCGCTCGTTTCAGCTAATTGACGCTGCTCCGTCAAAACATTCCTGCCGGCAATGTCGGCAAAAGGCGAAAGTGTCGTGATTTTGCAAAAAGGAGAATCCCATGCCTGAAAATCCAGAAGCCGGGAAGTCCCAGAAGGAAACTCTTGCTGAGCCAAAGCGCCTCGAACCGATGGCCGTTGGCGGTAATGGAGCTGAGCCGCCTCCCCTTCGCGTTGCCCTGGAGCGGCCGCAGCGGCAGCGACCCGGCGATGTCAATCCCTTGTGGCCAACAATTCGCCAGCGAACCACGGCGATCGGTTTTGAACCCTATCGTGACTTCATCGACCGTGTCTTCGGCTGTCGCACGGATTTCACTATCGGCGATTCGCTACCTGACGACCCGTGCCAAAAGGACCCGCTGCGTCGCGCTCAGCAGTTGAGAGATGCGCAGAATCGCCTTCGCGACCACTTGACGGGCGTGGGAGCGTACCAACTGTTGAAGACCGCAACGGAAGTCTTTCTCCTGCTCGAATGCGGTGTTTTCCTTCGTGAATCCGACATTGACCCTGCGGCGGAGGAACGTCGAACCGGAACGCCATTAACGGCCGCGGATTTGGTGGACAGGTTGAGCGCCTTTCTAGGCAACGGCGAGAAGCGACTGCCCTACTTAAGACACATCGTCGATACTGCACTCGGCGACCAGGGACGAATCACCAGTCCGTTCTGTGAAGGAGTGCTCGACGCTCGCGTCATCGCATGTTCTGCGCCCTGCCTGCTGGAACTGATCTGGAACTACTTCATGGAGGAAGCACTGGTGGTGCAGACCATCAGCGCGATTACTCTCAGGTTCCAGAACAAGCGTGGTCCAGGCGTGATTGAGCCGCTGGCATCTCTAGCCCTTGATCCACTTCGGCCGATGAGCATGCTGCTGTGGGGCTATATCCAGGACGAATACAACCGGCTGACAGTCCCACGCCGGGCCTATGAGTACAGCAATCACTATGGGTTGGCCCTCTACGGTAAAGCGGTCCCGCCCATGAGGCCTGCCGATAATCGCTCGAAATTTATCGAAGCGTTCCATCACCTGCTGTATCGATGCTCGATCTTCTTCAAAGAAGACGATGACACCACTGTGCTGGCCGACGGGTTCGCGCTGCTGCAGGCATTGAAAGAAGTACACCTTCTGCTTGCAGAAGGAGCGCATAACCAGTTCGGAGACCTGCCGTGGACTTCACGAGTAGAGATGTTGATCCAACAGTGGCTCCTCTCTCGCTCCGAGATTCGTGACTTCCTTCCCGGCCGCATCATGGTGCCGTACACGGAAAGGTGGATGGGACAGGTTGACGCGATGAAGCGCCTTCAGGGCTGGACGGACGTGAGCGTGACTCATTTCCGCGACCTCGCCGTCTACGGTGAGCAGATACTCCTGTCCATCCGGTACGAAATCTGGATTCTCGAGAACGATCCCGCTCAGGCTATCAACTGGGCCCGTTATTGGAGACCTGAGATTCAGGCCTACTTGCATGCGTATCGAGCAGCCACAGGAGTGGATCTCACCGTGGAGCCCGTGGATACGACGCTTCCATCGGTCCATTTGCGAGACCGGTTTGTCATGCGCGCAAAGAGAGCCTGAACATGAGCCGTGCTCGATTTCACATCCGCACTCTATTTGGGGCTGGTCCACGAACATGCCTCGTTGCGACCGTGGCACCAGCTCACGACGGGAAAGCCCGCTGTGCTTTCCACCATGCCGGGAGTACGCGCACTTGCGGCCGACCTAGCTCTCCTGGCGGGTTGCGAGGCCGCCACGCTTGCGCCTTCAACCCTTCATTTGTTCATCGATGTTTTTCGGATCTGGGGATGTCGTTCAACAACTGTTTTTATCGACTCGGCTCTTTATCAGATCGGGCTTTGGGGTGTGGAGCGCGCGACGGGGTTGGGAATGCCGGCGCACCGCTTTTCACACCACGACCCGGGCAGTCTGGCACGCTCGCTGCGGCGCGATATGCGTCGCACGCCAGTAATCGTCACGGATGGATACTGCCCATGCTGCGGAGAGCCGGCGCCAATCCCTGCCTACCTCGATTGCCTAGGCGGACAGAGGGGCTGGATGGTGATCGACGATACGCAGGCGCTGGGGGTGCTAGGCCGTGCGCCTTGTACACGAGTGCCGCTCGGCCTGGGCGGAGGAGGGATCATGCAGTGGTTCGGTATTCGTGATCCTCGAATTGTCCTGATCAGTTCTCTGGCGAAGGCCTTCGGCGTACCCATGGCTTTTCTCGCCGGAACCCGGAGTCTCGTGGACCGTTTCGAACAGGTCTCTGAAACGCGAGTCCATTGCAGCCCCATTTCGGCCCCGGCTTTGCATGCCGCCGAACAGGCCATCGCGTTTAACGAGCACGAAGGTGATCGGGCGCGCGGAACACTGATGCAGTCGATCTTGCGATTGCAGAGAAAACTGCAGGCATCCCCGCTTCGCCTACGCGGCGGCGCCTTCCCGCTGCAATCGCTCAGCAGCGTGCCCTATCTGACCGCTGAAGAGATCCACCGCCGGCTAGACGCGAGTGAAATTCAGACCGTCTTGCAGAAGGCCAGGACCTCCGGACCTCGAATCGCATTTCTGCTTACCGCACGACACACGTTGCATGACATCGACAGATTGGGAGCAGCGCTCCTCGCTATGTCCGAGCCTTCTCTAAGGATCAAACGCCATGCCTGACACAGTGTTCAGTTTCGAAACTGAGCCGTTCGAACTGCCAGGCGAGGAGTTTGAGGCCAGATTCTCGCGTGGGCCGCGTGTCCAGCCTTGGGTGCCGAGGCATCGAGGACCCGTCCGATCGCTGCGCTTTCGCCAGTCCATTCCGCGAGTCCTGGTGCCGCCGATCGTGCAGGCGGCGGAGTCGCGGTGCCCAACAGCGGCGGTCCTCGAAGGGTACTCTACTGGCAGTGCCTCACTGGCGCCTCATCATGAGCCGACGCTGGCGCGGCTTGTGAAATTTCTTCAGACTTCCCGCAGCGGAGTAAGAACCATTCAAGTGATTGGGTGGTCGGCCGATCGAAGCACCATCGCCGACCAGCGCCTGGAAGCTGCGTCCGCGCGACTTCAGGAACTGTTGAAAAGAAGCAGTCTCTCCATCGCCGTGCAGGGCTCAGTCCATTCGACGAAGGGACCGGAGCGAGTGGAATTTCGCCTCTGTATGTAGCGTGAGGAATCCATGACTCGATACAACGTCCCCGTCATTGGCGATCGCAGCGGCTTTCAGGAAATCGATTTCGAGCTGGAGAAGGGGATCATCGGCGAGGTCGATAATCGAGCGCCGGTCCGGGATACCAAGGCCGCGCCTTATCGGTTTGTTTGCCACCTCGAGATACGGCAGACAGGATCGGACGGCTCGAGCAGGACAACGTTTGGCACGGGTACGCTTATCAGCAACCGCCACGTATTGACCTGTGGCCACAACATCCGCGATCGGGCGGGGAGGGTGATCTACAACGCACAGCGCGTCGCAGTGACCCCCGGCAAGAATACGTCCCGCGAGCAAACGTTCGCGGACCGGATGAGTTGGACCCCTTTCGGCTCCCACATCACAACAAACTGCGCACCGCATCCACAATGGCGAGACCACTTCAACCACCACTACGACTACGGCCTCATCACACTGCCAAACGACATTGGCAGCAAGAAGTTCGGGTTTCTGAACAACAGACGTCTCGGCTATTGGGGCAGCGCTGCTGAAGGAGGCGGCACAGTTCTCGCTGCGATTGACCCGGAAACCATCCGCAACAAAGTGGTCTACGTTTGCGGTTATCCCAATGACAAGTGCGGAGACAAGCCATATAACGGCGTCACCTGTCCGAAGGGCCAGCGAGGTGGCACACAGTTTCTTGCCTTCGACAAAGTCCTAGACCCCAGGCCGCCGACGGAACACCGGCTTCTCTATCACCATGCCGACGCCAAGTTGGGGCAAAGTGGCGGACCCATCTGGAGACAAGAAGGAAATCGCTGGCACTTCGTTGGAATCGAGTCCAGCTCAGAATCCACGTTCGGTCAGTACACACTCCACAACGTCGGGGTGCGGATCACAACCGAGCTACTAAACGAGTTGAGGAACGTACTGGGGTGGCGTGTCTGACTCCGGTCAGCGCACACGGCCAACAGAGATTATCCGCGACTTGCGTCGCAAACAGTTCAAAAGGAGATTCCCATGATTCATAACCTGGAGTACCAGCCATACGAAATGGAAGCAGGCTTTGGGGAGGAATTCGAGTTTGATGCCGGTGAAGAAAGCTATCAAGGCGAGTTTGAGGGTGACTATGGCGAGTTCGAAATGGATTCGGAGTTTGACAGCGAGTCTGGTCTCAAAGTCGGCTTCAACCTTCCTAAGATAGGCGACCGTAGCGGTTTTGAGCTGGAGGTCGAGCCCGAGGAAGAGATCTTTCCTCCGGACACGCGCGTCGCAATTACCGATACCACAAAGGTGCCATTTCGCTTTATTTGCCATTTACTGATCGGTATGAAGGCTTCTGATGGTACGATCGCCACCGGCAGAGGCAGTGGAACGCTGATCAGCAACAACCATGTCTTGACGGTTGCTCACAACTTGAAAGTCCAAATAGGTGGAAAGACTTTCAGCGCGCAAAAGATCACCGTGGCGCCGGGGCGGAATACGTCCTTCAGCAATCGCTTGAAGTGGACACCATTCGGTTCATCCAAGGCAAAGTCTTGGGCTTGTCATTCGAAGTGGGAAAAGGGGTTCGACTTTCAATATGACTTTGGCCTCATTACTCTGAAGGAAGACCTTGGTAAGAAGACCTTCGCATCGCTGAGCCGCAAACCGCTCAGCTATTGGGGCAACGTGGCCAACGGCGGAGGCACACTTTTGGAATCCTTCGATCCTGCGACTCTCAAGGACAAAGTCGTCAATGTCGGGGGGTATCCCGGCGACAAATGCGGAGCCGACCCCGACAAACCTTCATGTCCCACCGACAAGCGCGTCGGCACACAGTTTTGCGCCTATGACAAGGTGCTTGACCCTGCGCCGGCCGCAGAGCCGCGCCTGGTCTATCACCGCGCGGATCTCAAGAAAGGCCAGAGCGGTAGTCCCATATGGAGATGGGACAAGATCCATCGCTATCTCGTCGGAATCCAATCCACTGAAACGACGGCTGCTGACGGATCTCCAGTCCGCAACTCGGGAGTACGAATCACCGCCGACGTCTTAAGTCAGCTGAAAGCTTGGGGATGGCGTACTTAATTTTGCTGTCGCCGAAGCGCATGTCCTGAAATCCAACTGCAGAACTTCGCTTCCGAGTCACCTCGTTTCTTGGGTTGGAGCATTTGATTGATCATCGATTGCCACTGCCATGCCGGGCGCGGCGACGGGTTAACCGGGCCGTGGGACACGTCGGCGCCGTTGGGCACGTACCTTCGCAGAGCGAACGCTGCGAGGATCGGACAGACAGTCTTGTTTGCGGCATTTCACTCCGACTACGCCGTCGCCAATCTGGAAGTAGCGCGCATCGTCTCGCGGCAGCCGGATCGTTTCATGGGTTTCGTGTTTCTGCACGGCGAACGAGATCGCTCGAGAGCCATATCCATGGTGGATCGATTCGTTCAGCAGTATCGATTTCGCGGAATCAAGGTTCACCGCCACGATGCTCGCATCTCGCGGGAGATATGCCACTCCGCACGGTTGTTCGGATTGCCGGTGCTGTACGACGTCATGGGTGAGGTTTCTAGTGTTCATCTACTGGCCGGAGAATACCCTGATGTCGACTTCATCATTCCCCATCTGGGAAGCTTTTCCGACGACTGGCGTGCCCAGATCGCCTTCATAGACATTCTTGCTCGCTATCCAAACATTTATACCGACACGTCCGGAGTCCGCCGCTTCGACTTGTTGGTTCGGGCCATTCAAGCAGCGGGGCCCCACAAAATACTCTTTGGCTCGGATGGACCGTGGCTGCATCCTGGCCTCGAGCTAGCCAAGATCCGCGCCTTGGGACTGTCTCACACCGTCGAGGCTCGGATAACAGGCGGCAATCTACTAGGTCTCCTTTCCAGGAGGCGGTCCCCCCGCATTCCTATTGAGGTTCATTGGCAGGCGGATGCGCTCGTATCGCGAAGCCTGCGCGACGATCCATGGGCCGCGACTAATCCGTGGTCGTAGCCGCGCGGCGCATGTCACCATCGCCCTGCTCGCGCTGAACTGCTCGCCGGATTTGGAGTGCGCGGTCTGTCACGCCAAGTCTGCGAGCCGCCGCCCGCAAGTTGCCTTGCGCCTCTTCCAGAGCGACCTTGATTGCAAAGTCAGTTGCTTGGCGTCCAATTTCTCGAAGGCTGGAACCTTCGAAAACAGCTCTTCGGATGCAGCCTTCGAACGCTCCATCGCACCAGACGGACCGGCGCGAGACCTCTCGCCGCAGGTTGCCGTCAGCGAGATCCCCCAGCGTAAGCACTCCACCGCCTGCATGTTTCCGACACATTCGTGTCACAATCTGCCGCAACTCTCGAATGTTGCCCGGATAATCGAGGGAAAGTAGGTAAGCTTTGACTGCTTCGTCAAGATCGCAGCGGGATCCCTCCGGGAGCATAATGCTCATGAAGTGCCTGACGAGGGGTAGGACGTCCTGTGTCCGCTCCCTCAGTGAGGGTAAAGTGACTACGGCGCCGGCAATCCGATAATACAAGTCGCTCCGGAACTTGCCTTGGCGCACTTCGTTTTCTATCTCGCGGTTAGTCGCACAAATCAGTCGGAATGAAGTCTCACGCCACTCATTTCCGCCGACGGGTTTATATGTACCTTCTTGAATGACACGGAGGAGTTGGGCCTGAAGCGGGAGCGGCAATTCGCCGATTTCGTCAAGAAACAGTGTTCCAGAGTTTGCAAGAGAGAATGCTCCTTCTCGGCTACCAACTGCGCCAGTGTATGCTCCGCGCGCATGACCGAAGAACTCGCTGCCTGACAACTCCGACACTATAGTTGAGCAGTCGACTACAATCAGCTCGCCCTTGTCTTTGCGAGAATCTAGGGTGTGGAGCAGCCGTGCCGCAAGTTCCTTCCCAGTACCGCTCTCTCCTTGCAGCAGGCATGGTCCCGAGCCGAATCGCGCGATCTCAATTAGTTCCCGGAGGGTGGCTATCCAAGCTGGACTTTCACCCACCATATGGCTGCGAACGATCGCTGATCGCAACTCACCTTCAATGTGTTCCCAGCGTTGAAGTTTGGCCTGAATATGCTGGGCAGTCGGAGCTCCGCGCCACCAAATGACGTCCGCTGCTCCAGCTTCCATAAGTTGCCAGCAGATATCCGTCGGAGGTGGAATGTCAGTCAGCGCCACCATTAGGACGCGTGAGCTGAAGAGTCCCCTTTCACGAACCTGTGCCAATAATTCATCGAGCTGTTGCTGAGCGAAGAATAAGAGACCCAAATCGGTCTGGTTCTCGTCCAGAACGATACCGCACCTGCTGAGTTCATTTAGGATTTGTGAATTGTTCGCTTTGCACGATTCGGGAACAAATCGGTGCCAACTTCGCACCTGCATTGGGGATTCTGCCTCACGACCTCTCTCGGGGTGATAAAGCACTTCGGGGCGGCGAAATGACTCCCAAGTCTACCACCGACAGGCGATTCCAGCTGTTAAATCCAACATCAAAACTTTCTAAAAATCTCGAATTTTTGCGGCAATCCGAGGCTTTAACGATTCCCAAAGACCGAGATCTGTGGTACCGTGTGCTGACATTTGCGGAGTCTGGGGAGAAACCCGTGGCAGACAAATACCGCAACTTCGACCAGCTCTCGCGGAACGAAAGCTCCGGAATCGACTTTCGCATATTGGTTCGGCGCGCCAGAACAGCATTTGCTATTGTTGCGCCCCATGGCGGCGGGATTGAGCCAGGAACATCGGAGATTGCCGATGGCATCGCTGCGCTTGAGGAAACGGCGGCGGCGAAAGCATGGTCCTACTATGCGTTTGAGGGCGTGAAGTCTGAAGGAAACGCACAATTGCACATAACGAGCACTCGCTTCGACGAGCCTATGTGCCTGACTGTAGTGGGTAACTCCACAGTTGTAATAACGATCCACGGCGAGCACTCTGAAGAAGACGGCGAAGGGGTATTCGTCGGCGGTCGAAACACCGAACTTGGCGATCGACTAAGCACAGCGCTCAAATCTAAGGGTTTTGTCGTCAAGAAGCATCCCGATCGGCGGTTGCAGGGCCTTGAACCTAAGAATATTTGCAACCGGGGAACAGCCGGCGCGGGCGTTCAATTGGAAATGTCCCAGACAATTCGAAGGGAAATGTTCCGGTCGCTATCTCACGGCGGCCGAAAGCACCCCACAGCTAAGTTCCGCACATTTGTGGCGGCTATCCGGACTGTCCTCGACGATGAGCCTGAATCTAACCGATTGTCCGTGCTCACTTATCGTTAGACTATGAACTCGTGGACTGTCGTTCTCGGAAATCCCATCTGATCGATACATTGAGGGTTGTCTCTCATGGATCGATTGCCGTTCGGGCCCCGCATTGACTGCACTCATAGCTTCTTTGTCGGGTTCTTTAGAAGCCGTGCGGCGCTTCAGCTGGACATACTAGCGCTTCGCCATCAAATCGGCGTCCTTCGGCGATCGGTCAAACCCCAATGCTGACCAGTGGGGACCGCCTGCTCTGGGCGTGGCTCTGTTCGGTCTGGCGAAACTGGCGGTCCGGCATGCGCATCGTGCAGGCCTCAACCGTCGTGGGATAGAATCGCCAACGCTTT
>JGI10216J12902_100423720_pt1 | contig 11098 bp, 11 predicted proteins | sample KanNatreferecore_FD_12902 | JGI IMG/M metagenome (IMG submission 12902)
CTGTGGAAACGCGTCGCAGGGCCCGGCCGCGCAAGCCGATCGCGGGCCACAGCCTCCGGCCCAAGCGTTGACCCGAGGCGTCGACGAGGGTGGCGTCACTGAAGAAGGCAACGACGCTCGGGTCCGCGAACGCGCGCTCAACATGACGGAGCTTGCCTGGTTCCCAGACATCGTCTTGGTCGCTCAACACGATGACGTCGGCGTCGGTAGACGCGATCGCGGCCTCGAAGTTCCTGGCGGGTCCGAGCACCTCGTGGTTCGTGCTCACCCGCACGTCGAAGGCGGCCCCAACGAGCGAGCCACGAGCAACTTCGACGGTGCCGTCGCCGGACATGTCGTCAAGGAGGACGAGCTGGTCAGGCTTGCGCTCCTGGCTCATGATGCTCCTGATCTGCTCCCCGACGAACTGCGCACCATCGCGTGTGCACATCGCGACGGCGATTCGGAGCGGGTCAGCTGAGCGCACGGTGGTAGGCCCCGACGATGCGGTCGGTCATGCGCGCCCACGTGTAGGTCGCAGCGCGCTCGCGGCCCGTGGAGGCCATGCGAGTGGCGAGCTCGTGGTCGACGAGCACGCGACGTAGTCCCTGTGCGAGCGACTCGGGATCGTTGGGCTCGACGAGCTCGATGGTGCCTGCACCCATCTCGCGAACGGGCGGGATGTCAGCCGCCACGACGGGAACGCCGAACCCAAGCGCTTCGAGGCAAGGGATGCCGAAGCCCTCGGCCACGCTCGGGTGACAGAAGACAGTGGCATGTCGGAACAATCGCTCGAGGTGCTCGTCCGAGATTCGACCGAGGAACCTCACTCGGGCCCCCAGTCGGAGCTCGGTGGCCTTGGCGCGCACCTCCTCTGATCGCCATCCATCGGGTCCGGCCACGATGAGGGGTGGAGCGTCGTCACCGAGCTGCGCCACCGCCTCCACGAGGATGTGGAAGCCCTTGCGCGGCGTGATGGACCCGACTGCGAGGATGTACGGTCCAGGCACGAGCGGTTCCATTTCGCCCAGCTCTGGTCGTCGTCCTGGCGAGGCGACGATGATGCGAGATCGGTCGACGCCGGTGACCTCAGAGATGCGATCGGCGGTCGCCTCGCAGGTTGCGCAGATCACCTTCGCCTCGCGTGCTCGGGCCAGGCCAGCCCTGGCGATCTGGATGTAGCGCCGGCCGTAGAGGTGAGGGATCTCGAGGGGCAGAGTGTCATGGATCGTCATGACGAGCGGACGCGACGTCGGTGGCGGCACCATGTCCACGGAGTGGACGAGGTCCACAGGCCCGACCAGGGCATCGGCGGTGGGCCATCTGAGCAGCTGCCATGAGCGATGCACGACACGAAGCGGCGTTCGCACTCGGCGCAGCCCCGGGGCCTCGTGCATCCCCCGACCGATCGCGAACGGAATGGGCACCACCTCGGGATGCTGCGCCAAGTGAGCCAGGTGCTGCTTGGTGTAGTGGGCAACTCCGGTGTCGCCGCTTGCGATCGCAGTGGCGTCGATGGCCACGTGGATCGTCTCGCTACCCACGGGCGACCTCGAGGTAGACGTCGGCATGGATGCGCGCACAATCGCTCCAACGGAACGCCCGGGCTCGGTCAAGGCCGGCAGCAACGAGCTCATCACGCCGGTCGGCGTCGCCGAGTACTCGGCGGGTGGCGCTGACAAGGGCGTGCAGGTCCCCATCGGGGACAAGCGCCGCGGCTCCGCCGGCGATCTCTGGCACGGCAGAGTTGGCGTAGCCGATCACCGGCGTGCCGCAGGCCATGGCCTCCACGAGCGGCAACCCGAATCCTTCGTACGCACTGGGGTGGAGAAGCGCGACGGCACCGCGGTACTCAGCGCCGAGGTCGTCGACTCGTCCCAGTATGTCGATCCGTTCGGGATGCTCCGAGGCTGCCACGGCGGCTTCGAGGGCCGAGGCGACCCAAGGAGCGATCGGCCCCGCGACGCGCAGCCGATGCGGGTAGCCGGCGTCGGCAAGCTGGCCGATCAGGGCGAATGCATGTTCGAAGCGCTTGCGTGGCTCGAAGCTACCGACGAGAAGCAGGGCCGGCGGCTCGAAGCGGACCGGTGACCCTGATGGTGAGAAAGCTGGATCCACTCCGAGGTGGGCGACGTGCACTCGACGCGGGTCCAGACCGAGGAGGCGGATCCCTTCGTCAGCGGCGTGGCGCGAGATGGCGATGACTGCGTCCGCGTCCGCGTAGCGGACGGCTCGACGCCGGAAGCGACGAGTGATGGCCGATCCTGCGGCCTGCCCCAATGCCAAGGGGATGACGTCGAAGAGGGTTTGAGCCCAGGGGACCGGGCAGCGTCGAGGCGGATCTGGCGACGGGCTGTGCACCACGCTGGCCGAAGCCCGCCGGAGGTCTCGGGGTAGCAAGAGCTCGTGCTCGAGTGGTTGGAGACGGCCCGGAGCCCGCCGCTTGATGGCAACGCGTTCGACGCCGATCGGGAGAACGGGGTCGCACATCGCGAGCGCTCGGAGCCGGAGCCGCCCGTCATCCGCGAGCGCCGCAAGCAAGTTCTGCAGGTACGTGCCAATGCCACGCTGACCCGACCACTCGCTGAGACTGCGAGCGTCTACGAGGACGTCGAGAGTCACTCGGCGCTCGTGTTGAGCAGGTCTTCGGTGTGCTCGACCAGGGCGTGGAGGAGAAGCAGGTGTACCTCTTGGATGGTTCCTGTCGACGCTCCTGGTGCCGAGATCGAGATGTCACAGACGGTGTGGAGCGCAGCGCTCGTCGGCCCAAGGAGTCCGACCGACGTGACGCCGATCTGCCGAGCCGTCTCGACGGCCCGAACGACGTTGGGCGACCGACCGCTGGTCGAGAGTGCGAGCAGCACATCGCCGACGTGAGCGAGACCAGCGAGATGGCGGGCGAAGATCTGGTCGAAGCCGTAATCGTTGCCGAGAGCCGTGATCGTTGACGTGTCCGCGCCAAGCGCGAGCGATCGAAGGGGCGGCCGCTCTCGGTCCGCCTCGAGCCGACCGACGAGCTCGCCAGCAAGATGCTGGGCCTCGGCGCCCGAACCTCCATTTCCCGCTACGAACAGCACGCCCCCACTCGCCAGGGACGCAGCGATGGTCGCGGCGGCGCGCTCGATCTGCGGGCGGACACTGTGGAGCGTGTCCAGGGCGGACCGAAGCGCGTTGATCCTGCGGCCGAGTGGATCCACCGTGACCGGATCCTGATCGTTTGTCATGTCGACACCATCGCATGGTGCTCGAGCGCGCGATGCCACCACTGGTCGACCAGATCGACCACCCGCTCCGTGGTGAGAGAACGGACGATCTGAGCGGCCCGAGCAGCCCGCTGGCGCGCTGACCTCGGATCTTCGAGGACATTCACGACGGCTGCCGCCAATGCGGATGCGCTGTCGGCTATCACCGCGCTCTCTCCGTCGACCGCCCCCGTGCCCTCAGCGGCGGCACTGGTACAGACCACGGGTGTACCGCACGCCATCGCATGGATGACCTTGTTCTTGAGGCCGCCGCCCAGTCGGATTGGTGCGATGGTGACCGCCGCTTCCCAATAGACGGTGCGGATGTCGGGTACGTCCAGGCGCAAGCGGTCACCCAGGAGCGACCGTAGGTGGGCCACGACGGCAGGGTCGTCGTTGGCGCGACCCGCGACGATGAGACGCGCGTCGGGCCGCATGGCCTCGATACCCGGCCAGATGTCTCGCACCAACCATTCGATCGCGTCGACGTTCGGTGGGTATCCCAAGCTGCCGACGAACAGCACTGTGCTCGACGATCGAGGAGTCGTCGGCTCAGCGAACAGATCGTCGGCGATCGGGTTCGGCAGCACGTCGACGTGTCGTCCAACCAAGCTAGAGACCGCGGAGGCATCCTCCGCTGACACGCAGGCGATGCCGTCGGCGAGCGGGTACCAACGCCGCTCGAACCGCTTGCAGCGCTCGAGCTCGAGGCGGGCGAGAACGCGCCGCCGGGCGTTGTGCTCCACGCGCAGCATCGCCCGAGCGTGGCGCGTGTACGAGTCGAAGAGCAGCAGCGAGGTCGGAAGCTCTGTGGACTCGAGTACGGGGGCTAGCTCGCCGAGCATCACGTGCACGAGGTCGGCATCTCGACGAGCTACCTCGGCCGCCAGAGGAGGCATCCGGTGGCGCAGCGGCCACCCAAAGGCGGGTCCTCTCGATCCGATCTCCATCCTGAGCCGCTCCCGTTTGTTGGTCGGCCCGACGCCCGGCCGCCATCCCCCGATCACGTCGAGAGGGATGCCGTCGAGCGGGGAGGCCGCCAGATAGGTGGTGAGCACCTCGATGTCGTGCCGAGCACTGAGCCCGCTGAGCAGCTCGAATTCATGGTGCGAGCCGCCACCTCCGCCGCGGTCCGGTCGCTGCGGCGTAACCCAGAGGACGCGCATGAATCCGAGGGTAATGATCGTCGCTCACCGGACCGAAGCCGCCTCGAGGTACACATCGACGGTCTCGCGGGCGCATCGGTCCCAGCTGAAGATCTCACTTGCTCGGCGCAGTCCAGCCCCGGCCAACGATTCCCAACGCGCGTGGGAGTCGATGAGCGATCGCAACTCGCGCACGAGCGCCGGTACATCGCCATCTGGCACGAGTGCACCGGCGTCGCCCACCACCTCTGGGATCGACGAGTTCGCAAAAGCGACGACGGGCGTTCCGGTTGCCATGGCCTCGATCGGTGGACGTCCGAAACCCTCGCACCTGCTCGAGAAGACGAGGGCCGATGCGCCGCCGTACTGCGCGTTCAACGCTTCATCGCTGAGCCGTCCGAGATGCACCGCATTGGGTGTGCGGGAAAGGAGGCTGTCGACGCGTGGCCGTGCGTAGGAGCTGACGTTCCCCACCAGTCGGAGCTGATGGGGGTAGCCGGCTTCGGCGAGTGCTCGCGCCGCGGCGCACGCCTCCTCGAAGCCCTTGTGGGGCCCGTACTCACCGACATAGATCAGGTACGGGGCGTCTTCCTGGCCGCGTTGGGTGGGAGGGCTGAAGAGCGGGTTCACCCCGTGCAACACGACGCGGACTCGGTCGGGGTCGATGCCGAGGTGCTTCACCCCGAGATCGCCGCTCCAGCGGGTGATGGCGATGACCAGATCGGCGCGCCGCATCCCGATGGCGCGGAACCGCCAGCGGCGTCGCTCGTAGGAAAAGCCAGGCTCGTCGAAGAGCATCGGAATGATGTCGTGGAGGGTCTGGACGTACGGGAGGCGTGATCGAAGCGCAGGTTCGGCCGTCGGCTGATGGAGCACATCGGCGCCGGAGCGACGGGCATCGCGGTCGAGGCGCAGCGCGTGCTCGTACAAGGCACCCCGTGCTGGGGCTCGTCGTTGCAGCTCGATTCGCCGCACGCCGGCGGGCAGGTCGGCATCATGGCTTGCGAGCGCGATCAGCGCGACCCGGCCCTCTGACGGGACGCTCTCCAGGAGTGCTCGGACATACCGGCCGAACCCCCGCGTGGCGCTGGCTTCGTCGCTGAGGCATGACGCATCGAGGAGGATCGTGGCCGCCATCGGGCAGCACTCTGCCATCTTGGGCGGTGGCCGCACGCATGGTCTGCCGGCGCATCCGCCCGCAAGCGCAGAGGACCCCACCCCCTACGATGCTCCCGTGGCCGCCGCGAGAGGGACTGTGCACGCGCGTGCTCCACTTCGCGTCTCGTTCGCGGGCGGGGGCACTGATGTCCCACCGTGTCCCGAGCTCCTTGGAGGGGCAGTCCTCTCGGCCACGATCGACCGGTTCGCCTACGCATCTGCAGGGTGCTCGGGGAGCTCGGCGGTCACGTCTCCCGATCTCGACACGGCGGCAGACCTGTCGGGTCGGGAGCGACTCGTGCGGTCAGTCCTGGATCACTCAGGCGACGACGCCGACGTCATGCTGCACTGCGACGCCCCTCCTGGGTCGGGGCTCGGCTCGTCATCGTCGTTGGTCGTGGCGCTCTCCGCCGCGCTGGCGCAACGCTCGGGCGAGGCACTTTCGCCCTATGAGCTCGCCGAACGGGCCGTACAGATCGAGCGAGGCGATCTCGGCATCCCTGGGGGCTTGCAGGACCAGTACGCGGCGTCGTTCGGAGGGTTCAACTTCATCGAGTTCGAGGCCGACGGTGTGCTGGTGAACCCACTTCGGCTCCGCCCGGACGCGATTGCCGAGCTGCAATCCTCGATGGTCCTGGTCCCCACGCCGAAGGTGAAGAGGCGTTCCGGAGGGATCCTGGAGCACCAAGTCGCGGCCTACGAGCGGCAGGATCCGGCGGTGGTCGCAGCGCTACGTGAGATCAAGGGGCAGGCTGTCTCTGCGAAGTCCTGCCTGCTGCGCGGCGATCTTCCCGGACTCGCCGAGGTGCTGGACGAGGGCTGGAAGTCCAAGCGTCACCTCGCGCCGGGGGTGGCGACCGCCGAGATCGACGAGCTGTACGACGCCTCGCTGCAGCTCGGAGCCGCGGGGGGCAAGCTCCTGGGCGCGGGGGGCGGCGGTTATCTGCTGATCTTGGTGCCCTTCCGGCAGAGGGGCGATCTGGTGGCGGGCTTGCGCCGCATGGGACGAGAGGCGCTCCACCTCTCCTTCAGCGATCTCGGAGCGCACGCGTGGCACGCAAAGGCCTGATCCTCGATCGCGATGGCACCCTCACGGAGGAGCGGGGGTACGTGCTCGCCCGTGCCGACCTTCGGCCGATCGCCTTGGCCCGACCTGTGCTGGCGAGGGCGCGAGCCGCGGGATGGGTGCCGGTTGTCGTGACGAACCAATCGGCGGTCGGCCGAGGGCTTCTCGGCGCCGAGGAGCTCGACGCGATGCACGCAGACCTGAAGGACGAGCTCGGGCTAGTGGCGATCTATCACTGCCCCCATCGGCCCGACGAGGGTTGCCGGTGTCGGAAGCCGCGGCCAGGGCTCGTCGAGCGCGCCATCACCGACCTCGACCTCGATCCGTCGTCATCGGTGATGATCGGCGACAACCTCAGCGATGTGCAGGCCGCCATCGCCGCTGGGGTGCGCCCGGTCCTGGTGCTGACCGGGCACGGCCAGCGAGATCTCGACGGCGCGCGCCGGCTCGGCGCGACCATCGTTGACGACCTCGCGGGCGCCATCGACCATCTGTTGGCGGTGGGACATGCGTGATCGGTCCTTCCCATGGCCAAGCGCTGTGGCGGTCGGGTCCGCCCGGGCAGCCAGCGCTGTACCGATCACCGCGAACGCCGTCCATGAGACCGCCAGGTCCATCCAGGCCTGCAGGAAGAACGCGCCCACCAACGTTCCGATGAGCGCGGCCCTGATCCCCACCGCCTCGGCCGTGCTGCGTCGGTGGAGCTCACGTGCCATCAGGGTGACGAGCACGGCGAACAGGACCATCGGTGCGGCGCCGATCTCGTTTCCGATCTGCAGGTAGGAGTTGTCGGCGACGACTACCGCGCTGTCGAAGCGCTGGCCGGTGCCGGCGGTCGTGCCCAGCCCGTTGCCGAGCGGGTGCGAGAGCACCTCGCCCAGGCCGTGCCCGATGCTGTCGCGGTGCTGCTCCTGGGCTTCGTCCTCCCCGGTGGCCGCGCCTTGGAACCGATCTAGCAACCCGCCGGATGCGGCCATCGGCAGTGCCAGGAGGATGCCCGCGACGACGAGGAGGGCGATGCGCTCCCGCGCGGCCCGGCTGAGGATCTGGTGGTCTGACGCGCCGAAGACGATCACGGCCACGATGACGCCACCGCCGAGGATGGCGCTTCGGGTCTGGGTCATGAGGAGCGCAGTCCCGATCAGGGCGATCAGCGCGCCGCTCCGGGCAGCGCGGGCGGGCCGGCCGAGGCGCGCCATCAGGAGCCCGAGGGCGGGCAGGAGGAGGAACCCATAGCTCAACGACATGATCACGGAGCCGACGCGGAGGATCTCCCGTCCGCCGATCACGCTGTAGATGCGTACGTCTGTCGGATCGGGGAGCGGGGCATCGGTGGCAGCCAGGTAGGCGGGGACCTGCAGCGTGTCGACGACCATGTCGTTCCACCGGTCGGAGAACAGCATCTCGTACCCGGCGATGGCCGCGGTGACTCCGGCCACGCCGATGACGGTGGTCACGAGGCGCCGGAGGAACTCCTGCGGCAGGGTGAGGTGGCGAGCAGCGAGCGCGAGGAGCACGAAGCCCCCCATCTGGCGGAAGCCGACGTATCTGACCGTCGAGTCGAGCGGCGCGATGTCGCTGAAGAGCCTGGGCGCGAGCGCGTACGCTGCCGCGAACGACAGGAACGCCAGCGCGGTGGCATCGATGGCATCGAGTCGCCGGCGAGCGCGGCGGAAGTCCCGCACGGCCGTCAGCGCGATCCCGGCGACGGCTGCTTCCTTCCAGTAGCCGATCCCTCGCAGCAGGCCCAGCGGCATGCCCCGCGCATGGAGCCACGAGAGCACGAAGAGCTGGAACGGCAGCACGATGACGAGTGCCAGTAGCGCTCTGTCCGGTCGCCTGGCCGCCAGCAGGACGAGCGCCACGCCGAGGATCGCCGCCGCGGCGGTGGCGGTGCTGAAACCTGGGACGAGTCCTTGATAGCGCACGGTGATGAACGCCACTGGCGGGAGGCACCAGAGCGCGAGCTCGGGCGCGGGCGGCACGTGCAGCGCGAATTGCCTAGGCGCCGCCATCAGCTCGGTTGCCATCGCCGTAGCCGTAGCCGTAGCCGTAGCCGATCTCCGTCGTCAGATCACGCGGCTGCACCTTGTTGAGGACCACTCCCAACAGCCGGGTCTGGTTCCTGGTCAGGGCGTCCTTGGCCTGCATCACCGCGGGTACGGGCGTGGACCGGCTCTCGACTACGAGGATCGCTCCCGCCGCCATGCGACCGATGACAAGGGTGTCGGCGACCGGGAGGACGGGCGGGGTGTCGAGCAGCAGCACGTCGGCCTGGCTGGCGAGCACGTCGAGCATCCGTGCGATCCGGGCGGTGCCGAGCAGCTCCGTCGGGTTGCTGATGTCGGACCCGGTGGCGAGGAAGTAGAGGCCCTGCCCGTCGTCCTCGAGCTCGACGTACTGCAGCGCATCTTCGAGCTGGACCTGGCCCAGGAGCACGTCTGACAGCCCGACCTCGTTGTGCGCGCTGAATCGCTCGTGCAGGTTGGGGTGACGGAGGTCGACGTCGACCGCTACGACGCGTCGTCCGGATCGGGCCAGGGACACCGCGAGGGCAGCGCACGTGGCGGTCTTTCCCTCATCGGCCAGGGAGCTCGTGATGACGACCGTGGGGTTGTTGAGGTCAGCGAGCATGACGAGCAGCTGCGATCGGATGAGTCGGAAGGACTCGTCACGTACGCGGGCGTCGTCGTCTCGCACACCCCGGCGCGTGCTAGCCACGAGGTATCAGCTGACGCGGGGCATCGTGGTTGGGGACCGACACCCGGACAGCAGGGACATCGTTCTCGAAGAGCGGGATGACGCCGAGCACAGGCAGCTCGAGGCGGCGCTCCGCATCGTCGCCGGTCTTCACGGTGATGTCCAGGTACTCCACGAGCAAGACGCCTCCGGCCGCGAGCAGGAAGCCGAACAGGGCGGCCACGATGAGGCTGGAGATCACGGGCTGCGTCTGCGGCACAGTGGGCAGCTTGGCCCGTTCGAAGATCGCGGCGGGGGCGGAGGGCAGCTCGCCCTCGCCCACGGTGCCCCCGGGCTCGAGATCGCGGATCCTGCTGATGAAGGACTCGGCCATGGCAGTAGACAGAGCCTGCGCGACGGCAGGGTCGGGATCCTCGACGGAGACCGCGAGCACATTGGTCTCCGGGATCGGTGCCGCCGTGGTCGCACCTACGACGGCGGTGGCCGAGCGGGGCTCCCCGGTGGCTTCGAGCGCCTGTTGCGCGATCGTCTCCGAATCGATCATCGTGGCAAACGTGGCGATCAACCGCTCGAGGCCCGCGGCTCGATCCCCCGAGAGGTTCGTGTCTCGGCCCGCGTCGAATTCGAAGCTGCTCGCCCCAACGTAGATCGTGCTCGTAGCGAGGTACGTCGATGAGCCATCGGCGGCGGCGAAGGCGGCGGTCACGGCGGCGACCATGACGAGCGCGATGAACACCGCTCGTCGTCGCAACATCGTGAGATACCGTCGGATCTCCACCCAGCCTCCCTTCGTGCGGTCGGCCAAGAATAGAGCGTTGCGGGCTGAGAACCCGCTCGCGTCGGAGGAGTGAACCGGTGAAGACCTTGATCCTCTGCGGCGGGAAGGGCACCCGCGCCCATCCCCACACGCTCGAGGTGCCCAAGCCGCTGTTGGAGGTGGCAGACGTCCCTGTCCTTAGGCACGTCATGGGGGTGTACGCCCGCCAAGGGTTCCAGGACTTCGTCCTCGCCGCGGGCTACCGAGCCGATCTCATCGAGGCCTTTGCCGCCTCCCTCGACGCACCGTGGACCGTCGAGGTGGTCGACACCGGCGTGGACACCAACACGGGTGGTCGTGTCCGCGCGTGCATCGATCGGCTGGGGGACACCGCCTTCGTCACCTACGCGGACGGTCTCGGCGACGTCGACCTCGGTGCCCTGCTCGCGTTCCACCATGCGCACAACGGTGCGGCCACGCTGACGACCGTTCCGCTGCGGTCGCAGTACGGCACGGTCGGGACCGACGGCCGCAACCGCGTGCTGGGGTTCCGGGAGAAGCCGGAGCTGGCCGACCATCGCATCAACGCCGGGTTCTTTGTCTTCGACGCCCGGGTGGCCGAGCGCTGGGCGGGCGACGACCTCGAGCGGGATGTGCTTCCCGACCTCGCGACACGTGGCGAGCTGTTCGCCTATCCCCATTCCGGGTTCTGGCGCTCGCTCGACACCTACAAGGACGCCCTGGAGCTCACCGCGCTGTGCGGCGATGGATCGGCGCCATGGGAGCGTCCCAGCCGGTGAGGCGGCTGGTGGTCTGGGCGACGCCACGGCTCGACGTAGCCCGCCCGCTCCTCGAAGGCCTGGCCGCCGCCGGCACCGACGTCCATGTGGTCGCCGGCGATCATCCGCCCGGCCAGACGAGCATCCGCCTTGCGGGTGCGCGCGCGGTGCTCGAAGGAGCGGACTGGCGCACCAGGCCGATGCGGGCAGGCGGTGTCCCGGTGATCGGCCGGCTGGTGCAGCTGGCCCACGCGCTCGCGGGGCGCACCCGC
>JGI10216J12902_101163662_pt1 | contig 11097 bp, 10 predicted proteins | sample KanNatreferecore_FD_12902 | JGI IMG/M metagenome (IMG submission 12902)
ACGCTGGCGCGCGTCATCGAGTCACTCGGGGAGCCGTCCAGCCTGGCGGCGAAGCTCCGGCAGGACCTCCCGGCGCCCGTGCAGGAAGCGCTGCCCGGCGCGCGCCTCACGACGTGCCGGGACTGCAAACGCGAGGTGAGCCGGCAGGCGCTCACCTGTCCACACTGCGGGGCGGGCCGGCCCGGACTGGCGAGGTTCCAGCACGGCTATGAGTGGAAATCGGAGCGCACGTTCCTGGGGCGCCCGCTGGTCCACGTGGCCTGGGGGGTCGACGAAAACGGCAAGAAGCGGGTAGCGCGCGGCTTCGTGGCGATCGGGCAATACGGGGTGGGCGCGATCACGATCGCGCAGTTCGGGGTCGGCACGATCTTCGGGCTGGGGCAATTCGTCCTCGCCCCTATCAGCATCGGGCAGTTCGCGGTGGGACTCGCGGCCGTGGGACAGATCGGCCTCGGCGTTCTGTTCGGGGCCGGGATGATCGCGACCGGGCTCGTCGCCATCGGCGGCGTAGCGCTGGGCGGGGTGGCCCTCGGCGGTGTCACCGTCGGCAACTGGCTCCGCTAATCCGCCAGCCGCCGCACGAGTCTGGGAACGCCGCGGCGGACGAGCTGCCCGACCGCCGCCGAGGCGCACCCGATGGGCATCCACAGGACGAACTGGAAACCCGCGAACAGGCCGCCCGGGTCCCACAGTGGGGAGACGATGCCGGAAATGGTCAGCGTGAGCAGGCAGGTCAGCGCCAGACCGAAGAAGCTGCCCAGCACGGAGCGCCCTCGCAGCAGAAGACCCATCAGGAACCCCGCCGCGGCCGGCGTGAGCAACAGGATAGTCACCAGCGCTACCTCCGGGGGGATCGCGAGCGCGGACCCGCCGTTGATGCCGCCCGGCATCATCCCCTTGAGCCCCGCGAGGCTGAGCCCCGCGAGCGCGGTGTAGGAGGCGAGCGCCACCTTAGCCGGAGACAGCAGGGAGTCCGGCGGAGGGGCGCTCCATTCCCGGACCCAGTCCTTCGCCACGGTGCGCGGGTCCCCGAACTGCCGGATCGCCTTCTCCGCGGCGCGCCGGCGAGGGTGGCCCAGCTCCACGTAGGCTTCGATCAGCGCGCTCAGATGCTGCCGCCATTCCGCGCGCAGCTCCCGCCGCCGCGCGTACGGCACGCTCGGAATCAGGGGAGCGCAGGCGCGGTCGAGATAGTCCTCGACCAGCATCTCCGCCGGGTCCTCGTCAGCCGTTCGGCTCAAGAAGCGGGCGCGGGCGGACGGTAGGACGCGGCCTGGGATGCGGCCGCTCGGGTCGAATGGCTCCCTCGTCGCCATGGTCAGGACCTCCTATGACGTTCTCGATGGCCGCCGCGAAACGGGCCCAGGTGCGCGTGCGCTCCTGGAGCGCGGCCGTTCCGGCGGGCGTCAGCTCGTAGACCTTGCGCTCCCGGCCCCCGTGCTCTTTCCGCCAGCCGCCCAATATCAGGCCGTCCCGCTCCAGCGCGTGGAGCGCGGGGTAGAGGGTCCCTTCCTTGCAGCGCAGCGCGTTGTCGCTCCGGCGCTCGATCTCCCGCGCGATGGCGTAGCCGTGGAGCGGCCCGTCCCGCAGCACGGCGAGGACGAGCGTCGGCGTGTTTCCCTTCAGCAGCTCCCGTTCCGGATCCATCGACTAACTATACCTCGAATGTCGATGGGTGTCCGTCCCGAGTCCCGAGTCCCGAGTCTCGTGTCAGGCGTCGATTGGGCCCTCGGCGCCCAGCAGGTAGCGGAAGAAGCTCTCGCGGCTGTTGAGGAAGTCCCGTGTCAGCTGGAAGTCGAGGTGCGTGAGATGCCGGACAGCGGGGATGGAGAACGGATACCGGTTGAAGGAAGGCACCCGGTCCCGCAGCAGGGCCACCGAGCGGACGAACCCGCCGGCCCGAAGGTCCGGCCCTGTTTCTCGGGGCGCTCGCGGCATGCGGAGTGAGGGGTCAACCCTGGATGCGTTAAACTTACGCTGCCGTTCCGGAAGCCCCTCCGGCCTGACCGCCGAGGACGACGACGAGGACGAGGACGAGCACGAGCACGACGAGACTGGAGCCATCACCATGTCCCTCACCGGCAAGCGCGTATTGATCTTTGCGGAGAACGATTACGAGGACCTCGAGCTCTGGTACCCGAAACTGCGGCTCATCGAGGCGGGCGTCAGCGTCACGGTAGCGGGGCCGCGGGAGAAGGTCTACAAGTCGAAGCACGGCTACCCGGCGGAGACCGACGGGAACGTGCGGGACTTCAACCCCGCGGACTTCGACGGCGTGATCGTTCCCGGCGGCTGGTGCCCGGACCGCCTGCGCCGCTACGAGGAGGTGCTGTCCTTCACGCGGGACATCGCGCAGGCCGGTAAGCTCGTGGCGGCGGTCTGTCACGGCGGCTGGGTGCTGGTTTCCGCGGACGTGCTGCGCGGCCGGACCTGCACCTCCGTCGCGGCGATCAAGGACGACATGAAGAACGCCGGCGCCGTGTGGGTGGACGAGCCCGCGGTGACGGACGGCAACGTGGTAACGGCGCAGGTGCCGAAGGACCTCCCCGCGTTCTGCCGCGAGATCCTCGCCGTCCTGGAGGCGCAGTGATGGCAGGGCACACGGTAGGCTGGGGCATCATCAGCAGCGCGAACATCGGCCAGAAGGCGCTGCTACCGGCCATCGCCGCGGCGACGAACGCGCACACCGTCAGCCTCGGCACCCCGAACACCGCCAAGGTCCGAGACACGGCGGAGCAGTATGACTACCGTATCATCGGCTCATATGAAGAGGTGCTCGCCGATCCCGAGGTGGACGCCATCTACAACCCGCTGCCGAACGGGATGCACGCGGAATGGACCATCCGCGCCATGGAGGCGGGGAAGCACGTCCTCAGCGAGAAGCCGATGTCCGTCCTCCCATCCGAGACGGAGGAGATGATCGCCGTGTCCAGGCGCACCGGCAAGCTGCTGATGGAGGCGTTCATGTACCGCTTCCACCCGCAGATGGCGCTGGCGAAGAGCGTCCTGGACAGCGGCCGGCTGGGCACGCTCCGGCTGGTCCGCACCAGCTTCACCTTCAGCGCGGAGCCGAACCCGAGCAACCCTCGCTTCCAGGCGGACCAGGGTCCCGGGGCGCTGCTAGACGTCGGCTGCTATTGCGTCAACGCCACGCGCTTCTTCAGCGGCGGCGCCCCCCTCGCGGTGACTGCGTGGTCCAGCCCGGACCCGCTGTCCGGCGGCGATCTCACCACCAACGGCCTGCTGGAGTATGAAAGCCACTCGGCGCTCTTCGACTGCTCCTTCGAGACGATCGGCCGCACCCAGATCGAGGTCGTGGGCGACCAGGGCCGCCTGGAGATCCCGCGTCCGTGGCTTCCGGGGACGGATCCCGCCGTCGTCCGAATCTGGGACCGCAGCGGCATCGAGGAGCTCAAGACCGAGGGCGTGGACCAGTACCGCCTGATGGTCGAGCACTTCAGCGACTGCGTGCTGAACGGCCGCCCGGTCAAGCTCCCGCCCGAGGATGCGCTGGAGAACATGCGCGTGCTGGAGGCGGCCCGGCGGAGCGCCAAGGAGCAGCGTCGGGTGCTCCTCTCGGAGGTCTAGCGTCGTCTCCGCGGCCGGAAACGGCTATGATGAACCCAAGGCGTGACCGGCGGGTGGTGGTCTCAAGATGCAGCTTACAATCGCGGTAGATCAGGAAGAAGACGGGCGGTTTCTCGCCGAGGTAGTGGACCTTCCCGGCGTGATGGTCTACGGGAACACCCAGGAGGAAGCCGTCACGCGCGTACAGGCGTTGGCGCTGCGCGTGCTTGCCGATCGGCTGGAGCATGGCGAGCCTCTTCCGGAAGGCGCCCAAGTCTTCGCCGTGGCCGCCTAAGGCCCAAAGCCATCAGATGACCACCTTCCAACCGTTCGACCCAGCCACCATGTCCGGTAAGGTCGCCCTCATCACCGGCGCCGGGGGCGGGATTGGGGTGCAGCTCGCCCGGCGGTTTGCCGGTCTTGACATGCGCCTGGCGCTGGCGGACATCCGCAAGGAGAACCTGGAACGGACGCTGGAGGCCGTGTCCGGAGCAGAGGCTATTGCCTGCTCCGGCGACCTGGCCGTCGAGCCGGCGGTCCGCGAGCTCTTCCGCCAGATCCGGGAGCGGTTCGGGCGCGTGGACGTGGTGGTCAACGCGGCCGGGCTGATGAAGTGCTCCCGCCTGGAAGAGATCGACAAAGCGGAGTGGGACCAGGTGATGGACGCCAACGTTGGGAATGCGTTCCTGGTCTGCCGCGAGGCGTGCGCCCCCATGCGGGAGCAGGGGTCCGGCGCCATCGTAAACTTCTCCAGCCTGGCGGCGACGGTCGGCGGCATCGTGGCGGGGGCGCATTACGCCGCTGCCAAGGCAGCCGTAATCAGTCTCACGCGGTCGCTGGCGCGGTACATGGCGCCGCACGGAGTCCGCTGCAACGCCGTCGCTCCCAGCGGGGTAGAGACGGATATGCTCTGGATGTTCTCCGAGGAGCAGCGGGAGACGCTGGTCAAGGGCATCCCGCTCGGAAGGTTCGGCACTCCGGAGGAGATCGCGGAGCTGGTGCTGTGGCTGGTATCGCCGGCCTCAGCGTACATCACGGGCCAGACGATCCACGCCAACGGTGGGGCCTTTTTGAGCTAGCGCACCTGAGCGCGGGATTGTTAAGTTCGGAACTAATGGCCGTTTCTGTCCGAATCCCACGCAGGCGAAGACAGACACTCAACGGCGGATGTCCGGAAATGTCCGCTTTTGTCCGCGTGCCGCTCGATCTCTCGGACCGTGGTGGGACGCGGTTTATGCACGGAGGAGCCGTCGGGCGGAGTCACCCAACAAGAGTCTAACACCCTCAGTTCCGGCGAAGGATCATTCGGGGCGCGCCTTACAATCGGGTGTCCTGGCTCCGCCGCTAGTCGGCGGGTCCCGCGGGGGAGTAAGCCGCGGGGCCGGGCAGGGGGGGCCGCGCCCCGCGGCGGCGTACCGAAACCGATCCGCCGGGGGGCTGAGCGGAGGTTCGAAGGCAGGCAACCACGGCGTGTGCCCCTATAGTTGGGCGGCGGCGGTCCGTGTTTGGCGATCTAGAGGGACTCAGCTGGGAAACGGAAGCAGGGAAACCCGATGTTCCCGGCGTGTGCCCAAGGTGCACCGAATCTCGGAGGCCCACCGATTCGAGCGAGCCCGGGCGGAGTGGCTGTTGGGCCGAGCGGGACGGGCTGGACGAAGAGCGGCCCTAACGTCGGCAGGCTTCACGAACGTTCGGGCGCCGGGCCGGGACGGAGAGCCGACCCTACGCGAGGATGTCCTTCACCACATTCCCGTACACGTCCGTCAGGCGCATGTCGCGGCCGCTGAAGCGGTGCGTTAGCTTGGTGTGATCCACGCCCAGGAGGTGCAGCACGGTGGCGTGGAGGTCGTGGATGGTGAGCTTGTTCTCGACGGCGTAGTAGCCGTACTCGTCCGTGGCGCCGTAAACGGTGCCGCCTTTGATACCGCCGCCGGCCATCCAGATGGTAAAGCCGAAGGGGTTGTGGTCGCGCCCGTTGGAGCCCTGGGCCATGGGGGTGCGGCCGAACTCACCGGCCCAGACGACCAGCGTCTCGTCCAGGAGGCCGCGGCTCTTCAGGTCTTTCAGCAGCCCGGCGGCCGGCTTGTCGACGGCTTTTGCGTTCAGCTCGTGGCCCTCGCGGAGGTTGCTGTGCTGGTCCCAGCGGTCCGTGTTCAGCCGGGGGCAAAGCAGCTCGACGAAGCGGACGCCGCGCTCCACCAGCCGCCGGGCCACCAGGCACTGGCTGCCGAAGATCTCGGTCGCGGGATCGTCCAGGCCGTACAGCTTCTTCGTGGCCTCGGTCTCGCCGCGGAGGTCCATCAAATCCGGCACGGCGGCCTGCATCCGGAAGGCCAACTCATAGTTGGCGATGGCGGACTCCACCTGGTCGACGCTGCCCATCCGTGCCCGGCCGCCCTCGTCCAGCCTGCGCATGAGGGCCAGCTTGCTCTCCTGGGCTTCCGCGGTTGACTCGGGGCGGCGGAGGTCGGCAACCGGCTCGGGGCCGTTCCGGAAGAGGGAGCCCTGGTAAGTCGCCGGCAGGAAGCCGCTGTTGAAGCAGTCCAGCCCGCCGGGCGGGATGAGGCCGCTGTTGAGGACAACGAAACCCGGCAGGTTCCGGCACTCGCTGCCCAGGCCGTAGGTGATCCAGGAGCCGACGCTCGGCCGCCCCTGGATCCCGCTGCCGGAGTGGATGAAGTAGTTGGCGTTCGTGTGCTCGGAGAACTCGCTGGTCATCGAGCGGACGACGGCGAGGTCGTCCACGCAGGTGGCCACGTGGGGGAAGAGGCTGCTGACGGGGATGCCACTCTGACCGTGCCGGCGGAACTCCCACGGCGACTTCAGGACGTTCCCGACGTTGTCGAACTGCGTGGCCGGGACCTTCATCTTGATAGGCTGCCCGTGCTCGCGGTCCAGGCGCGGCTTGGGGTCGAAGGTGTCGACCTGCGACGGGCCGCCGTCCATGAACAGGAAGATCACGCTCTTCGCCCGCGGGGCGTGATGGGCGCGGCTGCGCGGTGCCCCAGCGGAGGCCTCGTCCGCCAGAAGCCCGGCGAGGGCCAGAAGGCCGAAGCCGTTGGCGCACTTCCGGAGCATCTCGCGGCGGCTAAGGGGTGCGTTGACGAAGTGATTGCAGTGCATAACGGCGGGCCCGCACGCTTCCAGCGTGTCCCACCTTATGAGATACGCGGAGGTGTCCCGGTTTCAATTGAGACCCGCGGGGAAGGATACAGCCGGCAGTTGGTTCCGGAGAGACACAAAGAACGGGGAGGGGGATGGGGGAGTACCACGGCATCTTTCCGACCTTCTTCATGGCCGGCTTCGAGTGCTCCACCTTCGTCTGGAAGGACCGGCAGCGGAAGGACTACGTCGCCCTGACGGGCCACGACCGGCACCTGGCGCCGGACTACGAGCGGGTGATGGAGCTGGGCATCGGCGTCATCCGCGAGGCGGTGCGGTGGCCGATCGTCGACCGCGGCGGCGGGCGGTACGACTGGAGCTCTCTCGATCCGGTCATCGAGGCCGCCGAGACCTACCACCTCACGCCGGTCTGGGACCTGTGCCATTATGGCTTCCCGGACGGCTGCGACCCTTTCTCCGAGGACTGCGTCGAGCGGTTCAGCGACTACTGCCGGGCGGTGACGGAGCGGGTGATCGCCCACGCGAAGGGCCCGCGGTTCTTCACGCCGGTCAACGAGATCAGCTTCTTCACGGAGGCCGGCACGGAAATGGGCTGGATGTACCCCTTCGCGAAGGGACGCCGCAAGGAGTTCAAGCGAGCCCTGTGCCGGATGGACATCGAAGGGGTAAAGGCGATACGGGAGGTCTGCCCCGACGCGCGGATGGTGCACGTCGACCCGATCATCCACGCCGTGCCTCCCGCGGACCGGCCGGACCTGGCGGACGAAGCGTACCACAAAGCCTACGACGAGGCGTACGAGGCGTGGGACATCCTCTACGGCGGACTTTACCCGGAGCTGGGCGGGGCGCCGGAGATCCTGGACGTGGTGGGAGTGAACGTCTACAACTTCAGCCAGGCCGAGGAAGGGATGGGGGGCAAGCGGAAGATCCTGGCGCCCCGGGATCCTCGCCGCAAGCCATTGAGCGAATTGCTGCTGTACGCCTGGAGGCGTTACCGGCGCCCGCTGATCATCAGCGAGACCAGCGGCCATCAGGAGCACCGCGCGGAATGGCTCCGGATGACGATGGAAGAGTGCTTGCGTGCCCTGAACGCCGGCATCGAGCTGCACGGCGTGTGCCTCTACCCGTGCGTGGACATCCCCGACTGGAACACCGGCGAGTGGGCGAAGATCGGCCTCTTCGACGTCGCCGAAGGCGAGGGTCTGGAGCGGTGTCCGTGTGACCCGTATCTCGGGGAGCTCCGGGAGTGGCAGCGCCGGCTGAACCGGCCGGGCCGCGTCACCCCGGATGAGCTTGCCGGGAACACCGGACAGATAGAGCTGGACGAGGTCCGCGACTACGCGCGGGAGTGGGAACAGAGCACGCCCGGGAGCCAAACGGTGGTCGAAGCTCCCGAGCAGGCGCCCATGCACCGCTAGGCCTGGGGTGTTGAGGCGTTGAGGTGTTAGGGGAACCGAGATGCCGGACGGCGGTGAACCGCCTTACTACGAGCCTGCGGTACCGAGACGCCGCGCCTAGATCATGGCACGCCGGCGCTCCTGCACCTCTTGCGGCACGAAGAGCTTCACGAGCACGAGACCGGCGATGAAGCCGCCGACGTGGGCCGCGTAAGCCACGCCCCCCATCTCCCGGCCGCCGAAGGTGGAGACGCCGGCCAGGACCTGGGTGAGGATCCAAAAGCCCAGCATCATCCACGCGGGCACCTCGGTCACCCCGTACCGGCTGAGGGTCCGGATCCTGGCGTTCGGGAAGAGCAGCAGGTAGCCGCCCATCACGCCCGCGATGGCGCCGCTTGCGCCGATCCCGGGGAGCATGCCGTCCGGGTTCATCAGGATCTGGGCCGCGTCCGCAGCGAGGCCGCAGAGAAGGTAGAACGCCATGAACTTGCCGCGTCCCATGCGGTCTTCCAGATTGTCGCCGAAGATCCACAGGAACAACATGTTGCCGAACAAGTGCATCCAGTTGGCGTGCATGAACATCGAGGTGAGGAGCGTCAGGTAGATCGGCGACGGCCCCTGGACGCCTACGTCCGTCCCGTGAGTGATCTCGTAGGGGATGGTCCCAAATGCCTTGACGAACCTCTCGAAGCCGACGGCTCCCAGGCTCTGCTGGAAGAGGAAGACCGCCACGTTCGCGGCGATCAGAAGAACCGTCAGGACCGGGAAGGTGCGCCGCTGCGAATCATCATCTCCGATCGGAAACATTCTCCACCTCCAAAGCGTGCTCACGCCGGTGGCCGTGTTACCCGGAAGCCCCTGTGACTTAATCCAGGCCGACGGAGTTTGCCAGCAAGGCGACGCAGGGGCAGTACCTGATGGTTCTGAAGCGCGTCCGCCAGGGAATTCTCAGGAGTTCCCACCCAGCTTCTATGCGCGGGACGGCACTGCCGCCGCCGGGACGACGAACAGCCAGGCCGCCGCCGCATGCCAGGCTCCGCGCACAAGCACCGGCTGAAACCGTCGCATCACGCCCCCCAGGCGCGGGCGTCCGCCATTTCGACGCCCAGCGCCTATGGAGGAGCGTCTGTTCGATTCGCCTGTACCCTACGGCCAGACACCCGTGGCGTTGCCTTTGAGTTTCACCTCGATCAACGGGTTGGTCGGATCGTTGCTGCGGATCTTCAGGTCCCGGTTGTGCACGCCGCCGGTGGTTGGCTCATAGCGCACCCGGACTTCGCGCACCTGGTGCGGCGCCAGCGTGAAGATGCCGCCGCCCTGAATGACGAAGAACGGAGGGCCGGGGTCCTCGATGGCGACGAAGAGGGGGCCGTCGCCGCGGTTGCGCACGTAGAACGTCAGCGTCTCCCACCTGGAGATCGGGGTGACGTTGTACACCAGTTTCCGGTGGGTGACGAAGATCCGGCCTCGTCCCGGCGGAGGCAGTCCCGTGGTGATGCGGAAGGTCTCCGAGTCGGAGAGAGAGCCGTCCGTTACCGTAACGGTGATGTCGTGGGCCCCCGGAACCACCGGCAAGGTGCCCGAAATGAAGCCGCCCGGCGTGATGGAGAGGGATGCCGGCAGCCCGCTCGCGCTGAACGTGAGCGGGTCGCCGTCCGGGTCAGTGGCGATCAATTGAAGGCTGAAGGCGCTCCCCACGACGCCGCTGAAGTCGCCCGGGTCGGTGAGCACCGGCGGCCGGTTGATGTTGCTGACTGTCCAGGTGAACGTCTCGCTGTCCGTGAGGGCGCCGTCGCTCACGCTCACGTTGACGGTGTAGATGCCCGCCGAGTTGAACGGAAGCGTCCCGGTGATGAGGCCGCTGCTGGTGTTAACGACCAGCCCCGGCGGCAGCCCCGTGACCGTGAAGACGAGCGGGTCCGCGTCCGGGTCCATCGCGGAAAGCTGGACGGAGACGCTGGCTCCCTCGATGTTGGACTGGCTGCCGGGGTTCTGAAGTACCGGTGCCCGGTTGAGGTTGATCACTCTCCAGTCGAAGTTCGTGGAGGCTACGAGGAAGCCGTCCGTCACGAAGACGGTGACGTCCCACATGCCCGCCGAGTTGAAGCTCAGCCTGCCGCTGATGTTGCCGGTGACCGGGTTGATGGACAGGTCCGGCGGCAGCCCGACGGCGGTGAACCGGAGCTCGTCGCCGTCCGGATCGCTGGCGATGATCTGGAGGTTGAAGGCCTCGTTTTCGGTGTTGACCTGGTCGCCGGGGTTGGCGATCACCGGGGAGCGGTTGACGTTGAGCACGGTCCAGGTGAAGCTCTCGGTATCCGAGAGGCTTTCGTCGGTGGCCGTGACCTCAACGGTGTAGGTTCCGGCCGACTCGAAGGTCAGGATGCCGCTGATCAGCCCCGTCGCCGGGTTGATCGAGAGGTTGGCCGGGAGGCCCGTGGCGCTGTAGGTCAGCGTGTCGCCGTCCGGGTCCGAAGCCGCGATCTGCAGCGAGATCGTGCTGCCTTCGCTGCTGGTCTGCGGACCGGGGTTCGTGACCACCGGCGGCCGGTTCACGTTGGTCACGGTCCACGTGAACATCTCCGTGTCGATCAGCGTGCCGTCGCTGGCCGTCACGCTGACCGTGTAGACGCCCGCGGAATCGAACGTGAGCGTGCCGCTGATGACGCCGGTCATCGGGTCGATGGTGAGGTCCGGCGGCAGCCCCCCGGCGCTGTAGGTGAGCGTGTCGCCGTCCGGATCGCTGGCCGTGATGGGGAGCAGCACGGCGCTGCCTTCCGCGCTGCTCTGCGGCCCGGGGTTGGTCACCACGGGCGGACGGTTGACGTTGATGACGTTCCAGGTGAAGCTCGCCATCCCGGAGAGCGAGCCGTCCGACGCGGTCACCGTCACGTCGTACATCCCCGCGGAGGCGAAGGTCAGCGTCCCGCTGATGACCCCGGTCACCGGGTCGATGGTCAGGTCCGGCGGCAGGCCGGTGGCACTGTAAGTGAGGGCTTGCCCGTCCGCG